>Ga0065711_1005004_pt1 | contig 39635 bp, 15 predicted proteins | sample Hoacrofraction12_FD_59098 | JGI IMG/M metagenome (GOLD analysis project Ga0065711, IMG submission 59098) | Hoatzin crop microbial communities from Cojedes, Venezuela - Epithelial fraction 12 v2 (version 2) | ecosystem: Host-associated > Birds > Digestive system > Esophagus > Crop | place... | reverse complement strand
TTATAAGGTCCCCTCGCAGCCTTCTCTTCTTCAGGCTGAACAAGCCCAGTTCCCTCAACCTCTCCTCGTAGTGGAGATGCTCCAGTCCCCTCACCATCCTCGTAGCCCTCCGCTGGAATCTCTCCAGTTTTAAACCAGAACAGTTTAAAAAAAAAAAAAGAGAGAAAGCCAAAGAATCACAACCCCTTATGCTGAATGCAGCTACCTAGTAGTAGTGAAGGGCACAGAATGCTGATGAGGTCATTCATTTACATCCCAGGAGTAGTACTTTGTTGCATGATTATTTATGCCTGCAAAATCCCAGCTCATATACTGGTATTTTGCTAAAGAATACATTTGTTAAGCATTAGATTCCAGTAGTTGATAACAATAATATTGACCCCATTGACCTCCTATGAATGTCAATGGAAAAATTCCCAGTGATTCCACTGAGAAATTCCTCAGCATTATCCAAGCATAAAGGATGGCACATCTAAATAAAGAAGCTATTAACCTTGAGAGTTGCTAGGCATTTTCATTGTGCACTTAATATACAATGTAATCTATATTATACAATTATTATACAAAGTAATCATTTACTCTAACACTACTTCATAACCTTTTAGGTATACTTCTGCCACACCATTTTTTTGTTTGTTTGCTTGTTTGGGGTTTTTTGTTTATTTTTATTTGGAGTATCCCGTATAGTCGAAAATTCATTATCTGTTATTGCTCCCACTAATTGGCCAGTGATTCCAGTGGGAATTGGTGATGAAAGGAAGGAAAGAATTAACAGCAGGAGGTTGTGGTATAGGGCACAGCTCCAGATCCTACAAGACTGAGCCTGTAAACATTACTAATTTTCTATTATATCATATCATGTTATTCTCATAATCACAACATGGGTCAGGTTTTAACCTCAACAAGAATATTCTTTCTTAATCAGCTTGAGTCTATGACAATGCAATATTATACTTTATTTAACTGTACGTGATGCCTTTGAACGGGCCATGGAAACAGAGTAATCATAAATAACATTATTTTATATACAGCATTTAGCGAGCCTGACTAATCATTCCATTTTTTCCCTCCCTGCCACCCCTCCCAACCTCCCCAAAGGACAGTCTCTGTCATCCAACTCAATGAGCTGCAAAGATCCACTGGAAAATGTTAGTTAACATCTATTCCTTTGAGGATTATTTTCTAGTGGCTAATGACAGAGAAACCTTATATTTACTAAGCCACATTTTCAGATACCAGCTTGTGTTTTGGGACCTGTGAACTGACAGATGTAGCTATTTGTCCTGATAATACAGGCCCACTAAACAGACAAAATCCAATAATAATTTTGTAGCCTGAATTCCATTTAGACTACTGTGTGGTTAAATATCTGTTGTACTCAACAGAGATTTTAATAAATATAATCACATACTAAGAACATATGAAGAGCAAAATAAGAACAAAAAGCATTGAAACAAATAGCTTTTTTTTGTTTGTTTTTCTGATTTTCATTAGTTGATAAGAATGAGAAAGAAATTATCATGTACAAGACAAAACTAATTTCATGATCTGGGAAGCAGACAGTAATGTGAATGCTGTTAGTAACAGGTAAAAACTGATGATACGCATATTATGTAACATGTTACGAAAATTAAACTTTTCCAGTCTAACAAGGAACATTTAAAGTCATTAAAATTAGCGACCATGGAGTAGAAAGTAACCACATGTAACAAAATGTAAGGCAAGGCCTCTCCACTATGACTTATGAATCAGTGATCGGATCTAATGATCAGAAGGAAACAATCTAAGAACCAACAACTGATCAAGCTGTGTTCAGTGCATTCAGTGGTGCTTTCATTCTTTTCTTCAGTCATCAGTCTCGCAGAAGTCTGGTTGGATAACCCTCAGTGGTACTCTCTCATGTCACTTGTGTGAGTAATTTTATTTAATTCCTGTCTTTATGTTATTGTTGGGAAACAAAGAAAAATTCTTTATGCTGACATCTTTTGATATTCTAAAATTTTCAAAAAGAGACGATGCTCATAAGTTCATTTGATCTTGATGAAATTCATCTGACAGATGAATGAATACTGTTAGATATACTACTATAAATACTTTTGACCCTGGATAGAGAAAGAACTGCAGCACAGGTTCTCAGTGCCCTAAATACCAGAGAACCAGTTTATCTATGTAATAAAATTTAGGTGAACTATGAAAATATAGGTTGCTTGAATTTATTTGTAGGTATGTAGATAGATATATTGAAGTATGGGACCTAAACTTTATCATTCTCATACCATTACTGTTGCTGAAAATGAACGTAGACATAATTCTAATACACTAGTCATAGTTAAATCACTCTTCTGAGGATTTTGTGATTTCTGAACAAAACAATAGCTATCACATGCTATTATCAAGAATGCTTTTGCATGAAGCACTGCTTTCAGTATTGATCTTACCCCTATGGACTGCTGGAATTATTTACAGCCTTTCCCTTCTCTTAATTACTTTTTCTTTTATTGAATTACAAAACATAACCCCCACTCCAACTTCTTCAACAGTTCTATTTCTTCAGCAGGGGGCTGGACTAGGTGACCCACAGAGGTCCCTTCCAACCCCTAACATTCTGTGATTCTATTTCAGCCCACCCTGCATTCCTTCCCGCCAGAATCCCTCTCAAGTTTTATATGATTTAAGAAACCAAACATTTTCAAGTTTGTTTTTTTTTTTTTTCTGATACATTGCTATAGATATGGCTTGCTCCTTATTACCACTGTTTGTAGTTATGGATGCAGGTTAAAATGACTGACACTCAGTGATTGTTTAGAGCAGGGTTGTCAAGCCTACTGGCTGCAGGCGGGGAGCCAGAAATTATTTGTTGGGAAGGACTGTGACAGAGCCTAGCACAAACTGGCACAGTAATACGCTTATTTCCACTGAAACGAGCTCATTGTCTTTCTCCCACCCCTCAGCTTTAGGACAATGATTCATGTACCAGTGAGACTACTCTGTGGTTGATTCTGATCATCCTTTGGAGGACTTTTAAATTTACAGTCATTGCCCTATATAACCAAAAAGACAAGGGTAATTGGTAATATCTCAGATTCAGGTAAGGTGTCTGCCAGTTACTTAACTTCTGTGCAGTACCTGACATACAGTAGTGAATCAGTCTCTCATTTCACCCAGCATAATGATAAGATGTCATCAATAACTAAACGTAGTATTTTATAAGCTTTTACTATCTAGTGACAGTGAATTGATTTTGAACAGCAGGATATAAAGGCTTAAAAGACAATAAAGCTTAAAGCTTTTGCAGGTTTGTAAGTGGGTTGATAGGTGATCTCAGGGCAACAGCAAGGTTCAAAGACTGTACAAGGGCAAAGTGTGCCTCCAGAAAAACTTCATGATTTAAGAATATACGCATCAGATTATGAATGCCATTAACTGGAGCAAGGAAGGATTTAGGACCAGAGTTCAAAGTCAAGTAGGAAGACTTACAAACTGAACAACATTTCCCAGTATTGGCAAGATATTAATGCCTTATTATTTAGTGATTCTTACTGTTGCATGTTAATACAATATATTGTAGCCACAAGTCTTTCCAATAAAACTTCAGTCTCTCTCTTTTTGCCCAACCAGAGTCACCTACTTTATTCAAGAAATGGCAGTTTGGCAATTAATACAAATACATTCAGTTACAAAACAGAGAAACAGTTTCACTTTCTTTGATATGAATAGCAAACTAATTAGCTGCTGTAGCAGACTTTTGCGTGCTTATTTCCTGTTTAATAAAAAGCTGACACAGTGGTCATTAGCATTTTAGGATGTACTCAGCTTAATATGCAAAGCATACAAAAATTAACATAATAATTACATTAGAACAAACAGGATACAAAATGTTTAGATTAACTCATTAAATAATTTCATCTTTACACTAATGCTCTAACACAGGCAGTTGCAGTATTTTTGATTGTGTACTACACTCCAACAATTTAAACATACCTTGGATACCTATTTGTCCTCACATAGTCTTCCATTGAGAACAGAACCATTGCTGTGATGATCAACTCTAGAAAGAAACAAGTTCTCAAAAAAGAGAAATCTCTTTTATGCTTTACAATATCTACACACACATAAAAACTGCACTACCAGAAGAGAAGGGTTCATCTGCTTTTCTGAGGAGATACACATAGACCCTCTACTCTGCCCTTACAGTGCTTACACAGTTAATTTGGTTTAAATCTAAAGGAACATTAGCTCATTCTCATCTGTTCATTTATGGTTTTTTAAGCATCTTATTTTGTTCCAAAAATAAATTAAAACCACATGAAAGTTATATTAAGGCTGCCCAGGTGAAATCACAAAGTTTAAGGTCTAACCATAGCTTTTCACTTGCATAGATCTCTCTCTTTTCTAAACAGCCAGAAAAGCACAGAGGAACAAAAAATAAATACGAACCCACTGCCAATTCAATGCTGGAATCCTAGTGCAAATATAGCATTGTTTTTAATCTCATTTGGGTTTTTTTGAAATAAGAAGGAAGGAGTGGGCTGGTGGAATTACCTGTGGAAATTCATGAATGTCTGTCCTTGCTACAGCTGTGTCTAAGGTTTTTATGGAAGAGCTTTTCTGGGGTATGTATTTCCGTCCTGCACCAAGAACAGCCTTCACAATAGGCATTGTCATTATCCCCAAACTGCATGTGAAAAGAATATGCAATAATTTTAAAAATGACAGTCAGTATTCTTGCATTCTGCTGGAGAATTTTTAACCAACACGAACATACAGAACTTTTTCCTCAAATGTTGACTTGTTTAATTTCAATCCCTTCCATCCCAGAAGTATGAGAATGGGAGACCACAATGAGAAGTTTTTTCTTGGAAGAAAGAGACACATGAACACCGGAACTATTTTCACTTTCATAAACTACACATATAGGCTACACTTATTAATTAATAATCTGATCTGTTTCATCTTTTGGTGAAAACTTGTTCTCATGGACAGTCTTTCAGACTGTTCTTTCTGATTTTCCAGATATCACTTTTACAGAAAAAACTTCATTTGTGGCCACCGCACAGCATGACTTTGTATACACTGGTGACTGTGACAAGACCCCAAGTTGGCCAGAGTTCTGTAGTGAAACTATCTCAATCTTAAAGTATTAGTACACTAAAGAAGACTCAGATTTATGATTTTTTCAATTTAAGAAACCCTTTAAGCTTTTTATTATAATAAAAATATAAGACCAAATAGAGATGCCAAAAGGAGTAACTGGGCTTCATGCACCAATCTCCCCTATCCATTGGGAGCTTGCACGTCTTTCATTCCAAACTTCTTTTTGTTTCACTCAAAGACTAAGAGCAAAAGCAAACTGTGCATTCTCCTCTGGTCCACAGAAAAGCCTTTTCACATCCTCTGTAGCTCGCTGCTTTCTCATGGCAGTGTCCCAACTCCATAACGTGATCTGTACAGCCTTTGCTACAGAAAGCATGCTCAAGGACTCCTGGAGAGAAGCAGCAACGTCCTCCCCCTCACGTCTCATTTTTCCTAAAATAATACAATTCTTGGAAAAAACCCCACAACATCCTCCCCCCAACCCCAGCCAAACCCAAACCATAAATGCCCCAAGAACAATGTTCAGCACAGTGACACTTCTAGAACAGTTTCTTGTAACTTTGAAATAATAGCAAGCCATAACATTTTAAAATATTCTGGTTTTTATGAAGTAACTCATAGAAAATTCTATTTGATACATTCCAATATGCATATGTTATAATAAAAGTTTAATGCAGTTTTAAATCTGGTCTGCTGATCCTGAATCAAAACATCTCTCTCTATCGGCCTCAATGTCAAGAAGTTCCTAATGGCTGTATATTTCATGACTTTAAAACAGCTCCTTGTGCTTTCAGATACCACCCCCCATGGCTGGCAGCAATGTCTTCAGTTTCTGTGCAAGAGACATTCTTTAGAGGGAAGTGATTCACAGCAGTTAGTGTATGCACGTCCAGAACCAGCTTTCTACCTGAACCATGCAAGGTGGTGTGTCACGCCCACCTGACAAGCCAACGTGAGTAGACAGGCATACACACAGCAGAGAAACTTCACCATATTTGTAAATAAGCTGTTAACAGAAATTGGTTTGTTAATTAAAGCCCCTTAAAAAAAACAACTAACAAACCCTATCTACAGACCTTTAGATTTTTTTTTCCTGGTAAGAAACAAATTTAATCCTGAGACTTTATTATTTCTGCCACTATAGATAACTTTCATTTCATACTCTTCTGATGGTTTTCATTGGCCCAAATAAAATATAATGGCTGCTACTTGTATCTTCACTGATAAAATTCTGTTCAACGATTAAATAGTCTTTGACTTTTCCAGAGAGTTTAAGCAAGAAATTCATAGGCAGTTTAATATGAACTTGTGATTACGACATGTCTCTATTGAGTATTATGTTTGATTAAAGTATCATTTATGTTTACTAAAATGTGACTTCCAGAATAAAATTCAGGTTGTCTATGCTAGTGATCACACAAAACTTCTTACCTGTTTTCCTTCTGTTACCTGAACTTGAAGCTTTGTTACAAATGTCAGCAATATGAGCAATTGAGCTCTGACGTTTTTGCTACATTGATTGAAGATGACCCTGTTTAGCTGCCCCTTCTGCACCCACATCAAAGCTGACAAAATCCTCACATAAACTACATCATTAGGATTCAGATATGCAGGCAGTTCTTCAACTCACAGAAATGTTTATTGTTTAATTCAAAAATAACTCTAAATATAATGGTAGACAAGCGGAGATAAGCTTGAATGGAAAGACGAATTTTACATTTAGCAAACGCCATTTGCTTTGTTTCTTTAGCAAAGAGACAATGTCAGATGATGTGCAAATCAGACCCATCATCCCAAGAAATATTTCATTACGTTTATAAGGTTACTTATCCTCTTTCATGGTTTCTAATGCTCTGCAGAAGGATACCTTCTAATGGTCTAAAGAGATTTTAGCATCTGAAGGACACACGAATGATACAAAATACTGAAGAACTATACTGAAATAAGTATCTCACAACCAAATAGCTCAATATCTCACCCATGATGCTAGCGAAAAGAAGAAAAAACAAAACAATAAACAGACCAACACATTGTTTCTGCTCAAACCAAATATCTTACTTCCTCTTTTAGTTTATTTAGCTGAAATGTGGCACTCTGTAAACCCTGTTCTTTTTATGACTCGCGTTAATCTTAAAATACCTCATCTGTCTTGGTGGGAACTAATTATTGATTTTACGTAAGAACTAGTTAATTAATCGGATAACTGAGAATAATAAGCTGGTACAGAGGGGAACCTCTATGGATGCCTATTAAATTTGCCTCCATATGGATGCTTCTTCAATCTTTAGTTCCCTTTGCATCTTCAGTGAGACACTTCCTTGTCACTTGGTAGTGTTTCTGATGTGCAGCATGTTGCATGCTTATTTTAGATTGCTGACATTTCTGAGAACAGTTGGTTTGTTATACATGTACTAACAAAATAGAGTTGGTGAAAGATTAATATTTTGTTGGCAAAGGTCAGTTGTGTGGTAATGACTTTTACTTATGCAACAAAACTTTTTAAGGAAGGTTACAGTAAATTAACCTAATTCCTGTCTGTCAATGAATATATGACCGCATGACATGTTCGCTGTTTGAGAAACTGTTATAGTTCAGCATGTATTGTACTAAGCTATAAAAGAGCTAGAAGAAAAAAGCTTCTCACATGGACAAATTTAGATTTTTTGGTAATTTATCAAAGAAATGATAAGCTTTATTTGGAAGAAGAGTCACAAATGGGCAGGTCAAGCTGGGTGTTTGTAATTTATGACTGTATCAGTGTGTAGAACATGAGGATAAAAGATGTGGTACTAATACACTCAAGACAGAGCTTGATGATAAATTCTTTCTCTTTTTTTCTTAAATATTCTGGGTTCCTCATGCTTGCCAAATGCTCAAACACTTTTACTCTTTTTCTCAGAAAGGGCCCTGATTCAACAAAACACTTAACCATCTTCTTCACAAAAAGGCTTCAGTGACCCTAGAAACAAACATGCTGGGTTAGCCCAGCAGTCTTTTCATCCCAATATCCTTTTTCAAACAGTGGCTGGTGAGAAGCACTTAGGAAAGGGCTGTAAGAACGCTAAATACATAGAAAAATGCATCCTGGCATGCACTTTATTCACTTCTATCCACCTAGAGATTACAGCAAGTTTTGCTTTACTAACAGCTATTATGTCCACCTTGTTCCCCATACTTTCCAGGTAGGGACTAAAAAGTAGAAAAATGCCTTATGCTTATATCACTCCAGGCAGTCCTCAAGGAAGACTTCAGTATGTAGGAAAGCAGGGAAGGTGACTCTTTCCTCACATTAGGAGGGACTAATACATCATGAAGCATGCTGAGACCATCAAAAACACAGTCTGATGCAGACCAGTGACATTCCTCTGACTGTTACTCATCCAGGAAATTGGGCAGACCACCAAGACAGGTCACAATAGAAAGGCATTTGCTCATTTGCTATTATTGAGACCTTGCGAATCACCACCCACAAGCTAAACAAAAAGAAAGAAGGATGCAATACCAGCACCACTCCTTTCACGCACACAGTGAGGATCTAATATGACATTAGCATTCAATATTATATTAACATTCAAAAATATTTTGTTCACAGATACCTACATTCTTTGCCCTTTTCTCCTAGTCTGTTCCTTGTCTTTTTCCTAAAATCCAGGAGGCCTTGATATTATCCTTTGGATTTCAAGATGTCAAAAGCAAAAATCTAGCAAATAAAATAGACCTAAGTGAATGTTAGAAAAAGAAATCACATTTCTTGTATCAATGTTTGAAAAATTTCATAGTCTGTGGCTGGGAGCCCAAGAATTGAATTAGTAAAAATGCAGTATTCCAATTTTTCTAAGCATATTCACATTTCAAAATTTGCTTTTGCTTAAAAATACAAATGCCTATCTTTAGGAAACTTCTGATATGAAAAATAAAAAAAAGAAATTACAATGTGTATTTTTAACTTGGATAAAGTTTTAGTTTGAATCTCACAGGTAACCACACTTTCACTTAGATGTATTTACTTTATCATTTATATTTGTGCCATTCTTACCTTGTTGTAGAGGTCAACACAAATGATACAACACAACTGCTGGAAAAGCAGATCACTACTCTAGTCTCAGAGCAAAGGCTACTATTTGCTGACGCAACTCTATCTAGCACCTAATCAATCTAGTTGGAAACCAAAGGGTACTGAAAACAGCTGGTGGTCTAATCAGCACACTTAGCACTAATCCCTTCTTCTTGAGTGTTAAAACTACCTCACTGATAGAAACCATGATCTGGGAAGTAAGAGAGAATTAAAAACCTTCACAAGGAAACTTGTGCTTAATGAATTTAAAAAAAAAAAAATTATATTGTTTCTAACCATATGTGATGTGCACTATATTAAAACATCATGACATAACCACATATTTATATATGTATAAATACCAACAGGGCACTTTCTAAAGGTAAAAGATTTCTGTTACTATCTACTATAGTAATTTTATTGCATTCTATGCTGAATTTCTGTGAGAAAATATTTTCTCTCTTCTTCCTTGTACTTTGATTTATTTTAAAATTGAATACTAGGTTTTCTGCAATCTTCTCTCATCTTCTATTAAGATGACTTGAATTTGGATTTTAAGGTAATACTATAAATTGAAAAACTAATCAATTTGAAGTTTGTGTGTAATCAGATTCAGTTAGTCTTCAGGTATAAAAGCTTCTGAGTATTCATGAAAAATGCTCACTCTGAAGGAGCCAAAAGCCACTTCTTCCCCATCCATAGGTCTGGTGATCCCCAGAAAAGTGTCATAGTTTCCGCCTATTGTCCTTTCTTGTAACGAAAGCTGAATAAATTAACTCTGAGTTCAAAGTGACCATAAGCAATATTGCTGTGCATATACAGCTGTGTAGGTATCATCTTTGTATTTCTGTCCTTTGCCTGTTCATATTTTTACTAGATAATGACAGCAATCGTATAAAAATAACAGAATTCTGCTCCTCTATAATCATGCAATTCTTTTCATTTCAATTTCTTCACCCTTCTAACTTAACAGCTAGTACTGTGAGGAAGTTCTGAGCTGCCAGAAACTACATATATTTTCTTATCATATTTTTAATGTTTCTAGGATCTCTTCTACTGAGCAAAGATCTTGTCTGTCCACCACAAAATTGCCAACTCTGCTAGTTATTAAAGAACAAACCTCTTTCATCAACACAGTATTGTACAACTTGTAGTAGAACTATGAACCACAATAATAAAAGTTGATACTGGAGGTTTCTCCAGTTCCTAATCATGACTAACAAACCCCGGAAAGAAAAGAGATGTGTCTTTTGCAAAGTTAAAAGCTTTATTAAATTGTGGTATTTGTTTCTATTAGAAACATCATACTATGAATGATTCATGATGAAGGATCTAATTCAGTGGAAAAATAGTAAAAAACCTCCCACACAAATATTTACACAGCAAAACCCTGCAGGTGTAAACCCAAAGACTGTTTTACCAATCTGGACTGTTTGGGTTTTTTATGCAGTGGATACTCCTTGGTCTCTTATGAGTTACACAATTATCCAGTGTTCATAACACTTGGATTACTTCCCACCAGTTTATTATTCTACACTTTTGTTACACCAGGGAGAGAAGCACTTATCACAGGTGAGACATTTCTATCTCAGCTATTCCAGCGGAGATCTAGTATGTGAGAGAACAGGCATATGAACACCATTTTCTCTTGGGAGAGAATTGCTGAGTCAATGACTTTGCTAGCAAAGAAATTTGAAAGGCATGACTGGAGCATATTGGGTTAGGTTAAGAACAGAGGGCTGCACATCACATTAAAGACATTTGCCTAGCAATTAGGTGAGGATAAAAGCAGCAGAGTTGGGCAACAGTGTGTGTATATATATATTTTTAATATAGAAATATATGGATATATCTCGCCCCTCACACATGAAAGAGATGTGATTCTTGATTTTCTGTATCTATTCAATGACTAACATGGCATCATCTCTGTCAGTAAGCAACTTCTTGGCAATTTTAAAAAAATCACCTTCATACTTTGAAATTTTCAGATTAATATGAGTTGGTATTATACTAATAAAAATTATATAGCTATAACACTAATAATCATACATGTAGGCCTGTGCCTCTTCTCTTACAGAATCTGATTCACTTTCAGTTGGGTTTTCCCTAATTGTCTGGGCATTACCAACATAGTGTGCTACAGAATAACCTCTATCAACCAGGGAGACATCTATGGTTCCTTCCCAGTTAAAGGTCGTACAAATTCTCTTCTACAAAAGCTAAATGCAGTTTGAATCCAAGTCAAGGCAACATGGGGTACTTTAAAGTAAAATCAGACGAGGTTTACAGGCTGTAGGCTTAAGGATGAAAATCCTTCAGAGAACTTCGGTTCAGCAGCTACGACGCTTCTGTAAAAACAATACCATATCATAGTGCTCCTTACATAACTTCAATGTAATTACGGGGAATAAAGTATAAGCAAGTTATGGAAAAAGAGAAGGGAAATTTCTAGTGATTATAAATTCTCTGATATTCTTACATAAATGATTGTCTTTGTGTTCCTGGAAGTGTCTAAAATGATGTTTCAAAAACTTTTGTTTTGTCTTGAGCTTATAGGAATTTAGCAATGAGGGGCATCTTAAAACGCAATGCTATTTGTATATAAGTTTGTCTATTTCATTGAAATATAACCAACAGAAGTAGCAGAAGGTAATTAGCAAAGAATCTAATCAGTAGCATTGCTTTAGTGCATATCATTAAAACTCTTAACTGTCATGCTATTTTTCTGTGCGGCCTTTAAAACTTCTTAGTAGCACAATTTAAATGCCAGTGCAATAGCTATAGAGTTTAAAGTAGGATTAATTACTGACCTCAGTTGCACCACATAAACATTACCTGCTATAGTATAGAATGCCTCTACATTCAAATATGCAAGGCAACATGACAAGCACAGAAATTTAATGGTAGTGGCTGTTCTAATATTACTTTTAATTTGCTAGTTCTACTTGAAGTTAAAAACAAATAAAATTGTGAATAAGCATGAATTACTAAAAATTGTCATTAAGGACGACACAGTAGAAAGTTATTTTTGTAATTACTCAAATCATCTTACACTTCTACTACAGAATGCACCAAACAAGCTGCTCTCTTACCTACAACACTGCTGAAATGTGGTGATTACTGGTAAGGGGACGCAGTAACTAATCAGACAGCAAACTCCAGTATGCTGAGGAGAAAAGAATCAAGTCACAGGAATAAATCTCAAATCCTACAGAAAGATTATGTTATTTCCAGTAATTAAACAGAGCAGACAGGATTTGATTCTTGAAAGCCTTAGCTAAACCCTCTCTGCAACACACTCTGTGAACTTCATAGAATACAATTTATTAATCTCAGAAGGATAACTGTCTGCTATAGTTGCGGTAGGATTGAGCATGCATCTTCAGGGAGCCCAGATATTTCAAACCGGATATTTCAGATAATAAGAGATGAAAAGTAATCAAAAGAAATTTGAGCTACTCTAAATCTGACTGCGTGATAGAAACCTCTGACCAGAGAGAGCAAAGGAAAATTGCAGGCAAAATTGACAAAAGGGAGAAATATAAACAGAATAAAAGATGAATTATGATTGGCAATTCATGGAAATTTGGATGACAAAAAAGTCAATGCTTCCCATACAAAAAGGTGTAACTTTGGCTATGGATCCAATGAAGTGAAGGCAAAAATAAGAAAGGAAAGCAATTAAAACATTAAAAATACTATCAAGTGCATTCTTTTTAATATAAGTAATAATTGGATAAATATCTATAGAAGTCAATAAACCTTGAGAACGATCAAATCCAAAAGCAAAAATACTGTACAAAGAATGAAAGACTCCAAAACCTAATAGCATACTACTTTTCTTTGGTAAACCTGAAAGTACTTACTTGTCAAATCAAGACCAGGAAAGATGTTTATGACTGCAGGTTATTATAAAAGAGAAGCATTTCTTTCATTTATTTCTTGACTTACTATATATGTTTGAGAGAAAAAAGTGTAGTCAGAAAGTAAGGAGAAAGGCTGTCTCTTTCTCTTGTGACTTGAGGTGTGAGGATGTATCTTGAAAAGGAGGGTGAAGAGGTGTACTCGAGGAACAGACCTAAACACAACCTTTAGAAGGGATGGAAAGGAAGAATCATTCCTCAAGACACTGAGAAAACCATCTGGAGTTTGCATAATTCAGCAAGCCCTTCTCCCAACCCAAGCTGCTAGACTGCTCAGCAGGACTGGAACTAAGGTCGTTCTGCCAGGATCCTTTGGACAAGGCAGAGATTTAGTTTTTAGCTTTTGAATTCTTCTATTTTACCCAGAATTTCCAAAGCTATTTTAACCTAATGTACTATCTCGGAATTCTAACCAAGACCAATTTCAAATACTGGACTTTTGACAAGTTCACTTTAAAGAAGAGGAGCAATGCAGCAATCCTTGTCAGGGCTTTGTTTGATGGAAGGGTTCTGTCTCAAACAGCTGAGAGTCATAAAAAGAATATTTTAGGCATTGTAATTTCTTAGCACGGAATGTTCACTGGAGAAAGGATAAACCACTTTCCTTAGTAATAAATGACAGCAGTAATCTACAGAATATTAAACAACATTTACCAGGCCTAAATAACTGATATTAAAAATTTTGGCCCTGAAAGTAAAACTTTCATCAATTATATTTTTATCAGCAGAAATGTGAACATGTAACAAGTGATACAATATGCAAGTATGAAATAATAGTATTAAGCTACTAGACTTCTTCATCATACTATCTCAACAGGTCATAGATCTCAAACAACATACTTGCTGTGATTGGAATATTTGTGGAACAGGTAAAATTAAAAATAGTAAAACCACATATAGTAAAAATAAAATCACATGAGAACTACTCCTCCACTCACTAAAACTGTCCTGAATACATTCCATACCTTGAGAAAGATGACTTCAATACTCCCAAATGTTATCAAAACATGCTGCAAATTCTTTAGTTTTACTTTTTAGTGATTCATAGTTTTTTGGGTATCCTCTGACAGTTGTAGCACATTTGAATTTTATGGGATCACTGACTGATATGCCTGTAATTTTCCTCTGTGGAAGAATTTATGCGCAGCTTCAGTGGCATGACAATTGATAAAATACTATAATTCTTACAGATAATATTTTTGTGCCACCATCACCTGCTCCTGAGAATGCCGGGTACATTACTGAGCAGGTGAAGCATTTACCCAGGGACTAATAATAGAGCAGCTTACAATCAAAAGATTATAATTAATTGGCCATTGAAGCAACTCTGAAAAACAGGCCTGTTACCATCTGTACCGTACAGATGATGAGGGAAAGGAAATATGACAGTCATTCACCCAGTAAGTCCAGACCAGGGTCAGAAAAGAAATGCAGAAATTCCCATTTACAACATATACGTTCCCAACGTCATCTCTTTAAAAACAAATCAAATGGAGTAAGTGTTAATTATTCATTGGGGTGAGGGTTTGTAAACTACCATAAAGAGCCCCACTGGGCTTGGGAGGAGTAGGAACGACAACGGCTAGAAAGACATAAGCGAACAGAGCACACTATAATATAGCAATATTAATTAATAATTCAAATATGGTTTATGTTTAATAGATTATAAAGCCATTTGGGGTTAATAAACTGACTGGCCTTCAACCTTGCAGTGCAGTAGGCACAAGATATATTGCTTCTTAAAGAATGAATGCCCCAACACTGCCTTTGAAAATGAACATGTTATTTGATAAGAATGATTCAGTTTATTACACATTATCCCTCACCTGGAAAAGTGGATAGTTAATTAGCTATTAAACTCTGTGTATGTAATCCACTGTAAAAGAAGTCAATATTTATCTTTTCTTGAGTTCAGGAGAAGAGAGAAATTGGATTTTTCATAAACAGGTCTCCCAGAAGCAGGTATAGCATTTCAGTCTTAACATCTACTATCGGAACTGTTGTGTGAACCATGGCACTCATGCAATACCAAGAGTGCATGGAGACCCATTCTTCATACAAAACTAATTTAAACTCAGAAATTCTGAGCCCTGAAGAAGAAAGAGTCACAACTCATAAATTTGCACAAGAAAATATCCACAGTTACGGGGGGTTTGGCAGTGACGCTGCAAAGCATGTGCTGAAGTCCTTTGAATTCACAGTTCCTTTGCATGCAAAATGGCTGGTATGCAAATCTCAAATCTGGGTACTACAGCCTCCTTTTTCTGTTACTATGATGTGTAATAGATTTAAAATTAGTACCACCAGCCATGAAATTAGAGGTTTGTTAGGTAGCTTGCTGTCCTCATTGATACTTATTCACCAAGTAAATCTTTAAGATTTTTCCATAATAAAGCATATCTATATAAATTCAGGAGCCTGTAAAGCTAGAGCATTAGAAATACTGAGAATGTCATCAGAAAGAAGAGGTCATGGTTGCTGCGGGAACGTGGATACTTACAGCATACCTAGAGTAAAGGGTTAGTCACTTGTCAACAGATCTTTGCATACAGCAGTGACTCAGATTTTATGAAAACCCATCTGGGGCCATCAGTGGGTGGTTAATGGAAACATAATCATAATGAACTTTATTGTTTAACCCTGCTGTTTAAGTAACATTGTGTGACAAAGCACAGAATTATTTAGCCTTATGACTGTGCATCCCATGTATGATTTACCTTTGGTAATAAATTACCAGAACATTTTTGGTAAACTGATGTATGATTTCATTTAAAGTGTTAATTTATGAGTGTCCCTTTGCACTGCGTAAACTGAATCTCAGAAAAACATTTTACACTGGGTACAGACCAGTATCTTAGCTTAACATACAGATATACTGAATTGTAAAATAGTAAACATACTACATAAACACTGCAGACATCATATTCTTTCTATGCTGTGTATGATATACCGTCTCAGTAGGCACTGCAACTTACTGATGCATAATAATCTATTTAAAAACACATTGACTTATTTCTCTTATCCTATAAACACACATTCTGGAATCTATTACTCCAAATTATATATTATTAAATATTTCGTTTAATGTGAAATGTGTACATTTCTTGCATTTCCATAGCTAAATTAATTTTAATAAAGACTGTGAAGCTCAATGAGTCATAAACCATTAATCCACACTAAACAAACATGCAAGAAATTAAAGATTTATTAATAACCAACTAGATTTTCTTACTGTTAAGGAATCATCACATTCTTGGTATCCATAGACTGTGCTTCGTTGAAATACTAATTTAAGTGCTTAATTAGAAAAGCAAGCAAAAAGAATTAATGTTCTGTCATAATTTCTAACATGCTGTTCAGAACAAAATAAATCTATAGAGATATATTGTTGTTGACTTCTACTATTTTAACAAAGATTTTGCATATTTTCAAAATATAAGAATAAGACTATGATGAAATACTTCTGATTTGATGTTCTAAGAACTAGAAATAAAATTGAGATCTTACCCAAATAAGTAGTACTAGTGATTTCTAAGAGAAAAAAACAAACCTGTTTGTCTTCTCTGCATATTATTTGAAACCAATCTTACAAGGTACAAAAGAATTTGTCATTCCAGAAGCAAGTCATATGTATTTATGTAGAGGAACAAGTGGATAAAGCATATGTTCTTGTAACCAAATACATGAAGCTCCAGCTATCAATGAAAACAGTCATATATCAGACAAATACAATTTATGCAGTGTGAACGGGATTACTTGTTACAAGGGTCTGTAGAATCAGTCCTACTTGCAGTCAGCCTTGTTAGAGTGCATTGCCAGAATATGCATGATGAGTATCTTGCAATAAAAATTCTTTTTCTTTTTTTTTTTTGCTTTTTGTTAAAAAGAAAAGAAGGCTAACATGAGCTGTTTCATTTGTTTAAAGGCACAGATTTTGTTTCAGCAATAATATTAATGGCAATTTATTATCAAAAGTAGAATATATAGGAGACATACTGCCTCACGGCTAGATAATTTTCAGCTGTTAATAATGCAGTCTTATTTGCACAGGAAGGTTATATATATACATATAATGTATATACAATAGATACAGTTTTAAAATGTAAAGCAGGAACAACACATTACGATATAGATGTATATTCATAATGAAGCACGGGCTGCATCCACTAAGCATGCAGTTCCTATGATCCACAAATAAATGATACCAAAATCCTTTGATTTATTGAAGAACTGTGTGCCAGACTCAAAATTAGGAGGTCAGATCTGAAGTCACCCATTTCCTATCACAAGGCCAAGGTCCACCATCATGCACTTCTACATCTCCTTCTCGAGGATAGATCCTGGGGCAGAGGGCTCAGGGCATTAGATAAGGTCAAGCAGAAATATTGCATTGTCAGCCAGAGTTTCTCATAAAAACATGGGGAGAAGGGCAGTAATATTGAAAGAGGAAGAGGGAAGTCTTACATGGGGCTTCAGAATGCATTCTGCAGAGATGTGCTACTTCCCTCTGTTCACTCTTAGCCATCCAGGGGGTTTACTCTTTCACTGAAGTTATGAAGGTAGATAGAACTGATTTAGCAATTTTTTTTCATCACAGGGAACATGCTTCTCGACCTCTGCTATGACCAGTGACAGGTAGAGAAAAAAAGAAATTTTTTTTTTAAGTTCTAAAAATTAGAACAAGTATTTGCTTGGCCTACATGAAGGCCAGTGGGTTTATTGCTGCTTCCATGTTTTTCTAGAAATCACAGCAACTACCACAAGTAGTCACTGCTCCTTGGTTGTGGGTCCATTTTCTCAGGCCCTCAACTCACTTTTGCTTCATGCAATAAAAGGCTACCAGAGTAATGCATGTTTTAATGAGGTTTACTTCCACAATTGTTAAGAGAAATGAGACAAGCAGTCTAGATCAATCACTGGACTGTCTTCATTACATATCCATATTTATATCAAGATATCAGAGATACTTTACAGATCAGAAGAATGACCCCTCAGAGTTTCATATCTCTGTGTTTCAGAATTATCACCTCCAAACACTCACTATTACTGGAGATTATTTAGCCCAGTCCTTTCACTGACTCGGTAAACTACAGGCAAGTGTTCAGTAAGTAGCAGGCATAATTTTAAGCTATTTGCCTACCTTATTTATTTGATGAATTAGCTATTGGTGATGACGATGTTCTTAAGTTTCCTAACTCTTGATGCAATCTCAAGTATTTCCAATTGTATTTCTGATCTTTAAGTACATTTTTGGGAAAAAGGCTGATTTCACAGGCCAGTTCTTTTTCCACTGGGACAGCCTTTCTTTGCTTCAGTTCCAGTTTGAAAAACTTACACTAGCTGTCCAGTAAGACCATTTGTTAAGCTTATGTATTAATATTTGTGAGGAAATATGCATTTCCCAGACTGAAAATAACTCAAAAGTATAAATAAAAAGTATTTTGTTATTTCATGAGAAAATTCATTTTCATGTATGCTTGAGAATATACAAAGAAAAGCTGAGCAGTTCTGAAATCTATCATGGAAAACACAATCCATATCTCAAAAAGAATGTCCTAGCAGCATTTATAAGTATACTCCATGTTTGTTTTCTTCGCTACAGAATTAATACTTACACAGTTCTCTTGTTTACTATTGCACAAATTCAGCTACTTTCTGCCTGAGGATTTCAGGTGAACCCATGTAGTCTGAGCACATACCAGTTTAGATCTTTATTTGTGTTTTTATCCAACAGCTTTATTGATACAATTACTTTCCTTATGTATGAAAACCTTTGTGAGGGCAGGAGAAGCAACGCTGTTACCCAGATTATTGATTAACGTTAAAGGAGAGACTATTACTGGCCTGCATGTACATGTGCACAAACAGAAAGAGCACAGAGACCTTCTGTTTCCCATATCCTCTCCGCTCTGCATAAATTCAGTCTCCTAGCACATTCTTGACCAGATGGTGAAATTCACTCCTCAGAAAGTGAAAGGTGGCAGGAGATCAAATGACAGCTTAGATACCACTGATGGATCAATCTACAAATAGAGAGAGTATGCCAAGTATCAACTGAAGGCTGCAAAGGCCATATTCCTGTTAATGTCTAAGCAAACCCTGGAAAGCAGTCTTGCCCAGAAATTCCCTTGAGATGAACACAGTGTAGAGCAGAGCCTTAAAAGCATCATCTTGCTCTTAAGGCTACCTATGAGCTTCCTAAATGCTCAGTCAGCAGCAGGAACATTAACCATTGCTTCAGTCGATCACAATTTTCAAAGGTTACGAAAGCACTGCCTGAGACATGGTTAAGACATAATGATTTATAATAGATCAATCCCTAGCAGAGTCTCAATACCTTCCTTTCACAGTTCCTCCTAGAAAGGTTTCTTCTAAGCTACTATATTAAGATTCTGAATCAATTTTACACCTAGAAAATTTCTAAAAGATGCTATCAATAAAACATATTGGTCTGGCAAAGGTCTATTTGACCTTTGCAGGTTTGTATAGTTTTCTGAGAGTTTGACTTTAATTAGTCCGATTCAGCTGTTTTCTCCTGAAAATAATGTTATTTTAAATGTGCCTAGCAAGCACTGGTTGACTCCAACGTTCTTAATCCTAATGGGATTTACACTAGGTTTGTATGTTACAGTTATCAAGTTTGAACTCATTAGGGGAGGAGACTATTTGCTCCAAGTTACTTCGGATTCCTGTCCTCCAACACCTACCAGTTTCTGAGCAAGATTTTAGAGTAAGATCTACAAACACAAATGTTTCAGATATCAAAATCTATGTTTAAGTAACACGAAAACCATATGCATCCAACAAACAAGAAATAAAAATCCAGTCTTGCAGTCCTGGTGCTGATAAAACTGATGTATTTTTTATATGATAATTCACTACACATGACTAATAATCTACTCCCCATTCATTTGGATGTTTAAGAGAATTGCTCTGATATGATTTACAGGATGCTGACAAGCAGCCAGTATTATATAAATTTTTTGAGTCTTCGTTTGTCAAAATATACTGCTACTATTAAGGATATGTAATTTATAATAATTAATTTCCCCCAAAATTCCACAGAAACAAGAAAATCCAGAAGGATTGTGTTTCTATCAATTTTGAACATAATCTTGCAAGCTTTGTATACAAAATTTCGCTCACATGAGTATTCAGATGCAATTGCCAGACCTCCCTACTTGAGTATGTTTATGTACATGTGCATGTTTATATAAAAGTGCCTGACTTCTTGCTGATACTTTAACCTTAATTTCTTGCTATCACATTAAAAATAAAAGAATTCCATAGTTTCCAGAAGTCTCCAGCATTTAATCTGGCTTCCAAAGGCTAACAAAAATAATATCATGACATTTCTGTAAATTAAGCTATACAGTCCAATTTTGAAGTCCACTGATGTCAATGAAAGCCATCTCATTCAACAGGTATTGGATAAGGGCCATAGTAAGCATACGGTCCTATTCATTGGAGTTTCTTTTTCTTCTTTTCCCTCAAGATCATTCTTTTAAGAAATGTACAGTTCTTTGGAATAAAATATACAGACTTTGAAGCTCTTTAATGGGTTCCTGGTAGTTGCTGCTATTCTAATGAATCAAGTCAATGACACTAAATGATGCATTAACACAGTAATGGCCAGCGGAATTATTGCTCACATGATATATTAACAATGTACTAGCCAGTAGGAATAACAATCTAGTAATATATTAAGAAATAACATCTAGCAAATACCCATACTAAATGTTCAAGTGATGCAGTGTTAACTGTAGCATTGCTCCCAAATCATTAGTATTTTGAGTTTGCATTAACAGCTTTAAAACAGGAGGTACTTCATATTTACCAGGATCAAAACTAGTGGACGTTTTGAAAGATCACGTGTACTGAACACTGAAGGGCAGATATTATATCCTTTGGGACAGAAAGAAAGAGAGGGACTTAGAAAACTGTATTTTGAAGCATAAGCAAGAAATATTTTATATTGTGGTATGAGGACATCCCTTGGAATATATTTCCAGTGTGTTTAAATGTGTGATCTCCTGCAATCTCCAGATCTAAACAAGGATACGAAAAATATGAGAAAAAAAAAGACTAGAATATATATTTCAGGAAATTCTACTTGTAACAGCTCTAAAATGCTTATGCCCTCACCTTTGGCTTCTTCTCATGTATCTCTGTTGCTTTTTTGTTTGAGTGGAAGATGTTTTTTTCTCAGCTCTGCTTTTAACATTTCTAACAAGCTCAACATGAGCCGGCAATGTGTGCTTGCAGCCCAGAAAGCCAACTCTATCCTGGGCTGCATCAAGAGAAACATGGCCAGCAGGTCGAGCGAGGTGATTCTGCCCCTTTACTCCGCTCTCGTGAGACCCCACCTGGAGTACGGCATCCAGCTCTGGAGCCACCAACATAAGAAGGACATGGATGTGTTGGAGNGGGGCCAGAGGAGGACCATGAAGATGATCAGAGGGCTAGAGTACCTCTCCTACAAGGACAGGCTAAGAGAGTTGGGGCTGTTCAGCCTGGACAAGAGAAGGCTCCGGGGTGATCTTATAGCAGCCTTCCAGTACCTGAAGGGGACCTACAGGAAGGATGGAGAGGGACTTCTCACAAGGGTGTGTAGTGATAGGACAATGGGGAATGGCTTTAACCAATGCCAGTCATCAGTGGAGAAGCTTCTGATGCTCTTGCTGAATCAGCGTAACTGTACTCCTCAATATAGCTGCATAGTCAAATGTAATACACAACGTCTCAAATCCATAGCTTAACATCCATTCTGGTAAGTATTCAGGACTATTTTACAGCAGTTTAAACGTTGCTTCTTACCTGCTGAAATACTGGACGGATTTTTGTCATCTGGCTTTACGTATGTCCATGCCTTTATTTTCTTCTTTCTTTCTGTGTTATAAGGTTCCTGAAACTTTACCTTGTAACCAAACACAGAAGTGGAGCTCCAAGTACATGCTTTCTTCAGTTCATCCTGGAGATCTAATGACTACTTGTGACTTTTGCTGTGATTTTCTAGAATGTGGGAAATGTGTTCACTCTTTGCTGGCATGCAGAGTTCTGCAAAGTAGAGCAATGAGACATCGTCAGACTTTCTTCTTTGTATTTTCAAATCAAGCATACAGCACTATAAATGGATCATGATAAATCATACATTTGGTAATTTTAATGAAAATTTACATTCCAAGGTGTAAAAAATTGGGATCATGAGGGTATATCAATAAAACATTTGCCAAGTCTTAAGGAAGTAAATTTTAACACTTCAAACACAAAATAATTCTTTTGTATTACTCTGCTTCTTAGAAAATAGCTGTAAAAATTATTTCCAGTAATGAAAAATGACCTACTGTGAAATATTAATGAAGAATTTAATACTGTGGTCCATTAAAGTGGATGGCAAAATTCCCACTAGCTTCATCTGAGGTTGGAATTTTGTCCTTTGTTATCAAAGCCCTAGTAGAAGGTTGTTACCTCAAATAGAAACTGTTGATTTTATCATGTCAATTTCATCATGTTATATTTCTCAAATTAAGAAAAAATTATAACTCTGGATAAGGGAAATGGAAAGCAGATGGGGTTAACTGTTCTAAGTACAGGAGATTTAAGTCTCACCTTGCCTGCACAGTATCATAGATCTAGATCATATTTTAAACATAGAATGAATCTTTCATTTTCACAAAAGGTTTATATACCTAAGCCTGTATAGGCTCAATGGTCGGACCTTCATTACACTGCTTCACAATAAGATTCTCCTAACACAGTATTGACATGGCACTTCTGGTATTTGTATTTGTAAACTAATAAATACCAATTTGAGTTTTGCAGATGCAGAATCTTGCACTGGAGAAATGATTGATTTAAAAGCTGTACCACTGTATCATTTGTTTTGTAGGGTTTGTTCTCAAATAATTACTTTGAGACTTTAAATATTGGGCTGTTTTAATCCCTACTGTGCTACTTACTCACGGGTACTACTGCAGACTCTGAGCCATTCCCAATTTATACCAGTATAAGTATCTCTGAATTTTAAAAGCAAATGTATTTTCTTTCCTTTAGTAACATCACTAAGGCTCACACTGTAAGAAACGATACCATTAAAACAAGGCCCAGGCTGCTAAGCCATGCAGAACTAGGCTAAATCAAGAAGCGTACTGCTGTCACCACCTATTGGTTATCTGTTTAGGTCTAAAAAGCAAATCGTTTAGAGAACAGAACTGAAGCCAATTAGAAAAACTAGCAAACACAACAGAAGAATTAATATGAAACATTAAATTAAAAATCTTAAATTCAAGTCATTAATTGAGAGCAATTTAAAAGTCCATTTAAGCATATGCACAGGAATGAGAAACAAAGGTGTCCAGCTCTTTGTGTTTATCAGTAGGAAGATTACTTCATAGTAGCTGAAACATCTGACAGAGAAATGGATCCTTAATCTGGTAACATAAATAAAATAATTTCTGACAATCCATTTAAAGGACTTAATCTAGATTGCCAAGGTAATTAGCCTTGTTTACTGAGCTTTACCCTATTAACTTTATCTGGCATTCTAAGAAGGCAAAAGATTTCCTGTATCAGAAAATACATAAACACAGTAAATACATTTACCACCCTACTATGTGGTACTGTATGATGCTGAAGGTATACTAAAGAAAAAAACGAGATGTGTGTCAAGATGGAAACATTGGCAGGGAAGACCAAGAAGTCTGTGGTCCAGTTCAAGTAAATAGCATTTCGTACAGATCAGCAGCAGTTAGCGCGGCCAGAATACTGGGACAACCTGGATAGGATTTGCCTGTGCAAGATGGATGGATCAGGGATGCTGTTTACACTGTCTGCACCCTGCAGACTGGCAAATACTAATAAGCCAGTTCTGAAGGAGTGCAGGCTACTTTTTATATAATGTGATAGCAAATACTGCCTTTGGCAAGAAATTCAGTAGGGTGCTTTCCAAGCTTAAAAGGGCTTTCTGGGACTGTTTCTGACCCCATTCAATTCAATTCTTTGTAGCATGGCTTCCTTCCAGGAGTTTCAACATCCCATTCATTCAGGGAAATGCACTTTAAGTCAATGGTAGGTTTGACTGCATAAGAAATATGAGTTTTGTCTCTATTACCAATTAATCTTTGGAAGTCAGCTTGTGTGCGACATTTGAAAAATAAAGTTAGTTTCTAATAGTCCACTTGCACAGTACACATACAGGAGTAGTGATATTTTGTGAGAACTCTTAAGACTGGGTTCCAAATGAGGGGCTTGGATTTTATTAAAATATAAAACCCAGAATGATATTGATAGGAAATTGCACTATTTTCATACTATCATTATTTATTCATTTACCACAAAAATACGCATAAATACTTTTAAATTATATTTTTAAGTTGATTATATACAGACAAGAATTGAAAGTCTTGACTTGTCAATAATCAGTGTACAAAAGAATCTGATACTTTCCAATTATTGCAGTTTGGTTTGATTCAGCAAAGTGCTTTCTGTCTCTACAGAACATTATACCACAGACACCTGAGCGAACAGTAAAGCAGTATGGGTGAAGAAAGTGAGATTTCAGCAAAACATAAAGCATGTGCCTATACTTCCCAACCCAGCTTACGGGACTTCTTTCTATTCATCTTGAAATCACTTGCTGACTCAGGGTCTGACTGCACACAAAATATAATGGATAACAAAGGGCAGGAAACTGTCACAGTGACTTTTTCATGAACACCCGAGGAATGGAAATCATGCTAAATAGCGAGCCAGACCAGGATGAGCTTACTGAACTGCAATAACCGGGTTCGTCTGTGGTAGAAGCTGATTCTTGGTGTGAAGAGGTTGTCAGATTCCGGCCAAACAGTTCAGACACTTTCTTAATAAAGGGTGAGACTGAGCACCTCCTGCTCACACTGAGCAAATGCCCTTGGGAATACCACCGTGCCAGGAACAGGACACCAGCGAGTGGAGGGGGTTTGCAATCTTACCCAAACAAATGAATAACAGTGCCTGCTCGCAGATAATTCCTGAGCAGAAAACAGGGCTGGGTTTGTCATGTAGGAGTATTCACTCTGAATCATTCACTCCACTTTCTACTTGAAACAAACCTTCTCTTTGTGTAATTGTAATGCTCCCTAATTACTTATGACTGACCAATTATTTAAGTGTCAAATTAATACTATATGTAGTCAATCTGCTTGCATTTTATATCACACAAGGATTCTGATTTTATGTACTGTGCTTCTCCATTTCCTTTAAATGGTGCCAAGTAAACTAACATCAACGTTTTTGCCTGCTAGTTTGCTCTAACAGGCATGTCTTCTTAGATATCTTTTAAACTAGTTCTGACATTTTAGCAGGATATAGTTATTATAATGAGAAATCCATTATAGAGACGAGACTGAGGTCATATTAGGAAAACATTTTCCCCTTTGTTATTGCATGCAATGAAGTCTGTTGATCTTTTAAAACAGATTAAGATTTCTAAAAACCAAAATAAATCTAAAATGTTTATGCAAGTAAAACAAAGTAAATCTAGTGTGGAAGTATTTCTGTGTACATAGATTTTTTATTTCCAGCTGGCATACTTCTAAATTCAAACGCTCAGCCATAATTTAGTTATTTTTTCCCTATATGTGGATTGTTTATTTACTTTACATACTCACACAGAAAATGTTACTGTACACTAAACTATTAGTATTCTGTCGGGAAGATTTGTGTTTTGTGTTGGAGGCAGTTCACATTAAACTCAAGGTCTTAATACTCCTTTGAGGCTTCTGAAGCCCCATGGCAACTCTTGAAAAGACTTTTATTTCTTCAGCATATGTAAATTGGATAGGGTGAAGTCAATGTGATTTAAAGCTAACATCTCTTCAAGAACTCAGATGAGACAAAGGTTTTACTAAATAAAATAGCAGAGGAAATTGAAGTTCCACATTTCAATGTAATGTGATCATGAAGATGGAAAATAATATTTAGTGAAATTAAAAGTGCAGGCTTGAAATTTACATCACTCTTAATCTACATCTGTTCTTTTCATTTAATTTATCTGACATGCCCCACTTCTTCCAGGGGAGTTACAGAACAAGTTCTATTGGATATAGGGATATTAGCAAAACTGCATTGGGGTCATACATTGATTTATGCAACAACCTTTTTACTATATTTATTAGGCAGAGATAATAGCAAATTAAAAAGAAGAGTTAAAGTTTGTATCACACACAGATCCTTGACTATGCTTATAATTAAATACCATACTTATACTCACATGCCCTATACCATTATTTTAGATTGCTCAGAAGAGAAAAAATATATTTCTCATCAAGTTTTAGTCTGAAAAATAAACTTGGCTTCAGATTATTTCTACTTCAAAAGTGAGTACATTTAACATTTACTGAGATGCCTAATTTAAATGGTGCTACATTAGGGATTAGCAAGGTATTAGTGTTTGTCAAGAGTTGATCTATGACCTGTACCAAGTTATTTGTGTCATAAACTTCTTTTGTCCTGTACATTTTCTTAGTCATTCAATAATTAGTTGTTCAGAGTTCATAATAGTACATTACCTGATAAAGTATTTTAAGCATTTTTCCAGAATTTGAAAAAGCAAGAGAAGAGGGAATAGAATAATGCAAAACTTGTTTACAGCTATTTAAGCTTTGAATTAATTAATAATTGTCATGGCAGAAGGGAACACGGACAGTACAACCACTACAAATATCAGAAATGGGACTTTCATTCTTGTGAGCTTTTACACCTTAAGAGGTACCAGCAGGCATGAAGCACTGGATAGAGGAGGGTCAAGAACTCCAGCATATACCTTTCTAACCTTCTCAGGCCGTTTTTACACTGCATTCTAGCAGTAGACATGGAATATTTTCCACGAATAGGAGAAAATCGTGTATAAAAGCTCCTTCTTTCTCCTTACACAGATGCGCACACATCCAAGAAGATATCAAACTACGTATCTCAGCACAAAATCTAGCAATATATAACCGCAATGCTGGAGTAACTGGTTTTAAGGCATCCATTAACAAATACAGCCGCCAATATTTAATTCATAAGACAGCATTTACATTTACTTTTAGTTGAGTTTGCATTTAAGTAATATGCAGTGGAACTAGGTGCAAAACATTGACGTAAAAAAACAGGACCAACTGAAAATCTTACCTGATAAGGGGGATGCTACTTCATGCATAAATTGCCTTTTTTGATGCATGTGAACTACCCTTGTCATGGTACGATCATATAAATCACAGAAAATGGGACTTGGAGTAACTTAACACTCTCCTACCTTTTTGGGAATCAAACCGGGCCACTTGGATTACTTGGATCATTCCATTACCTTCTGGGGAGAATCTAAACAGCAGGGCTTGATCTCTACTGAGAATGTTTCAGTGTGTGATATTAATTTCTGATTTCTGTTTACCCCATTATCTTTTTAATTCAGCTAATATTGGACACACCATATACCATTTATACAGACTTACCTCTTTTGCAACAGTTACTGAGAAATCTCAGCAGCAATTTATTGTACAAGTTAAATTTATCTTTCCAAAACAGCAACATCTTTTCCCCTCTGTTCGGACCGAAGAAAATCACTTTTGTGATTTTTTTTTTCCTTCCTATTGTTCCTTTTTGCTCTATACAGAGATCTGAATTAGCTGGAACAACACATACACCTTTACTGAAAACAATGTTGGACAACATATAAATGAAGTACTCTTCAAGAATGACCTTTCCATATTGCCAGTGTATTTTGTATTTGGAACTTCAGGCTATAGTTTTAGATGTGGAAAGGCAAATACATTTGCTTTGCTTTAAGAAGTGAATATGTAAGGCCTAACCACACACCTGGTGGTTATTCAGCTATTATTCACCTAATAGGCTACCTTTGATCAAATTTGTCCCACCCAACTTCAGATTACTGTAAATAGTCACTTTGATAGCCTCTCTTTGCACCAAATGGATAATGCAGCTACCTGTAAAAACTCTTTCAGCCCACTTAAACTGTGAATGCTCTCTGGAGCTGCTAAAACTTCTTTGTTGCCTATGAAAATATCTGAAGTTGAGTAAGCTTTTAACTCAGTATTCTCCATGAAGAGGCTTCAGTAGATGGAATGAACCTAAGCATGTTTGTCTTGATTACTCAGGGCAGCTTTGACTTATGCCAGAAGAGTGGAGGAAATCCAAGTATTTTATGCAAGAATGCACGCAAATGTAAAGAAGTTAATGCTGTCTCTTAACATTCTTGCTTCCCATGGATAAATGAACAATTCCAAATTACTTGCACAAGTTCACATTTCAAATTAACTTTTGTCCCTCATACTTGAATGACACAGGAGGACCTAATGCTTGAAACAGCAGGAGAAACCAAATCAATTAGTGATGTAACATAAGTAGTGATAGATTTGGCTCAATTCTTCACAATTGGTTCTGAAAATGAATGTAATCCAGCTCAACAACACTGCTGCTTATGAAGTAGCATGAAAATAGTTTTGTGAAACAGTCATGGTCTCAACAGTGATCCTGAGTCTTTACACAGATAAGGAGAAATGGAAAAAATCTAGCACTCTGACAATGTCAGTTCTTAAAAGCATAACAAATTCCTCTACAAAGCTATTCTGTTATATGAATATTGCAAGGGTTTTTTTTAGGTTATGGTGATTTGTTTAATCTTTTTTACAGCTTGCAGATCAGTCCCGATTTAAAATAGATGCAGATATATTTTAATTAAGCACTTCTTAAATTATGGGGCTTGAAGCCTGTGCTATAGCATATAAATGGTTTTGAATGATGGTTTTGAATATTAAACAATGGTGGGTTCACTTAACCATTGTACGTAGCTGTTAAATTTTGCAATTTTTATAATAAAACAATTCTCAAATTTGCAACTTTCTTATTCATATTGAAATTCTATTATTTCATCCACCTGCAGTTGACTTTGTGGTTTCAGTAAATCATTTCAATGATTATTTTGCCTTATATCTAGACAATTTCCCCTTAAAATGTAATGCATGATGGTTGAAGACAACTATCTGTACAGTATGAAGAGTACAAACAGCACACAGAAAGAACAACACATACATTTCAAGACAGTTAAAGAGATTATTTCCTTATCATGACAGCAAAATAGCTTTATGCATTGTACATTCATTATAATTCAGGAAGTTGAGAACATCATTTTTCCCCTCTCCAAAGCATACACATTTTCCATTGATTTCTGGTTCCCATGACACAGCATACGTAATTTCAACACAGTGAAAAAAAAATAATCAATGCTATGCTTGTAAGATGGTATGATTTTCTGTGAACTGTTATATGTTTAGTACTATATGTGTACAACCGAAGTCTTATCAGTCACCTTCAGAGACAAGGTGTGCTTTGTAGAAATCAAACATTATTCTTCAAAGCGCACTGTCCACAGATAATGAATTTTTTACTATTGTTTGTATTGATTAGTGGGCCATTTCATTGTTTGACAACTACTTGTTTCCCAGATCCACAACTCTTAAATATTTGACATAACAAATAAAGTTGTCCTGTTAAGTTGGTTCAGCCATGTAGTAAGAGAATTTTGTTCTACTATGGAGATCAAAGCAAACACAACCATAGATACTTCAAAAATGCTTCAGAAAGCCATGTTGTGAAGTCTCAAACAACCAACACTGTCTTTTCAGTTCCACTTCTGCAATTCCAATCGTCCATGTCTGTAAACAGCAAGTTGTTATTACACGCCTAACTTTTAGACAGGAATGAGGAAGACATGAAACATTACCACAGAATTCTCACTGTCAAGTCAATAGTGTAAGCCTTGAGCAAGGCCAGAGTTGAAGTGCTGGTGGTAGATTTATGCCTCCATACAGCTGAAATAATAGTTTTCTGAGGTTGAGAGAAATTATGGAACTTCATTAAAGCCGCCATCATGTACAAATTTTGCAATGAAGACTGTGCACTTGATGAATGATGCTGTGTGCCTAAGTGCACTGTCTGATTTAGAGTTCAAACCTTTTGTAGTACATTCCATGAAGATAAAATATTTAGTGCCACTATATTTTGGGCTCTATATTTTTGACAATATGTTTCATGCTTCATTTGCCACCAAAGTAATGAGATTTTAGTCAATGTTCAAAAACTGTCTTTACATTTTTCATGGCAAAAACTCAAATGGGTTATTTTTCTACACTACTGTACTGCAAGTTCAATGAAGTCCTGAAGTTTATGTAGACCTTGAGGCAGCCAAAGTGCAAAACATTGATTTCACAACACAGAGAAGAAGCAAAAACACTGATTAATGTTTGTAGCTCCCCATTGGTTCCTACAACATAGTCTCCTATTTACATTTTTTTCCAAACAGTAAGGTGCCCTTGTACAATACTAAACTTTTCAGAAAGTAGACAACTTCTCAGATATACAGATGTAGAAATATAGAACATACACCTCACTTGTTGGGTATTAAATAAGATTTCTGTCTCAACTCTAGTTTTGCTTTCCCTAAGACACCTGAGATTACAACGTGTTTTTGAAAATATGTATTGTGAAACAACTGACAAAATTGTATGAATCACTGACGATAATTTCCCTCCTTTTTCATAGAACAAATTATAACTCAAACTATTGTTTTACTGAGCATTGAAATCAATACAGTATGTACCCATATGTTCTGTCAAAAGACAGAACAATATTTTAAAAAATTGAAGATAGAGGGAATTTTCTGACACTTTTACAACACTTACAGTGTTTCTCATGCAAACACTAGCATGGTCTTTTACGATGCAGACAAATAGTGTTAGCATGAAATTCTGAATATAAAGATCATAAGAGCAACACAGAGGAAAAAAAACACAACTAGAAGCCCTGCAATGGCCTTTAATTTATCAGGCTTGACTTGCGGTTGTTAACAAGGAGCTTGCCCACACTAATCAACAGCACCAACAGTTTAAATTGCTAGATTTAAATCGGGTACTGAGTGAAATACTAACTGGAGTACAAACATTGAAGAACAGGGTAAAAAAACCCAGCCTGAACACCGTCGTGCTGTAAGTAGGCTTGCCATTACTAAACAACCTAATCTAAAGCTATGCTTTAGCCACTTTGTGCTGTATATAGTCAGAAAAGAACTAGAGGTGCAAGAGATTTATGAGATGTTTTGAAAATACAGAAAAAAATATGTTAAAATAATAACGATTGTATTAGTTGCCTTTTGTGTATTACTGGACTATAATATTAGAAAAGAATAAATGCCTGGATCAAAAGGAAGGTGTGACCACTGTGGAAAGCTGTCTCAGACTTTAAGAACTGCCTACCAGTCACCAATCATTGTTAAGAAAGGCTATTTGAACCTAAGAAAGGTTCAAACAGATTAGCAGCCGTCAACTGTAAAGAAGAGCGTGTTTACAGTTAAGCAAAGTTTTAATGCGATTTCCAGTCTCTCTGTTTCCCCAAACCACAGTTCAATGGCTAAACCTCAGGCATAGACATTTGATAATATTACACAACATTATTGTAACAGAGCTTTTTAAAAGTATGCAACACAATATCTAAGCACAATTTTTAATTGGAGAAACACAAGCAAAACCATATGAAAAAAATCTGAGAAACATTTGATACTGCATATGCCAGTGTCAGAGCAGGCAAGCAACTCAACTGTGCACCTCACCTGCAGGGGCCTTTGAGAGGGGACACCTTCCTGAGACTGCCATTTGCAATGCAATTTCACTCCATTTCAGAACTGGGTATGATAAACGCTCTGTATTTGAAGACTTCTGCAGAGAGTAAAATCCTGAGTTAATCTGACGACACATCAAGATGACATTGATTTTGGAGGCTAAAATCTTATTCCAGAGCACCTACCTTTTTCATAGCTGTTCAAGAAAGAAAGGCATCACTTTCTCGTGACTATTCAGAACATAAGGGTGCTCATGTGAACTCCAGGACAAAATATGAGGGAAAACTAGAATTAGCAACCAAATTAACACCTGAGTTATAGCTGAATGTTGCAGAATTATACCTGTAGCGTGACCTATTCCAAGTTCTCTCTCTTTCCAATCACATCCACCCTTCCCCCATTCCCCCAACAGCCACAGTACATTGTGAGATGTATATAGGAATGGGATCTTAGAGTGACTGATAACTTAGAATAAGACTATGTAGCTGTCTAGCCTCTCACAGCCAGTTTTGGCATAATTTATGCCCATCTGTTCCTTTTCATGCTGCTGTCCAGAGGGAAGCAGATGGGACCTACTCTACAGTCTTCTTCTGAAACTCATATTCTTTATAACCTAATTTTTAAAATTACAGTCTTGCTGTCAGCAACGCTGCTTGACCAATATTTTCCCCCTCTGCAGAAGCAAAAATAACCTTAACAATAGTAGGCTTTGCCCATAAAGGTCAGAATATTAAAGAGATACTAACAAGTGAACCATCTCCTCGTCCCTGGAAGCAATCTTGTTTCCATTCCAAGCCTTGGACTGGATCTGGGCATGACTCCCTAACATGTGGTGTGGCTGATGCTCCTCCGATATTTTTCAGCAAAGGCAGAGGATTGAATATTTTCTCTACTGTGTCAAAATCTGCTGCTGCTTGTTTCACTAGTTGCCAGATCGCTAGGTCTTTTTCTTCCTGACGTTCAGCTCTGAGGGAAGCACTGTCTCAAACACTCTGCTATTTCATGATGACTTATTTTTAAGAAGTCTAGTAAGTTTTGCTTTTCCAACACCATTAAAAGACCATACAGAAAAATCACTGGGCGGAGAAACAGTTATGTTTTGTGCTGCCATTCTTCTTGTGTTTTTGAATATAGGCCTGTTCTTTAAACTAATTCCATTCCATTTAATGATAACTTTCTGCATGGACTCAGTGTATAATTCCCTCCTCCGCTTTGTACCCGAATCAAGTATACAGTGATGTTCTCCTGACGTTTTAACTAACAGTTTTATACTCTGTTTTTCAGACGGTTTCTTCTTTTTGTTTGGTATAGAAATACGGTAATGCCATTAGCCATTCATCTCCTCCTGTGTTTTTACTCGGGAAAATAATTAATTTAATATTAAAACTTTTGCAGACAGAATGACAAAACACTCAAATTGATGACTGCCAAAATTTATTGGAACATATCTGAACATAAGTATTTATCCATTTTTTTTACTTGCAATATTTTCTTCTTATAAGGTGTGGGAATATGCTGATTCAGGCACAAGTAATCGCCCATTAAAATGGATTCGATGGTTCTATGCCAGATCAGTTCAGGTTCTGTCCTTCTCCTATGGTACATACATCTCAAGGAGCAACCAGCACTTCTCACTGATCATTCCTATCCAGGTAAACATTAAATAAGTGAAAGTAAACAACTGAAGAGACTTAAGACGGGCAAGGGTTCACCCTTGAGGTGGAGCAGGCAATGCGTGGCTGTGAATTAATAGAATTTTACTTCTGTGTTCATCCCTGTGTCTGACAGAACTGCAGAATATGAGAAATGTGCATAAATAAATAACAATGATAAACATTAAGACATCCAAGAAGACAAACAGAAGTGCTGGTCATTAGCCAAGCTTCTATGACTTCCCTACATTAATGCCTCAATCTGACCTACAGCGATGAGGCATTTTTCACACTGCTGTGTCTTAAGCAACAGTCCTGCTGATTAAATCTTTTGTGTTGTCCTGACGTATTTTTCCTGGCTAGAAATTTTTAAGAGGGCATAGAAGGCAAAATATTTAAGACCAGACTGACACAATCACAGAATCCTGCCCTTCCTCTCTTCGCAATGAAATACATAAGTAGTTTACAAATAATAGGTGTTTCTCTCTTCATTTTTTTCCTATAAATTTGACCTCAGGTTCAGAACATGTCTTTATGCCTCCTGGTAACCTTGAAGAATATCTAGGAGTATGCAGAATCTTAAACATTTCTCATTCCCTCAAGTAAGCTGGAAAATGTTACAGTCTGTTCCATGTACATGAGTTACTGCCGTCTAGTGCTGATGAATCAGGCATACCACATACCCGTTCTTGCCAAAAGGCAAGAGTGGTTATCACTTCCTTTTCACGCTGCTTAAGTAAATTATTTATTACAAGTTCAACTGAATTTTAAAATACAAAAATGTATTAGTTGCCTTAACTTTAGATTCTGATTTAATTGGGTTTTTTTCTCTAAATGTTTAAGGTATTTAAAATGTAAGGAATCAAAAAGAACACTGAAGAAGTATTTAAAACTAAAACAGTGATACAGCACACAGTTTGATGCTGGAGTGGAAAGATCCTAATCTACCACATATGATCATGCACTACATGCAATTAGAGCATAGCTTATACATATACATATTTTGTTTTATATAGTATATTTAGCTTCTCAAATAAATGAGAAAAGACTGTTCAGAGCTCATGCAGAATTCTCCTGCTCAACTGCACTACCAATTCTCTCATCCTCTCTCTTTCACTTCAGGGTTACAATCTTTGTTTCTCTTGGAAGAAGTTGCATTAATATTTAATTGGAAAATTTCATAAAATGTTAGAAAAACATTACACCAAACAGAGTAATGCCCAAGAGAGTAAACAGCAGGATTTGTGTTATGTAGTTTAGTTGTGCATTTGCATTTCACTCTAATATCACTGACCTAGCAAAAAAAAACTGCACTCATTCTTACTGTGTACAGGAAATGTGGTTTAGTCTAAGGAAATTAAACCCATGAAAAAGCCCCATCTAACTTGCCATTTACCTTGGCCATTTTGGAATGAATGTTTAAAAGGAATGGACTTGTTTTCAAGGCATTAGAAAAATGCCTAATTAAATAAGTAGCTCTCAGCAATTTGAGATACATTTCCTTGTGCACAACTCCTCCTTTTGATTTAATAGCACTTATGTTATGATGCCAGATGCACTATAACTCCAACATTAAAAGGAACTGAAGTACTGAAGGTCAAGCCCTAGATGAATCTGAAATTATAAAAATTTGATAGATTTTGATACAGAAGTATCATTGAAAAGAACAAATAAGGCAAAAATTTAATCTTGAGATGAGCAAACTGAAGGGCTATTCCTATAAGGCAAAAATTTAATCTTGAGATGAGCAAACTGAAGGGCTATTCCTATGTAGCATGTAATATATTTAATCTATTCATCTAAAATATTTATGTTACATAGATTAAGAGTGAGAGGGAATATGTTGCACTTAAGATACTCTGGTTATGAGAATGACAACTCTCCATTTCTGGATCCTCACTATTGAGAAATAAGTTATGAGATGTCCCTACCATCTACCCCTCAGCTGCACACCTGCAGTGAAGCTGAAAAATGCGTTTCTTATCAGTATCTTTTCAGTTCTTGTGTTTCTTATTAACCTTATTTATCTGTTACCTGTCTATTAGGATTCAGGTTCTGCAATAATGTGTGTATGATGAATGTTTAAAGCCTATAGATTGTAGTATCCTAAGGTCCTACGTCCTAGTATTGGGTGTCTTTTCACACACAAATGACATCATTTTAATATAAACTATTAATGCATTAAATGAAGTCATTGATAAACCCTGTATTCAGACTTTTAGTTTGATTTAGTGTATTTTTAACGTTGAGCAATATGTTTGAAAATAATTATGCTAAAAACCCACTTACATATCCAACTGCTTGACTTTAATACCCACATAAATGATTGCATAAAATAATGTATTAAAAATCAAAAGACAAACATTTGTACACAGAACGCACTTCTCAATGAAAATTTAGAAACCATGATTGTGTAACAATTATCTTAATAGTCAATCTTTAAAACCAAGCAAACACTTTCTCAGCCAAGACTGGTTTCTCTTGATTTTACAACCACTCAAATGTGATTCCAGAATGTATATCTATGTGTGTAGTTTGAGCTTTTTCAGACACGAAACTTCCACTGGTGTCTCAAGTGAGATACTGCTCCATATCCTTCAAAGTCCCAAATGAGTACTTGTTCCAGTTTTGAAAGTCCAAGCCTTCCCTCTAAAAGATAGGCTGTACAGATCTGCTTTGGATTAGAAGGAAGATTTTATCTTTTATCTTAATGTTTCTAATTCTCTGTAGAATAACAGAATGTGAAGTTTCATTTTTCTGCAAGTACAAATGCCTCTCAGACCACAGCAGAGTTAGAGAAAAAATTCAGCCCATAGGATTCCCTTTGTCCAGGTTTTCTGCAATACAGTCCAGTATAAATCACTTCGTAAAATTTTTTGGGGTCATCTTTTGTTTTAGAGTGCACTCCTTTCTCGTGCTGAGGAAAACCTTTAGATTTACTGAACAACAGCCGGTGTTTTGCAAGTCATTAACAATAAATATACTCTACTATGATCTGAAATCAAGTATCTAAAATCCTCCTGAAAGTCAAGCATTCCTTCAAGTTGGAACACCATGATTGAGGCATTAAAAATAGCATCTCTACATTTTAAAGACTATGTCTGTATTCTCTCAAATTTTTAATTTCTCCAACTGTAATACAGAGGCTAACAAAATACCCTTTGAATTAAAGGTACTTTGGAAGAAAAAAGCTCCATAAATTCAGAGGGTAAAGAAAACATTATTTTACAGGAGTATAATTTCTTGCGGAGTCTTTCTTTTTTTCCCCTCTTTTTCCTTTATTGTGGTTTCTCCTTCCAATAGCTCGTTTTCCTATTCTTTTATTCATTTTTCTATTTCTTCCCTTTGCAGCCATCAAAGATGTTGTGAAACAGTGTGACATTGCAAAATAAATGTAAATCACATGATGGAGGAAAAAGGTTTTCTGTGTTTAAAAAGCAGCAGCTGATAAAAGATTGTCAGAAAGCAGAAGAATTCTGCTTTGTCCAGTTACCAGTTTTGAACTGCTTTACATTTTATTCCTTTGTCATGTAAGTTACATTAATGTACAAGTCACTTCTGAATTTGGCCTGTCATTTTTGTCCATGAGCTTTGTTTAAAGGTTCAAATAAATCAGGTGGTGAACCTCTCCTCCTACCATTTCAAAGCTTTTTATGCTGTAATTCATGCTGCCTCACTGGCATGCTCCAGAATTTTATGCATACTATTACGACAATTCTATGCTTGTAATTCATTATTAGCAGACTTCCCCAATACAGATTATTGTTTTTCAAATATTAGCATCCAGTATGGTATGCTCATCAGATCAAAGATCTCAGACCACAATATTCCAGTGCCCAGGGAATTCCATTGCTTCATGGTGAAAAAGCAGGAAGGATTCAAGTCTACTAGAAGTACATCTCCACATAGTAATGTTATTTATAGCAAGGACTGCTCTTCAGTCAGATCTTTGTAAGGTTCAATGCATGTCTTAATTTGTAACATTTCTCAAGTACCATCATACATACTTTTTTCTCTGTCACTTCTTTATCATACTTTGAAGTCAGGGAGGTTCAGTGCCTAAAATCTCTTCTTTTTTTGATTTTTTTGTTATATTTCATACATTTTTGCAGCAGCTATTTGCAATGAAGATGTCTGACTACTCCACTATTTCCATGCTGCAAACAATTATGTCTCTGCACTATAAAGGGTATGACCTATTTTAAAAATCTGCTCCCACTGTCTTCAATTTGCTTGCATATCTTAATTATTATCCTTGAATATTTATACCACTGTGCAGTTATTAATGAACTGATACAGTAACAATATATAAAACCTCATCACTGACTGTTGAACTGAACAGATAAAAGGCAGGTTTTACATTTTCCTTTAAAATAATTCTACTGTCATTCTTTTGGTCCACCTTGTCCGCTGAAGTTCTTACCTTAAGCTCAGTCAGATTCTTAGGGAAACAGACTTCTTTAAAGTAGAAATACAGGGATGTGTACAACAAACACCAACCTGCCATCTCTCTCACCTTTGTCACTTACTACACACAATAAACAATGCTAACAGCTATTAATCAACAAATAGAGTCAAAGTTTACTGAAATCAACTGAAATCTTGGATTTTACCCTGAATGCAGTGGAATTTATGTAAGGAAAATTCTATCCATACACGCTTGGGTGCAAGTAAAGACGGTATGATCATACTAGGAGACAAAAAATATCTATGGCCAGACTTAAATTTACTTCCTTGTGAGCATGCTGTTCCAAAGTCTTAACATTCTGAGCAGAGCATTCATCTGTAAAATTTTAAAAATAATAAGACAAAGAAATTCCACCACGTGGACAGCAACAAACTGGTTTGTCCCATCCAAAATAAACATATGCAAGAGACAGGTATACGTCAGGCATAATCTTCATCTAGACATAATCCAATAACTAAGTTTCAAATTTCTTTCCCAGATAATTTTTCTTTAATTAGCCAAAAAGTTTTATATAGTTTTAATAGAAAACAAGCACCTTCTTCTGTGATGGCTCCATATTTGTGAATAAGAATAGAGTGAAGCTAAACAGTAAATTGTTATGTTCCTTTTTCAGTCAAGATTTTTGATAGCACAATTGTGCCAAAATACTTCACTAGTAATGTAGTTAACTTGTATGGTGTTCTAGGGTTTTTAAAGACCGATAACAGATACCAAAAAGGACACAGCTGAGGCTTGTGTGAGATATTACAATTCTCTTGACTTGTGCCTTTAAAGTGTGGTTTAACAGTGTCTTCAGGATTCAGTTTGTACAAGTTCATTTTATGTTTTCATTCAAGTTTTATTTTATTTAATTGTTCATTTATTTCCCTTGTCACGTTAACTGTATTTTTCAAGCCAGCTGTCTCACTAAGATAGCTTTTGGTCACCAACTTGCTGAAACTCCTCCTGAGAATGCAATGTTTCTCAAATAGTATATAATTTTATACACTGTAACTGGAAGATTTGCATAATTTAATCTTTCCCATATTGACACAGTCTAAATAATGTAGCTCCGTGTTTTCCATACTCTTAACAAATTGGAAGTATCTTCCACCTTACAATACAGAAATCATTCCAAGATTCAGGATCCCATGTCTTATGAGTTGAGCTCTTCATCTCACACAAGAAATAAGCCTTTGCTAACCAAATGTTTGGAGGAGAGACTCTTCCCTGACAGACCTGAAGGTATTCACTATGACCCTTGCTATCACTAACTTCATTGGAGCTACGCCATCGTAGTATGTTCAAGACACGAGGGCAGGGACAGGTGACATTATGGTGGGGGCCTGCTACAGGCCACCCGACCAGGAAGACTGAGCGGATGAGGCCCTCCATAGGCAGATAGGAGCAGCCTCATGTTCACAAACCCTGGTCCTCATGGGGGACTTCAACCACCCCAATACCTGTTGGCAGGACAACACAGCAGGGCATAAGCAATCCAGGAAGTTCCTGGAATGCATTGATGATAACTTCCTTCTCCAAGTGACAGAGGAGCCCACAAGAAGAGGTGCTGTGCTGGACCTTGGTCTTGCCAACAAGGAGGGGCTGGTGGGGAATGGGAAGCTCAAGGGCAGCCTTGGCTGCGGTGACCATGAAATAGTGGATTTCGAGATCCTTAGGGCAGTGAGGAGGGTGCACAGCAAGCTCATTACCCTGGACTTCAGGAGAGCAGACTTTGGCCTCTTCAGGGATCTGCTCGGTAGAGAACTGTGGGATAAAGCCCAGGCGGGAAGCGAGGCCCAAGAAACCTGGTTAA
>Ga0065711_1028705_pt1 | contig 39637 bp, 26 predicted proteins | sample Hoacrofraction12_FD_59098 | JGI IMG/M metagenome (GOLD analysis project Ga0065711, IMG submission 59098) | Hoatzin crop microbial communities from Cojedes, Venezuela - Epithelial fraction 12 v2 (version 2) | ecosystem: Host-associated > Birds > Digestive system > Esophagus > Crop | place... | reverse complement strand
ACGGTTGTAAACCCACATATATCTCCAGAAAATCAAATGACGGAAAAAGAGGAAGACCGGCTAAGCCAAAGACGGAGAAATTGAATTCTTAGTACAAAACATTGCAAAACTCAGATTTATTTAGATGAAAACACTAATCTTTACTATGAGGTAATCGTTGATTAAAAATATATTATATGAAGACCACAGTAGAAATTTGGACTGACGTGCTTATGGAACTTAAGTATCGCCAATGACGATTACCTTTGTAGAGTTCCAAAAAAAATAAAAATTTTGCTCAAACCCTCCATCGGTTAAGATATTCTCTTGTGTGTCAGTGCTTTAAGTGATGGAGGGTTTCTTTTTTCGTCCCAAAACCCTCCACCACCTTGCAATTTCAAAACCAAAATAACTTATTTTGCTGACCAAATTAAATTAATTTGCTGACCAAAATAAATTAATTTGGTTTTCGATAATCTTTACAAAATCTGATTTTTTGCGACATTTCGGGTAAAAATAGCCTTAAAAAAGGCATTTTGGTGGAGGGTTGAAAAACAATCCTCCATCACTTAATTGCCTGTATATTTGATGATTAGGTGATGCGGTGGAGGGTTTGCGAAAAAAAACAAAAAAAATTAGAAATCAGTAAGAAAAAATCATATAAGGGTATATCCTATATATTCGCACTTCAAAAACGCCATTTTCACCAGTCCAAAACACCATTTTCACCAGTCCAAAACTATGTTTTCATCAATCAAAAACATAGTTTTGGAACTGGCGATTCAAACGGCCTCAATTTTCATTGTCAGAAATGACTTCTCAGATTTGGTGTAACTTTTGCCTGAAGTAAATCACCACTAAATTGCTGGGAATCTAAAATATGTGCAATGTGTAGGATCTTTTTATTAAAACTTATAGACGCGCGCGCGAATTAAGCCTTATTTCTTGATGATTTTCTTGCCATTGCGGATAATGATTCCCCGGAAACTGTCGTCTACCATCTGACCGTAAAGATTATAAACAGCCGCAGAAGCGACAATACTATGACTCTTTACTGCTATAATGCCAGTAGAAGAAGATTTTATGAATTTCGGGCCGCAGCTGTCACCCTTTTCCCAGGAATAAGCCCCTTCGATGCCTTTTGCATTCTCATTGAGTCTGGCCACCAAAGAATCACTGTTGAGAGCATCGTCAGACGGCAACAGATAGATATTCTCGATGGTACCACCCATCTGATTCGGATCGATGGCGACGGACGACTTGCCTTTCATAGTATACCAGCCGTTTCTGACGATGGCATCAGCTGTCACACCGTCGATGAAAGCACCATGTTCAGTCTTTTTGTTCTTCAGATATGCATCAGCATAGCAGTTTTCCACAACACATGTATTGGCCTCATTGGCACCGACACGGCCGAGTAGTCCCCCTACCCCGTTCTTGCCCATGACTACGCAATCAGCCACGTAACAGTTTCTTATTGTCGACGTGCCGCGGATCATTCCTACAAGACCGCCGCCATAAGAACCGCCCGACTCGATATAGCTGTGACGGATATAGCAGTTTAGCATGTGTCCGTCCATGAGTCTGCCGGCAAAGCTTCCATATTGCGACATATTTACGAAATACGAGTCCTCGATGCCGAGATTCTTAATCGTACCGCCCTCGACAGAAGGAAATACCGATCCGTAGTTCTGCATCTTATCCTGGAAGACTCCGTAGAGCACATGTCCTCCTCCGTCGAAAGTTCCCTCGAAAGGAATGAAGATCTCCGGTCCGTCGATATCCTTGCTATATCCGCCTACGAACGGCATAAGATTGAAAATCGAATATCTCACATCGTCGGGAGCCTTGGTCCATTCCGAATAACCGTCTGGAGCCATCGGCCAGTCAGGCTTGTTCAGTTGGTTTGCCGCCCCACGGAAATCGATCCTGTCGTACACATTCTCATTGAATACGAGATCATTCGTGAGCAGGAAAAACTTACCCTTCGAATAGCCCTCGATATCCCTCACGTTATTTGCGAAGAACGCGAACTCCTCGCAGGATGAAATCAGATAAGGATCATCTTCAGTGCCGCTGCCGCCGGCATATTCAGACGCTACGGTAGCGCCATCCCATGCACCGGCTTCAGAAAAGAAACCGAAGAGAAGAACTGTCACAAAAATAGAAAATCGTTTCATATTACATCTTATTTAATTGTTAATAGTTTTCTTGCCTTTGCGGATCACCACACCCTTATAATCATCATCCACAACCTGTCCGAAGAGATTATAGATGCGCGAATCTTCCTTCTGCTCATCGTTTATTATGCTTCCGATACCTGCCGCCTCGCCAAGAACAGCCACATTATATTTGCGTGAGAGAGTAGCCCCGTCGGCATCGATGACAGTAAGAGTGATACTCTGCAAACCCGCATAACTCTCGGGGGCGGTAATCGTGCAGATAGAGTCGCTGCTTATGGAGACAGACAATTGATCGCCATCGTAACTATAACTATAAGAAGGAGATGCGACATATCCACGGAAGAGATCATTTAAGTTGATTGTTATCGATGTACCCGGATTGACGATAGAGTGTTGCTCCCCTATCCAATTGAGGAAATCCTCGAGATTGGTAAATCCGTCATCGTCAGGATCCTCGTTGTTGTCAGCCACATCTTTATTTGTTCCGGCTAGTTTCTCATACCAGTCGGGCATACCGTCCATATCAGAGTCGTATCCGTATTCTCTTACGAGCTCCGGATAATCCTCAAAACCGCCGCAGTCAGCCTCGTTGTCGATAAGCCCGTAATGCCCCGTATAACTTCCCTTATAAGTATAAGTGCCATAATATGTCTCTCTAACCATACGGATGTCATGGTCGTCGAGCAGAGGCAGATTGCATCCCACATCACTCAGAACACTCTTATAAGCCTCCCCTGCCTTCTCTATCTTTGCATACGATGGGAAGAAAGGTTCCTCTACCCACTGTTTGTAATACATGGTATCGTAGCGAGCCTCGTCGCTTCCGTTGGGAGTTCGTCCTTTCGCCTGATTGCTTTCGTCGAACACACCCGGCATCACATTACCGGCGAAGAAATACTTCTGAGTACTGGTCTTTGACGAAGGAGGATCGGCTGTAAGCATTATCTTCGTAGCATTCGTCTGATTAGTGGCGGGCCCCCGTTTGTAGTAGTTGTTCACGAAGTTCACCTCGTGAGCACCGTTATAGCAGGCATGACGACACCAGTTGTAAACCACATTATTGAATATATCGAGTCGTCCATGGAGGAATCCCGCAGCATCGAGGCCACCGGCAAGACTCCAGTTACGGCCGCTGTTGTGAGCCAGCAGATTATGATGGAAAGACCCCACATCGCCGCTGATACTGCCCGAGAAACCATGGTCGGTGCCATAGTCATAATTCTTATGTCCCGCCACACTGAGTGCCTCGGATATGAGAGTATGTTGCAGAGTGATATTCTTAGCGTTACGTGATGAGAACGCCTCGTCGATAGTCCAGCTTATCGAACAATGGTCGACGATAGAATGATTAGCTCCAGCCGCACCGATGCCATCGGCAGTATCACCGGCCCCGAGACGCTGACGTATGAAACGTACGATATTGTCATGGCCGACACCAAGAGGAGCACGGCTGAGACAGATACCCTTGCCAGGAGCCGTCTGACCGGCGACAGTGACACCCTCGTCCATCACCAGACGGCTTTTCAGTTGTATGCGTCCTGAGACATTGAAAATCACAGTTCGCGGACCGTCGCCGCTTGTCACGGCCTGACGGAAACTGCCTTCGCCCGAATCCTCCAGATTTGTCACGAAGACCACCTTGCCACCGCGTCCTCCCTGTGCGAAACGGCCGTAGCCCTCGGCTCCCGGGAAAGCGAGATGACGTGGACGGAACGACCATTCCTCACCCTTGGAAATAGTGCCGTCTTCAGCCTCTTCGTCGACACGCCAGTAATAGATATATTTGTTCTTGAGGTTGCTGACAGAATATGTAGTGTCGGATATGACGGCCACTTCGGAAAGATTGCCGCTCTCGGTACCCATCATCAGATGATGCTTGACAGCCGTTTGGGCAGCCTTCCACGACAATTGACACAATCCGTCGTCGGCATCGATGTGATAATCGAGGTTGGCAGGCTGCGGTTCGGATGCCATCGTTATCTGGTTTACTTCGTCGAAGATAAGGGCATTGATGGCGACACCTGTCCAGGGGTATGTCTCTCCTTCTTCCGGTTTGCTGATATACTGGATGACTACATCGTCAGAGCCATTAGCAGTGAAATAAATATACGACTGCCCCGCAACCGAAGTCTGCTCCGCCCGAATAGTTTGTTTCACTCCCTCGGCAACCGTTTTCCCGTCGACGAGGACATCCAGCGTAGGCAGTTCACCCTGATAACCGTCGACACTGTTATGATAAGCCATCAGAGAATGCTCGCCAGCCGAGAGACCGGATATGATAAGTTGGATGCCGGCACTTCCCTCGGTAACATCGACATAGTCATTGTTTGACGGATCGGTAGGATCGTCGAGAGCTATGACGCAGCATCCGTCGGCAAGAAGTTTGTATCCGTAGGTAGTGATTCCCTGTTTCCAGTAGTTGGTTCTCACGCCGTTGCCGTTGAGTCCAGGAACTGAGCTGATGGTTATAGTGATCTTACTGCTGTCTTCTGCAGCGAATTCACCTGTAGCACTTGCCACACGACCGAACGTCCAGGCAACATAACCGGGAGCCAGACCTTCGGACTCGCTTCTGCCGTAGTTGTTGATATCTATGCGCTGTGCGTCGGCTGAAATGCAGGCAAGAGCAAACAGTGAAGTAAGAAGTATCTTTTTCTTTTTCATATTTACTTTTGTTTAGGTGATTGTTTTTAAAAGGATAAGGGCACCATATTTCAGGTGCACCTTATCAAATCTAAGAGAATTACTAATTTGATTGTTAAGGGCTAATATGAATATTCTCACGAACATTACGGGATAGTTCTCTCGAACTGAATATGCTAAAATCCCTACAATCGTTTTGAAAATGTTTATATATTAATCTAAAAAATCATGAGCTTATTCGGTAGTCGTCTCTGTATCGAGCACAGGCACGGAAGTATCCGGATTCTTGCTCAGCGGATCGAAGTTGCCGGTTCCTCCGAAACGGGAATCCCATCCGATGGTCTGGGCCACTCCGGGGTTGTTCTCCTGATCTCCGTATCCGAGTCCCATAAGATAGAGTTTTGTATCGAAGACCTGGTTAGTGACAACCGACTCGACAGTCATAGTCTCGATATCTTTTCTCGACATGTACTGGTTGTAGAAGTTGGCCAGCGCCTGAACGTTCTTATTCGTAAACGTCAGTTCGGCTTCCTCACCCTCTCCTACTATTGTGGCAGTCATATCTTCGCTGAGAGTCAGCGCTTTCGGCCGCTCAATGCCGAGCATTGTGAAAGGATCTGTTTCTGAAGATTTGGATCCTGTAAACTGAGTCGGGTCGAACATAATCTCCATCTTATGCAGAGTGATATCATTGAGCGGAGTAACTCCCAGGTAAGTGCAGGTATTTCCACCCCACCCTGTCGGAGCCCAAGAAGGATTGATCGTCGCCTGGTTTGCACCACCGTCGAAGAGCATCCATCTGTGGCAGTCGTCGAAGCGCTTGCCCTCGTATGCGAGTTCGATCTGGCGCTCATACAGGATGGCCTCGAACATCTTCGCACGACTGGTTCGGATGTCGGCATTAAGACCGCAATCACCAGTGAATCCTACTCTCTTTCTGATACGGAGCAGCACGTTGTAAGCCTCGTCGAGTTTCCCGCATCCGCAAGCAGCCTCGGCAAAGTTGAGCAATACTTCTGTATATCTCATCGCCAGCAGCGGCTGACCGTTGATTTGGAATCCTCCGTCGGTCTGGAAGTTATACAGTGCCGATGTTCCGAGCGATGCATCCTGCGATTTCTTCCTTACGTAGATACTCTGTCCGCCATCACCGAGGAGATCGGTGAAGTATCCGGATTTGAGTTCGTTCTGAGCATCTTCGACGCTGGGATAGAACGACCAGTTCTGCAACTGGTAGTCGCTGCCCGTCTGATAAGGACACTTGTCAGCGAGTTCTGTCATCGAACCGGTGAATTTCCACTCTGTGCCGGGGAAGGCGAAAGTACGGTAGAAACGCGGATCGCGGTTGAGGAAGAAGAGTTTCTTGTCGTAGGTATAGAGACCTGCTTCCGCGGGACGTTTGCCGTCGGCCATCGGGAAGAGATCGATCATTTCTGCCGTAGGACATACATTAGACGAACCGTTGGCATTACCCGGACGGATTTGCTGCTCCCAACAGTTCCAGAGGTCGTTGTCGCCTGCCACATTATTACAGAGCATGAAATAAACAGCCTCCGACACATTACCATCACCCATACCGATAGTACACCATATCTTGGCCCAATTGCTTGCATTAGTTCCCGGATCATCCTCGTAGGCAAGTCCGAAGCCGCCCTCGTCGAGTTTTTCGAGAGCCGTCTTGTTGAGCTCGTAAGCCTGCTCCCAACGGCTTGTCTCATCCTCGGGATTAAACACAGGCGAAGCGTAATAGTTGGCTATATATCCCGCAAGAGCATAGCAAGCGCCCGAAGTGATACGTCCCCAGTCGTTCGACTCCTCTTCCCAGCGTGTAGGCAGATAACTGCCGGCTGTGGTCAGGTCTTCTATCATGAAGTTAAACGTATTCTCCGTAGACGTGCGTGGAATACAGAGTGAGTCGCGGTCTCCCATCAGAGTGCTCTGCAGAGTCTTGACCACGGGCAGTCCGCCGTATCTCTTGAATAGACGGAAATAGCGTGTGGCACGGAAGAAACGGGCCTGTCCGTCGACCTGATGTTTCTGGTCATCGTCGAGGGTAGTACTCTCGTTGACTCTCACGATTACGTCGGTACACTCTCTCATCTTCTTCCACGGGCTCTCGTTGATACCATAGTAGAAATACTTGTGGATATTCTGGTTAGTCCATACCGCCGTAGGGTTGGTATATTCACCATATCCAGGGAACTCATCGGTATTCTTCGACAGCAGGTCGGGGAGTCCCACAGGCCAGAGGTCGGGCGGGTAGTTGTCTCTTGTCAGTCCGTAGCCTTTGGCGTAAGGCAGCGATTTCTGATAGATATAGTTAAGACGCAGTTTTACCGAAGCCCAGTCACCGTACACCTGTTCCGGTCCGAACGAGCCATAGGGTCTTTTCTCGGCGAGGAAGTCATCGCTGCATCCAGCCATTGCGAATACCACCAATAATATACTTGAAATTATCTTTTTCATAATTGTTTTGTTTTAGAATGTTACAACGACACCGAGAGTTATCTTTCTGGTTACAGGATAGTTGCCGTATGTTCCGGCGTATGCATCCCAAGCGTGTTCCCAGATAGGATTATAGAAACTGAAGGCATTCTGACATGTAGCGTTGATACGTACGTTACTCAGCCCGCAGTACTTCACCCACTGTTTGGGCAGTGTGTATGCGATGGTGATATTACGAAGCAGTATCTCGGCTGCCGAGATTCGCCAGTAAGTAGAAGCCTTGGAGTTGTAAGAAGAGTATCTGATGTTAGGATACTTACCATCTCTGTTGGCGTATGCGAGTTGATGTCCGGCAGCATCGTAGAGATCGTCGTACACGAACATATCCCTCCACATAGTCGAGATGTTGGTAGTCTCCATATCACCGTAGCCCTCGCTTCTCAACGAGGAAGGCATCAGGGTGTAGGCTCCCCACTCTCCCGTGAACGTAGCATTCAGAGAGAACGACTTATACACGATGTTGAGATTGAAGTTGGCGTGATAGGGATTATTTGAATATTTTGAAATCTGCACCACATCGTTTTCGGTGTCGATGACACCGTCGGGAGCGGTATAGTTGCCGTCAGCATCTTTCTTTCCGCGAACATCCTCATAGATGAGCATACCCGGGTGCACCTGATCTTTGGTAAGACCGAGATAGTCGGTGATATTATATTTGGTGAAGTATTCCTCGATCTGCTGGTAAGAACGGAACATACCCATGCAAGAGAGTCCCCACAGACCGCGGTCGCTGCGCTCGCCTTTCACCTTGTCGTCGAAGTCGGGATCGAGGGCCCATGATGTCTCGAGCACCTTGTTGTCATCCCATCCGATACCGAGTTTGCTTGATACATAGAAGTCGTTGTTGATCTTCTGGCGCCATCCTACCTGGAGTTCGAGTCCCCACTGATCCATGGCACCGAAGTTCTCGGGAGCTGCATAGATACCGACAGTTCCGGGGAGCACATGGCTTGAAGGATAGTCAAACATATCGCGGCACCAGTCATAGTATGCGTCGAATACAACGGAGAGTCGTCCGTCGAGAGCACGGGCGTCGATACCGAAGTTGCTCTTGTAGTTCTTATCCCACTTCAGATCGGGATTGGTACCCGACTTCTCGGGAAGCTGGAACGAACGGGCAGACTGCTGTTCGGCTGTCGTTCCGAATATCGATCCTCCGTACTCGTTATAAGAATAGAGCTGCAGCCATCTCCATGCCTCCACGTTGTCTCGACCCATGACACCGAACGATCCACGGAACTTAAGGAAGTCGATCTTCAGTTTTTCCTTCGGGAACCATTTCTCTTCCGACATCACCCATCCTGCTGAGAACCCGGGGAAGGCCCCCCAGTAGTTCTCGGGGGAGAACTTTGTAGATGCTTGCGAACGGATGAGGAACTCGAAGAGATACTTGTCAGCATAGGCGTAGTTGAGACGTCCGATATACGCGAGCGATCCACCCTCGGTGCGGTTCCAGTCTACAGTCTTCTCGCTGTCATCGGAAAGTGATGACGACTGTCCGTCGGTGAATGACAGCGGGTGGGTTCCCTTGGCTGTCACATATTCCGACCAACTTTCCGATTTCTCCACAGAGAATGTTGCATTTACGGAATGCTTGCCGAAGTCTCTTGCGTAGATAAGCATGAGGTTGGTCTGATAACTGTCGGCACGGTCCATATATCTCTGCAGATAAGAACTCTGTCCGTCGTTGAGAACTCGTTTCTCGAGGTTTTCGAAAGCTGTGTAAGGGAATCCTTCGAGAGTCGTCTCGTCATAGTCTACCAGCGGGTCGTTGTCTATGATCATCGTAGGATCGGTGATATAGAGGTGCTGTCCCGAACCGCCGCGATTCTTCACGCGGTAAACAATATTCTCCATTCTCAGGTCGTTGCGCTTGCTGTTCTTGATATTCTTTGAATAAGTGAACTTCAGATGCAGGCCTTTGAGCGGTTTGATCCATGAGAAGTCATGCTCGATCTGAGCCTGGATAGTCATAGAATTGTCCATATCTTCGCGGTTGTTGCGACTCTGGAGCAGCGACTGATAGTTGTAGTAGTTACTGAACGACGGGTCGTTCTGCATACCCGAGTGATAGATAGGATAGATACCGATCTGGTCGGGCACGTAAGGAGGATTCTTCAGCATGTATACATAATCCTCGTTGCTACCCTTTCCGCCGTATGACGCCATGTGGGCATCCTTGGTGGAATAATCACCCGACACGTTCAGCATCACTTTGACATACTTGGAGATATTAGCGTTCATACCGGCGCGATAGTTCCATCTGTCGTAATCCAGTTTTCCGATATTACCGTCCTGGGTGTAGTAAGACATCGACGCATTATATGTTGCCTTTTGTGTACCACCGTTCATATTGATGCTGTGGCGCTGTGTGAGCGATGACGACCAGTATTTGTCGAGCAGATTGTAGTTGAGGTTTTTCATCGCCTCGAGCTCGTCATACTGGAAATAGTCGAGGAGCATATCGTCTTTCTTCGATGACGACTTGGCATCGGGAGAGTTGCGTGCTGCATTGTAGAGTGTACCGTATTCGTATGCGTTGAGCATATCAGCATGCTTGATGGCATCGATAAAACCGAACTGTCCGTTGTAAGATATTTTCGGTTTTCCCTGCTTTCCTCGTTTTGTCTTTACGAGAAGTACACCGTAAGCACCATAGGCACCATAGATGGCCGCCGAGGCGTCTTTCAGGATAGTGATACTCTCCACCTCGTCAACGTCGAGGTTGTTAAAGTCTTCCTCAGTGCTGATGAAGTCATCGATCACGTATAGAGGCGACGGGTCGGCATTACCACCGATGCTCTGTCCTCCCTCGTCTACGCCTGTCGGCACGAGCGAGATAGCGTCTTTCGCCTGACGGATGGTGATGGTGGCATTCTCACCCGGACGACCTGTCGACGGCATATCGACATGGAGTGAGGGCGACAGACCGATGAGAGCCTCCGAGAGATTACTTACCGAGAGGTCTTTGAGTTCCTGAGCATCTATCACCTCGATAGAACCGGTGACGTTTTTCTGCTTCAGGGCACCGTAACCTACGACAACCACATCGTCGAGGTTGTTGGCATCTTCTTTCAGCACGATGCGCGGATTCTTCAGGTTGGTAATCGTCTCGGTGACGTATCCGATGAACGAAACCTTAAGTTTACCTTTTTCCGGAGCCGAGATGGTGAAATTTCCATCGAGGTCGGTGATCGTGCCGGTATTCTTTTGTCCTCCCACCACGGAGACGGTAGCTCCGATGATGGGATCGCCGTTCTCGTCGACCACCTTACCCGTCACTTTGTTCTGTGCTGCCATAGGCAGAGCCATAAACAGCGTGAGCAGTATCAAATAAAAATATCTTGTCTTCATAGTCATCATTCTTCTGAGGTTCCACTTGAAGGCAGCCATCGGGGATCGCCGCCCTTGTTTGCTATAATCTCATATTCACCGGGGGTGAAGTTCACTCCTCCGTTCTCTTTCGTCAGATCGAGGGGCTGGAGCACGTCGCCCTGGAACTTAGGATCGTACTGCGATGCGAAAGGTGTGCCGTAGCTGTCTTTCTGCGACATATCCTGTGAGTCGGGATTGGTGTAGGCATACCAGAAGTTGAAGCGGAATGTCTTTGTTCCGATACAAACGCGGCGAACCTGTGCCACGTCGTAGAAGATACAGTTTTCTATCGTCGTGGTGAGGTAGTTGCTGTTGATATTGTTTACGAACTTCTGTCCTGTATATGTCTTGCTGAACGTGGTATTCATGAAAGTGATGCTCTGGCTTGCGTAGTAGCTCGACACGTCTCCGAATGTCTTTTCGGGATTGGAGTTTGAGCTGTTAGACCATCTCATGAAGTAAGCCTGTGAATTGTCCACTATATTATATATGGTGCACGAGCGGATGGATGTGTTTTTGATCATACGTCCGGCCTTCTGCAGACAGATAAGACCGACACTCCCGCTGTTGTTGCCCTGGATGATACAGTCGTACATGTCGAAATTCCAGTATGCGCAACTCACCTCGTTGTCGTGGATGATGGCGTTAGGCAGATTCTTGAACATGCAGCTGCGGAAATACACCTCGTCCTGCACGATATAAACATTATTGATAAGACCGCCGCGGCGGGTATATCCGAGGTTCTGGCTCTTGATGTTATCAGGCAGAGAGTCGGCGCTGAAGAAAAGGAACGACTGGGCTGTAGACTCGGTGAAGTCGAAGTTGATATATTTCACTCCGAGGCCCGAATAACTGTAGAAAGCACCCTTGTCAATCATTCTGACGATAGGCCTGTTCACCTTGTTCCCTCTGAACTGCAGCCGCTGTCCGTAGAAGTTCACCGGTCCGGAACATGTATATTCTCCTCCGATTTCGAGGTCGATAGCCACTTCCTGGTCGATAGTGGTGCTGTCGAGCGGATTAGCCTGCATATACTCGTAGATATCCGACCCGCTGGGGATGGTCATCACAGAAGGCACACCCGTCGTGAAGTCGTATACCGTAGCCTCCGCGGCATCGATATTGTTGTATTCGGGATTGCCGAGCACTCGGATGGCGAGTTTGTAGTTAGAGTCTTCCGACACCGGAACCGCGATTTTGCATCCGTCCACCATGTAGTGGTCATACTTGTCGACGATGGTGATATTCTCGGGGTCGTCGACGTTGGTGATTGTCACTTCGTATCCGAGGGCTCCCATCACGAGCGGCCACGAGATTGTCATCTCATCGCCGGCGGAATTGAGCGAGAAGGATACGGAGTCGGGCGTTACGAGCTGCTGGTTGCTTACTCCCACGTCAAAACCGTCGGGCGATTCATACCCCGAGGCGCAGGATCCGAGCAATGCGACACCCACGGCAGCAAGGACAGACAATATCCATCCCTGCTGCGGTCTTAGTAAATTAGTCTTCTTGCACATAGATTTGTAATTAATAATTAATGATTATCTGCGTGCAAAATTAGTAAATTTATCGTTTCGCCAGGTTGAAAATAAAACAAAGCATGGTGGATTTTTGAGCCAAATCCACCACGCTTTGTGTCTGTATGTGGAAAAATTGTCTGTTATCTGCCCTGAGAGGTGGATTTTTTATCTCTTCCCCCTCTGTTGGCCTTTTTCGCCGAGTTTCTGAACATGTGGCGATGGAACTTGTCTTCGGCATTGAGAGCGTCGTACACTTTCGATGCCGGCAGCACCTTGAGGTATTTATTGTGATACTGTTGCTGCAGTTTTTTCATCTCAATCTCCAGCCGGTCTCTCTCTTGGATGTTCTTCACGATTTCCTTTTCGGACGACGGTTTGTTCTCCGACAGTTTTTTGTTTCTGTCGAAATAAGTCCTCATTTTCTCCTGGCACTCCTTGTAGAGCTGGAAAAACTTCTTCGCCTCGTCGGGAGAAAGTTTCGCCTCACGGATGATAAACCGCTCCTTATCCCTCTCGAACTGCTGCGGAGAGAACTGTCTGTTTTGCGCCATTGCCGTGGTGGCGAAAAAGAGAAATATTAAATATAATAAGGTGTATCTTCTCATATCTTCTTCTATTCGTTGTCAGCTATGCAGGCATACATGTCAATATCATCGAGCATCGCGTAGTCGGCTGCCGCATCGATAAAACTGTCGGTAACGACAGTACCTTCGGCGAGGGTCTCCGCATCCTGCTGCTGCTTTACGGAGTGAAACCAGAACGACGCTCCCGCGGCGAGTGTCAGGGCGAGCGACGCTGCCACGAGATAGCGATAGAACTTGCTCTTTGTCTTCGGCATCTCAACCACTTTAGCCTCCGGCATATCCACGCCCCCTGCTTCCGGCTTCTCCTCTGCAGATTCCAGACTGTCAATGCCAGCCATTATCTTCGACTGCAAAGTGTCGAAATACGAGTCGGGAACTTTGAAGGGATTCTCCTTCCCCACCCTGTCGAAAATGTATTTTTCTTCTTTGTCCATCTTTGTTCTTTTACCTTTTTGACGTGATTCCCCCCGAAAGGTTTAATCGATATTATTAAAATATTCAGATATTTTTTTCACCGCGATATGATAACTGGCTTTGAGAGCCCCTTCCGACGTACCAGTTATCTCACTGATGTCCTTATAAGACATCTCGTCGAAGTATCTCATATTGAATACCTGTCGTTGCACATCAGGCAACCGGCTGATCGCTTCCTGCAGCTGTCGCTGTGTCTCATCGCCGTCAAAGTAAGGGTCGGAGACAAGACTGGCAGTGAGAGCATCGTCAGCGGCATCAGCATCGACAGTGCTTCTTACCTTCTGTTTTCTCAGAAAATCAAGTGTCTCGTTGTAAGCGATGCGGTAAAGCCATGTCGACGCCTGAGAGTCGTTTCGGAAGGAGTCGAATGAATTCCAGGCTTTGAGGAAGGTGTTCTGCACGAGGTCGTCGGCATCATCATGGTTTACCACCATACGACGGACATGCCAGTATAGCTGTTCGCCATACCGGCCGACGAGTTCCTCGAACGACTTTCGTTTATCGTCGGACATCAGTCCTTATTTAACGCTGATTTTGCGGACTACGTTACCCACCTTGATGATATAGCACCCCTTGGTAAGTCCGAGGTCATAGTGCTTGTCGGCACCCTCCACCTTGATCTGATGTATGCAGACACCTGCGATGTTGTATACATAGAGCGTCTGGCCGTTGGCCCCGGTGATATGGAGCACGTTGCCTCTTACGCTGATGGTGATGTCGTCGAGAGCCTGCTCAGTATCGACAATCTCGATATTCTGCGCGGCGGATACAGGGCTTACCGTTAGTAATCCCATTGCTATCAGAGTTAAAAGTATCAGTTTCTTCATAAGCGCTTATATTTCTTTTTGCAAAGATAGTGATAATATCTGAAACAAACAAGTATTTTAACTATTTTTATCTGTTTTTCCGTTGTACATCCACTATCATCTCCTCCTGAGCGAGCAAAGTGTTGTCAAAAACTGCCTTTGCCTCTGCCAGATGGTTATTTTCATTGCCATATCTCTGCGAGTAGTGTCCTATCATCAGTTGCCCCACTTCCGCCATTTTCGCTATAGTGGCAGCCTGCTCGGCCGTGGAATGATAATATTTCTCCGCCTTCTCCAGCCGGTCGTTGCAGTATGTGGCCTCGTGGTAGAGCAGATCCACGCCTTTGATTACCGGCACGATACTTTCCGCATAGCGGGTGTCGCTGCAGTAGGCATACGAACGGGGCTTCCTGCCCTCTTTCACTGTCGGATATTTCTCTCGGAAGAGATAACCGCAACAGGGTACCCGGTGCTCGAGCGGGATAGTCTCCACGCTGACATTGTCATCCTCGAAGATCACCTTGTTGCTGGTAGTGTCGACAGCATGATATTTCACTTCGAAAGAGAGATCGTGGCAGTAGAACGCTACATCCTTCTCCAGCATTTCTCCCAGTTCCTCCGGCCCGTAGATATGGAAATCCTTAGTGCGGTCGAGCAGACAGAGCGTACTGATCAGTCCGATGAGTCCGAGGCAGTGGTCACCGTGACAATGCGATATGAACACCGCTTCGAAACGGTTGATATGGATGCCTTGTTTTCTGATATGCAGCTGAGTTCCTTCCCCGCAGTCGACGAGGAAGAGTCGCCCCCTCACCTCTATCACCTGCGCGGACGGATTATGCTTCGGAGTGGGCAGAGCACTTCCGCAGCCGAGTATATTCACTTTAAAGATATCCATCACAGCCCTGTGTCATCGTCTTCGTAGGTCATCTGCGGCAGATTTGCCGAACGAGCATATTCGTATTTATCCTCGCTACTCTGTATGATGAGTGAGTCGGCACCGAGCGACAATATGGAGAAGGTGTCAGTCTCCTCGAGATCACCACCTCCGTCACGGTCGGCGACGAGGATGAGTTTGCCGTTGAAAATCCTCCATGTTTTATAGAAGGTGCTACTCTGGTTGATACTCTCCGCAATGCCGCCCTCTTTGATTGTCATACCGACATAGTCGCTGCCGTCCATCGGGTTAGGCATTATCCAGTGACCGAGGAGCGAGTTAAGGTTCACCACTTCGGTAGCCACCTTCTGCCCGTTTTCTTCAGCTATCATCACGGCGATCCTGTCGCCCTGGGAGAGTCCTCCGAGCATCTGCTGCTTCTCCTTGGCCGCAGAGATGGCCACGCTGAGGGTGTCGCCGTTGTCGTTGATCATCTGCAACTGGTTCATTGTCGTGCCCGCTCCGACGATACCGTATTTGGTCTTGTCGGTAGTCGAGAGTTCGTTCACGTCAATGACATCATTCTCATAGTTGCCCTGCTGGTTCTTGTTGCCGCAGGAAGCGATGACAACAGCCATGGTGATGGCGAGGAATAAATTTTTTCTCATTGTTCAGTAATATTAAAATTAGTATTTTACGTGCAAACATACTAATTTTTTTTTGAAACTATCGCTGTTTTGTGAGATTTTTTGTAATTTTGCAGCGATTTTAAGCATAAAATTGGAAAATAAACGAAAATACGAGATGGAAATAGCATCAAAGTACGATCCGCGCGAAGTGGAATCGAAATGGTATCAGTACTGGCTTGACAAAAAGCTTTTCAGTAGCAAACCCGACGGCAGGGAGCCCTATACTATCGTTATCCCTCCGCCCAACGTGACAGGAGTGCTCCACATGGGCCACATGCTCAACAACACCATCCAGGATATCCTGGTGCGTCGTGCGAGGATGGAAGGCAAGAATGCATGCTGGGTACCCGGCACCGACCACGCGTCGATTGCAACGGAGGCCAAGGTGGTGAACAAACTTGCCGAACAGGGCATCAAGAAGACCGACTTGAGCCGTGAGGAATTTCTCGAGCATGCATGGGACTGGACCCGCGAACACGGCGGCATCATCCTCAAACAGTTGCGGCGCCTAGGTGCCAGTTGCGACTGGGACCGCACGGCATTCACCATGGATGAGGAGCGCTCGAAGGGCGTGATCAAAGTTTTCTGCGACCTCTACGACAAGGGACTAATCTATCGCGGAGTGAGAATGGTGAACTGGGATCCTAAGGCTCAGACGGCTCTCAGCGACGAGGAAGTAATCTATCAGGAGGAGCACTCGAAACTCTATTACCTCAGATATATGGTGGTGGAGGAGCCGGGTAAATATGCTGTCGTGGCTACCACACGTCCGGAGACAATCATGGGCGATACCGCAATGTGTATCAATCCGAACGACCCGAAGAACCAGTGGCTGCGCGGCAAACATGTCATCGTGCCTCTCGTAGGCCGTGAGATTCCCGTGATAGAAGACGAATACGTAGATATCGAGTTCGGTACGGGTTGTCTTAAGGTTACTCCGGCCCACGATATCAACGACCACGCCCTCGGTCTGAAGCATCATCTCGACACCATCGATATCTTCAACGACGACGGAACTCTCTCCGAGGCAGCCGGTATGTATGTCGGCATGGACCGCATGGACGTGAGAAAGCAGATCGCCGTGGATCTCGAGAAGGCTGGTCTGATGGAGAAAATCGAAGACTACAATAATAAGGTGGGATATTCCGAAAGAACTCATGTGCCCATCGAACCGAAGCTATCCACGCAGTGGTTCCTCAGCATGCAGCACTTTGCCGACATCGCCCTCCCGCCGGTGATGAACGATGAGATAATGTTCTATCCGCAGAAATATAAGAATACCTACCGCCACTGGCTGGAGAACATCAAAGACTGGTGTATCAGCCGTCAGCTGTGGTGGGGACACCGCATACCGGCATATTACTTCACCAAAGACGGAAAGAAAGACTTCGTGGTGGCCGAAAGCATCGAGGAGGCTGCGAAGAAAGCCGGTGTGGCTCCCGCGGAACTGTCGCAGGACGAGGACTGTCTCGACACCTGGTTCTCGTCGTGGCTCTGGCCGATATCGGTATTCGGAGGTGTCAACGATCCCGACAATGAGGAGATAAAATACTATTATCCCACTTCCGACCTCGTCACCGGCCCGGATATCATCTTCTTCTGGGTGGCACGCATGATTATGGCTGGATATGAATACCGCGGAACGATGCCTTTCAAGCATGTCTACTTCACAGGTATCGTGCGCGACAAACTGGGCCGCAAGATGTCGAAGAGTCTCGGCAATTCTCCCGACCCTATCGAACTGATCGACAAGTTCGGTGCCGACGGAGTCAGAATGGGTATGATGCTCTCTGCTCCCGCAGGCAACGATATCCTCTTCGACGAAGCGCTCTGCGAACAGGGAAGAAACTTCAACAACAAGATATGGAACGCCTTCCGACTGGTTAAAGGCTGGGATGTATCAACATCGGCACAACAGACTGATGCAGCGAAGATTGCGGTAGAATGGTTTGAGGCTAAATTGAAGATGGTTAATGCCGAAATCGACGATCTCTTCTCGAAGTACAGAATCTCCGAGGCGCTGATGGTGGTATACAAACTCTTCTGGGACGAGTTCTCCAGCTGGTATCTCGAGATGGTGAAGCCGGCTTACGGCAGTCCTATCGACGAGGCTACATACGACGCAACCCTCTCCTACTTCGACGCCCTGCTGAAAATGCTCCATCCCTTCATGCCGTTTATCACCGAAGAACTATGGCAACATCTCTACGACCGCAAGGATGGCGACTCTATAATGAGAGAGAAACTCGAGATCGCCGCTCCCACTGACGACGACAGGAAGTTTGTCGACGAGATCGAGAAAGTGAAGGAGGTGATATCAGGAGTGCGCACAATCCGCAACCAGAGAAACATTCCCCAGAAGGATGCTCTCCAGTTGGAGGCCGTCGGCACTGATCACTACAAGGCTTACGACGCGATAATCAAGAAGATGGCGAATGTTTCCGAAATCCGCGAAGTGGCAGAGAAGTCTGCCGGCACCGCGCAGTTTATGGTCGGCACCGACGAATTTGCAGTACCTCTTGGCAATCTCATCGACGTGGATGCGGAGATAGAGAAACAGGAGGCCCAGCTGCAGCATCTCATCGGATTCCTCGCAGGAGTTGAGAAGAAACTCTCCAACGAACGATTCGTGGCCAACGCTCCCGAGGCTGTCGTGGCTCTCGAGCGCAAGAAGAAGAGCGACTCGGAAGAGAAAATCGCTGCTCTCAAGGAGTCGATAGCAGAACTCAAAAAACAAAAATAAAACCAGAAATAAAAAATAGCAAATATAAAAAAATGCCTGAAGAGGCACGTGATTATAAAAATTTTCTACATGAATTCTTTATCGGGATAGCTGTGAAGCTGTCCCGATTTTTTTGATACCATACCATTAGAATACCGTTTATATTTCGCAATAACAGAGATATTTTGGCACCACTCAAAATAAATTTGAGAACAGTCAGAATATTTTTTCAGTGCAGCCAGAATTTTTTTAGTCCAGGCTCCAGTCCTTTTTTGCATCTTCATCAGAAATTTTTCTTATCACCTTGCATGGATTCCCCACAGCGACTGAATCCGCTGGGATATCCTTCACCACGACACTGCCACCTCCGATAACGGCATTATCACCTATGGTGACACCCGGCATTACTTGCACTCCGGCTCCGATCCACACATTATTACCCACCTTTATAGGATAAGCATATTCAATTCCCCGGTTGCGCCGCGCAGCATCGATGGGATGTCCGGCAGTATAAAAACCGCACATCGGAGCGATGAATACATTATCTCCGAAAGTCACCTTGGCGCCGTCAAGAATCACCATTCCGTGATTGGCGAAGAAATTCTCCCCCACTTCGATATTCCACCCGTAGTCACACCAGAAGTCGGGTTCGATGTCGATAGCGTTACCCGTCCTGCCCAAAATCTGTTTGATAAGAGCGTCGCGTCCCTCGAGGTCGTCGATCGGGAGAGCGTTGTATTTCTGGCAAAGCAGTTTGCATCTGCGGCGGTCTTCCAGAATCTCCGTGTCGTTGTTGGCATCGTACATTTTATACGAAAGCATTTTTTCTTTTTCTGTCATAACATTGTCCTTTTATTCATGGTTGCAAAGGTAAGCATAAAAAGTAATAAACATGCCAGTATTTAACAAAAAATCAGAAAAGTATTAGCATTTAACAAAAAAGTATTAGGAGATATCATTTTTTTTTCGTATCTTTGCAAAGTAAAAACCTGATGAAGTGCTACAATAATAACTAAAAGGAGATAAATTACTAATAAACAAATAATTATGAATAAAGCTAAAGACATCAAACAGACATTGCTCTGTGCCGGACTCTGCTCGATGATGGCAGCATCACCGCAGTTGTCGCCGGCAGCTGGTTCGCCTCTCTCATCGGCATCGGACCATCAGACGGGTACTCTGACCGAGGTCGTGGCTGAAAGCAGCTCTCTCGCGGCATCGCCCGGAGACGAAGCCTCTCCCCTTCCCGCAGTGCAACAGTCGAAGAAGATCACCGGAACGGTGAGCGACGAGATGGGTCCTATCATGGGAGCCAGTGTGATTATCAAAGGCACCGGCAAGGGAGGAGTCACCGACACCGAAGGCCGGTTCTCCGTCAACGCCCGGCAGGGTGAGACGCTCGTGATTTCGTATATCGGATACAAGAACAAGGAAGTGAAGGTGACGGCTGCCAACAACTACGACATCGTCCTCGAGGAAGACCGAGCACTGCTCGACGAGGTGGTGGTGGTAGGATACGGTGTGATGAAGCGCTCCGACCTCACCGGATCGGTGGCATCCATTGACGAGAAAGCCATCAAACAAGGCGTCAACACCAGCATCGAACAAGCCATGCAGGGCCGTATCGCCGGTGTGCAGGTGATGCAGAACTCGGGAGCCCCGGGCGGTGGTATCTCTGTGCAGATTCGAGGTATCAACTCACTCAGCGGCAACGAACCGCTCTACGTCGTCGACGGTATTGCAATGTCGGGACAGACCAGCGACAACACCTCGGTGCTCAGTTCCATCAACCCCTCCGACATCACCAATATAGAAGTTCTTAAAGACGCCTCCGCCACTGCCATCTACGGTAGCCGCGCCTCCAACGGTGTGGTACTCATCACCACCAAGCGCGGACAGGAAGGCAAGGCCAAGATACAATACGAGGGATACATGGGATGGCAGATGCTCCCCAAGACCCTCGAGATGATGAACCTGAAGGAATACGCCTCCTTCTACAACGACCGTGCCGCCATCCTCGGATGGGGCTCCAGGGAAGACTACAAAGACACCTCGCTGCTCACCGACGGAACTGACTGGCAGGACGTGCTCTTCCAGACAGCGTTCATGCACAACCACCAGCTGAATATCAGCGGAGGAACAAACCAGATGCACTACTCCCTCTCAGGAGGATATCTCGACCAGGAAGGTATCGGTATCGGTTCGGGCTTCGACCGTGTGTCGTTCAGAGCCAACTTCGACACCGACATCACGTCATGGCTGAAAGTGGGAATGAACGGATACTTCGCAAATACGAAACAGGTGATCACCTTCGATGAGTCGAACGTGATACAGACAGCGCTATACCAGTTCCCCGACGTGGCTCCCGTAAACCCCGACGGATCATACGGATTCGTTGAGACCAACGACTTCGCCACATACTACTCCAACCCTCTCTTCGAGGCGCAGATGAGAGAGAACAACAAGAAGAACGCTCAGCTCGACTACAACTTCTACGCCAACATCATGCCGGTGAAAGGTCTGTCGATAAGAATCGAATACGGAGGAAGCAGATCGTGGGGCAACTCCTACTACTTCCAGCCGGCATACATCTACGGCACTAATATCGTAGAGTCGATGAGCACCAGAGGAACGACGAAAAACGAATACAACAGTTTCAAACAGTATGCCACATATGACATCGACCCCGTGAAAGGCCAGCATCTGCAGGTGATGTTAGGACACGAGACGCAGTCGGGTATCTGGTCATCACTCTCGGCATCGAGAAAAGGATACTTCACCGATGCGCTGCACAGTCTTGAGGTGGGCGACTACTCCACACAGACAAACTCCAGCAACGAGGGAACACCCTGGGCCATAGCGTCATGGTACGGCCGACTCAACTACAATCTCTACGACCGCTACCTGCTCACCGCCACACTCCGTACCGACGGATCGTCGAGTTTCTCTCCCAACCACAGATGGGGCTGGTTCCCATCCGCAGCGCTGGCATGGAGAATCAATAACGAGGCCTTCATGAAAGACATCAAATGGATTAACAACCTCAAGCTCCGTCTCGGATGGGGTCTCGTGGGTAACCAGAGCGTAGGATCATACGCCTACGGAGCCACCATGGCCAACACACCGACAGCTTGGGGAACGGGATATTATCCTTCGAACTTCCCCAACGACGAGCTCGTATGGGAGAGAACGAAAGCATGGAACCTCGGTCTCGACATGAGTTTCTTCAACAACCGCATCGAGTTCATCATCGACGCATATCTGAAGAATACCGACAATCTGCTCATGCAGGCAGCACTCCCCTCTTACGTGATCAACAACGACTGGATGGGAATGACCGCTCCATGGGTGAACGCGGGAGCTATTCAGAACAAAGGTATCGAGTTCACACTCAACACCGTGAATATCTCCAACAAAGACTGGCAGTGGAGAACAGGACTCACCCTGTCGTTCAACAGAAACAAACTGAAATCTCTGAACAGCGACGCGGGAACCATCACCGGCACTATCGGCAGCAACACCTACACACTGTCTGAAATCGGCGGGCCTGTTGGACGCTTCTACGGATATAATGTAATAGGAATGTACACCTGCGAGGATGACTTCTACCAGAAAAACCAACTCGGAGAATTCCTCATCGACCAGAACGGCGACAGGATACCCGTGGCACGACCCGTCGACAGTGACGGCAACCTGTACGAGATATCCAAGAGCAGCATCTGGGTGGGCGACTACATCTACGAAGACGTCAACGGCGATGGCAAGATCACCGAAGCCGACAGAAAGTACATCGGAGACCCTAACCCCGATTTCACCTTCGGTATCAACAACACCATCACATGGAAAGACTTCGAGCTCACACTCTTCTTCAACGGAAGCGTGGGCAACGACGTATACAACCTCGTGAAGCAGAACCACTCTGACTTCTCCAAGTGGAGCAACCTGATGAAAGATGCAAGCAACTACTCCGTCATCGGTCTCAAAGATCCCGAAGGCTCGGCCCTCGACATCTCCAACGTTTATATCACCAACGCTTCGACATCGACATATCCCCGAATCTACGTCAAGGGAGGATCGATGAACGACAACAACCGTATCTCCAACAGATTCGTGGAAGACGGATCTTACCTGAGGCTCAAGACCATCTCCTTCGCATGGAACCTCCCGAAGAAATGGCTCATACCTCTCAAGCTCGACTGGGTGCAGGTATATGCCAACGCGCAGAACCTGTTTACTATCTGCGGATACGACGGCTACGACCCCGAGGTGGGAGCTGTAGGACAGAGCGTGATACTCCAAGGTATCGACAACTACCGCTATCCGTCGCAGAGAATTTACAATTTCGGACTTAAAGTAAGATTCTAAAGAAGAAAGGATAAAAGCATGAAAAAGAACAAGATAATATTGGCACTGGCTCTGACGATGGGACTGATGTCGTGCGAAGACGACTTCCTCGACCGCACCCCCAAAGGCCAGTATACCGCAGAGACATTCTACTCCTCTGACGAGGCCGTATACAAGGGAGTGGCGCCGCTGTACAACAGAGCATGGTTTGACTTCAACCGACGCGCCATCGTAGGCATGGGATCATACCGTGCCAATGACGCTTGGAACCCCTACGTAAGCGCCGAGTTCGCACGCTTCCAGATCACATCCCTCACTGAGGATATGTCGTACGCATGGTCGTCGCTGTATAACGTAGTCACCATGTCGAACGCCACGATCAAAAACCTCGAGAACTACTGCACCGAAGACGTGTCGGAAGAAGCCAAGAACCAGTGTCTCGGAGAATGCTACCTCATGAGAGGAGCAGCATACTTCTACCTGCTCCGCGGATGGGGACCCAACATCCTTTTCGAAGACAACCAAACAATGGTGGACAACCCCGTGAGACCCCTCAACACCGAGGAAGACGTGCTCAAATTCGTCATCAGAGACTTCCGCAAGGCCGCCGACCTGATGCTGCCGAAGATCACCGACAACCATCCTTCGAAATATGCCGCCAAGGGTATGCTTGCCAAGGCACTCCTCGCACAGAGCGGATGGAACAAAGGATCACGCGACGAGTCGACGCTGCAGGAGGTGATCAGCCTCTGCGACGAGATCATCGGATGCGGACTCTACTCGCTGATGCCAGACTACGAAGACCTCTTCAAGGCACAGAACAATGACAACGTGGAGACGCTCTTCGCCATGAGATGGGCCGACGCCAACCTCGGAACCGAAAACGGATGGGGATCGATAAACTGCCTCTACAGCGACCTTGCCTTCCCCGAGGTCACCGACGTGAACGTATGGGGAGGATCGCTCATAGCATCCGTCGACATGATCAACTACTACAACGAAGATCCCAGCGACAGCTCGCGTATCAGAGCCACCTTCTTCACTCCGGGAAGATACTACTCCTACATTCTGCAGTCGGAAGGAGGATATACATACAACCACAACTGGATACAAAACAAGAAGGGAGTGCTAGGAACAAAGGCTGACGCGGGAGGACACCTCGCACAGATGGCATCGCCGCTGAACACCTACATCCAGCGACTCGCCGACATCTATCTCATCAAGGCCGAGGCTGTCCTGGGCAACAACTCCGTATGCACCGATCCGGAAGGACTCGAGGCTATCAACACCGTGAGAAGAAGAGCCGGAGTGAAAGACCTCTCATCATTCGACTTTGCCACACTCATCAGAGAGCGACGCATCGAGTTCTGCATGGAATACTGCAACTGGTTCGATATGGTGACATGGTACAGATGGAAACCGTCGTATATGCTCGACTTCTTCAACAACAAACAGTACAGGGCGTTCGAACTCAGGGAAGGCGACGTATATATGAACGACGACGGAACAATCAGTTACAGAGCCTTCCTCAACAACGGTACCGACACCTGGTATTTCACAGATCCCCAGGGACACTGCTACTGGAACGACCATCTCGCGATGTCGACCGACGACAATACCGTCGTGCAGACAAAGAAACAGGGTTATGTATACAATGTAGACTCACTCATCAGAGCCCACACCAACCTCGTGCCCATCACTCTGAGCGAAACGAATATCTTCATGCCCTACCCCGAGAGCGACGTGCTGCAGAACCACTACCTCAACGAGGAGCCGCAATCATATAACTTCGAATAAATTACGATTATGAAAAAATTATTTTATATCATATTTGCTGTCGTATGCATGGCCGGAGTTATGACGGCATGCAGCGACGACGACAAAACGGGATACGGCACGCCGGAGATCACCGGAGTGAGAGTGCCCGATCCGGAAAAAGCAGACTCTCTGTTCACCAAGTCTTCACCCGGACAGATAATCGCCATCATAGGTAATAACCTGAGCGACGTGCTGAAGGTGTATATCAACGATCAGGAAGTGTCGTTCAACTCCACGATGAACACCGACCACAGCGTCATCGTGACGGTGCCTACCGAGGAGAAGGGATTTATCCTCACTGCTTTCGACTCTTCTCTCAAAGACGAGATAAGACTGGAGACATCCCACGGTACTGCGACCTACGCTTTCAAAATTACCGCTCCGTCGCCATCAATCACCCGTCTGCAGGCTTCCTATCCGCGTGAGAGCGGCGACTCGATGTATGTATACGGACTGAATCTGGTCGACATCCAGCATATCTACTTCAGCGACATCTCCGCCGAGGCTCTCGACACTACCACATGGACCGAAATCGGCGGCAACAAGACAGAGGTGACGTCGTATGCCATCACCAGTCAGGATCATTATCTAAACTCCAAAACCAACGCATACGTCACCTCGTCGGTGCTGGGACTCGTCATTCCTTCGATGTCGGCAACGTCGGGAGTGCTCGTGATCGAGACTTCGTCGGGTACTACTTATATACCTTACTACAGCGTTCCCGGAAAACCGACAATCACTTACGTTAGCAGCGAGATGCCGGAAATCGGCGAGACAGTGACTATCCGCGGCTCGGAATTCGTCCAGGTGGAATCGATAACTTATGGCGACAGAACCATCAGCGGTGATGATATCACCATCAGCGACGACGAACAGGAACTGACATTCAAATTCGTCAACAAACCGACTCAGGGCTCCGGAACGACACTTACTCTGACGACACCGGGAGGACAGGCTCAGTTTGAAAACTTCTTCGACTACTCGTGTCTTATCGTCGACTTCGACGGCAGAGGCACTGATAACGGATGGGGGCCGAATGCTGTTTACAACAGCGCCAATCCGTCGATGCCGCCCTACTCCGCCGACGGCTTGTTCGCAAGAATCAACGTCACCGAAAACCAGCAGTGGTGGGGAACGATGGTTTACTTCCGCAACACCTGGAACAACGGTGGTTACGATCCGTTCCCGCTGCCCGGATACGACGTGATTCCCGAGACGGCATCCACCGATGATGTATATCTCGCAGTAGAGGTTTACAACAACGAGAGCGACTACAACAATGGCTCCTTCGGAGGTTATATCAGATACTTCTGGCAGGTGAATGCCGAGGATCCCGTTGACGGCAGCAACCAATTCGACAACTTCGAATGGATCGACTATGCCGAGGGTACCTTCAATCATCCTCTCGGCGTGCTCAGTGACATCGAAGGCGAGCATCCTACGGGCAAGTGGTACCGCCACGTGCTGCCGCTCAGCAAGTTCGGCTTGTTCTCCGGCAAGACTTACAAAGACGTGGTGGAGACAGGACTCAACCAGATCCGTCTGCAGTCGATCAACCAGAGTGTCACCAAGGGACAGATCGACGTGATGTTCGACAATATCCGCATATATTATAATAAAAAATAATAAGGTATGAAAAGAATAATCAGAAATATAATGCTTGTTATGGCGGCGTTCGTCGCCATAGCAAGCTGCAGCGACGACGAGAAGACAAGCACAGCCACGCAACTCGCCGTACTGAAAGACAGTGTCCAGATTGACGCCCTTAACTTCCAGGTGTCGTCGGGATCGGCCATCATAGCGGTGGACTGTGATGCCGACTGGACGGCTTCGCTGACCGACACGTCGTGGATCAGCATATCCAACCACGCAGGATACGGATACACCGACAAATGGTCGTATATCAAGGTATCAGTGGATAAAAACACATCGGACGAGAGAAACACCCTTCTGACTATCAACTCGGGCAGTCTCTCTAAGGTAATCACAATCTCGCAGAACGGCATCGGACTCGATCCGGGCGACCCGTTTGAGAGCGCATGGGCTTTCGTCGACAACCTCGTATTGGGATACAATCTCGGTAATACTCTTGACGCTTCGCAGGATCTGAAGACTCAGACCTGGTTTAAGCCGCAGACTGTTTACGACTGGGAGACCTGCTGGGGACAACCTGTCACTACGCAGGAGATCGTCGATGCCATCGCAGCAAAAGGTTTTAATGTGATAAGGGTACCGGTAACCTGGTTCCCTCACATGGACAGCGATGGAAATGTTCAGACAGAATGGATGGACAGAGTGGAAACGGTGGTCAACTATGTGCTCAACACCGGCTGCTACTGCATCGTCAACGTGATGCACGACAGCGGCAGCAGAGGCGACCGCACAGACTCTATCGCGTGGATCGTGGCTGATGCAAACCAATACAGCTCTATCTCTCCGAGATACAAGAAACTGTGGACGCAGATCGCCACACGGTTCAAGGGATACGGTGAAAAGCTCCTCTTCGAGGCTTTCAACGAGATCCTGGATGAGAACTACACCTGGGGCAATCCTTCAAAAGCCAGCGCCTACGAGACAGTCAACAAACTCGAACAGGACTTCGTGGATGCCGTGAGATCTACCGGAGGCAACAACGAGTACCGCAACCTGATCTGTAATCCTTACAGTGCCGGAAACAGCGCCGAGAAGATGGCCGGATGGGAACCGCCGACAGACGTGCATCCCAATCATATCCTAGGATCCGTTCACTCTTACGACCCGTATAACTTCTGCAATGACAACGGCGAATGGAATGTTGAGACATTCGACGCCAGCTGTCAGGAGGAGGTCGACGACGTGATAGCTAGAGTCGCCAAGAGGTATGACCAGACGGGCACACCTTATTTCTATGGTGAGTTCGGCGCTATCGACGACGGAAAATCTATGAGCGAAAGAATCAAGTATGCCAAGTATGTTGCCCAGCAGTTCAAGTCGCAAGGCACTACGGGTCTGTGGTGGATGGGTCTCTTCGACCGCACTACCATGACTTGGTATGAAAGCGAGATCGTGGATGCTTTGTTCAATGTGATGAACAACTAAGTATCAGACAAAAAAATGCCCCTCACCGCTGTGAGGGGTCTTACATAAATGTTAACCTTTAAATCTAATACTATGAAAAACACATTGCAAATATACGAACTTATCCGGTTTCTTCCAAATAATTTTAAAGGTTTTTTGTCGAAAAAGGAAAATTAAAACAATTAAAAGGAAATATAGAACAAAATACAAACAGCCAGAAAACAGTTTTTTCTTTTTCATGAAAGTTTTTTTGGAAAAAGTTTGGATATGTGAAAAAGAATAATTATCTTTGCAACTTAAAGAAATTAATAAAATTACAATACTAATTTAAATATCAAAATCATGAAAAGACTTCTGCTAATTTCATTGATGGCTTTCACAGCTATGGTTATGATTGCACAGGAAAGCAATCAGATGACAGTGATCACCGGTGAGTTGCGCGAACTATGCCAGCCGGAAAAACTGATAAAGGTAAGTTTCGACTACTCCAAAGCCAATCTCAACGGCAAGCACCAGAATGAATATCTCAGCGGCAGTCTGAGCAGTGAGATGAGTTCGTGGGCATCGGATACCAAAAAGGTGGAGAAATCGTTCACTACGAAGTGGAACAAAAACAATGAGGGAATAGCATCCGTACAGACGGAACTGGATACGCCCGACTTCCTCATCGACGTGAAGTTCACAGATATCATCGCTGCCGGCATGGATAGCGAGACAGGTGTCATCGTTTCCGGCACTGTCGATGTGTCGAGTTCGAGGAGTGGCGCCCTGCTCGCCAGAATCAGTTTCGAAAATGTCGAAGGTGCGTCGGCTCATGCTATCAACATGGCGATGAAAAGATCGAAGACATACGAAAAACTGGCTATGAAACTGCTCTCTCTCGTCAAAGGACAGGAATAAAAACTGTTTTTTGAAAGAAAGTATCTATATTTGACAAAATAGTATCAATGTTATTCGCAAAATAGTAGTATCTTTGCAGCAGAATAATTAAAAACAGAATATTAACTAAATTGAAAAAGCTTATGAAGAAGTTATTTACACTTATCGCAGCTGCCCTGATGGTAGCAAACGTGAATGCCAAGACAGCACTTGACGTGTCGACTCTGTATACTGCCGGCACAACGACAATCGACTTTTCCGGTTCTTGGGATTGGAAGGGTGTCACCCTGAGTTCAGGTTCTCTCGTAGAGGACAAAGATGCAGGTACCACCGACGACTCCGGCGTTACTTATTTCGACGCCAGCGCTTACGAGTATCTGATCGTGAAGTTCAGCGCTTCCACCTGCGACGTCAACGTTATCGTTCAGGAGAAGGCTGACGGTACTATCGGCCAGTGGGGTGCCAACTACCACCAGGCACAGTCTCTGACTTCTGCATCTTCGGAGGGCGGATATGCTTATGTGAAGCTCGATGCTGACTATAAGGCATACATCAACGCAGTGGCTTTCCAGAACCAGAGCGCCACAGGTAGCATCACTATCGAGGAGGTTTACTGGGCTACAGCAGAAGACTATGCTGCAGTTTACGATCCTATGACAAGCCAGGTTTCAGAGGTTTCTCTCTCCAACTGGGGCTCATGGGGAGGCGAGACTCACACAGACAATGCTGACGGTTCCGTTACTGTTGACTACACCTCTGCATGGGGCGGTATCAACAAGTGGTACGGCGGTTTCGACGCTTCCGAGTTTGACTATGTAGTAGTAGAGCTCAACCCCGCAGAGATCACCACACAGCTCATAGTGCAGTATTCAGAGTCTATCGACGGTGACAACAACGTGTCAGCTCAGGCTCAGCCCGGCGAGACAATGATAAAGGTGGCTCTTGACAGCCGCAAGAACAATATCTCGCAGATCGCTCTCCAGAACGCAGCTGCCGGTCAGGTTACATTCACAAAGTGCTACTTCTGCACAGAGGCTTATCTGAAGTCGCTCGAGGGTGAGTCTTCAGTTCTGTGGGAAGGTGAGAACAACTTCGGTCTCGAATGGGCTTGGGACAACACCTTCGCCATTCCGGCAGAGAAGTTCGCCAACCTGAAAGAGGGCGACAAGATCCGCTTCACCTTCACCGAGGATACAGAGAACGCTTCATGGTGGCAGTTCAAACTCACCGACCAGGCTGAGGAGTCGACAGTGCTCACCAGCAACAGTGCCGAGCTCAACGAATGGGGTTGCGCTACGATGGCCAGCGGTGCTACTGAGTATACCATCACCCTCAATGCCAGCGACCTCGCACTGCTGCAGGCTACAGGTATGAGAGTTACAGGTTATGCCATCACCGTAACTAAGGTTGAGGCTCTGTCTTCTACCACCGGTATCCAGACTATCGCTGCTCCGGCTATCAAGAGTACAGTGCTCTACAACCTCGCAGGTCAGATTGTTGACAGCAACTTCAAGGGTATCGTTATCAAGAACGGTAAGAAGTTCATGAACAAATAGAATTGATTTTCTACAAACACATATTGGGGGATTGTCTGTAAAAAGGTAATCCCCCTTTTTATAAAGCATATAAATATGGAACAAAAGAAGTACGGATATTTCGACGACAAGCACCGTGAGTATGTAATCACCGACCCGGAGACGCCGTGGCCGTGGATCAACTATCTCGGTTCGGAAAACTTCTTCTCGCTGATTTCGAATACAGCCGGAGGATACAGTTTTTACAAGGATGCCAAATTCCGCCGCATCACCCGATACCGATACAACGGTGTGCCTATGGACAACGGCGGACGGTATTTCTACATCAATGACGGAGGCAAGATCTGGAGCCCGGGATGGAAACCGGTTAAAGCCAACATGACAAGTTATGAATGCCGCCACGGTATGAACTACACACGTATCACCGGACGAAAAAGGGGCATCATGGCGGAAGTGCTCTTCTTCGTTCCCCTCGGTATGAACTGCGAGGTGCAGAAGGTCACGGTGAAGAATTTCACCCGCAATCAGAAGAAGACGATACAACTCTACTCCTTTACCGAGTGGTGTCTGTGGAATGCAGCCACCGACATGGAAAACTTCCAGAGAAACTTCTCCACCGGCGAGGTCGAGGTTCAGGGTAGCGTAATCTATCATAAGACAGAATACAAGGAACGCCGCAATCATTATGCCTTCTACAGCGTGAATCACAAGGTTCAAGGTTTCGACACCGACAGGGAGAGCTTCATCGGACTTTACAACGACTTCTCATCGCCGGAGTGTGTCGTGAAAGGTATCTCGAAAAACAGTATTGCCCACGGATGGAGCCCCATCGCCAGCCATCGTATCGACATCACACTCGAGCCGGGCGAAAGCAAGGATTTCATCTTCATCCTCGGATATGTGGAGAACGAGCAGGATGAGAAATTCGACACCTCGGGCGACAGGAAAGGACTGATCACCAGTCTCGGTAATCTCGATCATACTATCATCAACAAGACAAAGGCCAAGGAGATGATCGACAAACTGAACACCACGAAGAAAGTGGATGCCGAATTCAATAAACTCAATGACTACTGGGACGATTTGCTCTCACGCTTCGAGGTGCATACGGGAAGCGACGAACTCGACCGTATGGTGAATATCTGGAATCAGTATCAGTGCATGATAACCTTCTGTTTCTCCCGTTCGGCCAGTTTCTTTGAAAGCGGCATCGGACGAGGAATGGGATTCCGAGACTCCAATCAGGATCTCGTGGGATTCGTGCATCAGATTCCGTCGAGAGCGCGCGAGAGAATCATCGACATCGCGTCGACACAGTTTCCCGACGGCGGGTGCTATCATCAGTACCAGCCGCTGACAAAACGGGGCAACAACGATATCGGAGGCGGATTCAACGATGATCCGATGTGGCTGATATTCGGTACTGTGGCGTATATCAAGGAGACGGGTGATTTCAGCATCCTCGACGAGATGGTGCCGTTCGACAACCAACCAGGCAGCGAGGTGACTCTCATGGAGCATCTGAGGGTATCGTTCGATCATGTGGTGAAGAATCTGGGACCTCACAAACTGCCTCTCATCGGAAGAGCCGACTGGAACGACTGTCTCAACCTGAACTGTTTCTCTTGGGATCCGAACGAGAGTTTCCAGACAACGGAAAACAAGACTGAAGGTTCGAAAGCCGAGTCGCTGATGATCGCCGGTCTCTTCGTCGTCTGCGGAAAGGATTACGTGGAACTGTGCCGTAAGACGGGTAATGATAAGGAAGCCGACAGGGCTCAGGGATATATCGAAAAGATGGTGGATGCCGTGAAGCAATACGGATGGGACGGTGAATGGTATCTACGCGCTTACGATTTCTACGGCAACAAGGTAGGATCGAAGGACAACGAGGAAGGAAAGATCTTCATCGAAAGCCAGGGTTGGTGTACGATGGCAGGCATCGGCAAGGAGGAGGGACTCGTCGACAAAGCTCTCGACGCCACAAAGAAATATCTCGACTCGGAACATGGTATCGTACTCAACAATCCGGCCTTCACTCGTTATTACGTGGAATACGGGGAGATAAGCTCCTACCCTGCCGGATATAAGGAGAATGCCGGTATCTTCTGCCATAACAATCCGTGGGTGATTATCGGCGAGACTGTCGCCGGCAGAGGCAACGACGCATGGGAACATTACCGCAAGATATCGCCTGCGTTTATCAAAGACCAGACTCTGCATAAGGTGGAGCCATACTGTTATTGCCAAATGGTGGCAGGCAAGGATGCAGCACGTCCCGGGGAGGGAAAGAACAGCTGGCTCACCGGCACGGCAGCATGGAACTGGTATGCTATCACTCAGTTTATCCTTGGAATAAAACCAACCTATGACGGACTCCTCGTCGACCCCTGTCTGCCTGAAAGTGCGGAACAGTATACGGTCGTCAGGAAATTCCGCGGTGGGACATTCAATATCACCATCTCCAACCCCAAGCATCTGCAGAAGGGAGAGGTAAAAATAACCCTCGACGGAAAGCCCGTCAAGGGTAATATCATTCCCGCGATCGAAGGTGATCACAAGGTAGAGGTGGTAATAGAATAACTATTCGACAGTCACCGACTTAGCCAGATTTCTCGGCTGGTCGACATTCAATCCCTTTTTGACTGCTACGTGATAAGCGAGCAGTTGAAGAGGGATTACTGATAACAGCGGTGCGAGCATCGCTGATGTCGGAGGCACCTCAACAACATGTTCCGCAAGAGCTCTCACACTGGTGTCGTCGTCGGTGACAACAGCGAAAATTCTGCCATTGCGGGCTCTCACCTCTTCTATATTCGATATTATCTTCTTGTACAGCTGATGATGGGTGGCGACGAACACTACCGGCATCTCGGCATCCACAAGGGCGATAGGGCCGTGTTTCATCTCTGCGGCGGGATAGCCCTCAGCATGGATATAACTTATCTCCTTGAGTTTCAGCGCTCCCTCGAGTGCCACCGGATAGTTGTATCCACGACCCATATAGAGGAAGTTGCGGGCGTAGGTGTACGTCTTCGCGATATCCTCGATGCGCTGATTCTGGCGAAGAACCATCTTCATCTTCTCAGGAATCAGAGCCAGTTCGTCGATAAACTCTACATAGTCTTTCTCCGAAATGGTATTCTTTGCTTTCGCGAGGGCGAGGGCGAAGAGGGCCAATACAGTAACCTGACCGGTGAACGCCTTTGTCGATGCTACTCCAATCTCCGGTCCTACATGAGTGTAGATACCGGTATCCGACTCACGTGCGATGCTACTGCCTACCGCGTTCACGATACCGAAGCAGAGAGCGCCGCGTTCTTTCGCCAGCTGGAAGGCAGCGAGGGTGTCGGCAGTCTCACCGCTCTGACTGATGGCAATCACCACATCGTCGTCGTGGATCACCGGGTCGCGATAACGGAATTCGGATGCATATTCCACGGATACCGGTACCTGGCAGAATTTTTCGATATACTGCATTCCGATGAGTCCGGCATGCCATGATGTTCCGCAGGCCACGATGATGAAACGACGGGCGTTGACAAGTCTGTCGTGATGCAGGGCCACAGCACTAAGAGTCACCTCGTGCTTGTCTTTCTGCAGTCTTCCGCGCATGCAGTTGTCTATGGCCTCGGGCTGTTCGAAAATCTCTTTCAGCATATAGTGGTCATAACCGCCTTTCTCCAGTTTATCGAGGTCGATATCTACCTGTTTTACATTTACATCCACATCTTCGTTCTTGAGATTCTTCACCGACATCGGCATGCCGCGGCGGAGCAATACGACCTCCCCGTCGTTGAGATATACCATCTTGTCTGTGTATCCTGCGATAGGAAGCGCGTCGGAAGCGAGAAGGAATTCCTTGTAGTCCTCACCGATACCTACTACCAGCGGACTGCTCTTCCTCGCTGCCACGAGCATATCGGGATGTTCATGGTCTATAACCACGATGGCGTAGGCTCCGACAACCTTGCGGAGAGCATACATCGTAGCCTGGGCCACATTCAGGTCGTAGGTGATCTGCATATATTCGATGAGCTGTATAAGTACCTCGGTATCTGTGTCGCTCTTGAATTCGAAACCCTGTTTTTCGAGAAACGACTTCAGGGCTGTGTAGTTCTCGATGATACCGTTGTGAACGATTGCCAGACGCCCGCTCTGCGAGAGATGAGGATGGGCATTGCGTGTCGACGGTTGTCCGTGGGTAGCCCATCTGGTATGCGCCATTCCGATAGTTCCCGACACATCCTTCGATGTGCACGACTCCTCGAGAACGGCCACCTTGCCCTTCTCCTTATATATATTAAGAGCACCGTCGTCTTCTGAGATAAGAGCCACTCCGGCACTGTCGTATCCACGGTATTCAAGACGCTTCAATCCCTCGATAAGCAAGGGAAAAGCCTTGCGGTAACCTATATATCCAACTATTCCACACATAATATTTCTTTTTGATTTCGCGTGCAAAAATAGCAATAATTTAGCAAATATGAAAATAATCAGTCATTATTTTGGGTAATATGAAAGAATTTTATTATTTTTGCAAACAGAATCAGCAATAAATTCAAGATCAATGAAGACAACCATTTTTGTCCCCGGCAGACTTTGTCTCTTCGGAGAGCATACAGACTGGGCCGGAAAATACAGAACGATGAATGCCGACATCGCTCCGGGTGCCGCTATCGTCACGGGTGTGGAACAAGGCATCGAGGCCGAGATCGAGAAATCGACGATCTTCGAGATGAGGTCGGAGGCTCCCGAAATCGCCGACGTATGGAAAGACTTCGCCTGCCGCATGAACGAACGCGAGCTGAAAAATATCGCACGGTCGGGAACGTTTTTCAGTTACTGCGCCGGAGTGGCATCATATATGCTCGAGTGGTATAAGGTAGGAGGCGTGAAGATCACCCTCAAGAAAATGACACTCCCGATGAAGAGCGGTCTGTCGTCGTCGGCTGCAATCTGCGTACTCGTCGCAAGAGCTTTCAATATCATCTACAACCTCAACCTCAACACCATGGGAGAGATGAATATCGCATACGTGGGAGAGCTGAGGACGAGCAGCCGTTGCGGACGGCTTGACCAGGCCTGCGCCTTCGGCGTGAAACCGAATCTGATGACGTTCGACGGCGATGAGATCGAAGTGGAGTCTATCAATGTGAAAAAGAAACTCTTCTGGGTGTTCGCCGACCTTTGCGCAGAGAAGAATACCATCAAGATTCTGCAAGATCTTAACAAGGCCTACCCCTTCGCCACGACGGAGGCGGAGAAGAAAGAGCATCTGGCGCTGGGAAAACAAAATATAGAAATCATCAACAGGGCTATCGAGTATATGGGCAAGGGTGATGCTGTGGCCCTCGGGAAACTGATGGACGAGGCGCAGGAACTCTTCGACACGGCGGTGGCTCCGATGTGTCCCGAGGAACTCAACTCTCCGAAACTCCATCAGACACTAAGAGATCCGAAGATCCGTGAACTGGTTTACGGTGGCAAGGGAGTCGGTTCGCAGGGTGACGGAAGCGTGCAGTTCCTCGCCAAGAACGAAGAGTGCCAGAAACAACTCCTCGAATACCTCACATCGATAGGTATGAAACCCTACAAGCTTACTCTCAATCCGGTGCACACCATCCGCAAGGCGATAATTCCGGTGGCTGGCTTCGGCACCCGTCTCTATCCCGAAACGAGAATGCTCAAGAAAGACTTCTTCCCCATCCCCGACAAGGACGGACTGGTGAAACCGGTGATCATGATCCTGCTCGAGGAACTCGTGGAGAGCGGCATCGAGGAGATCTGCCTCGTACTCGGGTCGGAAGAGGAGAGAATGCAGTATCACGACTTCTTTGAGACGCCTCTGTCGGAAGATCATCTGAAAAAACTCAATCCGCAGATGCAGGAATACGAAAACAAGATTCTCAGTATCGGCAAAAAACTGAAATATGTATATCAGTATGAGAAGAAAGGATTCGGACATGCCGTATACCAGGCTGCCGACTTCGCCAACGGGGAACCGGTGCTCCTGCTACTCGGCGACACCCTCTACCGTTCGACAAGAAACAAATCGTGCGCTCATCAGCTGATTGAGATATATGAGAAATACAACAAACCGATGATAGCCATCCACGACATCCCTCTCATCGAAGTGAGCCACTACGGTATGATGACCGGCGTGTGGGAAAACAAAGAAGAGACCGAGATGAACATCACGGCATTCTGCGAAAAACCGAAGGCTGCATACGCTGAGGAATTCCTCGGAATGAAGATGAAAAACGGTGAGAAGAGATACTATTCCGTATTCGGTATGTATGTGCTCACCAACGAGGTGTTCGACCAGCTCGGACATGATATCGAAAACAATGTGGTGAGTGAGAGGGGTGAGGTGGAACTGACCACTGCCCTCGAGAAGGTGAGACAGAATATCGGCCTCATAGGTGTACAGCTGCAGGGCCACATGTATGATATGGGCAATTACAATGCCTATAAAAGAGCCGTGGCAAAATACGGCAGCAAACAGGGTCCGGTGGATTAATATATAATAAGGTATGACACTGAAAGATCTGTTGAATAATAACGACCGTTTCGCCAATTCCGTCGGAGCGCGTCTTACAACGGTTAGCGAGGGGTATGCGAAGGCGGAGATGACGGTCGAGGAAAGACATCTCAACGGCGGCAACGTTTGCCAGGGAGGTGCTTTCTTCACTCTCGCCGACCTCGCCATCGCGGCTGCCATGAACAGCCACGGTTTGCTTACCTTCGGTATAGAAAACAATATATCCTTTGTCAAGAGTGCCGGAAAGGGTGACGTGCTTACCGCAGAGGCCCGCGAGACGGTGAATCACCATAAGATCCCGTACATCGAGGCGAAAATCTATAATCAGGACGGAGAACTCTGTTGTATCGTCAGCGGACTTGCTTACCGGAAGAAGGATAATATGCCTTTCGACACCTTGGAGTAGCATAAATTCTGTATAAAACAATAAAATGTTATTTTTTTAGCAAAAAAAGTTGCAATTTATTTGGAGATAAAAGAAAAATATGTAACTTTGCAAGCGAAAATCAATAAAAACGGATATGATTAGTTTACAAAATAATGCATGGTGGTGGCGCAACTCAAGATTGAAAAAGTCGTGAGTCACATCGCCGTATGCATAGAAAAGAGGCCTGTCAAACTTACGACAGGCCTCTTTTCTTTTTGGATACCTATAAAGAAAATAATTAAAAACAATAAGATATGAAAAAGAGTTTTTTAGTCGACGAAAATGGATTTTACGGAGAATTCGGCGGATCGTATGTCCCTGAAATTCTTCATGCACAGGTTGAAAATCTGAAGAACAACTATCTCCGCATCATGGAGTCGGAAGATTTCCAGAAGGAGTTCCGTATGCTGCTGAAGGATTATGCCGGCCGTCCCTCACCACTCTACTTCGCCAAGAGGATGAGCGAGCACTATGGTTGTCAGATCTATCTGAAGAGAGAAGACCTCAACCACACCGGAGCTCATAAGATCAACAATGCCATCGGTCAGATCCTGCTCGCCAGAAAGATGGGCAAGACTCGCATTATCGCCGAGACGGGCGCCGGTCAGCACGGTGTCGCCACAGCCACCGTATGCGCCCTGATGGATATGCCGTGTGTCGTGTATATGGGAGCCCTCGACGTGGAACGACAGCATCTCAACGTGGAAAGGATGAGGATGCTCGGTGCCGAGGTGAGACCCGTATACACCGGCAACCACACTCTCAAGGACGCCACCAACGAGGCCATCCGCGACTGGTGCTGTCATCCGCAGGATACTTTCTATATCATCGGATCCACCGTCGGCCCACACCCCTACCCCGACATCGTGGCCCGTACGCAGAGCGTCATCTCGGAGGAGATAAAATGGCAGTTGGAGGAGAAGATCGGACGCGACTATCCCGACTATCTCGTAGCCTGTGTCGGAGGAGGAAGCAATGCCGCGGGGACGATTTATCATTATATCGACGACGAGAGAGTGAAGATCGCTCTCGCCGAGGCCGGAGGAAAGGGATGGCAGAGCGGACATACCGCAGCCACAATACATGCCGGAAAACTCGGTATCCTCCACGGCAGCAGGTCGCTCGTGATGCAGACTCCCGACGGACAGATCATGGAGGCTGAAAGTATCTCCGCCGGGCTCGACTACCCCGGTATCGGACCGATGCACGCGAATATAGCACAGCAGCACAGGGCTACGGTGTATTCCATAAACGACGATGAGGCGGTGTATGCGGCTTACGAGATGACGCGCATGGAGGGAATCATACCGGCTCTGGAGAGTGCCCATGCGATTGCGGCACTGAAAAAAATGTCGTTCAAAGCTGATGATGTGGTGGTGCTCACTGTCAGCGGACGAGGTGACAAGGATATCGAAACTTATCTCAACAACAAAGAAATGGCTGGTGATTATGGAAAATTCTAAATTTGCATACAAGACGACGAGCCGCCAGATATTGGGCGACCTCTTCACTCCCGTGGGTGTTTATATGCGGCTGAGAGACGAATATCCGCAAAGTGCACTGATGGAGAGCAGCGACTACCACGGTGTCGACAACAGCCGTTCGTTTGTCGGTTTCAATCCTCTCGCACGGGTGGCAATAAATCATGGCGTTGCTATCTTCGATATGCCTGACATGACGACCACTACGAAGGATATCACGAAAGAATACCGGGCCGATAATGCCATCAACGAGTTCATACATCATTTCGAGGTGACGGGGGATAACGCAAACGTATGCGGACTCTACGGTTATACTGCTTTCAACGCGGTTCGCTATTTCGAGAATATTCCAGTGAAGGATACCACGATGGAGAAGAATGATGCTCCTGACCTGCTTTATATAATGTATAAGAATATCATCGTTTTCGACCACTTCAACAATACGATGACGCTCGTGACGTTGTCTGAGGAAGGTGAAGATGCGGAGAAAGAACTCGACAAGATCGAAGTGCTCATCAACAAAGGCAATATCAAGCCCTTCGGTTTTCATCCTGTCGGTGAGACAACTTCGACACTCACCGACGAAGAACACAAGGCCAACATCAGGAAATGTATCAAGAACTGCCTCCGCGGTGATGTCTTCCAGATCGTCGTATCACGACGGTTCGTACAGAAATACGAGGGCGACGACTTCAAACTCTACCGCACTTTGCGCAGCATCAACCCGTCGCCGTATCTCTTCTATTTCGATTTCGGCGGATTCAGGATCTTCGGCAGTTCTCCTGAGACCCACTGCCGCATCGAAGGACGCAAAGCATATATCGACCCGATAGCCGGAACGACGAAGCGCACTGGTAATGCCGAGGCCGACAGACGGGGTGCCGAGTTCCTCAGAAACGACCCTAAGGAGAATGCGGAGCATGTGATGCTTGTCGATCTGGCACGCAACGACTTGAGCCGCAACTGCCACAACGTGAAGGTAGACTTCTACAAGGATCTGCAGTTTTATTCGCATGTGATCCATCTCGTCAGCCGTGTCAGCGGCGAACTCGACGAGGGGGCCGATCCCATCAAGACATTCATCGACACCTTCCCCGCCGGCACTCTTTCCGGTGCTCCGAAGGTGAGGGCGATGCAGCTAATCAGCGAATACGAGCCCCACAACAGAGGTGCCTACGGCGGATGTATCGGCTTC
>Ga0065711_1001897_pt1 | contig 39638 bp, 23 predicted proteins | sample Hoacrofraction12_FD_59098 | JGI IMG/M metagenome (GOLD analysis project Ga0065711, IMG submission 59098) | Hoatzin crop microbial communities from Cojedes, Venezuela - Epithelial fraction 12 v2 (version 2) | ecosystem: Host-associated > Birds > Digestive system > Esophagus > Crop | place... | reverse complement strand
GCCCCCGGTGCCTGCGAGGGAAGCCGGCCGCGGGCGGGGGGCTGCCTTTCGCAGGGTGGCCGCGGCTGACGGGGAGGGAATGGCTTGAGGCGTAATCGCAGGGGTTTCCGAAGCAACGTTTGAAAACTCGGTCTTTATTTTTTTTCTTTAATTTTTTTTTTCCCTTCCTGAAACGTTTGCGTGTGGGAGCAAGGCTTTGGGGGAACCCCCCTCTGGGACCGTGACAATCTCTACAGTCAGCGAGAGCTTTAATTAATTTGTGAATTAGGGTTTACTAATTGACTTTTCTTCATCTGAACAGCGCTTTGTAACCCAAAGCTGAGTTCGCAAAGGAAAGCGTCGAGAAAGAGTTTCCGTGAAATTACGTGCGGAGACTGAACGTCCCCTCCCGCTACACGCGTTGCCTGTGTTGTGTTACCTAGTGTGGGGAGAATTGCTATCGCAGCATACGCCGTGCCAGAATGCTCCCCTGTTCATGGTTTTCCTCCGGGTTAGCTCACACACCCGCTCAGTACCTCTCTGCCTGTGCGCTAACGAAAACAGCACATCCTCTCTTAGACGCTGGCACCTGAAATGCTGCCCAGTCTGGCAGAGGTGGCCTGAGTGATGTTGTCTGAAGCATTAAGTCTTGCAGTAAAATCTCTAACACTGGATTGTAAGATTGACCTTTCCTGCAGATGTCTGTAAAACTCTGTCTGCTGCTGCCTTTTTAAGGACCTGAGGGTATCTCAATGTATTTTTTTCCTTAGGGTGCAGTAACTGTACTGTCTCCCCCTATTTTTATACGCTGGAATTAAAAACAGGCTGAAAAGTAGATTACAGTAAGTTTTTTGTCAGACCAAGTAGTACACAACTCTCAAAATAGTTCTGTTGATTTTTGTGGGAGTCCTTGTGAGGCTCGACAGCATGCACTGTCAGAAAACGTGTCAGAATCTCATCCCAAAAAAACTCAGGAAAAAATCCCTCACGCCTTCCCATCTGTGCGAACAAGAATAAGAGCTGGGTTTTTTTCCCCCTTACATCCTAGAAACAGATTGTGTAGGCCTACTTGCAGCTAAACATTGCCATTTATAGTGAATATGGTGAGCTGCTCTGGTATGTTTTCTGATGCTGGTTACGGAAATACCAAGAGTTAAAATGTCTTCCAATATTTTCTTTTTCCTAGACGAAACATCAGCGCGCTGAGCTCAGTTATCTAGTTGACAGACCCCGACGGGTGAACAGGTATGAGCTCCTTCGCCTTGGTTTCCTAATGCATGCTTTGCCAAGTCTGAATGGGGTGCAGAAATGCGTTTACTGCGGGTGTAAAATAGTAGTCAAGCAATGGGAAATTGAACCCGTGTAGACACATTAAATAAAGAAAAGGTCAGCTAAATGAGTTTGAATTACAGCTTTTCTGAACTGGTTTCAGAACCAACTGAAAAGAGAACAAAATCTCTTTTTGTGTTAGTCTAAAACGTGCTTTACATGCTTATGAATGCTTCTGTAGTAGGGTCTTCCAGATAACGTCGGTCTCTCTGAGTCAAAATTTAGCTACCCAACTTCAGTAAATGCTACCAAATTATTCACACCAGTTACATGAAAACCAGGCGGAGCAATAGTGCTTGCTGAAAGGGTGTTTCAGCTGGACTGCCAAGGTCTGAAAATGCCAGTTTTGGTCATGGTGGACAGAGCACCCCTGCAGAAGCAGTGAAGCAGACGGGAGTGGGTGAATGTAGAACTGTGTTTGGCCATGTGATGGCAGAAGAATGTTTTACGAGTTCCTCTTTCATGTTTATTCTAATGTAAAGATGTTTCTGTGTCTAGTTCTGCATTCCAGGAAGCAGACATAGTAAGCTCTAAGGACAGTGGTCATGGAGACAGTGAGCAAGGAGACAGTGATCATGATGCCACTAATCGAGGTCAATCCTCTGGTAAGTCTGATGAGGGAATGGAAATAGTAGATCTTTAAGTAGGGAGACTAGAAAGAACGGTTACTTACAGGAATATGATACAAGAGTGGCATAAATGATGTGAACATATTGTACGGGAGGCTGGGTTTAAGTCAGCTTTCTGTTACAGTAGCCCGGTCAAGGAGACCGTTTTGAACCCCTGCCATTCATGGGGCAGAGTTTATTTTATTCATTTGTTTGGGGGGGGATGGTATGTTCTGCATCATTTGCTGTAACAAAACTTCTTGCACATTAAAACAAAGTTATTGGTAAGTTTCATAGTGCATTTTTCAATGGCAGATTTGCAGAATTTCAAAGCATGAGGCAATTCTGTTTAGTGGGCACTTCAGCTGGCATGGCAGTGTGAAGTGAAGGGGGAGTTCCCAAGGGAGAGAATGAACCCAGTGATGGAATGACAGCCAGACTGTGAGGATTTTTGCTGGGGATCAGTGGAGACACGTTGGGTGCTCTGAATGTGTAATACCGTAGCGTTTTCTGAGGGTTGTTTTTTAATTCATATTGAGGCACCATATATTATAAGTGATCTCCATGTCAATAAAGCTAAGGTATTCTTAAGTATGTTTCTTTCAGTCCTGACAAAGGAAAAAAATGCTTTAAAAGACTATGATTTGAATCACCTAGAAGATACATACACTGCACTGTTATTCCCATGTGTACGGCTTGCTGCCTTTGCTCTCATGCTGCGAGTTTTCTTCTGAAACGGACATTTGTTTAGAGCCCATGTATTAGAATTCATTCTCACCCTCGCACTGCATTTTAGCCGCAAATGCTTGTGCTTTCTTTCCTACCACAGTGTCCAAAGATCTGGTGTGTCTTGGTTCAATACAGCGATTTCTTTCCCCTTGTTTCCTCTGTGCTCTACCATGTATAAGGATTTGCCACAAGTGTGTCATAGAAAATACTGCCAGAGTCTCTTCAGTCAGCCGTTTTTTTCCCCTGACCCCTGTCTTAGAGGATACCAGGGCAAGGGAGTCGGTACTGTCACAGCAGTGCTGCCTCTCCCGCGTGCTCTGTTAACATCCTCTGTTTTCTTGCTGCTGTAGTCACTGTGCCCTTAACGATGGGAAACCCAGGCACCAGGGGAAGAGGAGGCTACTACAGGGCCCCTTTATGTTGCTGCAAGTCATTAATATGCAGACCTAATGAGACTCAAGAAGAGCCAAGAGTCTCCGGAGCTCCCTGCTTCTTGCAGGGCTTCATGCTAAGTGAACAGAGTGTCTATTTTGTGTCTGGGAACCTGACAACAAACCAGGTCTTGCCAGAAGTTTACATCTGAACACAGAGCCTCTTTCATTTTTGGCCCATATATGGCATATGATTTATTGTTGATTTAAAAAGCCATGTATTTAGCCTCCCCCGCCCTTTCTTTCGCACTGTTTCTGATGCAGCAATCAGTGCTACTGAGTTATAAAAAGCTCCCTCTCCTCCTGCCCTCCCTGCATTCCATTTTTTTTTCCTTTTACGCATTTTACTGCAGCAGTCATCTCAATGAACATTTCAATCAGCTTAGTCCCTCAACATAATGAACCATAATAACAAAACAGGAGAGAAAAGAATAAACATCTGCAGAAGGGGCTGGATTTGACTGATGGTGGGAATATAATCATGTAGTTGCACATCAACTGAAAGCTATTTTGTTTTAGATACATTCAGTGCTGTTATTGTTGTGCCTCTGCGCTTTATTTTTTCTCCATTTTAAAAGTAGTCTATCTAAGGTATGAACACTGAAACTACTGTCAAACTTGGCATTAGTCCTTAGCTGGGTAAATGCTTCATTTTTATCATCTCTGTTTTATCAAACTGGGGAAGGGGGGAAATCTACTCTATACTTTCAAAATAATGTCAAACTATTAAGAATCTGATGTGATGTGTGAACTTCCATGTCTTCAATGATGACGACATATGAAGTAATGAAAGGTGTCAATTAGGTTTGATCTACTCACAATTAACAGTTTGAACTGAAACCTCAAGTACACAGAACTTCCAATTAAATATATTGGTGCTGTGCTTTGAGAATAATTTTCATGCAGAATTTTTAAAATTCTAGTTCCAAATAGATATTTAAATACAAATCTCTGTAGAAATCGCTTTGGTCTTCTGCATACGTATAATATAGTTTTCCTGTACATTTTGGGCTGAATCCTGCTGTCGTGATGCAAAGAACTTGCCCCTTGATCTCAGTGATGACAAGATATTTTGATCTAAAAAGTTCGCACTTGCTATTAGATTTTGGTGATGAATTTTATAGAAAAAAAAAGGAGCATAAATCTTGTTTGATCTTGAATGGCTAGAGAAAATATCTGAGGGAATGTCTTCTCAGTTCTTCAGTCATTCTGGTGCTATATCATCATTTCTTCCTAAATTATTGAAGGAAAACACACTGGTTGATAACATGGATGAAGTTTGGGCTGTTTTTTTCAGAACGTTACCTGATACCATGCAGCATCATATTTGTTTTCAAAAGCATCGTATTTGCATCCAAAAATATTTAGTAGATAATTCATTGACAAAAAAAACTCACTCCCTACCAGTTTTAGCCAGCAGCATGTTCTGCTCGCAGAACATCTTTTTACTGTTCTGTGCATGACTTCTGTTACTGCCATCACTGAACAGTCCTGTGGCACACAAGTAGCTATTCTATAGTAGTCCATTGCTCGCCACACTGACTGTCTAAAGTCGTGGTCAGTTATTAATTGGGAAGGACAACCTGCAGGATGAAAATCTATGACTGTGCCATAGATTTGTCCTGCCCAATTATTTAGTCAAAATTCTGAACTAAGCTGTTCTATGTATCATAAAATATTTCATTATGTTTTGACATAAGATTCTAGTTCACCTTTTAACAAAATAGATTTTCTTAACAGTGATTTAATCATGGTTTCAAATATGCTGGAATGTATGTAAGGGATTCATATTGTTCCCATTGAAGTACCACCCGAATGCATCGTAATTAGCCACATTCTTATCTACCTAAACATCCATGAAGTGCAAAAGTTCCGTCATCCGCATGTAGGGGGAAATGGCAAGCAGTGGGATACTCAAGAGACAGATTTTCATGGATCGAGTAGTCATTTCGTTGACTGGGATAGGAATCTGAGCTTGTTGGAAAATGACTTTCCAAAGGTGAAGAAGTGCAAGAAGTTTTTGGAAAACAGAGGAGAGGTTTCTCAAACCCCACATGCGTGTTCTAATTACTTGTGCTCTTCTTTGGATCAAAATTGTTGAGACAAAAGCTACTATTTGTTATAGAACAAATGCAGCTAATGCAACACTGCTACCTATTATTAACACACTGTATTTCAATCATGTTCTGTAGGAGTAATTTCTAAGCATGAGGTTAGTTTGTTTCCCATGGTTGATTAAATTCTTGGCCTCCCTTGTGAAATTGCCAACTTGGGTGCCAATTAATACTCCACATGTGTGTATGTTTAAATTGTGTGATTAGACACCTGTCCTGTAAGATTTGGACTCATACCATTAACTTATTTCATGTGGTTGCTCACTAGCTACTCGGCTTCCTCAGGCCGAACTTGCAGAATTCTTCACACTGTTACCTTTGTTTCACCTTTTTGACTGAATTGGCATGGTCTCTCAGACACACTCCAGGAAGGAACATCCAAGATGTGAAGCTAAGTACATGTACTGTCATTTATACTATAAAATGTATCAGCTTTTTTGATCATTTCCTCTGTGCAGTACTGGACAGTATGCATTGGTGACGGGCTGAGACCTAAAATCAGGCTGAGATCTAAAATCAGGCTTCGGCTAGTGGACTTTATGAAGGGGATTGATAGGGGTCTAATACAAAGGCACGGGGTGAAACATTGCCTCAGACCTTTCCACTACAGAATAGGCAAAACCCGAGAGGGTTAGTATGTGCTATTGCAGAAGAGCTGCAATATTTCAGTGTTCATAAGGAGAAGAATTTGGGAAGTCAGAAGAAGAATTTTAGTGATAAAGGGACAGAGAGAACCAGTATTCCTTCTGAGCCTATGCAGAGTGACAGCTAAATCCTGTTTTGAAGATCACATGGGCTAAGAGCCTATCTCGGATAAAGTGAGAGTGAACATGGAAATGGCTTAGGAAGTGCTTTGACTCAAGCTGAGGGCGGTTTCTTTTACTTTTTTTTTCTCTTCTTTCCTTGGACTGCATGCTTAATAATGTTCACATCTCAATGGTCCAGATAGGGCTTTGAAGTTGAGATTTGGATGAGCTGAATATTGAAGATGTTTGAGTCTTTGTTCATGTTCTCATTCAGATGAAGTCAGTTTTATCCAAGGCGGCACACCAATTACTTAGCAAGAAAGAATTACAATAACTCTATTTCATAAAGCCCAATTCTTCAGTAGATGAAGTCTTCTACAAAGGAGGTTAACATTATTATCATTATTTACCAACACAAAACATGAATCACAGGGAAATGAGTAACTTGCTCAAGGATAATCTAACCAGATGGGTAGTTGTTCTGGTAATGGAGCTCTGAGAAGGAGGCCTGGTTCCCTGCGTCACACCTATCTCACACCTAACTGGCTTTTTTAAGAAAAACTGCCACAGAAGAAACAGAAGATGCCATTTTATTCCAAGTAAAAGCCAAAGCTATGAAAAAATGACATGTTAGGGGGTAAAAGAAACCCTCTCAATAACAATGCTACAAAAATCCTTTGTAAATATTTAATTTGTATATTTGCTTTTTATTACATCATTTACTCAGCAATACATATGGACGTGTTCATTCGTTGCTCTAAAGGCTTGGTGTATGGCTCTTCTCCCTTAATTAAATTAAGAAAGAATACATTATTTTAAAATGGTTTTAGGCCTAATTTTTGCTTTGATCTGAACTGTCTTTCAAACCAATTAGAGTTCATGCACATAGAAATTTTTATTTTCTCCTTTTGAAATAGGATAAGGAAGCAAATTGGGAATATGCTTCAGAAGTTCAACCCTACCAAGTATCTGATTCAAAGCACCTGAGTTCAGGAATTTCAGATGCAGATATCAAATTTAATATTTAACTCCTTTCCTAGTTTTTGGTTTCCTTTGAGGGAGGAGGCGTGGGGGCTTGTTTCCCTTCAAAACCTGCAAAGTTAAGGTCAAGTGAGAGCTCATATTGCCCACTGGCCTATCTAGCAATAAGACCTGAACAAATAAAAATGAACTAGTGGCCTTTGCCATGAGCGTTTATATGTATGCTGTATTTGGAATAGTGCAACGCTTATCATTTTTCAGCACTTCACTGCACTATACTATTTGTATCCACAGAGGACATTTAAAATTCAGCATTCAGAGTCACCTTTAAAATCTCAGTTTATCTGCATGCAAGGTCTAATACGATAACTAAATGAAAAATATAAAGCATTTTTCTTTAATGTGGATTTGCAATTATGATGGATAGTTTAGTTCTGAAGGATCATATATATAACCAGATTTATGAGGTAGAAGAGACGGAAGTGTTATACTGCTGAACGTTTCTTTTTGTTATAAATCAAGAACATGATTCTTGGTGTATGAAGGAGTTCTGTGCTGAACGTCTTACTTCGTTTACTGTGATACACCCTTTCTTCTTGGAAAACAGCAAATAGCCTCCCCGCCCTGTTTTTAATGTTTTTCAATTAGAAACAGAGAATTCTATACCTTGACCCACAGGAAAAAGATGGAGGAAGAATAGCCAACATTCATATCATAGTCAGTGTAAATATATATAGGTACCCAGGGATTTCAAAGTCAGACTGCTAATTTGAATTTATTTTCTGTCAAAATACTAAAACCAAGGGCTTGGTTCTGCACCCGTTAAACTCTGAGGGAATGTTGTGACTGATTCAAGTAGGAACAATACCCAACCCAGGCCTCTCTGAACATTTTGTTCCCATCCTAAACAAGCATTTCAATTCTAGCTGTATGTTCCAGCAGTGTATCTTAAAATTTAGATGTATATGTATATAAATTTTTTTTTTCTTTTACAAGTTGTCATCTTCAAGGGGGGGAAGGTTTGTCATAGAAGCATACATTTTATACCCCCTACATTCATTATTTTGTTTATTCAAAATCCTGATTTATAGTGGCTATAACATCTCTTTTATCATAAGCCGTTATATAATACCATTCAGTGCACTGCAGTAGACAAGCAGTATTCAAAAGGGAACTAAAAAATAATATTTGGATAGAGACATTTTGCAGTTTACCAGCTGATGTGAAAACAAAATAGTAAAATGGAGGGTAATTTTTCACAGGAAATAAAAATCCATGAAGGGAAAAATGGGTCTGTCTTTGAATATGTATCTTAAGAGCAATATCATAATATCTCCCTCCCCACTGACTAAGGAATATAATTTAATATTTATCTGTAAGTTTTTCTTTCTCCTGCTATCTTTCAGGAAATCTTGAATGAATATGGTCACTGATACACTGTTAGCAAAATATAACTGTAATCGTTTTCCTATTAAAAGCAGGGTTATTTGTTGTTTACATATAACTTTGCTAGGAACTCTGAAAATTGAAATAACCATTTTGTGTTAATTATCAAATCTTCTGAATGGCAAAAAATTAAATTCATAAAATATGTCTTTTCTTGCATGAGACATATTTTTGTGCAGACATTTCAATACATAAGATACACATTTTTATAGACATTGCTGTATATTAATTTCTTTCTAGGAAGCCTGCAACTAAATCTTTCTTTTCAGTCTTTGATAGCTACTACAGCTACAGAATTTAGAACTATACAATTTGTACGCCTTGCCTGATCTTCATCTGATTCCTTAATCGTATCTGCAGTTCACGTCTGCATTCTTCAACACTTCACTGATCAGTAATTTATTTTCAGACTTCTGCATGCCAGTTATCAATGCAAGGTTCTAATCTAAACTGGACCTAGCATTGTATATTACTTAATTTAAAATTAAAAAATCATCATGAAGTGAGGTTAATAGAGGATGAATTTTTTCTTTCTTCTTTTTTTTTTCTGTCTAAGTGACTGCCTTTAGTACTGAAGCACTTGTTGATAGCTCAGAAAGATTCTTGCTTGCTGAAGAGACTGGTATTTGTGGTGTGAGATGTCACGTAAATATTACTAATATAAGTCAAATTATGTTTCAAAACAGTGGTAGAATTCTTAATACTAATCCTCACATCGGAGATCAAGCTAATCCAGTTCTTTACAATGCTGGCTGGTGAAAGAGCTACATTACATGAATCTTATTACAGCTGTTAAAAATTTTTTCCTATTTCTCTTGCAAGTAGTGTCATTTTTTTGTAATTCTAATGCAATGCTTGTAAATGCAATGTTTATAACAGATTTAGTTCAGTTTTGACATACACCTCTTCTAAGATACTCGGTTCTCTTTATAAATACAAGAAAAAGCTATTTCTTTACTGTTCTGCTTTCTGTATGATGTTGAACATCAACTTGGAGACACTGGTATTTATTTTACTCTATGTCAATGATTTTATGCACCATTCCTGTCAAAACAAGTGTAATCCAACAACTCAGTGACTCACAGGCAGGAAATAGTCTTTTGGAAGGCCAGTCTGAAGGTGGTCAATAGAAGCATAGCTTGTCATTTGAAATCTTAATAGCATTAGAGGATTTATAAGCAAACAGTTCCATGTTGTCAGGGACGAGTGTTTGCTTTTATAGGGGAAGCATTAACAATTTTGTCAATAGTATCCACAGCCATGTCGCGTCGGACTACAGCTACCTTTGTACCGCTAATTACAGTAATTTATTATAGGATTCTGTCCTATTACTTGGATGACTTGATGACAGTAAGGACTGCTGCAGTAGCAATGAAAACTGTCTCTGAAAGAATGATGTAACAATTGATTAAATAAGCCATCCTGATCACTTGAAAGCTGGATTCCTACTTTGTAAGATCTGCTTTTAATATCAGTAGGCTCTGTCTGTATACTAATGTATGCACAGATACTTCCTTTGTAGGATTCATTAATATTTCATTTTTATAAATGAAATCTGTGATTCCTCAACCAGGACATTTCATTTCTTTGGTCAGAGATACATGTACATAGAAATAATTCCATTGTGTTCTTAAACAAGTATTTTCAACTGGTGAACCACAGACATCAACCTTCAAGTGGAATTGAACCTTATTTGAACAGGTTCTAAACAGTGAGATCTGCAAGTGATTTTGTGATATAGAACCACCTATACCCTCCTTCTTGTGACATTTTTGTGTGTGTGTGACATTCTGGCATTATTTATGCTTATTAAATGGTGTCTTTGACTTCTGAAGACTGGACAATGAGATTTTTTTTTGTTGAGGAGATGAAAGTAGCAGTAGAAGTTCTTACGACAGTTCTCTTTCCACTTCTCTCTTATCTGTCAGAAGCTGTTCATGATGCTGAAGCTTATATCTCTAGTTTATTTTTCTCTCATGCTTGTAGGCATGGATCTCTTCTCCAATTGCACGGAGGAATGTAAAGCACTGGGCCACTCAGATCGGTGCTGGATGCCTTCCTTTGTTCCATCTGATGGACGCCAAGCTGCAGATTACCGCAGCAATCTGCATGTACCTGGCATGGACTCCGTTCCAGACACTGAAGTGTTTGAAACACCAGAAGCCCAGCCAGGGACAGAAAGGTCCTTCTCCACCTTCGGCAAAGAGAAGGCCCTTCACAACACCCTGGAGAGGAAGGAGTTGGATGGACTGCTGTCTAATACACGAGCGCCTTACAAACCACCATATTTGAGTAAGTACTATTCAAAAAGCTCTGTGAAAGTGTTCCCTTTGCGGGAATAAAAATTAGCTCTTTCTGCTATTCATAGTAGGAATAATACAGATAATATTTTAGGAGCAGTTGGGAGGAGTGGCTTCTCTTGGATTCAGGCACCACTGAGGAAGGCATTGTTCAATGCTTTAAAAAAAAAGACAAAACCTTGTTTGTTTTTAGTGTGACATGATTGTCAACAGCAAAAGTATCAGCTGATATTAGAGAGGGAGTTGCTCAGTTTCCCGTTCTGATGCTGGATTATTTTCAAAGTTTTCTTGGATAGATGGTTTAAACATTGACAGTGCCAGGCCAACACTTTAAGACTAAAATTGAGTCAAGAGAACTGTCCTAGGAGTTTCTTTTTATTATTGAGCAGTATCTTGTGAATAAACAGTATGTGTATTATTTTTAAGTAACTATTTACATCATTAATATTAAGGATTGGAAGGAAGAAGACAAAACTTCTTGCCTCCGGTCTGATCATATTTCAGCCTACATAGTATTGACTTTTGCCAGTGCTCCTCCATGCCTTCTGTCTTGTTTCAAAATCTTGCCTCTTTCTTTACTCACCTTTTGACTATGGTTGGGTGGCATAAAAGACTGTGATAGATGTCAAAAAGGCCTTCATAATTCCTTTTGGAGTCTGAGCCAGTTGTAGAACCCTTGAGTAATACTTTGATCTAATATGTCTTTTCATTCTATTTAGCAGCCTTCTGTATTCTATTAGAGACTGTAATCTCCTTGACTTCAAGAGCTTACGATGTTTATCTCATCCAAATAAGCCAAAGACATTAACGTTGCAATACCGACCCTTTTTAAAGCAACAGAAGTCTTCTAGGACAGCAGATCAGGGGTGAAAAAAAAAAAAAGAATCTCACTAAATGGTATTAATAGATTTATTTTTCCAAAGCATTTAGTTGTTCTGAAAGGTGCTACACTGGCAGTCCTGGCATGTGAAAATCTTTGCTACAGATCATTCTCAGCACACACAGCTCAGTTCTCTCTTCTTAATTATCTGTCCAGGTATTTCAGTCCTTCAGAGAGGTCTTTTTACCACTTCACTCTTTAGATTTGCTTTACTGAAAGCTTCAAAATTTGGATACCAGTTCTGACATGCAAAAGCCATTCCTAAAAAGCCTATTCTGAGACAATGAGCTTATCTTGTGTAGATGAATATGTCAGGTGTCCATCAACTGGTCATACTCTAAAGACCAATGTGAAACTTCACTTAGCTATGACCTAACGACTCATGACTCTGCCTTTCCCTAACTGGTCTTCCATCATTCTTTAGCAATAAGCTGTAATCTAGCAGTACTAATTTCATCTCTATCACTTCAGTTAAAAATCTGAGTTTTGTGGCCATGATGGTCTAATCACAACAGAGTTCTGATGCAGTATGTGCATGACAATGATGAATATATCTGCTGACACCACAATTATAGTTCTGTTCTGTTTTGTTCTAGTCCTGGGAGTTTTATTTCAAATAACAATGAAATATTTATTTTTTTGATTGCTTAGGGATTTAAAATTTTGTCCAGCTAACATAAATAGTAAAGTTGAAAAATATGTTTACATATAGACGTCGGTCTACATTTTTCACTTCTCTGGTACAAGAGCATAAAAAATTGGAGGTAAAATATCAGAAGTAAACAATATAAATGAGTGGTATTACATAATCCACACTTCAGAATACAGATTCAGTTTTGCTTTTTTTTCTTTGAACCTCAAAACTAAAACTGCTACAAAGCAAGACTAATATTTCTGTTTTATTTTCCCATATTTAATATTTTCTTTAGTAAAATTTTGGATTATAACTGTATAGCAAATAACAGATGCAAAGAAAAGAAACTGAGCACAGTAGTTGTAGCAATGAGTAAATAATTCATTATTAGTAATGTATTCAATGAATAAGGCAAGAGGAATGCATAAGAGGAAGTTCATTCAGGAAGGAACTTTAGTTGAGCCACTGGGTAATTGAAATTGTGATAAAACTAAATTCAACTTCTTAACGAAGAAGATAATATAAAAATCAGTTTGTCAGTAGAATTTTTTTTTAAAAGAAGTGATTAAAATGCATGAACCAGAACCCTCATCTTCAGCTAAAATACTGTTTAAAAAGTTGCCGCGTGTGTGAAAACAGCCATATGAAAAATCAGTAGCAAAGAAGAACAAGTATATTGCAGAATACAAAAAATATTTGAACTTAAAAGGTCTCTTAGAAAAAGAGAGATTCTTAAGAGAAATGGTCAGAAAAGAGCATAAGTTCTAGCAAGTAAACTTTGGCATAGTAATTAGTGGAGATAAGAGAGCCTTCTTAGAGCAAATAACCAAAGGCACGCAAATAAATACAGACAATTTTTAAGATGCAAATGTAGTAAGTTGGGGGAGGCTTGGTGGGTCTCTTGAGCTGCAGCTAGTGAGGACAAGGATGTTGCAGAGATTGTACACTGTCTCTTTGCATTTGTATTTACCAGAGGAGGGACAGAGAAAGAAAGACAGGCCTATTTAGGAAGCCACACATCCCAGGTAACCGTTTCAAATAAAAGTGCAAGACTGAGTCATGAAAGAGGATGTTGTTGAAAAATTAACTAAAACAAATAGGAGGAAGTCAGTGGATTATGTGTTTCTTTAATTCTCAGTTTCTAACAAAAGCTAGTAACCAAAGAATGTCAGAAGTTGTGTTTATTGTTAAAAAAGATACTTGAAAATATTGTAAATTAGAGACCAGTGAGAAGCCTTAGCGTAGGGCATAAAATTGTAAATCAGGGGTTTTAGGAACAAGGTAGCTGGCATCTGTCCAGGAAAATTGCACAGAAAGATTGTCAATCTATTAGAATTTTGATAGAGTGAGTGAGAATTAATCAATATAGTGTATTTGAACCGTCAAAAAAAGCCCTTTAGCGTAGCTTCTGTGTGGTAGAAGAAGCTACTAAAGTAAGCAAGTGTTGTTACAGGGCAAAGCATTACCAGACCCTCTGTGCCTAAGAGAAAAAAATCATAAGGATAAATGGAACATTTTAGCAGAAGCAGAGTTCCCCAAGTGTCTATGCAGAGATCCCTGGGGTTTAAAAAAATAATTATTTAGAAACGGAAATGAGAAAAAGGAGGTAGTATTTGCAGATGATCTAAAATGGTTTAGGTCGATCAAGTCTCTAATAGACTACATATGGCCACACTGTGCAGTGAAGCATGGTCCAGCAAACCCAGTCTGCTTCTGACCTAGCTCGCTCTGGAATTGAAAGCTGCAGAGCAGTGTCAGCCCGGTGGAATAGCTGAGCGAACTTTCTTGCTTAAGCTGTACCGTTAGCGCAATAGCTGCAAATGTAAACTGCTCTATGTGGGGCTTTCACCCGTGCCATATGAGTGTATCTGCTCCAGTTTGTGTCTGCTTGCTGATTCCTGCACTGTGTTCCAATGGGTGCATTCAGTGCAGAAGCTTAGGAAAGATAAATGAGGAAGGCGATGTATATTACAATGAGAAATTTGAAGTCTTCTTGAGAAAAATTCCCCGAAAAGTGTCCCCCAATGTACAAAGCCAGCAAGAAGGAAATAAAATGATGTGTTGCGAAAAGGAAATGAATTGAAAATACACTAAAAAAGTATTACAAAACCCTTACACAAAATCTATCACTATGTTGCTCTAGCCAGTCTATTCATTCCATAGAAATATGTAGCATAATGGAAAAAATACTGAAAATATTTCTGTGCGAAGTCATATCAAAAGCTTAGTGCTAATTAATTTAGACAAGCTGTGATAGGGACATGAAATAAACAGGAGACCGCATGAAAACAGAGAAGGTAAACTGGGCGCTTTCGCTTGCCGCTGTTGGTAACAAGAGAACAGCAAGGCAGCAAAACAATTGAAGGGCAACCAGGTCATGAACTGATAAGATCATACACATTTGATAAAATGATACACCTTTGACACAAACTTAATGTTTAGGGGGTATGATTGAAACCAAAGGCTTAATAGCGGGGATTTGGCTGTTTGCTTCTTTGCTGTTTGAGGTTTAGGTCATTTCATTGATAAATGAAAACAGCAGCAGCTATTTTACAAATTATAATGTAGAAAAAGAAATAAATCCTCATACTTGAAAGAGTTTCTTTATGTCCCATGATCAAATTTTCACCTTACTGGTCTAAGCCGCTGGACTTTTTCATACATCAATTTCCACATAAACATACATACTCTGTATATTATTCTGAGCAGAATGCACCAAAAGTAGCTCTCTGTACTCAAATAATATATTTTGAAGACTATTTTTTTTGTGTATGTTTTAAGTATTTATTATCAATAGAAGTTATAAAATTGTGGTGGGATCAATAAACTGCAAGGTTTTTGAAAACTTTTTTCTCATAGATTGACTCCAGGATTCTTCTAACTTGCACGTTCTTCTTACTGTCTAATTTGCACTTATTTCTTCTTATTCTTCCATGTGATTTGAACACTGCCTTTCTGTAAACAGTTAAGAAATTTTCATAATTATTTGAATGTTCATAAAACATGAAAGACATTCTGAATTTGACTGGAGAAAATGAAGTGAAATAACACTAGTGAGGAAAATGAAATGTAGCTTTTGAACAATTCCTATATTTTTAAAATAGATTCTAACAATTTCTATCTAATTTTTCATTCAGTGGTGGTTATATTAGCCATTATTTTTGTAATTATGTTTACTGTAGTGACCAAAAAGCCTAATCCAACATTCAAACTCTGTTGTACCAGTTTCTGTAGATTATCTAACAGAAACTATCTTCACAATGAATACCTGATCAGTCTGATTCTCCTCTATTTCTAATACTTTGGACCAGGTCCTCAGATGGTAACAGTGGGAATAGCACCATTATATCCACTTCAGCAGCATTGTGGTCTATAATTGGTGATAAAAAGTAGCTTTTTTTTTCTTTTCTGTAATTGTGGACCATTCTAGATTCCATTTCTTTTATAATACTTCAGAGCTTTCCGAAAGTTACATACTGACATTAGTGATAGCATATTTTTTTTCTTCCTATTAGGAGTTTAGGATTTTTTAAATATATGTAAACAGTCAGATATTGCCATAATACCTTATCTTTCTGTGTAGAAATGCTTATTTTGCTCTAAAAAAAATGACTTTGGCATACTTTAATCTACTTTGGAAGCAGGTTAAAATAAACTACATGGAGGCACAATTCACTACACAGAATAACAGTGTTTATACAAGGAGACATTCTGGAATAATAGTTGTGTTCTAAAGTAGTCTTCTAATTAGCTCTGCAATATTTTCTACATACATGCAAGCATCTTCATCTTCAGTGAAGAAACTATATCGTTATCACAGTAATTCTTGCCAACGCCATCAACATATTTTATATATGAATCAGGATTTTATCATGTTTTGTGTGATATATACATAGAGAGAGAGAAATGCTGGTCTTTTCCCCAAACTGCTGGCTGCCTAAGCAAGGAGAATTGGAAAGGGAAAAAAAAAACAACTCCTTCTTTTGGCTAACTGTTTTGATTTGTGCGGCATGGTTACTAAACATCAGCCCAACCTTTGATAGATGCACATTGGTGTAGGCTTGCAGAGTCAAATGATTTGCATGAGACTTGTTTGTATCATCTGAGAAATTTAAAGGTAAGGTTGTCCTCATTCTGTGCCTCTGTTTCTTCACCTGGATAGCCGTCAACACACTCTGCAGTAGAGGTACGATGAAGGCCTGTACGCAGCCAGGGAGATTGAGCTTGGGTCTGCGCGCAAGTCCTTGTGTTCTTGTGGAAGTGTAGATGTAGTCCGAGGTTCCCGTTCTACAAAATATTTGGCACCTGCTCAATTTGACTTATCCAAGTCAAGTTGGTTTACAAATAAAATTAAAAAGCTTTCAAAAGTCTTTGCACTGTTGAATGTTTAGGATTTGGACCATCAATTTATTTTCAAATAATCTACCATTTTTATTTCAAATAATCTACCACAGAGCTAGCACAAAGAATGGTTTAACATACAATTGTTATCCATCTCCCTGAATTAGATTAGAACAAAAGACCTAGTGGAGAAATTAGATTAGAACAAAAGATCTAGTGGAGAAAAATGTCCATGTCTTTATACCAGGATAAGAGTCTCGCAATCCTTTGATTATTTTTCAAAGTAATAAAAAAAGTGCATGTAAATATTTTTGTGGTATTTTGATCTAGTTAGGATTATAAAAGCTTGTTTCAATAGGACAGGATACGTTACACAACATTTTCTGCTGATCTTTAACATAAATATATGAAAAGATGTTTTAGCAAGAAGTCTTTACTGTTTTGGAAAAGTTTTCAAAAAAAAAAGAGAAGGAAATTACAATTTTGTACACTTAATGTGATGGAAGAAGAATTTTCTTTATTTTTTTGCTTAGCTACATCTTATTTCTGGAAATTATTTGCGTAGTTTTATCACAGCTGTGATAGACATTACAGCATTACATTTGCATAAACATAAATAACAGCTATTTTGAATGGGACACTTGATTAATTTTTAAAAATTAGGCATGTCTACTTTTTTGCTTTTAAAATTAGCCTACTTGATTTCTAATACAAATCAGGTAAACCTGTGAGCTGTCTAATCCCTTCATTAATCATTTTTAACCCAGTTTGTGATTTTCGCACATCCTTGAAGTAAAAATGCACAGAAGTAAAAGCAAACAAATCAGCACCAGTGAGTTGCACGTACATATCGCAGTTCTTGGGGTAAGAAGAAAGAAAACATTGTAACGCTGGATAAAAAAAAAAAAGGAAGAAGTTGCATTGAAATGCAATTTTTATTGGTATGAATGAAAAAATGATGTGTGCGTAGTAAAAGAGTTGTCCCTTTCTGAATAGTACAGTTTTGTGCTCAAACAGAATGTTAAAATTGTACCTTTCAACTTTAAATCTGATCTGCATAGCTGAAAATCCTGCATGTCCTGTCACACACAGTGGAACTCTTCACTCATTCAGGAGTTTAACTCTGGGACAGGATACAGCGCTCATTTCTGCACAAATGAGAATAACTTTGTACATGCAAAATTGCCCAGCAAAAATGGAGGCTGAGTTGAAAAACCACTATCTAATAATGTTAAGAAACCTAATTGAATAATTTTCCTTTTCTAAAAAGTCTAATAGAGCATTCCCACTTTTGCTGTATCTGAAATGCTACAAGATTTATTCACTTATACCTCAGGTTTGCTACTTCAGATACATCATCTCTATTAGGTAAATGAAGCTTACAAAAAAAACCCCAAACCTGAAATAAAACTTCAACAGGTAGTACTAATTGAAGTATAATAAGGGGAGAGCAAGAGTATGATGTACTTTTACTCATTATTGTAGATACTCTGTGATCTTGAATAAACCATTTCTGATGATTCGCTGTTCAATGTTTATTGCACAACTTCTGAAAGGTATTTTTATCTCGCGTTCATGACTGGTTTACATTCTTCCTCTGAATGTATTCCTCTTGCAGCTATTGCTCAGAGAGAAGAACACAGAGTATTCCTGCAATAACAGAAAGAAAATGGATAATTCAGAAAGCAAAATTAGAAAGTAATATATAAATGTGCAAAGATAGCTTGCCTGTAGCCCAATAAAACCTGTAAATGACATTATTTTTATCAAATTTCTATTAAAATAATGACTATAAGAAAAAAATATGCATTCTTCTTTTAATTTTAAAGCACAGGTGTTAGCTGTTATAATTAAATACTATTTGCTTGAATCTCTTTATGTAACTGTGATCTTGGACAGAATTAACAGTACCCTGTAATGTGCAAAATACTGATAAAAAAAATGTACCCGTTATTAGGTTTACTTAGCATCTTTTATCTGAGACATCTGTAAAACTTTTTGTAACTACAGTGTAGGAAAATAAGTGAAAAAGTTAAAACAACTCGAGTAACTTCTATTTGAAAGAAAATTCTAGGTTTAGTTTGTGTTAACAATATATAATCTCAACTATTTCTTTTCCTCTAATAGCTGTAAAAGTCTGTATTTGCCAGTTCTGACTGGAACACATAGAGGTCTTGTATATCTAACTGTCTCAGACTGGTGCTATATTTATTCATTTATGTCAGTTTTGAGACTGCTTATGTCTGCCATGAATATACCATCTGTGGAGATTTTTTTTTTTTTAAATAATGAAATACCATTTTCTGGATTCCTACCCATGGAATATGAAAAAAAAAAACCACAACAGCAGAAAGATTGCATGAAACTTTAGGAGTAATTTTTGAGATTACTCTGTTACGCTGGTTTAAAATTCCACAATGCCTCTTGCCCTATAAATTTAAATCTTATGACAAAAGTAGTTTAGCCACTTATGGACATGAGTCTCTTTGGAAAGCAACGAGATGTTTGCAGTTAAAATTTTCAAAGGCACTAAGGTTATTTATTTTTGATAGTCAAATTCTATTCATTATGAATAAATTCTGTTCTTAAATGTACAAACCTCTTTACTGTGACAGTCAGGAGATGGAGAATTGAATGTGTGCCGAATCTTGGGTCTATGTGCAGCAAAGTCTTGTCCTCTCTGCTTGCCTCTATCTGAGGAACTGGTTGGCCGGCGCAGCGGAGGGAATTGTTCTTCTTCCTGGCTCTTCTGCTGCACACAATAGCTCTGATTTTCCACCGTCATTTCCACTACTTTAATTTTTGAGGGCTTCCCTTCCTTTTTTTTTTTTCTTGACCAAAGGAGGAAAAATAGGTAAAGCCATTTAAAGAATGCAACAAATAGCCAGTGAAAAAAGGAACTTCATATATTTATTGTTTTTGTACAAGCACACTATAGGGATCAGCGTTGCTGTTTATCTGGCAAGTCTGTCAACAGCTTTATTTGTATACTAGCCACCGAGAATCCACAGTTTCATGCTTAGCGTAGGATGACTGCTGCTGGGAAGTAGCTGTCAATAAATTTAATTTGTTTTAGAAACATAGTATAGTAAAGGCAGAAGAGTGAAAAATTATGTATTTGGTACCTTCTTGTAAGACAGGAAGTAAGAGGATACAGACAATTAGGATACAGTTTTCAACTTCAATACCTAATAAATTGTTGGAAGAAATAAATAAGATTATAGTAATTAATGTGGATTCACTGAAAATCTAAACTCTCCTAAGGTAATTTAGTTTCTCTCTTTGATAGGATACTGATCTTTATTGGTTGAAGAAAATACTGCAGGCATGGGGAGGCAAATATTCAGAACTTGCTTCCTAAGTTCTGCCTGAAAATTACATGCACGTATGAGTTGCAAAAGTAAATCTGCATTTCTTGCATACACATGAATATTTCATATGTGTAAATGATGTTATTTTACATGACATTTTCACAGATTATCAGGAGTAATGTGGATTAGAAAGAAAAAAAAAAATGGATGCAGAGTAGATTCACCAAAGAATTTACGGGGATGACTGACTCCTGTTTTAGCAAGTGACCTGAGTCCTCTGACTTTATCCTTTCACCTCCAGCATCATGGCTGCATTCAACACTGGAAAAGGATTCATTATGAAACTGCTTGAATGCAACCTTTCTTTATTCATAAAGAATTTTATAGATGCTGATATCATGGATTCATCTCATGTCAGAGTAAAATTCTGTCACTTTGTGACTTTTTTAGTTGCCTATTTCTGCTTTAATTTGACATCCATCTATTCTCAATTGGAATTTAGATGACAATGGAATGTAGCTGCACACAGCTGTGGATATTGATAGGAACTGAGATCTAAAAAAGCTCTTGCTTACAAATGAGATGCAGTAATACTTTTTTTCTGCTCTACTTGAGATAAAGTGCTGTGTGCTTTGTACTTGCAATGTTCTTTATGTCCAATATGCCTACACTGCTTCTAATGAATTAGACAGGATCCTTCCCAGCACTGGAATATAATGGTCTGTACTGTTACACACTCCAGCATGCTGTTAGCATGTGTCAGGTAGCTTTCTTCCCCAGCAAGTCCTGGACATGGTGTCAGAATATGGGCCATGAGCCATTGCTGAAAGCAGATTGAATATGATCACACTATATGGCCCCCATATATTGCTCGATATGGCTGAGAAATTTTAATAATGTGGATATAAATCATTCCATTCTGGCAGTCTTAAGTGACAAAGAATGGTCACAGGCAAATTTCATTCACAGATAGAAATCGAGCCAGTATGTCTTTTTAAGTAAGAGAAGTTTTGAAAGGATTGTGAGAAGTTTGTATGATACACTTACGTACATTATCTTGGTAAACTGGGAAGGACTTTCTGATATTTCTGAGTGTATGCTGCTCACGAAAAACAATGTTAAGTACTGTGCTTTAGAAACAGAAAATAAATCGTTCACAAAAAGAGTGGGGACATACCTGCCGGATCCTAATGCCACCTAATCCCTGCCAGGAGAGAGGGATGGTGGAAAAAAAGTCATGACAAAGATAAATTGGCTAGGAATACACAGTGTGATGCTAACGTAGTGCTGTAATGCATGTTTACCTCATGTAAGAACAAGTAAATTTAATTATTTCAGGCCAAATCCAGCATGATTAATTTAGGCACCTCTGAAGGCCACGAAAGGGTGACTTCTATATCTGCTTCTCCCTGTAATCTGTAGGGAATTTAGGCACTTAAGAGCAATTTAGGGGAAATGGGTCATATCCCGCTGCTTCTCCCCAGGGCACTGAAAATTTTAAGTCACATTGTAGTCAGCCTTTAGTGTATTCTGCGTTGGTTAACTCTCAAACTGACATGTTCATTTTCAGGCTTGTCAGCTTAAAGAGATGTAGATTTCAGAAGACCACAATAGAATGGTAAATTAAAAAATGAAAAACAAAATCAAAAAAACACAACCAAACTGCATGGAGGAAGAAGAAAAGAAGATTGAGGAGAATAAATGATTGTTGCATACAAATACATAAGCATTTTTTATAAAAAAAGAAGCAAACACTGGTATTACTACGGATGGTACCAGAATTATTAGCTTACAGTAAATCAAGAAGAATGTCAATTTGCTACTAGAACATGTATGCAATTAGAATAAGTTGTTGATGGAGAATTTGGAATTATTCTTAGGGAATATGCTCTGTGCGAAGTTTGACATACATCAGGAATAATTTAGGAGTTATTTAATCAGTCTTAATACAGTACATAATTATAAGAACTCTTGCAAAATTAAATATTCCATGATTCTCTGAATATAATGGTGATGTCATGTATTATCTTTAGTGTTTTCAGGTAGATAATACAGTTATAATAGTACAGAAAGACGAAAATGCTTTCTTCTGCTCACTGTATCTTATGGGAAAACTGTCTTTGGTATTTTTGTGGTACATTATAGAGTATAGCCTAGCATTTTCTGTGCTGAACTGTAGTAACTAAAAAGCACTGTTTCTGTAGTAAATAATGGGAACCAGAGATAAATCAAATCTGACATGTACTGTGCCACTGGGCTGTTGCTGGCACTGAAAAAAAAATTGTCAGCATTTAGAACAGAAAATCAAATACACATAAAAGTATCTTATGTGCCAGAGAACATTTATGACAAAATCCAGGACTTGATTCAAAAGAAAATCCTTCTTAATTGTATATTTTATGTAAAGAACATGTTGATTAAGGTCAACACTTAAACTTAAGCCTATGCCTGAGGATAGTCCTAAACAGAGAGAAATTTTATCTGGTGCTTACATGAACTGGGACTTGGATGCTCATTCCTAAAACTGAAATGCTTTTTTTTTTCGCAGAGGCTCACCTAAGTTCAGGTAGAATATAAAACTCCGAGCACTCAGTAGCACCAGAGAAACATTATTTCAGTGACTGTCATAATGTGTCAACATTTGTATCAGGTATCCCACTTGCCAAATGAAAATATTTACCAAGATACGTTCCAAAAATATCTTCTAAGTCTGTATTTTCTGATCTTGAAATGAAGCTAATAGAAGTGGCAATATGTGTCCGTCAGAAATTTGGTCAATAAACTTTTTTTCCAAAAACAGTGATAATCTGTTTAAATTGTTGATACAGAATTCAGCACTATGTTCAAATTTGAAAAGTGGCAGTTTGGTACTTAAGTGCAAAGGACAAACCTCTTTCCCCCTTTTCATGGAGTAGGTACCGCTGTTTTTCATGTTCACTAGATTACGGTCAGTGCAGAGTCCAGCACTGTCAAATTTTGGCTTGGCTGGAAATCACTGTTCCTTGAACTGATTTGAATGAATATAGATGTGGAAGCATATGCACTTAATGCAAGACAAAAGGAAAGGACAATATATGTGATTACATTGTTTGTTTTATACAAAAGATAGCTTGTTGGCATAATCACCTTTGTTCCAGAAGTGAAGATGTATTCTCAGAGGAAGGAAAGACTTTAATTGTTTGTGGGGTTTATTTATTTAGCTAAAAGCAAGTTTGTTTCCAGAAAAGATTCAGTGCAACTATTACAAATTTTGCATTTTGGCCTACTTTATTTATTCACAGCCTGAAGACCTAATGCTCACAATTGTTTTTTTGTTACACATGAAATCCAGGCAATTGTACCCATCAGTCCAAATTCTGTTGGTTTATATTAGAAACAATATTTATATTTTGGGTTTTGCAGACCCCAGCAAGAACATTTCAGTCATACTGAATTCCATATCTTTATTAGGGACTAATTCTGCCTTGGTGCAACTTACACGTTCACGTGCGGGAGCCTGTCCTGCCTCCCTTATCTTGTCACCTGCCAGAAATTGCCAGGTGGAATGTGGTCTCATTCTTACCAAACTCCCTTGGTGGCCTTAAGGAGTCTTCAGACATACACTCAAGCACATAAACAGTGGCCACCAGAGCCAACTGACTCACTGACATTAGGGAGGAGTTGGGCTTTTTTTTTAAAAAAAAAGTGTAAGAGTAAGTATGTTCCATCTTCCTTTTTTCAACTATTTGATGGAATACAGAGTTAACAAAACCACATTAATTGTGTAAAATGTAACGTGGGCATCTGGATCGCAAGGTATTTTGTCCAAGTGTGCTCTACAGAGTACATAGATTTGAAGCACAAAATCCCTTAACTAAAGCCTTGAAAGAAAAGAAAAAAAGTTCCCCTTAAACTAATTCATGAGGAAAAGATACATGAGAAAAATATTATTTTCATATTTGTGTACCAAAGTTTATCGGATTGGATAAGACCAGCTCTTTTTATAATGCCATTAGTGGAATTTTCATAAAATATTATTAGCAATGCTTAAAAAAACTTCTTTAAGTAATAGCTCATTTGAAAAAAAAAAAGACTTTATGGATTGTGAAAGATACTGAATTGACACCTGCAATGACCGGAATACTTTTTTATCCGCAGAACGTGGGTGGCAGCAGAGTAATCCCCATCCTACATCCCCCAGCCCCAGCCGCGTGTCTCACCCTTTGCCTGGATGCACCACTACAAAGGGTGAGGGAGCTATGGTAGTTTACTCTGCATTCCCATTTGCTTGTTGACCTCTTTCCAAAAATACAGTTGCTGATAACTGGACTAGAGCTCCAGGTTAACTGAAGCAGCCAGGTTATTTCACGTAGCATACCTTCTACCACTGAAGTCCTGGTCTCTGTTCAATTGGGCCAAGTTACAACAAGGAAGCTGAGTTTGCAGCCTGTTGGTTGTCACTAGAATTATCCATTCCTGGCTCTGTCAAAGCTAATGGGACTTAGTGAAGGGCAATATTTCATCTGCTACAGTTAACATATAGACTGTAAAGCAAACCATAAAAATATAAAGAGAGTGAAAATTAATAATGCAGATTTAAAACCAACATTGCCATAATGTATATTAGGTAATTAACTCCTTTTAAAATTATTGTTTACTACAAGTGAAAGGCAGTAACTGTAAAGTCTGAATAGCTGGGCTATTTCTGAGTGGAATGCAGGAGATTACAGCCTCCCCTAATCTCTGAAACGGTGGCAGTGTTACGTGGGGACCACTGGGTCTGCATACACGTGGCACAGTGAGGCACACGTTGTTTACAGGGGACCCACAAGAAAAGATGTAATGCATCAAGTGCTTGCATAGAAGCCCATATCTGAAAGCCCATATGAGAACAGGTATTAATTGGATATGGTGCTAACTTACAGAATTTGGATCTGAAATAGCAAGATGACAGTTTACTTACCGGCTTTTTCCTCTGTTCTCCTGTTGCATAGCTTGCTTTGATTGAAAAGACAGTTTTTTAGGTTCAGGTGTCTTCTTTCTTCTACATGAAGGGGGATCAGTAGTATTTCTGTAACAGCAGCAGCATGCCTGGCATTTGACATTCTTTGGAGATTTTATTATCTAGGGGTTCATTTGGATCTTTAGACCTTTGGCACTTGGGGGAACTCAGCAGTCACTCTGTTAGAACAGATATAATGCTGTGGGAGTTCGTGGAATTCTTAAATGTAGTGTAGCGTGAAAGTGACAATAGTTATGAAAGGTATAGGATGTGTTTTCTTTTGCTGCATTGGTTGCCAGCCGTGGGGGGAAGCAGTGGGCCTTCTCTCCGTCCTAGTTAGATTAGCTAGTGATACTAAGCAGGAGAAAATTTCGATTCGGAGAGTTTGAAGGTCTTCCAAGTACAGGCTATCCATTCTAGGGTTTGCCAAAAGAGGAAATGCGCATGGCTGTATTCACGGCTGGAAAGCAGCGGTCTGACACCAAGGTTGGACGCAGTAGGATGATTCACAACAGGGTGTAAGGAAGATTTATTAAAGAGACTAGGGCTGTACAGTATTTTCTGTTCATTTCTGATTCGTAAACTAGAAATAATCATTGCATACTTTATTTTCTCTTTTCTGTTTCTTATGTTAGTGTTTTGCATTTCTTTGTCTGTTCATCTGCCACCGATGTCTTTACACATCTTCTCTCATCAGCCTACACAGAACTAGCTCGCTGCGAATGGGAGGCTTACCAATGTGTACTGAGGAACAAATGAATCTTAATGTATTTTTGCTGCTTTTTATTTCCAGTTTTTATTACAATTCCATATAAATTTTATGCATTAAGCATTCTTACTGTAACACTCAAAATCTTTCTTAAGGTCTTTGGGGAAGGATCAATAGTCAGTACAGTGCAAGTCATGTACACTAAGAATTTTAACTTGTGGTTCTTTAGTCATCTTGTTCACCTCAAACACTGTTAGAATATATGTACAAATAGTATAATTACATAACCAGAATTATGAAACTGCTTATTACTAAAACCCTCTTTCTAACTAATGCCAGTAGTCCCACAGACTTGAAGCTTCCCTATGCAATAGTCTGAGAGTTCGGAACAGGAGATAAAGTAGGGATGAAAGAGAGAGCTGTGATCTCAGAGGAGATATTAGGCACCAGAAGTTATGGTGTTCTTGTTCCAGCTCTTACACTGACTCTGATACTTCCATTTCTATAGCACTTGCCATCTCTGGATCTCAAAGTGGATTATAAAGAATAGTGATTTAAACCTTCCTGCACCTCTAGGAGATAGGTAAGCAATATTATTCCCATTTTTGCAGATGGAGAAATCGTGATACAGAGAGGCTTAGTGTTTCTTGTTAAAGTTTATTTATGAACACACATGCATGCACACACACGGAGCCAGAAACAGGTGTCAGAACTTTTGTTGCCTTCTGTTTTACGCTAAGTCCATCCTCCTTTCCATTTAACCTCTCTGATTTATATTCCCCATCTGTAAAAAGACGGAAACTGGTATAGACATGGAGAGATTTGCTTGCACGTAAATTTCTGTGCAAACACAGAAAAAAAAACACCTTGGAGGACAAAAGTTGCCTTTGAAATCCAATGCATTTTATGTGTTAGCAAAGGATATTTTAGGATTTGGGACGAGGTTTTTTGTAGGTGGGGAGAGCTGCCAGTCTTTTGCACCCCAACATGTAGTATTTAGTTATTGCTATAAAATGGCCTGATTTTTTTGTAATGCAAGCATATTAACTGAAGTTTAAAAATTTAAAAATGCAGTAGTTTACATGGCAAAAGACTAGACACAGCCAGTAACTCAGTCTCTATATTATCTGTAAGAAATTGTAAGCAGATTTTGCTGTGCACCTCAAGTGCCACCTCATCACCACCAATGCACTGTGTCAGACAGGAGTAGGACAGTCGTGCTGCATGAAAGCAGCAATTGCCCTGGCTGCATATCTGTAGTTTTCTCCCACAGAAGTCCTACTGTGTCTGTACTGCAGCTTGAGTTCCGCAATGGCAGACAGCTGTCTAGGCTGCTGTACTGACATATTTACAAGAGAACTGAAATTATCAGTCAACTTTTGAAAAAAAAATTTTTGAAGATCAAATATAAGTCTTGTTATTGTTATTACTATTATTGGAATGATTGTTTCTTGTAATATTAAAAAAGATATTTTAAAAGATGTCTAGGAACTTGATTGGTCTGATTATACACTGCATCAAAACATCATGAAGATTCTGATCTCATTAATCTTAACTACAATGTTAAAAAAGTATCTTGCGGAAACTTTTAAAAATCCTTTCTAATTCTGCTACTAATCTGCTACAGAATTGAAACATCCAAAACATATTAGCTGTTTTAATTCTAATGTTAATAACACGTCTGGCAATTGTCTGTATGTTGAACAGATAGCTTATACATAAATGTTTTTCATGTTTTTCTGCATGCATCCTATGGCATAGGCAGGCTAGATTAGATGAACATAAACACCCTTGTTAACGTTTTCCTGTAAGTAATCTAACTTCCCTCTAATACAGTAGCTACATTTCACATGTTTACTATCAAACATATATAGTGAATAAGTATGGCTAATGTATATATTTATGTTAAATGGAACGGAGACTGGATGTGTTTTTGTGTCAGCATGCAAGCATCAACATGTATATAAGGATGGCTTGATTCAAAGATTTGTTCTGGAGTTAAGATTCCTTTTTGGTTTAGTTGTAACACTTCGTGCACAGAAATACACTGAATTTCAGGTAGAGATTTACTTGATTTGGAGCTAAGGTAAAATCTGATTTTATTATTACAAGCTTTACTAAGCAATGATGATAATAATACTACTACTACTTCAGCAAGTGAGTTAGTTCCTTGTCTCAGCTTCATGTGTGACTGAGATCAGAATTTAACCCAGGGTCTTCCTGAGTGCTGGTACAAATCATTTGTTACCTTTGCTCCCAATTACAGTTAAAATAGCCAGTGTCTTGAGATAATGTAGCTACCACAGCTGGTGGATTAGGATATGGGTTTGCTAATGCATTGACCTTCTTCATCTGTGTAACACGAGTTAATTTCCAGCCTGACAGTAAATGCTGAAATTTGAATTGTGGCACTAATGCTCCATTTTTTCGTCTCTGGCAAACCAGACTAAAGGGTCATTTGGTGATGAGGATAATGGTTCACTTTGAAATAGAAGGAAAACTGGCTTCTGAATCTTTGGGGGATTCTAGATTTTGCTTCAAATAATAAGCTGAACTAGGAAAAAATAGACTTGGAAATTCCAGTAATATTGAACCTGCAAGTCTGACTATTTGCCTTGTTCTTATACTGATTCTGTATAGGCACATTGGAATACTTGCCATGCCACGTTAGACAGAATAATAAAACAGCATGTGAAGTTTGGTTTTCAGGCTATCAAACCTCAAAAATACTTTTCTCTGAAAAGTGAATCAACAGTAAACTGTTGGCTACAATGGGAATTCTAAGCGACACTTTGTGACAAGTTTTGATTCTTTCTCTGCACTCTAAGAAATATTAAACCTAGGAACTGTTGGAGACTGATTTTTTTTTTCCCTCTCAGAAGTGTCTTTCTTTCTTTCCTGCAGCACGGAAAAGGATATGCTAGTCACTTCTACAGGACTTACCTGAAGCAGCATGATTTGCACAAAAGTCGACCAACAAAAAGCATCAACTTTCAACTTCATTATCTTGGCCATCCAGTTCTGTGTAACTGAAGGATCTGTGTGCTGTTGGAGACATCATGGCCAACTATAGGACCTAATTGCTCTCAGCAGGCCTGAGAAATGAGTTGAAATGTGTAGAACTGTAGAAACTTCAGAGGCAACTGATCTTGCCTCTCTGATCAGTGTGTGCCTGTTTACAGCACTATATATCTTTCTCTCTCCAAAATGTCACTGAGCCCTTTAGATGTTTATATTCACCACAAGAAGCCAATCGTACAGATAAAGAAATGTGCATTATAAATGCAATATCACTGTTTTAAACTTGACTGTTTTATATTATTTTTGTGTGATCGAGTGTTCCCCAAACTATTCCAACTTTACAAGAGAGATTGTGATCATGTTCTTTTCACCTGTGGGTCATAAAAATGTTGTTAATCTGAAGACCCACAAAATTATCAAAGACATTCTGTAGTTTATACACCGTGTTGCAAAGTGTTTACTGTACTATTTCAAAGCTTCTAAATAAATATAAAATATATATATATTATATTATATATAATTTTCCGAAAAACGTGGTACAACTTAGTTGATTTTTAAATGGATTCATACAGTCTACACCATATACTAAAGTGAGAAGGTAATTCAGGGTTCCTAAGATATCCTTGCTAAAAACAAAAATAAAATAAACCCGTAATAGTAGTTCCCCAATATTCGTATTTTGGTCAATCCTGTTTCTCTTGTTTTTTTTTTAAAAAAAGCTGTAAGCAACAACATTTTGTCTAAAAGATGTAATGAATTTTCAATGCCAAAGATGCAGCTGTCAATATTACCAGAATGAGCGCTATGTACTATCAGAGGTATAAATCACTCTCCATTATTTTGATTATATTTCTATGGTTTTTAATTTGGAATCACAGAATCTTTTATAAGGCTCTATAAACTCACCTGTATATGTTGTTAAGAAGAACATTGGGTGTCTGTACATTTTGCAATGTAAGATATAATGTAAGTGAAGTTAAGTATTTTAAGAAAATCATCCCAAACTCATAAGTATGCATACATACATACATACATACGTACATACACACACAAACACCCACACATCTCTCTCTGACATAGTTTTGTGAAACTATACAAATATATTGCCTAAAAATATTTCTCTTGTGGCTAGGAATAGTTGTTGATAGAACTCAAATTACAAAGGCAAAGTATATGCCAAACTATTGACTCTTTTATCACAAAGGAGATTTGAAATTAGGAACATGGCACATTCTCAGCTGACCCCTCTCCAATTTGGAGTTAAAATGGAGTTGGCTACCATCTTCGTTGGGAAAAGGATTAAGCCCTTGCATATAATCTTTATGTTCTGTAATAATTCTGTGGTCTGAGACCGTATCTTAGAGTGTTTCTTTTCTATGAAATGTTGAAAAAGGTAAAATTTCAAAGTTAAAGTTTAAAATTACTTTCATGTCCATGGAGTTTAAGTACCATTTACTAAATGTAAAAATCTAGTAAAATGTTTTTTTCTTTTTTTTTTCTTTTTGTATTGTGTTTTTTTCCCCACTGTATCTTAATATGTCAAATATTGAAAGAAAGGAGAGAACACTGTGTTATCAACCAACGTCTAGCCAAATTTGAACAAATTCTTAGTGATGATTCAATATTAAGACAAGAGAAAACCTCTCATTGATTGCAGTGGAATTTGGATCATGCTGTTCTATAGAAATTCTGATATCCCCACCAATGCTGCCACAGGATGAATATGTGAGAAGCTGAATTTAGCTACTGCTATGTCGTAATAGAGTTTGGGTGTCTTCCTTTTTGGGGTTTTGTTGGGGGGGGGGTTGTTTATAATGCCAGTTTCTATTAGATGGAAGTATACGAATCATCTGTATGGAAACCATCCTGCTATGGATCCAAACAAGACTCCTGATCAATTTGTGAGAGCTCTTTGTACAAACAGCTACTGGATCGAGCCCTGAAGTTGTTAATTTAATAATCTGAACAAAAAAATATGCTTGTTAAACACTTTTAATGTGTACAACTAGCACATTTGTAGAACTACAAAACATTTTGCAGGATCCTTTTTAATATGTGTATTATATAAAACACAATCAAAAAAAAAGCACCAACAATAGCTATTGCTTTGAGCAAACACACAGCAGTGAAACTTTTCTCTAGCTGTAGGTAGCGGGACTTTTAGTCACCTACAGGCTTTGTTAATTTTATGAAGAAAAGCAATGAAATTTGTGACAAATATTTCAATGAGTTTGTTAAATTCTTGTTTCTGCTTTTAAAGCAAGAAAGTCTTTGCCCTTCTTAGAACTGTTTTTTCTTTATTTCCAAGTATCTCTTTAATATTAGACAAATACTGTAAATTAAGATTGTTTTCAGTCTTTGGGAGGAAAAGGAAATCTTTTTCCTTTCTGTTTCATGGACAGTTGAAGTGTCTTTATTGAATGAAATTGCCTTCCCATTTTGCATGCCATTTTTTCTGAAAAACTGAACCATATCATACCCTGTCATTCATTTCCATAACTGAACTATTTTCATGAACAGTGTATGTGATATACATACCCATTTCCTTTTCCTTTTTTTTTTTTTTAAATGTTAGATAAGGTAGACATTGGTCCATGTATGCACAGAAATCCTTCTGAGTTCACTGGGAGAGTCCCAGAGGGAACCATGATAGGATGCAGGACTGCTGGTTAAAAGGAAGTTTTTAAGTAGTACAGCCTGGGCTCCCAAGATATTTAAAGACGTAGCTTTTGCTGATTTCCCCAGCAAATCCACTGTGAATTTCAGAACGGTAACATCTGACGACACAAGCTTTAGGACACACCATTAGAAAACAGAGCCTAGCTGCTGTGTCCTCTGAGAAGTGCTGAGAAGCGTGTTGGGCAGCACAGAAGCTCAGTTTCTTCCCTGCTTGTTTGTTTCAGTGGGGAAGATACCTGTCGCACCCAGCCAGCTCCTGTTCAGATTGACTTGTTCAGCATCTCGCATATATTTCATCATGCTACTAGGTGCCTATCTGCAGTGATAGGTATGTAAATGCCTTTAAGCACTAGCTTTTGTGTTTGCCTCTTCCTTTAAGAATATGTGATGCAAATATCTAAGGACTCTGATTTGCATATTGGACACAAAAGTAAACTGAAGAAGTCAGAAAATGTTTAGACTGGATATTAACGGGAAATATCTACACCCTTATGCTGGGATAAGAAAGGTTCTGAAATCTCCTTCATTGTTCTGAAATCTCCTTCATTATTCTGAAATCTCCTTCATTAAAGGTTTTCAAAAATATTTCAAAATATACCTGTCAGGGATGATATAAGTGTACTTAAACTTGCCTCAGAGAAAAAGCATGGACTGGCCTCTCGGGCCTGTTGTTCTGTGATGTCCCTAGTAGGGCACGCTAAGCTTTGGAGGATGTGATCTGTACACAGCTGTAGGGATAACAATGTTCTATCCTTCAGTTAGGTATCAGAAGCAATATTTAATGTTTAACTTTACAATTTATGAGCATAATAGAACAAGCTGTCTGTGCGAAGAACTGTCTTTGGAGTAAGTTAGAGTTCCAGCACAGTATACAGGATCTTATAAAGGATAACAAAATGGAATCAGATCTGTAAATCTCTATTTTTTTTTTTCAATTCCTAATTTAGATATGTAGCAATGGATCTCTAAGCAGCTTGCATATTTGATTTCTTCAAAACCAGACTTTAGTCTCTTCCAGATGGATTCTTCCAAAACTTAGAAATACTAAAACTTTTTGCTACTTGAAATAAAATTCCAATTATTTAATGCAAGTTTTTACTAAGCTGCCTATTGAGAGAAACTAAAAAAAGAAAAGAGGTATTTCTGTTAATATAATCTCAGCTGATTTGAAAAAGGTGTGGTAGTTTTTCATCAGAATTGTTGCAAAATTAAGTGGAACGACAATTCACGGATAAACACAATTTGTAAAGATTATGCTTCCTGCATTATAGTCACTATATATGTGTGTGGGGAGATATGTGTGTGTGTATGTAATTGTAGTTCAAAATCTGGTAAGTTGCCACCGGATTTTTTTCTTACAGGAGTACGCTCCTATAAGTAAATGCAAACAGAAGAGTAGAAACACATTTATGATACTACCAAGTTAGACTTCTTCTTTAGTGTAGAATGGAGTTTTGCATTCAAGGTTTGAGTTTAGTCCTTGCTTCATGCATTATGCCCACAACCAAGCACACATTTCAGTATTTGACTTTCAAAATTTTAGCTGCTCATAGAAGGATTTTTTTTTTTTTTTAAGTACTATCATTCCTCAGGGTAAAGGGTGGATAAACAGATAGTCTTCCTAGGCTGACAGATTGTCATTGCAGTTTTGCAAGGCTGTTAAATATTTGTATGTCTCATATGGAGAAAGCTGATCATATCCTGCCATTGTTCCATGTTCAAGTCTTGACTTCTGTGGCATAGGGACTTTTGAATTAAAATCAATACAAAAGTGTAGGGGCCAAAATAAGCATCTTTGATATATGTTTAGTTATTGCAATTTGATTGGCATCAGACGTCTATAAAGAATAGAAAGCTGTTTGTTCTATTTGTAGTAATGTAAAAGACAGCTAGCAAGACTTTATTATAATATTATGCTATGAGAAATTCTGAAACGGTGAGTTAAATCCATTGCACTGACCCCTACAATGAGAGCTCAAATTCCTCTTAAAGAGCTCCTTCATTTTATTTTGTCTCTAATCTGCTAATTGTTCTTGGTATGAAATGGATGCATATATATAAACAAATGCACACATCGATTAAAATTCATTGTTGGGCATCTGTGGTTTTGTAGATATCCTCATATGTAAGAAATGAGCAAGAACTAACTTGGACAGCTTTCTTGAAGTGAAATTGTTTTTGAATTTGAATTTGAATTTGTTAATAAAGTTCATGATATTGACAGACGTCAGGAAAAATGAAATCTATGTGGCTGTAGTTCTCCAGAAGGCAAATGCTTCATTTAGGAAGCATCCTGTCACAAACATATAAATGTGAGTGCTGGAAATCTTGCTGAGTCAAGATAAACCCACTGTGCTAAAGCCTTCTCGTTCGCTGTGTCAGCACTGATTCAGGTGTCCTCTGGATGGTAACCACTTTAGTCAATCAGAAGATATCAAAATGGCAAACAGGATTCAGATAACGTTTACCATTCTTATGAAGAGAGCCGAAGACAATAGGGGAATATATACTAAAATATTTATGTATAATATACAATATGCAAAATTCAGTTAAGCCAAAAAATTAATAAAACAGTATGCTTCCAAATACATGCACTTCAAAGATTAAAGTTCATCTGATGCTCAACTGAAAAGCCTGTTTTAGATAACTCATATTTGAGTTGCACTAACAGTGAAGAGTAATGTACTGTATAACAAAGCCTTATGACAACATGATAAAGGGAATGTAACCAAACCAACCTTAAGTCTTAGAAGTCTTAGAGCCAAATATTCAGGCTGCAAAACTGAACTGTATTTTATAAGCATTAGAGCCTAATTCCATTTAAGGCAACAGCCCAAGCCACAGTGATTCGAAGGAAAGTAAAAGGAAGTTTTCATTTCTTTCTTTGTGCACATGTATTTTTAAGCAAGAGCAGCCTACAATAACATTATTTGACATCAGGAAAAGGAAACTTCACTAGCTCTGCTACTGACAAGCTGTGCAATCAAGTTTGGAAATTTGGACATAGCTATGTGTCAATTTAAAACAGATATGTTTCTAATAATTTTATCTCAAAATAAAATAACACAAGAAGTTAAATGATATCTCTGTTCAGCTTTTCTAAGAAGGCAAAGACAGAAATGCCGTCCTGAAAAGACAGATTCATGTTTTTACTATGCAGAAGGGCAGAGAATTAAAAATTCATTGGAGCCGAGTATTCTTACACTGCCGTAGCTGGTGGCTGAAAATGAGAGCAAAGCAAGCGAAGATAGTGCCAACCTCACCAATGAATGCTTCAGACAGTTTTGCTTTGCAAGGTAACAAATGGTTCCTAAGCACATTATCTCCTTTCAGACCTAGACGGAAAGATGTTTCCTATCATCTTTTCTGGTCTAACTTTTACTTGGAGCATAAAAGCAGGCCTCTGAAGGGTTTGCACGTCCACCTCGGGACGGAGGTGGGGGGAGGGGGTATTGCTGTTTGATGAGAACAAAACAGAAAAAAGACCTAGATGAAGTCTGATGTCAAAATTACCTAGTAATTCCATCCCCATCACTACAGCTTTTCTAGACATGTATCAGAGTAATTTAGGGCAGAAGCTTTACAGCATGCTGACAGAAGAGCAGTGGTGTGTCACTGTTCTACTATGAAGAATAGCGAGGAGGGAGAAAGAGAGAGAACATTCTCTACTTTTCCTAGTCTCGCAGATGACATTAAATGGTACTTAAATAGTGCTTTGTTCAGGAACATAAATATCACAAAAGAGAAAGATTTCACCATGAGAGCAATATATTTGTTGTGGCTTATGCTATCTACAAAAAAGTGATGAATGCAGGCAAACATTCTCCTGCTCAGCCCCCCGGAGATGAGGCTAAATGATGCCCTTGGAGCTCACGGCCATTCAGGTTTCGTAGGAGGCTTGGTTTGATTTATCTTCCGACTGTCAACAAAGAAAGAGAAGAAAGACAGAGTGCTGGAAGTACAAGATAGTTAATTAATACAATCTACGGAGAAAATGCAGTATAATGATATCACTAAATCTCACTGAGCTTCTGGAAACTATCTGTTAGAAAATAAAAGAACAAACAAACAAACGGAACACCCAAAACAAAAAATAAGTCCACTCCTTGAGACTCCAAGTACACATTTAAATTACATCAGTCACAACTGAATTGAAAAATAATGGCATGTGAAGTATCACCTTCTTTCTTACACCTATTTCCAGGCGACAGCGGGGGACAGCCTGGGTGGAGGCTAGGATGAGGCCCAGTGCAGGGGACCGGGGTCTGCTGGGCTGCGGGGGGGCCCTGGCCATGGCCACCCTATGGCACAGCATGGAGCCTCTCCCCATGGTCCCCAGAAGGATGGGGCCATCCGGGGCTGCCCCAGTGCTGAGCCAGCCCTGAGTCCCCACAGTCAAACCCCCGGGAGGGTTTCTCACCCTATTGCGAAAACGTGACAATTTACAAACTTCCTTCCCAGGTACACTGCTAGATTCTGCTTCAAATACTACCTTTTAATGGGTGTTTCTTCACTATGCTTTTCACCATTTATGTCAGCTGGTTTTGGGGGATTCCTGGCATTGCGTATAGTCAAGTAATAGAGTAATTATGCCTTTATAATTACAGATGGAGTTCGACTAGCCCTTATCATATAGAAACTCATATTAAAGTTTCTGGGTTTAACTTTGCTATTTTAATTCCTTCTGTCACTTCCTATGTGACAAGATGGAAATTAATTTCATTCTATTATTAATGAAATTAAATTAAATTATATTTTACTTACTAAATATGATCCAAGAAGCACCACTTATCCAGAAAAAAATTCCAGGCAAAGCAGGTAGTTTACCTTTTTTCTTTTTGTATATAAATTATTTCCATACATCCACTGTTCAGGGATAAGGACATGAAGTGCAGTAACAGAAAATATTTGAAGTCTGCACAGTGTTGACTGGACTGGGGAAATTTCTTTCCTGTTTTCACTCCGTCTGGAGTAAACTGGAAACCACCATTTGTATGCAAACTTGTCAGGTGTTTAATTCTTCATTTGTAGAGTGAAATCTACTTCACTGAACATGTTGCCAATATTCACAGATCTAAAGCTTCAGGAAAAAACAAATCCAAAAATCTGTCTTCCTGTTCACATCCAAAAAATAACCTTGAGCACTGGATAATCTATGCATAGCTGGAAATTGAAAAATCATTTATTTCAAAGTTAGATTTCTATTAACGGCTGTTCTGTGCACTTTATATCCTTTATTCATAATCAAAATACACTCCAGTGTTACGACAGATGCCTGTATCACTATCCTTGCTTTACTGAAGCATAACTGAAAAATTTCATAATGCAGTTTATTGCAGATGTGGGAATAGAACCTAGTTCCTAAATCAAAATAATAAGAGAAAAACCCCACCACAACAACAGTGATTATAATATAAAATAATGTAAAACCACATGGGTGCTACAATACTGAGATCTCCCCACATGCAGGTTAATGAGCTAACTAGTAGTCTAGAGAGCAACATGTAATTTGGTGTCCTTGGTCTCTCTGTCAAAAAAACACATAATTATTCTTTGCAAAATGGGACAGCTTCAAAGAGAAAAACGAAGAGCTCTTCATCTTTCCACTCAGAGCTTAAGTCCTTTTGGATTTGATGATTAGAGAGGGTAGGGAAAAGAAAATTGGGTCTATCTCCCATCATATAAAAGAAGCATTTGTTCTCAGCGGCCAACACCATGGGCAAACACTATGATCAGTAGGGTATAAAAAGGGCGTCTATCAGCATTTCTTTCTCTGGTAGCATTCTGTTCAATACATGTCTTCCCAGAACACCTAAAAATAGGATCCTATTTTGTTAAGGTGTTTGTGAAGATGTTAAAGACTAAGTACCTAAGATTTCCAGAGCAGATGGTATGACTTTTGGAATATTTTTTCAGAATGTGGGTAATCTGCATTCAGTTCTCTCCATCTCAGATAATTTCTGCATCCATATCCAGCTTAGAAGAGTTTCTAAACAGCAAGTTGGAGGATTATCTCGTGTTTTGCTGTTCCAGTCTACAAAAGCACTTAAACATCTCTTGGTGCAGGAAGAAGGTACGTGTGCCACCTTCTATGGCTGATCATTGATTAAATACAGACTCATTTTACTTGCTCTCCATTGAGCATTTAGCATTGTATAAAAAATTTTGCTCGGTAGGTATCTATAGAAGACAGGCAGCGTGACATGAGGCATACCACAGAACTGTTTGAGAGCTTGCCCTCTTGCCAAAGGGAGAGATCAAGAGAGCGAACCACAGCTGACATGTTAGTGGCATAGATGAACGTATTACCAGAAAATACTCGGACATAATGGTGGTAAGGACAGTCTAAAAGTTTTACACTAACAGAACACATGACTGGGAAGGACTTACCTGGTATTCACCTGGCAGATGTTTTCAAGTTCAGAGATTCTGGACAACTGGATATAATTCCAGAAGGTAAGTCGTTCCTAAGTCATCCTACTGATGGCAACAGAATTACTGTACTAGTTAAGTAGGGAAACAGCACTTCTTCACTGTTTCCCTGGAATAAGTACCCGCACACTAGTGCTATAAACTGGAAAGATGTAGAGGAAAAGTAAAACAAGAATGCGGCTTACGGAGTTGCTGGTATAAAAAGAGGATTTGCCCACCTCTCTGACTCCCTTGGACGACTCCGATGGCCTCAGACATCCCAGGGCTGCATCTCCCCCTGGTTCCTCTCCCTTGGTCTGATGCTGACCTCCACCTGCGGGCCGATGTCCCAGCCCTTCCTAGGCCCAGCCCCATCCCCAGGGAGGTGCGGGATGCTCAGGGCTGGGGCTGTCCCTGGCCGCTCTCTGCCTGCCCTGCTCCTGGCTGGGGCAGTGGGACGGGCCCTGCCCAAACAGCCCTGGGGAGTCTGTCCCGTTAATTTGGCAGAAAATAAACCCCCTTGCTTTCTAACGCTCTTCACTGGTGTGAGAGGCTAGGTGCGGCTAGGTTTAAATTCTGAGTGATGTCCAATTTGCCACTACCAGTCCATTCGCGTTTAATATGTATATTAAACTACCACGATTCTGGATACACTAATAGCAGTCTGCACCTCCAGTCCAGTCGTACTCATGAACTGGCACGGCCGCATTTGGTCGCGTTCAGTGAGAAACTGTGACAACTGGCTACTTAAACAGTGCAGTTTTATTTGTGCAACAGGTATATAGGTTTTTTTTGAATTGCTGGTGATAGCGACTGTCTGCAAGAAAGCACGTGCAAATATAAAACGCATGAAAAGGTTATAAATAATACAGCCTGGCTATAAACATGAGAGAGTAACTATTCCCAAGAACAGCACTTAGTTTAAGTCTCACCCAAGGCGTCCCAAGGAGGGGAGAAGCAAGGCTCAGCCCGTCGGCCAGTCCCGGTTGTCGGAGGCAGTCTGAGGTGGAGTTTCCCTTGACTTGCTCACGGTGTTATATTCTTTTCCTCCAAAGATCTTCTTCTCCGAAAATCCCCCATTTCCCTGGCTATTTTTATATCCTTTCTATCTTTAAGGTGGAGTTTGAGTGACTGTAGTCATACGTACCTTTTATCATGATTGGTGTAAAATTCTCTCGCTTCACGTTTAAAGGTCTAGTTTACGAAAAATCGAGAGCGCAGACTTGAAGAGGGGTGGTCGCACCTTGGAGGCAGGTAGCCTTCGGGATGGAGGTGTGTTTTGGTATTAAAATGATATTAAAACGAGCAAAGTTCACAAGAGTATAGCACTTTGACAAGGTTTCGAAAACCTGTTGGCTCAGGGGGCCAGATGAGCTGCTTATCAGTTCTAGAGGACCATTTCTTCCCACTTTATCATCACGGAGCATGGCCACAGAATCTTCACTCCCCTCCATCCTCTGTGGTACATTGCAGGGAGTTGCTGTGTGAGTGGATTCCTTGCATGCCTGCTGCAGCTATGTCCCATCCTCAGAGCTCCTTTTGATTTCATGCTTTTCCTCAATGGGTGAACACTGCTACGTTTTTCATATAAACCTTAATTTTTAGATGTAAAACTTTAATTTTACTAATAATTCCACAGAGTCCCCGGTCCCGAGGGAGCCCCCAGCCCCTCAGCACCCTGACACAGGGCAGCCATTGTTCCCGATTCTTCCGCCATGCTGCAGGGTCAGCACTCTGGATGCCATTACCAACACATGTTTACCTAACCTGTTCTTACAGACTGTGCTAATGCCTGGCACAACATGTTTCTGTCATGAGAGAGAGATTCCTCTTTTCAGTGGTGCCCAGCAACAGGACAAGGGGCAATGGGCACAAGCTGAAGCATAGGAAGTTCTGTCTGAACATGAGGAAGAACTTCTTCCCTCTGAGGGTGACGGAGCACTGGAACAGGCTGCCCAGGGAGGTTGTGGAGTCTCCTTCTCTGGAGATATTCAAGACCTGCCTGGAC
>Ga0065711_1001761_pt1 | contig 39641 bp, 27 predicted proteins | sample Hoacrofraction12_FD_59098 | JGI IMG/M metagenome (GOLD analysis project Ga0065711, IMG submission 59098) | Hoatzin crop microbial communities from Cojedes, Venezuela - Epithelial fraction 12 v2 (version 2) | ecosystem: Host-associated > Birds > Digestive system > Esophagus > Crop | place... | reverse complement strand
GGGGGGGGGGGGTGTCAGCTGTCTGGGTGGCGTTTTGGGGCTAAGACAGTCCTGTACCAAATTATTTGCCTTCTAGCGGAAGGGTCGCAGGAAGCAAGGGATCCGCAGCGGTTTCTGGTTTCGGCAGCGTGTCTGCGCGGCACAGCAGCCCAGGAGCCCCTGCTCGGTGGGGTCGTACGGGGCAGGGGCCCAAGCTGGTGCTGTCACACTGCACCATGGGAGCGCCTGGGGGACGCAGCAGCTCGGGGCCCCCCAAACGTCCTCGGATCAGCGGCACAGAGCGACCAGCCATGGCCCAGGGCCGCTGACAGCACGTCTCGGGTAGCTGCTGGGCGCTGGGGCCGAGTGAGCCGCTGGCTCTCATCAGGTGCCCGGTGCCCAGAGGGAAGGCGGGTGCGATGTCCTTGCTGGGGAGAGCAGCTGGATGCAGGGACCTCCCTGCAGCCCTCCCCTCTGGCCCACCTTCCCCCAGGTACAGCTGTCTTCACTAATTTTCTAATCCATCTGAATTAAGGTTACAAATAGTCCTAAAATCAGAATTAAAAAATTGGTTTAGAAGCCCCCTGAGCATTGTTCCTGTGCTGGGGCAGAGAGGCAGAAACCCATATGCACACACGCTCGGCTTGGCAGTCGTCGGGGTGAGGATTAACCTCCGGAACATGGAGCCCTCCTGACTGAGCACCTCTTCTGCTTGAGGAGAAGCACTGCTCCGTGGTAGATCTGCTCGGAGAGGTTCCAGCTGCCCCAGCTGTGGCAAACACATACCCATGCCCATTTGCCCTGTTCTCCCCTGCTCCCTAGCTGAGAGGAGAAAATTCGGGGCAGAAACCTCCTGGGGAGGGGAATGCGGGGGCACCGGAACCTCTGAGACCGGGTTTGCCTGAGCTGCTGGTCAGTGTGGTTGATGGTGGGCCCCGCTAGCTGCTGGGAAGGAGCAGAGCAGTTCCAGTATGTTCCCAGTAACCTCTCGGCATTCTCCCTTTGCAGGAGGTCCCATGGCAAGCTCGCAGGTTCTCACTTTCAGTAGAGGACAGCTTGGTTCACCTCCTGGATGTCATTTTAATTAGCTCTTTGTGTAGAAGAGTGCTGTTTAATTGCACAGGTCTCTTTTGTGACTTGTGATTGAAGTTCCACATAATTGGGTTTTATCTTCTACAAAAAAATTGTAGAATCGGACCATGTGAGAACCTGAAAATAACACTCTCTATCAGCCCACAGATACCGAAGAACGATTACCGTGCTGCTATTACAAAATGGTTCCCTTCAGAAGGAGAGCTGTGGAAGGATGTATGCAACGTGTGTGCATACAGAGCTGGGATTGCTTGGATAGTAAGATATAACCTGACTTTAAATGCTGTGTCATTGTATGTCCTTACAGGGTTGTTAAACTGGTTAGTGCTTTGATAATTCATAATTACTCTTTTATTATCTTTTTGGAAATCGGAAGGTAGTCACAATGTTTATTTACATTTTGAATCTGATTGAAAATTACAAGCAATATTAATGTCTGTGGGTATTTTGTAGTGACTATTGCTCTTACTTGTATTAAGGAAAGAACAAGCTTTCTCAAATTAGCAATGATCTCAGTTTTTACTGAATCTAGTGTGGCATTGTGATAGTGAACTAATTAGCATTACTAATGACAAGCTGAGATTGGAGATATGTGAAATGGAACTCGTGAAAGACAGCAGGCTGAACTGATTATTATTTGCCATGGATTTTGTTCATGCTTGTTCAGACAAGTCAAGAGTAAAGATTCTACCATATGTGAGGATTTATCTGCATTGTGAGCTTAAGTTCAATAATTTTTGCTAATCATTGTCAAAGCAGAGAGATCAGAATTTTGTGTTTCTTGGCCCTCATCTTTTGATAACCAGAATTGCTACGTGATCATGTTTGGAGACGGGAAGCCCAGCTTGAAGGAAATGAGTAGAATATCAAGACTGTCCATTAATAACATCATGTCGCACACTGACCTCTGAAAATCACAACCATTTTAGACAGATGAAAAGAAAACTAGCAGATTCTTGTTCCCTGCATAAATCCTTTGCCAAATTGGTTCTTAGAGCATCCTCATCACTGTAGTGAGCAAGTGCTGCCTTCTAGCTTATTAAGCAGCATTTCTAACATCTATCCTGATGGTTCTTTTATTTATTTGATTTTTGTTTGGTTTTCTGTGGTTGCATCATCTAGGAGAAGAATTGTGCAGAACTGTGTACTATTTTGGCAGGTGGTAGGGTTTTTTTTAGTGTACCCATTATCAGCAGTATTGAAAAACACAAGGTCAGGATTATAATTACAGAATGCTAAATGATAGTATTTTTAGTGTCATTCTCCATGCAGATGAGCTTGGTCTCAGTTGCAGAATGTTCTGTTGCTCTCAAGTGGTGTGATTTTCTTGACCTGGGTCTTGGTTGTGGGATTTGAAGTGTTGTTCGGTGACAGTGGGCTTAGGTCACTTGAAGCCTATTAAGCTATTATTAGTCTGAGATTACAAACAATAATTAAAAAAATCTAAGTATGGGAAGTCAATGAGGGCAGCAAAGGACAAAGCTGCAGGTGGCTGCCTGTGGTGAGAGATGCAAGAGTGCAAGAGTTTGCTTAGTGCTGAAGTGTTTGTGCCCATCTATGCTCCATTTCTGCCACCCGAGCAGACAGCACGTGTAACTCAGGCTGAATCGTACAGCAGGGCAGAACAGAGCTGAATTGCCAGGCAGAAGTGATGGAGAATGAACTCTAGGTGGAACATAGGATTGTGGAGGAACCTGAATCATGTTAGACAGTAGAGGTGATGTTTCTGCTAAAAGGAATGTGCCCCTGTTGATAACTCCTCAAAACCCAACATTATTTCTGGGTTGATTGGATTTTGCTTTCAACAGCTCTTCCTGAGTAGACCAAATTGAGCCTTGAGGCAGTCTTGGGAAGTCTGGGGTACAAAGAGCTTTGCTGACAACTGACTCTGTGTCTTCCGATTCATCTACTGAAACGTGTATATTTAAAAGAGCCAGTGAGATATGTGATGTTTGAAGGCTCCACAAGTTAATCTGTTAGTGTAAGGCACAGTTGCCATCACTTCTTGCTCAGTGTAATCATCTTGTTGAAATGTCATATCTTTCAGAAGCATTGGACTGGATTTCTGCTGCTTTCTTGTTGCATTGCTATGTGCTCTCGGTCAGCGCTGAATGCCAGAGGTGGGCAGGCATTCTTATGTCTCTGGTTAGCAGATCATTTGTAAAAATTGTATGAAGTTGTTTGGGTGCAAGGTGTACCTGTAAGTTGTAAATGTTGGGATTGTGTGAAGTTTAGGATGTTAGATGTGATTTATTAATAGTCTTTTGCCTGTCTGATCTCTAGATTTGCTCTGTAATGGAAGGTTTGACTCCAGGTGGGATACATCAGATTGGGTCAACTCTTCAGGATCAATTTTTTTCTTTATTGTGTGTTTGACGTTGTTCATCGTGTCCGTGACTAATGTGTTGTTTGGGTTGAAAATGGCAACAGCATTCTGGAGTTGGCTTCCCAATCCTGCAAGATTTGGGGAGATCTGAGAGATGTTTGTGTTGAGGGAGGAGTTACTGGTTTTGGCCAGAAATTCTGTCTTTGTGACAGGAATTTGATATCGTATGACAAGAAACCATTTAACTGAGGAAGGCCCTGGCCAACACTGTTTCTGTTGTTGCTGCAGGTCAAAGAGGCTTAAGTCCAGAAGACCTTCCTGGGTGTCTAGAATTTGTTTGGGTCAGGTGAAGTTGCTGTTTATTTGGGACCGGTGGGGAAAAGAGGACTCTGTTACTTGAAAGAGTTCTTGAATGGGTGTTGTAACTTCTTTCTGGTGGCTTCTTGTGTTACTTTGTGCTACATTTCCATCTTGGTCCTAGCACTTGAGATCGGTGTAGTGGTTTTACCAGGTACGACAGGCCCTTGAAGCCAGATTTGGCATCTTTAGGAAGACCACTGAACTGCTGCTCTCTGGGCCCCTACTGCAGTGTAGGATAAGCACTGTAAATTAATCTGTTCTTATAGTTCATTCCCTCAGTCTGCATTAACCTCCGATTTCCATTGCTGGTGCTTGGTCTTTGTGCCCTTCGCTTCAGCCAGCTTGGGAGCTGGAGAGCAGCCTGAGCTCCGGGGAGAGGAACCGTGCTTGCAGATGGCACGTGGGTGCTCGAGGCCAGTGCATGGGTCAGCGGGGCCCTGCGAACAGCGTTGTGGCTTGGCTGCAGGTGAGGCTGGGGTCCTGCAAGTTTGGGGACCTGCCTGCGAGTGCCTGTGGCATCGCTCCGTTGGCCCCTGCGAAAGGGGGAAAGGAAGGCTGAAATGTTCCAGGGACTGGAGAAGACATCGTGGGTAGACTGAGTCGCAAAGCATGCCTGTGTCTCTTGCTGAACCAGACGGAGTCCTGCTTCCTCAGCGTCCCTTCCCGGAAAAATTCTGGCTTCTGCAGCTGGCTAAGTCGGGTTCAGACACAGTCATCACAAATTGAGGGGTACAATCTTTTGTTATCCTTGAGGCAGTAGGTTTACTTATCCCATATGACAAATTACTGTATTATTCCCTAAGAATAGTCCAAGTATTCAAAGAAGTATCAAGGGCAAATTAAGCTCTGTATTGGGACCCCAGCCTCCTCCTGACCTAAGTCCTTACTGCGCTTCTGCTTACTCTGTGGTGTTGAACAGAAGTTCAAACTTCAGATAATCAATTTGAATCTGTAAGGAAGATTATGAAGCACTGGTGATTATGTTGGCGTTCTGTGTCACTGAATAGCACTCGTGTGTTATGTGCTGTGTGGGTGGCTGTGTATTTGCTAAGAAGCATAACTGAAGATGAAAGTTTAATTATTTCTTCAAGGCAAATCCTCTCTCCCATGGACTTAAACTTGCATAAGAAAAATGAAAATTCATAAGGAGTGCAAAAATTGGCTAAAATTAAAAACCATTTATTTTTACCCTATTTATTCTTCTGAATAATAAAATTTCCCCATGGGTTTTTGGAACATATGTGGAATAATTACACTGCAGAAGTGGTGCTTTAGTTTAGCTTCTAGAGCTAGGGCAAACATTGTGATTATGCTGCAAGCTTAAGTCTAGGTTTTACAGAAAATCTCATTCAAGGCTCTGTTGCCATCAAGTGCAAAAAACTGTGACCTAAGGATTGGTCCCTGTGGGAGCAATTATTCTTTGCAGAGATTTTTTTCCAGCACTGAATATTATAAATGTCAGAAAAAAGTTTAACCCTCAGTACCTCTAAAAGAATGTTTCCATACCTGCTGGCAAGAATATAAATTTTTAGCTTGTGTTTGCAAGCATTTTATATTTAGGCCAGGATTTTTTTTCAAAACTTGTCTTTATAAACAACTCAGAAGTAACAATGCTGTCTTTTAGTTACACTCTGGATGCCTTGGTGAAGACGAAACAGGGGCTGATGCTGCTTAACGTGATGGGATCCTTGCACGTTGGGTGCAGTGTGAATTGACGATTAAAACCTCTCGTCTACCGGTGGCAGAGGGGGGAGAACATGGAGTGAGCGTGGGCTTGCTGAGCAACACGGCTGACCATCTTATACTCAGTATGCATGAGTGAGATGTTTTGGTGAACAAGAGGAATCTGTTCATCTTCCAGCCGTCGGTCTGCGGAAGGCAGTGGGTAGCATCTGGGGTAAAATCCCAGGAGCTGGTGCTTGCCTTCAGGGCAATCTGCTTCCTTCTGAAGAGATGCAACGTGTGCATTTTCACTTGCTTAATTCTGGCCTGTGTTTGTTTAAGTCTTATCAGTCAAAGCATGTGCATTATTCCTAGCAGAGATTAAAATAGTATTTGTCTGATACTTAAAATAGCAGATCCAAACCCTGCCCTCACCCCTCTGTTTTCTCATGTATCTTCTTTGGTGGTGAGCACAGTTTGGTCGTTAACTGTGAATAAACCTGTGATGAAATGGATAGAACTTGCATCTTGTGTTCAAAGGCTTTTGCGAAGTGAAAGTAGTCACGAGATGTGAAGAGGGACGTTGTGCTACCTGTCTCTGAAGTTCAAGCCTGAGCTTGCCAGAAGCACCTTTCACTCACCATAGTATTGCACTGGGGCATAAAGACAAACTGGTCCTAAATATACCAACCCTAGGGCAGGAAGAGTCACCTTCGTTTGTAGTTTTTTTTTTCAGTTGGTGATTTGTATTCATTACATCATTTGGTACTTTTCTAAATTTAAAATGTTGATGATACTCAAAATAGTCTCAGGCAATGTGAAGAGCTGCTGGTTTTGAGAAACGGAGAGAGGACCTTGCGAGTAAAAATGGGTATTTTTTTCCTGTTGGGCTCATGCTAAAGGATGCAGATTCATTTGCGTGGGCAGCCACAAGTGATATCTTTTAGCTGTTGTGTAGAGCTTCCAGTGAAATTTGTCAGGGTTTTTTTTGAGGAACGGTATGTTATGTTTTGGTTCAGTTATGCTTAACGTGCATAATTGTATGAAGAAGTAATTTTGAAAGATTTTGTGAGGCCTTCCAGCAGTTCAGAAGTTTATTCCAAAATATTGTGACAAGCACCTAGAAGTTTATTCCAAAATGCTGTGGGGAAGTGCGCTGCGTGGAGGCCGTGTACCACGTTACGGAGCTCAGATGAGGTGGCTGGTTCTCGGTGGAGCTCCACAGCCTGTGTAGGATATCCCGCTGGCTCTACACAAAGTGTGCGGCTTCTCCGCAGGCACCCTGGCTGCGCCTGTGCTGGCCGGAGTGATCCCTGGGTGTTATTTGTAGCTAAACAACTTTGATGTTTGCCAGGTGTGCTCATTCCTTCGAGGTTCAGTCTATACCTCTCATCTCACTCCATGGTCTGCTCCCGTTTGGTGGCACGGAGGGGAAGGGAAGGGCTGTGCCTTTGCCACTGCTTTGACCTTTAAAGACAGCTTGGAAACACCAACGGGTGTAAGCATGTGTAGGTGAAGACTGCCTGAGTGTTTTACTTTTGAAAGTCTGAGCAAAGATTGTGCTGTACAGCTCTGTACTGTGCCGGGTTGCGTGGCCGAGGCCGGTGGGGCTGAGCGGGGAGCGTGGGGTGCTCGTGGGACCGGTTCGAGTGCAGGGTCCTGTGCCTGCATGCCAGCTGGCCCAACGCACCGAGTCCATCCCGACAGTCTGCTGGTGGCCTTGCGCTGGCCCTCAGCACTGGAACGGGCTGCAGGATTCCAGGCTGACAGCTCCAAATAACGGCAAATTGCAGCCCTCACTGTTGCCACACCAGAGAAATGCCAGATCCTTACCAAGTGCCATTCGCCTGCCTTCACTGCTTCCTCGCCTGCTAATGAGCCCGCTCCCAGCATCCCGTGTCCCCCCTGACGCAAGCCCCCAGACCCCTGGGATACGCTCAGGTACCTGCTCTTGCAGCCAAGGGCTTGCGCAGCACGGCTGGGCTGCTGCCAGCGCCTGCCCCTCACAGCCACGCACACTGTGGGCACCAGCGTGTGAGGCACGGGGCTGCTCAAAGCTGGCAGCGACGAAAACTTCTCTCGGAGTATTTGCTTTTATCTGGAAAGAACCCGAGTGAAGCTGAGTGCTGTTGCCTGCTGAAGGGCTGGAAGAGAGGAGTGAATTGTTTGAGCAGTGCCCCCCACCAACATTGGAAAGAAGAGACTTGATCTTTCCAGGTGTTTCAGAGATGGAAAAAAAAAAACAGAAAATGAAACTTCCCGACATCTGTCATACATCAGGAAGATATTAAGAAGCTGATAGGGATGAGCAGGAAGCATATGTCTTTTTATGTATTTTTTCTTGCTGGGAAGTAACTTTTACAGTGGCAACAGTGGTTTTAAATCTTCATTTTCTGAAGGAAAAAAAAATAGCAGAACTTCCTTTATTTTTCAGGTGGAGTGTAGGCTATCACAGCTTGGCATGTTGGTCTGCACCAGTAGACCATGCACTCCATTTTCTTTGAGTCACTGCTAGCTGGTTTTACATAGATTTTTCTCTTTTTTTTTGACCTGAACAAGTATTTTGAATCTATGAATCATTTATCGTAGTGGTTCTCTTTAGAACTGGAAGCAGGTGGAAATTCATCAAGCTGCTGAAAAGGGAGCTGCGAAAAAATGTGTATCAGCTGCCAGGATAGGGAATGCACTCGTGGACATTGCCGGTGGCCTGGAGATCAGACAGCAGAGAAATAGCTTCATGGTAAGAGCCCAGGAAATTCTAACTAGGTAATGAGTAGTGGCTTGCTGTTGATTTACAGCATGGCTTTACAATCAATCTATAAAGCTTTGAAGAGAAAAAAATGAACCTCTAAGGGAAAGGGAAGGGCCATACAATTAGTTGTTACTGTCTGCTTATTGTCTTCTCTAATTCCGAGTGTGTGCTGAAAAGGGATGATAGCGTGCAAAAATCTCGGCTATCGGCCAGTTCCTTTGTAGATTCAAGCTGAGATACAGTTTGCATCATGCTGGTTCTTGGAGAATATTCAGTTTCATCTTCGCTATAGATTACGTGTAGACGGGTGTAGTTGGAGGAATTTGACAAGGGTAGCATGTGTGATCTAACTTGCAGCTCTTGTATATCAAATTCCTGCTCTGATCTCCTTTTCTTTCATCTCCAGTATGTGTCTTTCGTTACAGAATTGGGTGGTGAAGTGGATGTGATACCTTGCAGACTATTTCAGAAGGAGGTGCGGCAGTATTTTTTTACTCAAGTAAATCACTACAATTCAGAAGACTTACTCAGGAATATTGCGCTGGAATTTGGATTTAGAAATGCAGTTTGTAATTGTCAGGACACCATTTGGTTGAGACTGCTCGGTCATTAATTTGTTTGAAGTTGACACTTGAGTTGAAAGACTAATAGCTGCCTTGGTGCATTGCTCAATTTTAAATCTAATCTGCTACGGAGTTTGGGTGTACGGCAACTGTGGATGTAGTTTGTCATTTTTATAGCCGGGGGGGCAATATTATTGTCTGGGGACCTGCGAGTTTACTGTTCACACACACAGGCTTATTTTGTACATTAGTAAAACTTAGGCGTAATGAAGAGCAGATCTTTCTGATCTCAGAGTTTTGGTAGGTGTATTATAGCAGTTGTTTCCACTATTCAGAACAATTTATTTACTGTTAAAGTCCGTAAAACTTGTATTTTCATCATCTGAAAAACGGAGAGAATTGTTTAAAAGTACAGGCTTAACTCTTGTCATGTGCACAGAGTGCTGTCAATGTCATTGTTCCTATATTAATGCTCACATAAGGTCAGGGGGCTTTCGTGTGTGTAAGAGACTCCTCTGCTGTGACTTTTAATACGGATTTGTCGGGGATTTTTTTCAAAAGTGGCTACTAACTTGCATATATGATCTTCATTTCCAAAATTAGTAATTTGCGAACTGAGATAAGGTTTTCATTCACAGTACCAATTTATCTAGCGTTATTTCCTCTTAGTATTTCAACTTAATTGATTATATTTTATTAATAATAAAATAATTTTTCTGAGTTCACATAGGAATATTAATTTCAATTTAAAAGATGGTATAGGCATGTATAAAAAGGTTTCCCCACCCCAATACTGGAAAGCTACTGCTTCATTAGGAAGCTCCTATCTTTTTTACAGCTCTTCATGTTTCCCCAGTCTGGCTCCTGCTTTACTCTATAATGATTTAGGCTGGCAGTAGTCAGCATACAATTCTTTTTTGATGCTGGGTTTTTGGGTTTTTCCCCCCAGTGCTTTCTTGCCTGCACTCATTCGTTATTTCAGTATCAGTAATATTTGAAACTGGGAGCGTAAACTGTGAAATATTTGGTACACTGTCTTTTATATAGTTAATAGCTGTACCGGATCCCCAGAGTGTAAATCAAATTACGTAGCCTATTACACTTTACATAGGAGAAACAAAATATGAAATATTTTATAATGCAGAAAGTGCATGTGAATCAAACTTCTGTTGTTCCTAAGGGATATAATTCTGACAATTTTATGAGGTTGCAATTTATTTGTAGGATGAGTTGACACATGGTTTTGATAAAAGTAATGTTCACACAGCATATTGCTAACAAGAATACTTTTTTAAAGGCCCTAGTCTTGCTGATTTGTATTGTTATAACAAAGTGTCTGTTAAACTCCCTGGAAGTGTGCCTCTCTGAGATATACTTATAAACCCTGTGTGGTAATGCAGGTCTGAGTCTGAACAACATGAGCTTTCAATCTATGCTGAGGAACATTTTTAAGGAATAATAAAAAGAAGAAAACCACTAAGAAGGGGGGGGGGGGAAGCTGTCTTTTTACCAATACTATGCAGAAGACTCAGCAAAAAATGTCGGCCTTCAGACTCTCACACTACCTCTTGCTGTGAAAGAGTGGTCTGATGTGACTGTCCAAAGAGTACGACTGTTGACAGGAATCACATTTCCTTGAACACTTCAAACTGTTTTCATGCAAGATATTCCTCTAAAACTACAAGTTCAATCATACTGCATGCTGGGCTGAATATATGTTGCTCAAAATTCAAAATACGGCTTTTTGTGGGCGTGCTGCATGCTGCTTTTTATCTGAAAAGGATGTATAGAAAAGGTAACATGGAAATTCTGTACCAACCAGGGTTGTGTTTCCAGCTGCTGACATGGAGTCTGAAGCAGAGAGCAGAGCTCTGGTGAGGCTCCTGTACATGTGTATCAGCAAAGAATCACAGCTGAAACTATAGCTTCTCTTGCTTTCCAGACTTAGAATGGCATTAGACATCAACTCAGATTTTCCAGCTTAATTTTAACATTTCGGTTTTCATTTCTTGTTTCTTTGAAATTGTTAAAAAATACTTGGCTGGCAGCCATTTCTGAAATGCCTGTGGAGACATGCTATTTTAGAAGAACCAGCCTAATAACTGGTATTTATTCTTATAATTTTATTTTTTACTCTCCTTTCCTTTTTTGCTGTTTAAATTGCAGCAGAGAGCAAGTGTGCAAGCATCCTTATTTCCTGCTGCTTCCTTCCCTCTTCATTTGTACCTTTCAGTCTTTTTTAGTCTCTCTTCATCCCCATGCAATGTACTAAAACAAGGAAAGGTGTCTCGCAGTATCTGTCCTGCTATTTGGGATGTATGGGATGTACATTTCATAGAAATGCTGTGGACAGATTATAATAGGCAATAATGAACCTGAGAGAGTATAGCTCAGAAAATAATGGTGAAAGGAGTTATTATTTTTGTAGTCGAGAAGCTGAGAAAAATTGAGAATAGCATAGAAATTAAAAATACCTGAGCTCGGAATTCTGCCTGTTGTCAGCCTGATCTTCTGTTTGTTCCCACTCAAAATTTTGTCTTTCTAAAAGCATAAAGTAAGGACAATCTGTTTATTTATTCCTCCCTTTGATTCAAAGAAGATTCAAAGAGCAGTAATAGTTTGGTAGTTGTAGATAGCAAACTCAGAAACTGTATATGGCTTACGTAATGTGTGTTACCTGTATTCTGAATAAAAACCAGATAGTTTGTAGAATATTATATACTTTGTCTTTTTCCAACTAGGAAACTGTATCAGATTGACGTTCTGTGAAACCTAGTGGTATTCCCTATTTAAGGATTTACTGCACAAGAGAAGCCTTAGTAAATGTATTGCATACTGGCCTAAATGGCTGATTTTCTCTCAGGCTAAAGATTGCTGTTTTCTGGTGTGAGTGCATCGAAGCATCACTAAGTGCCAGTGTGACAATGCATAGCCTTATGCAGGCTTTTTATTTCTCCCTGTTTGTCCTGTGGTGTGAAAATACTTGGGTTTTTAGTAATGTTAATACAGGTGATTTATTAATGGGGTTAGATGAACTTCCCTTACACAACAGTTGTCATATAAGAACAGAACAGAAAACTGGAATTAGAATAAATGCTCATCCAATAACAGAAGTCAAGAAAGCTGCCGGCTGAGACACTGCCAAGGATCGGCGTATCCAGGCTAGGGCTTGGACCAGAAGTTGAAAGTGTGTTTCCATGCAGGGCTCTGCCATGAGCTGCTGAAAAAGCCTCTTTGACCACCTCATGGTTTTCCTGCCGTTATTTCTCTTCTCGGTGGAGACAGAGCAGAAGCTCCATTCTCCGTACAGTGCCTGTAACAGCCAACGGCCAACCTCTTGCTGCTCTGATAATATGAAATGTGCACCAAAAACCGCCCATAAGGCCCACTCCTCTTTCAAATGCAATATACAGCTTCCGCAGTTAGGCTCGTTCAGTATATTGAGGTTGAATTCCAGCTTTGTGTTAAACTAATCAGATTTGCATCTGTTACAAATTAAAGTTGTTGTTAGTCATTAAGAGGTGAAATAAAAGCAGAATACAACTCGGGAAATTACTGATTAAAGGAGCCCTAGACTTGTTTTTAAAGATTCTTAATATGGTTAGTGAATATACAGAGAACAAAATTAAACTGCTGGTAAATGATGGAGTAGGAACATGAGTCTGGGTAGTCTCTGCATTGCAGCTCACCCCAGCGCGGTAATGGCTGCAAGTACGGAAAGCAGCTGGAATAGATAGGTGAAACTTCTTTATTCTCCCCCAAAAGCTTGGAGTATTTGTAAAGGAGTTCTGCAAGGGTATGTAGAAAACTCACTCAAGAGATACATGATTAAATGTATTATAAAAACAGTAGTACAAAGAAGAAATACCACCCTTTTTTTTTTTTCTTCTTTCCCAGCTGTGGGTGAGCTTTGTATATCTTGGTCTTGTTTTGACTGGCTGTGATCAAGATGAAAATCTGAATGATTGTGCACTTGGAAAAAATGACTTTTAGCAATTTAAATAGCTTTTACTGCACTGATTGTTTTGTAGGAAAGTAAACAAAATAGTTTGGAGAACTGCAGTTTATTTCCATATTCTGTGCATTTTAAGAAGTGTCCATTCTCAGTTGCAATTATTAGAAATTCAAAGAGATAAATTGAAAACCTGTGTTCTTCCCACAGAGTCACTGCGATTGTGGTATGTTATCCTGAAGCCCCCCCTTTCCCGTTTTTTCCGATAAGGCTGGCAGCAGTAATCAGTTGGCTTGCCTGCGGAAGCCTGGAGGAGCTGTGCTCTCCCGATGGCAGGCTCGGGCGGTGCTGGGGCTGGCCAGCTCACCTGGTAAATGGGTTCATCTGTTTTCGTTATCCAGGCTAACAGGGAATTAAAAATAAGGCTAGAGAGCGAAAAATGTATTGGATTCCTTTCAGCTTAGATTGTCGAAGGAGCTGCTGCTAATGTAAGGAAAGACCTTGGTTTCAATTTTGAAAAGTGCTGTAGTCCCGCTTCCATAGTGCCTTTTCAGCAGAATTCAGGCTTTTAAAGGCTGGATTTTTAAAGGTGAATGTATGTTTTTGGATAGAGTATGAATCAGCGCTTTAGTATTTTGGGGATGTGGGCTTAAATTTCCAATATATTTAGATGCTTTCTGAAATGACCTTGTACCTTCTCAGCTAGTCTCGGTTTAAAAGCCTTGCTAATAATCCATGAGGGACATAAAGAGATGCTCCTGTCGAAAAGGGAGGGCAGAAGTCTGTGCAGTCTGCTTGCTCTCCTCATCCCCGGTACCGCCTTAAAGAAAGGGGTGAGCAGCAGCGTGGGTTCGCCACACAGGTCACCGGTTTGGTGGGGTGAGCATGGGGCAGCTCAGGGGCAAGGGCAGGTCCCCAGGGAGAACCGCTTCCGCCTCTTGTCCTGAGCAGGATACTGGCACCAGGAGAATGCTGCGTGAGGGGGTCTCTCTTGAAGTTTGTAGAGGTAGTTGTCATAAAAGCATGAAATACTTCAGTAAAAGTAATTTTCCCATCATTTGTCCTATTGTGAATGCTGCAGTGCTACAGAATACGAACCTGGAGCTTCAGAGGGCAATAAGGGAGATTTTGAACGTATCAATAATAAAGAAATGGCAGCATTTCTGTGATCACTTGAGTCCTTATCCAACAGCTGTTTGGGTTAAGTTTATTTGGGTTTGGAGTCCTTTTCAGTTTTATATTGCTCTGTATTTTATTGGGGGTTTGTTTGGGGTGTTTTTTGAGATGGATGGTGGCAAATGTTTCAGAAACAAGGTGAAACAAGTGTGAAAAGAAAAGGAAAGTTAAATTGCTGTCATGATCTCTAAACATTGTGTTAAACAAAATCAGGAACTGCCGTGTAACATCTCAGTCTCAAAGGTTTGCTTTGATTCCTTTCTTAAGATGAATAATACTGATGTCCTGTCTTTGGCTCATGAAAACTTGTTATTTACCCATGATGCTTTATCTCTCATGAAACTTTGGCATCTGCCTGCTTAAAAATTATTTCTGTTTGACTAGTCCATTTTAAGTACAGATGGCATAAAACCAAAGCCTGATTTGATAGCACAGGGGAGAAGCAGAAAATGTTATTTAAAAGCCAGTGACATCTCTAGCAAAGCTGCTGTATTTTCTCCTTTCCTATAGTGATTTTCTGATTAGTTCTATGTCAAACAATCTCCTTTACCTCACTCATTGGTGTAGATGTTTGCTCAAGTACCTGTATTAAGTAATTTTAATTTATTATGATAAGCCATATACAGTTTGCCGTTTAGCAAAGTGCTTGTCACTTTGCTTTAAACCATCTCATATGATGTGACCTAACCAATTCTGACAGCAGAGAGAGTTCAACCACAATGCAGAGTTTCAAAGCTATTTACAGTGCTGGAAGGTCTGTCTGTGTACAGTATCCACTTAATCCGGCCTAAATCTAGGGAGCTGTCTTCTGGTCCTGCCACTCTGTCTAATGGCTGTTAATAATGGCTGTTCTAGTCACCCTGTCTTGTGACTGAAAATCTATCTGGAGCTGCGGCATCTCATGAGGCAGATCAAAATTGACATTTTTTTATTGATGTAACTGATTTCTGCTGAATACCTGGGGACAAATAAAAGTAACTGAACTCAGAAATGAAGGGGAAAAGCCATTTGTTTAGTGGAATTACCAGCCAACTGACATCTGTAGTTAAATAAGTAGTCCTTTAAAAAATACAGTTTAAAATATGCTTGAAAAATGAAGAATTAAAATTAGGTTTTTAGCTATCAATTGCTTTAATATATCACATTTATGTTCTTGAATATAAAAATCATTTCATGATTAACTTTATTAAGTGAATCCATGATGTAGAGAGATCTCATTTAACACTTCCATTTCTTCTCCAGTGGATGTAGTATTAAAATTAAAAAAGAAAATGTGCATATTAATTTCATGAGAAAATGAATGATCTTTGTTTGCTGTTACTGTTTCCTAACTATTTCAAGATTGCTCTATGTATGCGGTATAGAAGATCTAAAAAGTGGTTTAAATTTTAGCAGGTCATCTGGTTCTGATTTACGCTTGGGGCAGGGGAAGGGGAACAGCCAGTGGGTACACAGTGGGGTTATGGGAGATGCCAGGTTCAATTCCTGGTGAGAGAAGCTTATTTGGCAACTGTGACAGTGCTGAGACAAGGCTCCAGTAGTGGAGGACAACTATTTGATTAATTTGAGTTAATGTGGTGTTATGAAGGACGTTGTGTTAAAGAAACCTGGATTTAATTTTTTAGATTAGATTACATTTAATTGATAAACTTAACTCCATGCCTGTAATATAATTAGCCTTCAGTAATGCATTTGACATATTAACACACAACATTCTGATTAGTTGTATACCATATTAATAAGGTACACATTAAATGTATTAAAACCTGGCTGACAGAAGTAGTTGTCAGGAACGAGTCGTCTTCTAACACTTGTTCTTTTTTCACAAGTGAGGTTACAAAGGAGTTGGTATTAAATCTGATGGTATTTGACTTCTCAGAGGTAATTTCTAGATCCCAATAAATCATATGGATGTAGACCTTTGCAAGTTAGTAGGTCATCAAAATAATGGGAAGATTGAGCAGTAAGATCTGGATCATTTGATCAGCTGAGCTTATTAATGCAAAATTTTTTAGCGTAGACAAGAGAGAGGTCATAAGTTTAAGAATAAAAAAATTTAGATGAAAGTTGGAGAATACTGGACCTGTGATCTGGAAATAATTTAGACATGAGAGTTTGCAAACAACTGAACATGTCCTCTATGTAGTCAAGCTCTCTCAGAAACAGCTAATGAGATTTTTATATGTACATCAGAACAAAGACTTAATTACCTCAGGGGGAATGAATCTAGTCCAAGGTAATGTTTTTTAAATCTCTCTCTATAGTGCTTCTATGTCTGATGTCTGTGTAGAAAGTCACAGCTAATGTCTTCTAACGTCAGCTCCATTTTGAAGGTGATGGCAAGGAACACTTTTTCCTGGAGAAATAAGAGTGCCTGCACACTGAATTATCCAAGAATAGTCATTTTGGTAAATACAGGCAATCCTTTGAAGCGTGTACAGGTACTATTGGGGGCTACTTGGGCACATAAACAAAAAGCCCCCCGTCTTTAGTAGCTGTATGGTGAAGCCAGACAAACTCAAATAGAAACTGAGGTACATGGGCAAGATAGAAACCGTAAACAAGGGAATTAGTGAATTCTACCTGTTTACAAAACCAGGACCTTTTAAGTGGAAGACTAGCTTATTTTGGCAAAGACTTTTCTAAGTAAAGACTTGGGATAGTTGAGTGTAAAAATGCATATGTCTGAGCAAACCAATGGTCAATGTTTCCTAAACTTTACCCGGAATTCAGAGTATTCTCACCACTCCCTGATGTGCCATGGTCTTCAACAACATGCCCTGGTCTTGGTCCTCTGCATGGCACTCAGTGCATGAGCCAGATCTTTTTGCCTCGTACTTGTGGAGGTTTGTCAAATCTGATGGTAAGAGTGGCTGCTCCTGTAGCTTGCGTGTAGGGTTTCAGCACTGACCTCCATCTGATACTCGCTTTGTCAGTAAGGAATGGCAGATAAAGTCCCTATTTCTGTTTGTATCTCATAAGTTTGCTGGTGTGTAGGCACCTCCAGAGGGAAATGAAAAGTAGAATGTAGTAGTGAAAAGAGAATTGCCAACTGAATCAAGAAGTATTTAAAACACGTTTTGTATTCCTGGCAGAGCTAGGTCCTACAGCTTGTAGGCATCTTGGACTGTCTGTTGGAGCCGCTTACATCCCTGTTGCAGAGAAGGGTAAGACAAGAAAGAAGTGTTGAGAATTTTGTAGATCAACCTACTGCTCATAGGGTGTGGCATTAAACCCTGGGGCATTGTCATGGTTTAACCCAGCAGCCAGCAACTACGCACTAGACAGCCGCTTGCTCACCCCTCTCCTTCCTCCCAGCGTGATGGGGAGGAGAAATGGACAAAGTGGGAAACTCATGGGTTGAGATACAGGCAGTTTAGTAAGACAACAAAGGAAATACTACTAATAATACTAATATCTCTATTATTACTAACCAGGGTGATAATAATGAATATGCAAAAGAAAGTATATACAATACATTTTTCTCACCACCTGATGACCGATTCGCAGCCAGTCTTCAAGCAGTGGTCGCAGAACCCCGAAGTGGCAAATTTTGCAAATTTCTCAGAACTCAAAAAAACCCCCAAACTCCCGGAGAAGTTGGAACTCACGGAAACAAGAGAATTCAAAGTCACGGAAACAAGAAGAGCAGATTCCTGTCCCCTGGCCAATCCCCATTCATAAACTGAGCATGACGTCCATGGTACGCAACGTTTCCATTGCCCAGCTTGGCTGTCTGTCTGTCTGTGCTCCCTCACAGCTCCTGCACACCCGCTCATTAGCTGAACATGAGATACTGGGAAAAGCCCTTGATTTCCTAGCAATGACTGAAAACATCAGCATTATCAACATTCCTCTTGTACTACATCCAAAACATGGCAGCTGCTGGGAGGGAAATTAACTCTGTGCCAGCCAAAACCAGGCCAGGCATGCTTTAAGGCAGCGTGGCTATGTAGGTCTTTTTCCACGGTCTCTGGGGATGTGATGGCTCGTTCATCTGCGTCAGCAGGAAGCACCGCAGACCTTGTGGGGTTAGTGTGGGGGCTCTTGTCCTGCACGTGCTGCCTCTGCATCTTACCCTGGTTTCTTCTGTGCCTTCATCTTCCTGTTAAGGCGAAGGAGCCATGGTTGGTGGGTAACAAATCCTCTATATGGAGAGAGCAGATGATGCTGTTCTGGTGCAAGAGCAGTACTGTGCCTCTCAGCAGATGTTGCTTTGCTATGCAGTTTCACGTCTTGGCACAAGCAGTTGCGAGCCCTAAGTACACATGCAGCATCAGGACAAAACTTTTTCTTTCATTTTTTTGACAGGTCCAAAAAGTCTGCTGTTGGCCAGCTACTGTAATTTTGGTTTATTTGCTGCTAGCGAAGGCTCTGCAGTGCCAGGAGTGGAGTAAACAAAACATCCTCAGAGTTTTGGGCATGCAGAGGTATGTTAGGCTCATTTGTAGTTGGTTAATGTCATCTTTCTAGTCCTTACAGTTTTAATTCTTTCTAGTAAAAGCAGTAGATCTGCAGAAACCGATGAGCACTGGGCTGGGCAATTTTCTGTGTGTCGCTGGGGAGCAGGCAAGTGGATTTGTCAAGCCTTGTGTGACAGCTTGAATTGTTGAAAGTTCTGTTGAGGGTGTACTTTCCTTCGCTTTCAGCTGAATGATGGTTCGTACTCTGCGACGTGGGCTAAGGGAACCACGATTAGCCATAGAGATTTCTTCTTGAGACTGCAAGAGCCTGAGAGCTGTTGGAATCATCTCTGCTGAACACGTTTTGGTTTTTCTCCATGTCTTGCAGTGGTATTTGTTTTGAAAGCTACGTATTGTGTTCTTAGGAGTTGAAATTAGTTAATACGTTTTTTAAAGCTTTATTTTCATGAGTTCAGCTTTGCAAAATTCTCCCCGCAAGAGAAAAACACCTATGTTGGGGTTTCCAGGACAGCATGCAGCAGAGCGTAGCCTGCTCTGTCTCTTGAAGATACTTTCTAGTTCTGTTGTATTAGATTGACTGGAACTTGGCATTCTGGTCTGTTGGGACAGAAGATCGTTGGAGACTCAACAGATGAATCTTGACACTTTTAGCCGTATAATGTTAAAGTGTTGATACATGTTTTCTTTACGCGGGGTCTTTTTCAAAGACTTATAAGCCCTCTCTAGATTTTTATAACAGATAGTTCATAGCCCCAAGAGTAGATCCTTGGAGTCATCTGTCTCAGGCTTGGCTCTCAAAAGAGTAATTCTACTGAATTGAAGAGGCTAGTGTTTGAAATTCAGGAGACTATAAAATTGATTCTTCCATAAAGAAGTAATTTGTGGTAAATGGTGTAGTCCTCTGGGCAGCTATTCACTCATTTTATATGACCAAGACCCTTGAAACATGGCCAGAAAGATTAGAGAAGGACATCTCTGATCTGTTGTTTATCTGCACAAGCCAGGAGAACTTTTCTTTTCTTTTGACAATACAGTATCTGGGAGCAGACCCAGCCAAACACACCATCTTAGTAGCCTGCTGAGGGCAGGGAAAATGCAATTTTGAGAAAAGTTTGGGTAGTGTTCTGGAGTTAGCTAGGTGATTCTGAAACACTTGACCGGGTTTTCAGTATTGATGTGCATATCCTCTGCTGGGGAAGCAGCAATGCGCTGCGTTACTCCAGAAGGCATGTGGGAGGTCCAGGCAGGGTTGCAGACTTCTGCCTTCTGGGAAGCAAAATCGTCTGGCACGAGCTCCCCACAAAAGGTACCCCCCTGAGTGAGTGTCAGCCCCCTCTCCGCTCCCGCATCGCTCCGCTGTGCGAGGCTCGCTCGGCGTGGAAGCAGGCGGGTGGCTGGCATTCCCTGTCCTTGCTGCAGTGGAGAGCCTCTGTAGACAGAGGAGGAAGTCGTGGCACTTAGTGGCCAGAGTGCTGTTTTAAAACACAAGCGGTTACTTTCGTTAGCGTTTAAAGACATCAGGAAATGAAGCTGAAAGTAAGACAAGCTGTTGCTTTCATCCACATATATCTGATTAGCTTCTATTGTAATGTTATTTCTGGTATCGGCCTTATTACTGTCCTTCCCCAGTGCTTCTAACAGCTAAAATATTTATTATTATTTAATATTACTGTACCTGCAGTCCTTAAACATATTTGTCCTTGGCCCCATACTGGGAGGCACCATAGGAGACAGTAAGAACAGTGACCTGGTTGGGAGGCTGGGTGATACGAGGAGTTACAATCTCATGTCTGCTTGTCACCTGTGTTGGCACTACTGGACTCCAGACTCCTGGCACAGTGGAACAGCAATTGGATGCCATATGCAATAAATTTAAGAGTGTGGGTTGTTGTTCCCCCTCCCCCCCCAAGGTAGATTTACTGTAATCTTTTAAAAAGTAAGGAGTCTTTTCAATAAACCTAGAGGAAGCACGTTGCCACATCAGCATTTATTCTTGACATCTGTTAAGTATGAATACTTAAATATTCAAAATAACCTTTCCAGATACGCTTTCGCTTGAGGAGATAGAGTTCATATACTCTTCATAGTAAGTTGTTGTTATTTAATCAGAATATAAACGGGCAATGTACTTTATAAAGTAGTAAAATATATTCCCTGCCTCCAAGAGTTTGCTCTATAAGCAGGAATAGACAAACGGGTAGATGAGAGGAGGGGATTTATATCAATCAAACTATGCAGCAGCCTAAGTCGTCTTGTCTGGGTATTTTGATATCCATATGTTCAGTGATTTCATCGTAGGTGCCTGTGATGTGAAAACATCTTAGTATCAGAGTTGGTTAAATGCTAAATATTTTTCAGAGAAAACTTGAAATAAACTGAAATGTCAGCAATTTCATTAATATCCAAACAGTAGAAATCAGCTTATGAAAATTAAATTTAATGTATCTGAGTCAGTAGAAGTAACATAATACACCTTTTTGAAAATTTGTAAAGTACAATTTAATGGGTAAATTAAGCAGGCTTCTGCCATAAGCTTATTAGTTTCCTCATGCCAGATTCGGATCAGTGAAAGCAGCGAAACCCTAAGACTGAATTTTCTGTGTTACACAACTACTTGGAACACGCAGAGTTTAGAAACATGTTTGATAACTGTAGTTTATCAAATTTTAGGTTGTCTCAGCGACAACTACCTATTGTAATAACATGCAATTTTAAAGGTTGGGTTGCTGCAGGTTATTGGGTATTCCTGACCAGCTATCTGTACTTTCTGTGCTTCAGAAAGAAATAATTTGTTCTGTATTCACATTAAAAACTGACTTAGCCAAGGTAAAGAACAGTTAAACTTCCGTCATTTTCATATTGATAAGTCTCAGCCTCCCATTAATGCAGATAACGAGGAGCTGGCTGCAGTCATCGTATTCGGTTCATCTACCACCCTCCCCTCCCAGCCAGAGGAAAGGGATAACCGAAATAAAAGAAAATGGATGGCTCCTGCAATAATGAAAGCATCTCTTGGCTCGTGTTGGTTCCTAACATTGTAAAGGAAAGAAGCAGGAAAATCGGTACAGGTGTCACTTTATATTTTTTCCTTAACTAGCAGGTTTTTCAGTAGCCTCGGAAGGCATGCAAGTGTAATAATAAGGATAAAGTATTTCTCTTTATTATGGTCAGTTACCGCTAATCTCCTTTTGGAGTTGTAACAGGGATTTATAGGGACTCATTTGTGGTTTAGGTTTGGAGATAATTAAGTACCTTTCTGCTGCAAAGAAGAAATGGAGAGAGAATTGGCTCAAAGCTAGAACAAGATTCCTGGACTAGTGCACATATTAAACTTCCTTTTATTTGGTTGTCACCCCAATAGGAATGATTAGTGGGTTGTAAAGAAAGAAAATGTATTGCATTACATCTATTAAAGCATGTTTTATAAGTAACAGTAATTAAAATATAATTGAAATCATGAGTTCTTCTAATTATTGGCTTTACATAATGCATAGTTAAAGAGTGAGCATCTATAAATGTGTCCTTTTTACACATCCAGAAATGGTTTGCTGGCAGCATTTTAATTAAAGATGGATTAGTTAAAACGCAGCTTAATCATTCTGTCATCAAAGGATTTAGACCTCATTAATTAGCTGTTGATAAATAGGTTTAAACTACAGAAAATTTAATTTAAAATATGCCAGTTGAGATCTAGAATTGTTAGAGCTGGAAATGGAGCAATAAGTCTAAGAAAAATTCATGCCATCTCTTTCCATAATATTAGATTAAGTATGACAGTTAGACCAGTGCAGAACTTAGTTCTGCCTTGTTACAGATGGGTGTGACTCCAAGCAGACTTTAGAAATGGTGAAGAAATAAAGCAGAGACCCTTCTTAATGACCGTTGCTTTGTAGTGTGGCAGTGGGATCTGTTTTCCATTTATGCATTTGGTGCAGATTGAAAACTCATTTTGAAATCCTACTGCTATGGAAAATGGATGAAGATAATTCCTGGATTTGAGGTTTTACAGCTTCCACGTTGCTATGCAGGACGCAGAGCCTGAGGAGGTCCCGCTGCCATGCCAGCTACCTGAGCACCGCAGATGGGGAGCTCCAGGCTGGTGGGCAGGCGGGGGCACGGAGCAGCGTACCGACAGGGATGGGAGGGAGAAGGGCAGAGAATTCCCCAGGCATTCTTAAACTACTGTGGTGTCACAGAGTCATGTTTCTTTGTTCTTTGTCCCAAAAACAATTCAAAAATGTTAGGTTTCCAAAATGATGGGGAGAAAACTTGCTTCATATGGAATAGTTAACTGTGGTAATAAAAGGTCAGCTATGAAATTAAAAAACAAAAAGGAAATGTATGTATGTGTGTGTGAGGAAAACGCGGTTCCAAATTCCCTACATTCACCAACACGTGTGGTTTAGCCCAAAAGATGAAACATCAGCTAATGTCGTATAATCTCTTCAGTTATTCTTTACATATGAGAGGTAATTTATATTTCCCAATTATGCAATTAAAATGCTAATTACTCCTCACCTAAACTCTCTGTTCTTGAACTGAGATTATCAATTACCTTCAATCATTGCAAATCATATGTGGCATATGTGACAGTGCCGAGTTTTGTATTATTTATGGACTTTCTGCTTAATGTACCTCTGGTTTCCAGGTAGCGTTAATGGCTGGTGGAGCGGCTTTGCCTTGGTGGACTTTGCTTCCCGAAGGAATGACGTTCCTGTCGGTCTGTGTTGTTTTGTATTCTTAACATGTATCTGCGTTTTGGGGTAATCTTAGCCTCTGTTCATACCCTGAGCTCTGGCTTGTCACCCATTTCAGAAAAGGGAAGTAGCACAATTAGAAATACCAACATGAATTTTTGATTACAAAGGTGAGACCGTTCGCTTCTATGCTGCTTCCACGCAGCTCTTTCTTATTTCGTAGTAGATGTTCTGCGCTGTGGCTACGTTGATGTGCTGCCAGTTTTATGTGTCATACCTGCTTGCTAAAGGTGTAGTTCTTCCATCCCTGCGGAGCTCAAATGACCTTTTTCTCTTCCAAGGACCTGATATTATCTGGAGTTTGCTGTATAGAAATAGAATCATAGAGTGGTTTGGGTTGGAAGGGACCTTAAAGACCATCTAGTTCCAACCCCCCTGCCGTGGGCAGGGACACATAATAAATGACAATAATTACAAATAATAATAACAACTAATAAAAATAGCTTAATTAAAGAAAACACACCATAAATGAGAACCGAATCTAGATGTTGGAATTCAGAAGTATCAATATTTTTAAAAAAACAGCACATTATTTCTGCTTGTGCGTGATACATATTAGGACAATTTTAAATCGAGATGCTTCGAAGTATAGCTACTTTTTGGTATTTCTGGATGATGTAAGCTTTAGCAGCTCTACTCCACTAGTGTGCAAAATAATCCAGGCAATCGTCTGAATCTCTAAAATTTTCGTCAGCAGAAGCAGTTAGGTTTAAGAAGTCAGTGCACAGAAGTGGGTTTGGTTCCTGTTCATGGAGCAGTAAGTTCTAAACAGTTTCCAGTCATGTAGACCACTGAAATAAGAACATTGCTTTAGTAAATCTTTAATGATATTGTCTCCCAGGTGTAGAAGAAACCTTTGCTTATCTGCTCATAGTGCTAATTTTCTTGTTCTGGTGGAGTTTGTAATCCAGTGTTTGTTCATTAGTAGTAAACTGGATTATTTCGCCTACTCTTCTCCCCTCTCCTTCTTTACACTTTCACAATGAAGCACTGATTTTTTTGGTATTAAAACAACCTCAGATATGTTTTGCAATACTGCAGTGTTGTGTTGTGAAATAGATGAAAGTAAGATTAGATCAGCTAAGCCTTAAAGCATCTAGTTGCCCATGGAAAATAAACGGCAATCCCAGAGTCACTTGGTTAGCAAAGGAGCATGCCCTGTGCTTAAGAACCCGACGGTGTCTAGCGTGGGGTTAAAGGAAGCGCGGCTCGCCTTGCGCGTGCACCCACTCATGGGTTGTCGCTGCCGCCTCTCCCCTGCGTGCGCAGCTCTTCCAGCATGGTTTGGTGCAAAATATAAATGCTTCAGATACCGTGGATAAATTATATTTACTGTAACTTAACAGTTTTGTGTTATTTGGGCTTTGTAGGTTTCTCGTGTGAAGATATTCATGTGTCTCAATGATCTGAACAGTGGCTTTCAGTCCTGATATAAATAGAGAGATCAGCTTTGGAAAATTTGGCCTTTTGTGAATTCTTTAAAAAAGCTTTGGGGTTTAGGCTGTCTCATCGCTACGCTTGATATTTACACAGTACAAAAGCATAAGGGCATGTTCTAGCTGTAATTCAAAAGTAATTCGGTGCACAGATAACTAATAGATATTCACCTGTGTCTTCCAACTGTACTCATAATAAAAAGAGGAACCCACAGAAAATCCTCCAAGTTCTGTGGAGTATTCCCTTAAGCTGCTGTGGTTTCCAGTTTGTAGTTCAAAACCTGTTTGCGTTTCAAGGCAAGTCTCAAGGGCCACGTTCAAAGAATATTTTGAAGTGTGTAAAGGTGTCATTTTATTAGGAGGCAACTTTCTTGAAGGTGCACTGAGGAAATTACTGTGGATCTGAAACGTCCTCAAACCAGTGAGTGATCCAGTGTGAAAAAATTTCTATATAAATATATTTTCATTATAAACACCTTAATGAGATATTGACCCAGGAGTGTCTGTGACTCTTCCATACATTGTATGCTTCACAAGGCAAGTTGCAGATCTCTCTGGTACACAGCCTAAAAATCTGGTTCCTGAAGGTGTTCCTGCCATGCCTCCAGCCTCTGGAGATAAGGGGCAGGGTTACTCAGTGGCTTTGGTCTCCTTCGTCAGCAACCTTGGCGGGGGTAATTGTTCCTCCATCCCAGAGTGATGTGCATGTCTCGTTGGTGACTGGGGCTGGGGGACTGGGGGAGAGGGACCAGCAGAAGAGGCCACTGGGGAATGTACTGGGCAGTGTTAGAGAAACTTGGCTGAAGTTTTGAATGGGGATTTTTTGTCAGATATCCTTGCCACATTTTGTTCCCTCTCTGTCTGTCTTTTCTCCGTACTTACTGCATTTTCTGTAATTACTGTTTTTACCTGTTTAGTAAGACACAGGCCGAAATACTCAATTGGATTTTTATTTAGAAATTGAACCTTTTTGATCTAGAAGTGTCTTGGTTTCCAGAGTGAATAGCTGAGAAGTATAAAATGTGGTTTTCTTATGAACATTTCTTATAACTCAAGAAGAACTGATGACAAGAATTCAAATGAGAGGTTTCTTGTTTTGGGAAACAAAAATCACACTCTGCTGAGCATGTGTGGATGTGTTGTATTCTAGTGATGAGGAAGATCTGAAAATAAGCAGAAAGTGTGAGGGAAGTCATTACAGATAGCTTCTATCCCTCCTGTGTTAAGTGCCTTTATTCCATAAATCCGCTGAAGTCAGGAAAACTGTTGGCATTAAACTACTTTGATTGAATTTACATTCATAGCACAGATCTGATTGTAATTGTCAGCGTGTGTTAGATAGCAGTAGAAACTGGACCAAAGAGGAGGGGAAGACACAAGCAGCATCGTCAGAGTGGTGCTTGTAATTTGTCAGAAACACTATCCATAGCAGGTTTTACTTTAATGGCTTTTTAAGCATTCTGGAGCTTTGTTTTGATGTATACAATACTCCATAAGATATCACAAATAGCAAGTATATACTTTTTCTGTTATTTCTAATGCAGAAGAACCCGATATTTCTGAAAGCAGAGTTTTCTTCTCTTTGAAGTCAGTATAGTCAGTAAGGTAGTCCAGACTCGGCAACGTGGTGGGCATAACACTGTCCTGTGCCTCAGCAAATTTGCAAGGGTGGGAGGAAGTGCACTCATGTCAGATTTACTTGAGTTGACGGTGGCTAATACTTGCTCTTTTGTAAGTTAATGGAAAAAACAGTGAGGTTTTGACAATTACCTTCAATCTCCACATATAGTCAATCAGTTAAAGAAGCAGATGTTGTTGGCAAAAAGAAAATGCACCAAACCCAGGACGTACCTCTACATTTAAAAAAAAAAAAAAAGTTGTTTCAAAAGCAATGCAAAGCCCATGCCAGTGCAAGCAAAGCTGCGTGCATTTAAAAGGCGACATCTGGCATGCGAACACACCGGTGGCTGGTCTGTCTGCACCACCATGGCAGTACCTGCATGGCGAGTGGCACACACACCCTCCAGGGCAATACCACAGGCAGCTTTGAAACCCATGAAAGAAGAAGAGAAAGAGGTGCTTCACTGTTTTGTATCTGTTGATTGCGTTAAAAGCTCACAGCAAAGCATCCAGCACCAATGTGAAACTGCCTAAACACACATGTCCTCCGATCAAAAAGACTGGGCAGAGTGCAAGATGTGATATTTGCGGTATGTGTGAAGTGCCAGATTTAATTACATTCCATCCAGCTATTTCAGACTTTATAATTTTGTGTCTCACTTTTGGATAAAGATTCTTGCAGTGTGTAGACAGTGAAATCCTGGTGTGAAGCAGTCTGGTGGCAGAATCTGCATTAACTTCAGCGGAACCAGAATTTTAACTACAAAGTACTGGCAGCTTCCCTAATTCTACATATACATTTTTCAGCTTTGAAAAGCCAGCGTTTGCCATCAAAGGGATATGCAATCCTTCACTTAGATAAGACATGTTGTACAAGGATGTTGGCTGTCTCTGATAGAAGTGTTGGATTTTTTTTCCAAATGCATGAACTTGTTTCTAATGAGTCATAGCCCAAAAAAGCAAATTCAAAAAAGTGAAGTGAGTAGTTTTGCTAGCAGAAAGCTCATTACCTGGCAAAGTTGTACTGACTTCAGCTCAGTCACATAAACAATCACTTCTTACTTACTCTTAAAAGAAGGCCCATCGTGTTTGATGAAACAGTCGGGTTCCTTTTTTAGAACACAGAAGCAAAGTTCAGGCAACAGCTGGATTATACAAAGCATGTCTTAATTTATTTACCACTTTTTGCTGCTAATCGGGGAGTACTGCAAAAGGTGAATACTATTTCTCGGCTGCACAGTTTCATGTAAATTGTAACCATGAATATGTGATCAGTTGTATGGCAAAATAAACCCTTCTATCCCTGCATCACTGATGATGGGAAGATGTTTACAGCCTTCATTATTTCATTTTTGAAGCGCTTAGAAGGTTACTGAAAGTTGCTGTCTAGAGGAGATAGTTTATTCAGTCGTTTAAGGTGAAGGGTCTATAAAATACACTAAAAGTTGCTTCCTGAAATGTAACTATACATATATAACAGTATAATATGTTGTTGTGCACAATGTTTGTGTGTGGCGTGGTGTCTTACGGAGTAAACCTTGCCTGCCAGCACCCTAAGGGAGAGCAGGTCTGTAGCTTTGTTTCCATAGGAAATATGCATTCGGTGGAAAAACGTCTGCATCAGAGCAAATGGCAGCTCAGCTGACAAATTTTATTAGCTCAGTTTGGTGATAGCTTTGCTCTCGCCATGTCAGAGTTTCTGCTTAGCTTCTCTCTCATTTGGCCTACTCTTTCCCATTACTGGTTTCTGGGGCAGTACAAAACTAGTATTTCTACCTGGTAAAACCACAGCATTTTGAACAGAAAAGAGATCTAGTAAACTGGGTCTCCCTACTAAGTCTCTAATGTAGGCTTTTCTTCTTTCCTTGTGTGATTAATTTGTGTATTTTCTTTTGTTTCTCTTTAAATACTGTCATTTTGTGTAATTTTAAAACTTGGTTTGGATTTACAGCATGTAATGTGTTCAATATCCTTCAAAGAATTTGAATTGTGTTCTGTGGATTGCTGCTGCTGCAGGACAGAATCACAACATCTCTATTCATTGAACAGCACCATTATCACTCCGTGTTAATGAAGTGATTGCAGTATTACAACAAACGAGTTTTTGAAATTCATTCAGTATTAAAGGGAATTGGATTGTAATTAGAGCATATTTCAAAAAGAATAAAAGGATGCATGATATGTGCTTAGCTCTTAAAGCACCTAATCCTATATTAATTGTGCTTTGGGCACATCTGCCCTCGTGTGAAGGGGACTTTGGCAGTGAAGTTGGAAATGTTTTAGTGCTTTGAGGCCAAACATCTCCTTCAGCAGGGTGGCAGTGCAAGAACAGAGCTGTTGGAGGGCACAGGGCTGCCCTTCCCTCCCCTCCCACACACAAGAGCAGGCACTGTTGTGTTGTAATGTTCTTTATAGGTTGTGGAGGACTCAGCCTAATGTTATCACATTGCCTTCTTGCTGTTGGGATTGAGTCTGTGTCAGGTTTTTTTTCCATGTTTGGGCGGGGGGAGATCATAGAGGCATTTCGGTACCACAGTCCGAAATTGAGTATTCTTGTGTTTTCTCTGTGCCTGTTGTGCTGCAGACAAGAGAACCCGAGACCATCCCTTCCGGCATGGCCTGTGACGCTAGCAGAAAGGCTTGCCATAATGGGAGAGCTCTGCTGGTGTGTCTAGAGGAGGGCCTGCGGCATGGTCAGACGCCATTCAGGCTTCGCACATACATAGGGATATTTAGCTCAGCTCTCAGCAGAGGCTGTCGGTGAGGTGGTAAACATCAGAGAGCTTCAGCTGAAATTATTTTGAAGAGGAGCTTTGCCCTGTCTGGCAGGCTCCTTCCCCATGAAGGGCTGGCTGGACTTGACCGCTGCTGAGGCTGCACACCGCAGACTGAAGGCAGCAGGGCTGACGGCACGGAGCGTGGGTGCGATTGTGCAGCTGAAATGCAGCAAGAAGGGGTTTTCTCAGCCCCACTCGGGAGGGTTTGGCCAGCTTCAGCGTTTAACTGTTCCCTCCCATGTGTGCTGTGGTCAGCTGAATGGCCCGCTGCTGGCAGTGATGTCCCTCTCTGTGTTGAGGTGTCAAGCGGAGCAGTCTGCCGCTGGCGGTTCCGGAGCGGCGCTGGAGCCCAGCTGCCCACAGCAGGGCTGCTCGCTGGGCTCTGTGGGCCTGGCCTGGGCTCCGCGGGGCTGGGCCGGGGTGCTCAGCTTGGCAGAGATGGGCAGAGAGCCTCGGGTTTCCACCAACGCAGCTGCACGCGAGCAAGGCTGACTTTTCTCCCCATTCTGTGGTGGTTTTGAATATATTATTAATTACCACCTTTCTTTCTTTGCAGCCTGTTCCAGCACTACTGCTACACTCGAGGTGGCATGCGCCACACTTCCTACACTTGCATCTGTGGCAGGTAAGTCGACGGTTTAAACCGAGCTGTTGCAGTCCTGACGGTCTGTTTCCCACTGGAGATTTGTAAAATTGCTCCTTTTAGGCACAGGGTGTGTTTGCAGGTGCCACCAGAGTGAGTTTCGAACTGTTTCCTCCAGAAAAGCCAAAGTTGGCTAGCGCTGTGTCTTAAAGAAAGAACTGTTACAGATTCTGCTGCACGCGGGAGATTCCCCAGTGGCTGCTGCTACTGCCGAGATCAGGTTTATGTTCACATCTGTGCTGCAGTTGGCCTTTTTATTGAATAGCGTTATGGAGAAGGGCTTCAGAGCTATTCTCTGTTGCTCAAAAATACTCCCTTCGAAGTGTACACCTGAAGTATTTCATATCATTCTCAAAAGGTGAAGATGCAATTAAACTACTGATCTTGGCATTTGGGAATTTTCTGATCTCTCTTGATGAACAGCTGGTGTTGAAGGTATTGTGTATGGGACAGTATTATGAAAGTTGTCCTTGCAGTTGTAGAAATGCACGGTTTTAATTTGCAGAATTTGAAGAGCGTTCTGTGTAGGATACATGTTGAAGGACAGCTGTGCTTTGTGCAGAGAATAATCTTATTTAGTCAGTGGAATTAATCTAATCAGAGATACATGACAGCTAGATGAGGCATGTATGTTGGTATATATGTTCCACTTGCAGATCTGCTGCTACTTACAAACGTTTCCCTACACTGAAGTCACATACACTTACAAAAAACAATTTTTATGTTAATGACAACAATGTTATATTGCTTTGGAGGTAATAAGGACAATTAGCATCTTTGCTTCTTTCTGCTGTTTACTCATTGCTTATTTGTAAATGCAATTTTCCAATTTATATGCATAATTGCAGTAGGAGCATGAGCAGTGTAATGGCAAATTGTGCATCTAAATTGTCTGAGGAGTTTCCTGTTTTAAGTACCATCGTATAACTTGAGAATTAACATCCCATAGAAATGAGACTCCATCTCCATGGTATTGTGACAGGCTGTGACGGTAAAATCGAGTTGTTGCTCTGTATGGTTTTTTGCAGCCATGCAGACTTCACATTTGCTTACAGTAAATCAGGACCTGTGCTGCAGGATCTGGTTTGGGTGCTAGAGAGCATCGATGGCTTTGCTAAACCTGTGGAAACATCTGCCATATGCTTGTGTAGTGGGTCCTTGTGACCCTGTGGGGACAGACGAAACTCATCACAGGGCTGAAAAGCCCAGGACTTGTGTTATGTGATGTGGGGAGCCCAGGAGGAGGAAGGCCCCAGCAGGAGCTCTGGGGTGGGTGAGGACAGGAGCTTCCTGGGTGCCGCATCCCGCGACACTGGAGAGGCTCTGCAAGGCGTGGGAGTGGTGCTGGAGCTGCCTCTGACCCACTGCCGGATTTCACGGGTGGAGAAGGGCTGCCTTTGACATGCAGGAGCCTAACTACGTCATGGCTCACTGGTGTAGCTGGGAGCTGGCCTTGTGTCGTACCACTGCAATTAAAAGTGCAGACAAACAATACTAAAAAAAGGAAAATTACAAAAGGTAACATACAAAAGCCTTTGTCCGTAAATTGCTATATTCCGACCATGAGTGGTGAAGTAAGAATGAATAATATTAACAGTTTTAAGCTAAGTCCTAATAAAATGAGTGTAAGTAGATCTAGTTGATGGATTCAATTAACATAATAATGGCAAAAAAATAATACACATTTTTTATTACCATGAAAATATCATGCATTGTAAATATTACACTTCAATATATTTAGAACTAAAAATAGCTTTTGCAATTAGGATTTTTTAACAGTTATATTTTATTCTAGTCATGCTCAGTTTTGTTATTTTCCTGACACTTAAAAATGTCATATTTTGACAGAATGTTTCCTTTTTAGATTACAGGCCTGATAATAATATCCGCAGAAAAGAATTATGCTTTTAAATGAAGCACAAGTTTGTTACTCAGATTTTAGAGAAGATGCTCACTGAGCTGGAAATTAAGAGTAATCAATACTATATTTCCATACAGAAATAAAGCACTTGGCGCACGTTGAGTGCACGCGTTTGTTGCTGTCCCTGTCGGGTGTTAGTCTTCAGGAGATGGTAAATGAATATTTGGTGCGACGAGATATGCTTTATGTGTTCACTTGTGTGCATTCGCTTTCCATTCAGTTGAGAATAACAGCACTGAAATGTTAGTATTACAGGTGATCACATAGTTTAGTCCCATGGTTAGCAATAATTTCAAACACTGTCAACTAGTAAGTGGTGTGAAGCGCAAACAGGCAGCACGTAAGTGCAGTTAAATGGGAAGGGTAGTGTTTGGTAAACATACCTGGATACATTTAGCACTAATGTAAAAATTGTTGTCTGCGAGTAGTGTTCAAGTGGTAATGCATTACTCATTGCAGTGTCTTAGCAAACCGAGTAACTGTTCTTACAGAGGGGAAGCCAGCGGGTGAGTTACGTGTGTCCCGGTGACCCTGGACAGCCGGGCAGCCGGACGCAGTCTCCGGCTGTGGTTAGGTGGAGGTGCAGGCACCAGCATCTCTGCAGCCACCACAGCAGCCGTGGGCAGCTGCTGCTCGGTGCTGCAGCATCTCCAGCTGAGGTTCAGATCTTCTTGCCAGGTGTCTCCAGGCAGATGACAGCTCAGCAGAGGAAACCAGTGGTTAAGAATAACGTAGTGCAGTAAAATACCTTCCTCCCTCTGAGGATCCCCGTGAGTAAAGCTTGTTGGGTATGATTAGGATACTTACTGAATCTGGTTTTCTTGCTTTCTTTTCAATACAGCTTTTCAAGATTTCATATCTTAGATGAAAAAGTGGAGAGAAGGCTGTTAGTGCTTCCTTCAGGATTGATCTTATTATTTAAGTCATGATGGAAATAGTTTGCTGGTTTAGTTCATGGTCTGATGGTTTTTCTTGAGATGCTTTTAATATAGAGCTAATAGCTCACTTTTTATAATGCTTGATGCTCGGTTTGGTCCTGTTCTTGAAACATTGCTGACATTCCTCCTCTTTCTTCTAATCATTTGTTTTCAGGGTGTTTTCTGATCTAAAACATATTTTGGGGCCCTTATTCCTGTTCCTAGTAATCTGAATCTCTTTCTACTGTTTGCATTCTCAGTGGTGTTAATTTGCAGCTTTTCCGCTGCTTCACACAATCCTTTCTGTAACAAACACGTCTTTGGCACCAGTTAGAGGCAAATTATTTAAGGAATAAAAATAGATACACAGGAATCTTGGAGAGTTTTTCAGGTTGGCTGCCTGAAGGCGGACGTGGGCATCCCCACGTCTGGTGGCTTTCAGAGGTGCTGACCTCCAGGAAGGCAGCGGAGCTGCTGGGGTTCCGCACCTCCCCGCAGCACTTCATTTTAAACCCGACTTCAGCACTGTGTGCCAGACCTTTCAACCGCTGCTCCTTGGGAAGAGAAGAAATAGCTCCTACAGGAAGGCTTGTTTGCTCTGCCAGTGGCTGGGGGTTTTGTTTAAATTGTTTAGAAAGTCTAACCGAATCATTATGAACAGTTTCTGGCTAGCTGTAGCATCTGCCTTGCGGGTACGCATCACTTCTGTAGCATTGCTCCTAAAGCATCTCTCCTGCCTGCGTCTGGGGACAGCGGCAGAGACATGTCCCGTGCGGAAGGCTGGACCGGCACCTCCTGGCAGGAGTGGGCTGGTGGTGTGTCCACATCAGTGTTTCAGTGGGGGCCGGCAGTGCATTTCTGAAGCACGATCTCCCGCTCGTTGCCAGCTGCGGGCTTTGCTTAGAGCCAGGAACCAGTCCTGGAGTGCACGGGCTGGATTTCCTCAGGGTGGAAAACAGATGGGAGAGCTTCCAGGAGCAGGTCTGCTGTGCCATAGTTGCTAATGGGCGTTCAGCCCAGGAGACCTGCCCAGAGCCAGTCCCAAGCGAGCAAACCTCGTCGCCCCAGTCCCTTCAAATAGGCAAAACCCCTGAAATGCGTCTGGTGTGCGTGTCTGGTGTTCAGCACCAACTGTGCTCCCTGGGGTACGAGCCCGTGTACGCGGCAGAGCTGAGATGTGCGTGACAGATATGGAGTCTCAAATGCCAAGAAAGATTCTGTGCTGCTTAACGCTTTGCTAACGGTGCTGAAAAACAGATTTTTTTCATGCATCTTCCGTAACAGTTGGTGCCAAACCTTACGGAAATATTTCATAAACTAAAACCTTTACATTAAAATGTGCAAAAGAAATCCCCGGTCTTTGTGTTTGCAGTGTCTGTTGTTGAAAGCATTTGTGCAGTGCTTGTGCTTGAATGTATGGCTTGTTTATGCAGCTGGTGTGGTATATGGCACCGAGGGTGCTAGCAGATGATGATAAGTAAACAAGCGATCTGCAAATGCATTAGCATGGACTCGTGCCCTTAAGCTTCATGCTAATTTTTTTAAAAGTTGATCATAAATATATGCATGTGCTATTTGCTTCTCCTGCTTTATCTCCATTTTTGGAGGGAGATAAGGAATAGTATCGGCAGCTAAAATCCTGACGAACTGCTGTGGAGCGTGTGTGTGCATGCCAGGTGTTGGGGTTTTTAAATTATTTTTGTGTTCTTCCTTGAAGGCAAAGCACGTGCGTTCACAGACAGTGTCATGCCTCGCACCGAGGCCACACCGGTCGCTTCCAGGTGCCACTCCGGATCCCAGCCCTCCCGGCTGTGCAGCGCGAGGCGGCAGCGGTCTCCGTGGAGGGGACAGCTGAGGCTGGGAGCACCGCTCCCGCCATGCACACCACCCAGTCTTTGGATCGCAGGCCATTGCCCAGTTATGGATCTGGTTGTCAGATGGGGCAGACGAAGTTTGAAAGTGTCCTGGCGTGGAAAAGTGGAATTGTGGCCAGGAGGAACTATTCCACTAGTGCCCAGGAGATAGGATGTCTCAGAAGGAAGCTCACGTCCGTCTTCCTCTCGTGCGCAAGCTTTTTGGGGCTGTTTATCTGCACAGCAGCCTAGGTTCCCAAGTCAGCATCTGGGAAGTAAAAAGCAGCCAGCTGGTTGTAAAACTGTGCTTAAACCATTGGGCCAGCATCACAAATCTGTGGCAGCCTTAATTCTGTGAGGTTTTTAAACTCTTTATTTAGCAACTTTAATTTTTCGTTTTGGAGTGTGTATAGTTTTAAGAAGTACACTTTGTATCAGAATATCATTGCTGTGATTCTGAAACAATGTCCTGCGCTGCCTTATTACACAGGGATTCTTACATGCTAAAAAATACTCAACAATAAAAACTTATTGCTTTCAAATCATTAACATGATCCAGCCTTTCAGATTGAGAGCCTTCAGAAATTTAAGACGGCATCTACTTTCTCCTCCCTAATCATTGCTTTTGGAGTTACTATATCCAAGTGACCAATGATCTATTAAATACCTAACTGATGACAAGTGATTAATGTATCTTGAAGGCAGTCTCTTTCTGGATACAGTGCTTGTTTACTGTTTTTGTAATTGCACATATCAGAAGTTTAATATGAGAAGTGTGTCAGATGGCACATTTACTCCAGATACAACAAAAGATTCATTGAAATTGAGTCTCAGATTCCTTTCACCTAAGGTATGAAGCTGTTCCACCATCACAACTTGAAATAATAAAATTTGGGACGACCAGTACGCTTTTGACAAAAGGTGAGGTACAGACTGGCAAGTCAGCTGGAGGGGTCAGGGAGATGCCGCAGTAACCCTGTCCCAACACGTGTATTTTTCGATGTGATATAATTCTTCTAGCTTTTTGAAGAGAAAAAGAGAGCTTCTATCTGAGGAGAACAGTAAAAGAAAAATAGGTAGAGCTTGAGATATTTAGCAGCCTTTTAAGTGATGTTTGATAGACCTGGGGGAATATCAGTAGACAAGAGAGGACACCAAGGCCAAATATAGGTCACCAGATGGATCGTGGAACTTCAGAGGCACAGCACAAGGGTCTGTCCTTCTCTGGAGGGGTTTTATTCCTGTGAATCAGCACTTTGGTCTGAAAGGTTTCCAGGAAGAAAAATCTTTTCTTTGTAATGTGATTTTTTTAATACAAGGTAAGAACAGAGTGACAGTTCTCGTGGCTGTTACTGCTGCTGACACTGTATGCTGCGGATGCTCCCTGAGCAGCATGCACTGCGTCTGCTCCAGCAGAGATCACACATAGCCGTGCCAGAGGTGAACTGGAGCTGTTTACTTGGACAGCTGAATTTTTCCAGTCCCAGTGACTCCTAGAGCATTTCAAACATGTTGGATTTTACTCAGGTGGAAGTTAGGCTTTTATGTCTCAGAATGTTTAACCTCAGATAGGGAAATGTATCACTTAGTAATTGGAAAAGAAAAATCCAGAAGGCAATAAATGGGTATATGCTGAAAAATGACTCTTGCATAATTGCTTGCTTAACACTGTAATGGACGTAGGAAATATCTGTATGAACCATGCCAAGTTCCCTCTGCGGAAAGGTCTTACCTTGCAGCCAGGACAGCAGAATGCCTGTTCCATACCTGTTTCTGCCAAGCGAGCTGCGGGGTGAGCTATTGCAGCCCGTGCCAGGGCAGCTCTCACAGACTGCAAAATTTTGTGCTTGATGTATGAATAGACTGATGTTTACAATATCACATGGTTACAGTGTTCCTTCTCAGATTGTGTGTGTTAATGTTTCTTCTTCCATTAATTGTGCTGAATTTTCTTTTTGCCTGTCAGTGGGGAGAACTCATCTGTTCTGCACTACGGCCATGCCGGAGCCCCGAATGATAAGACTATTGAAGATGGAGACTTATGGTAAGTAAAGGGATAGCGTTCACTTGAAATTTTTGTTACACTACTGCTGTTTCCATATAGGCATTATATGTACTCTTGGACTTAAAATGGTGGCTGCTTAATGGTGAAAGTCGAAGTCTTTAAAATAGCATGTAATTTTGCATGCCAGACCAGTCTGGTTTCTTCCAAAGGTCCTGTATATCTGCGTCTCCAGCTGAAAGGGAAAAGAGGGATTGTTTTCAAACACTGCTGTGCCAAAGGCACTGAGAATTTAAAGAATAGCTGTATTCTAAGTTCAAGGGCAGTTGAAAAATAGGCGTCTGAGCTTGCTCTTGAACCTTGGATCCGAACTGCAGCTCTGATGGTGGGGTGAAGGGTCAAGAGAACGTTGGCTGCTTTTAAAGAATTGCATCACATTGCAGCATGGATTGGATCTTCCAAAGACTTATGGGCACCCACACACCCTGGCCTGCAGGCAGACCTCTGAATGTGTGAGGAGGTCAAACTCATCTCAGTTCAGGTTAGGGCGGGATGCTTCTAGTTCTATATTGTGCCAAAAATTTCCAAAAAGATTTTGCTTGGAGTTTAGCATTGCCGTAAGACAGTTGCAAATACCGTAAGTTTTTCTCTATTTGCATTACACACCCACGTGCTGTGCGGCATCACTGCAGGGCGATGAAAGCACCAAATACATCACGATAAATTGAAAGACAAACTGAACGGTGTGGTGTGTAACACAGCAGAATATAGCTTTTGTACTTCACCTCCTAAGACTATGGTCAAAAAGGCTGCATTTATAAAAGTGCAGGACTAGTTTTGGAGGATTTAATCACTGACATTCGGGGGAGGATGTGTATTAGATTACTTTTATAGTGCGTGCCAAAAAGGTGCAGGTATGTATTTTCACAGTTAAATGTAAAGGTGTGGAGGAAAGCAAATTAGTATTATCGTAGATAAGCTCAAAAGTTATTATGGAAAACAAATTGAATCACAGAAGTAAAAAAATAATGCCGTGTGGGCTAATGTTCCGGGCACAGCTGCAGGTACTGCAGAATGAACTTACTGAATTACAGATAGGTAATTTCTTTTTAATACGGTAAAAACTTTTTTAAAAGCTTCTTGTGCAGTGGTTAATATATTATCTTCATCTGTGGTGAATACGCTACTAAACCCAACAAGTAGTAACGTTTATTTGTTGCAGAACAATAGCTTTGACTTGTGATCACTCTTTTTTTGAGTAGATAATATGCTGTGAGGTTTTTTAGATTGGGCAGGACACACCAACATGATATTGTATTGACTGTGACAGTCGATTAAATTCTCAAAAAAAAGTGGGTAGCCTATAGGAGATCTGAGCGTATGTTACTGAGAGAAGAGGCGCCACAAGGCATTATGATGTCCTGTATTTAAAATTAAGGCCTTTAGATGGTGAGGGGAATAGTGTTACTGGGAGACCTTGGGGTGAAGGGTGTATTAGGACCCTGCTACTTACGGTCCCAGTGGACAGTTTAGTGGATGGCCAAAGTCCTTCCTAAACGCCGAGAGCATGTACCACCACTCTCCGCAAACTCAGATTTCCTGCTGTATTGGCAAAATCTTTAAGAAATGTTTGGGTTTTGTTAGCCTCAGAGATCTGAATGTCAGAAGAGCATAATCTGCCAAGTACATTGATCACTTAAGCCTTTCAAGACTACTGTACTGCAGCCCCACTTTGTGACCATCTTGACAAAGGGAACGAGGTCTAACCTAGTTGGAAACACCCTCCTGCTGGAACGGTCTGGTTGTGTCGTTGTTGTGAAGGGATGACGTTTGTCAGGTGTAGGCTGGCTTTAGTGATCAAGTGCTGCGTGTGAGCGAGCACCCGCCCGGGCGCCCGTCTCTGCCCTTGCCGCTCCCGCTGGCTGACATGCATGGAGTAGGCAGACTCTGCTCCACGCCGTTTTCTTAGTATTTTTCTCAAGTGAGAATAAAGAAATCATAAGTAAAGGAAATTTTATTTGTGTAAAGATGATTTAAAAACACCCTCATTTTCCACAGTTACAAATAGTGTTTTGGAAAAAATCTGGAGCTGGCGTACTTCAGCAGCATGCAGACTGCGACGAGGCACTCCCTGCGTGGCTTTGCTGTATGCTTTTACAGATTTCGACGGTGGATGTAGGCACGTGTGCACGTGCATATGGAACAGGTTATTGAAATGACAGTATGCTGGTTTGGGTGTCTGCGTTTGTGTATCTGGCTCTCGGTAAAGCTTTTTAATAGCTACTGGGAGCCCTCTGTTGGATAACCACAGGAAGCCCTAACACGGGGAAAAAATGACTTTACTTCTGGTGAAAAAGAGAGAGAAGTGTTTTAAGGGTTATTTCTGCTTCTGCCAGTATTTTGGTATGAATCTAATTTAACGATTCCTGTACTTGTATCTAACAGAATCGGAAGATTGGGTACTTGGTATGATTTCTATTAAATTATTCAGTAGATTTTCATTTCTTCTAAACATTATTTAGTGGATATGAAGAACATTCATGAGTTTTGCAGAAATGTGCTGCTCAGGTTTTTGTGCATGAGGCAGTGCAGTAAGTGTCAGTAAATAAGTCAACAAAGCACCTGAATATTAGAGAAAATACATTTGGAAGACTAATGCTTTGCTTCTTTGAAACACTCAAGTGCATGCATTGTTTGCTCTTTTAAAAATATAAGTTACAAGGATTTGGTGGTATCAACGGAGATCATCGGCAAAAATACTTGCGCCATTGCATTTTTAATATTTTTTTTTTCATTAAGGCTGTTATTCTGACTTCTTCAAAAACTGTGGCAGGTTTAGAACAGCCTGGTTTTATGATGTTCATTTTTAAACATTAATCTACATCAAATGGGTTTATGGCTTCTGTGAGAAACTGGCATGGAATTACATCTCTATATTGCATCGTACTCTGCATTTTTACAGATACATGGAATTGTAGGATGGTCTGAGTTGGAAGGGATGTTATAGACCACCCAGTTCCACTCCCCCTGCCATGGGCAGGGACCCCTTCCACCAGCCCAGGGTGCTCAAAGCGCCAACCAACCCAGCCTTGAACCGTGCCAGGGAGGGGGCAACCACAGCTTCTCTGGCCAGTCTGGGCCAGGGCCTCACCACCCTCATGGTGAAGAATTTCATTCTTACATTCAGTTTAAATCTGCCCTCTTTCAGTTTGAAGCCATTACCCTGAGTCCTATTACAACAGGCCCTGCTAAAAAGTTCCTCTCCAGCTCTGTAGTAGGCCCCTCCAGGCACTGGCAGCTGCTCTAAGGTCCCCCCGCAGCCTTCTCTTCCCCAGGCTGAACAGCCCCAGCTCTCCCAGCCTCTCCTCCCAGCAGAGGGGTTCCAGCCCTCGCATCATTGCTGGGGCCTCCTCTGGCCCCGCTCCCACA
>Ga0065711_1028704_pt1 | contig 39645 bp, 30 predicted proteins | sample Hoacrofraction12_FD_59098 | JGI IMG/M metagenome (GOLD analysis project Ga0065711, IMG submission 59098) | Hoatzin crop microbial communities from Cojedes, Venezuela - Epithelial fraction 12 v2 (version 2) | ecosystem: Host-associated > Birds > Digestive system > Esophagus > Crop | place... | reverse complement strand
TGGGCACAAACTGAAGCACAGGAAGTTCCGTCTGAACGTGAGGAAGAACTTCTTCCCTCTGAGGGTGACGGAGCACTGGAACAGGCTGCCCAGGGAGGTTGTGGAGTCTCCTTCTCTGGAGTTATTCAAGACCCGCCTGGACAAGGTCCTCTACAGCCTACTGTAGGTGACTCTGCTTCGGCAGGGGGGGTTGGACTAGATGACCCACAGAGGTCCCTTCCAACCCCTACCATTCTGTGATTCTGTGATTCTGTGATACTAAGCTTTACTCACAGGCTCATTTATTAGCTTGGGCACAGCATCAAGCTGATACGGCTTTTGGACTTGAATTACCATCTCCACAACAGTGTTTAGCAGGGGCTGCTGCCATTGAGGACATCTCTGCACTGTGCTTCAGTTATGGTTTCTTCTGTGCAACAGTTAAGGTTTCTTCTCAACCCGTGCCTTGGGCGGGTGACAGAGACACCAGTATCTTCTAAGAGGCTAGGTCTAGTTAGGCAGTAAGCTTCTCAGTCTCGATTTACAGTGTGTCTCCCAGTTTTGAAGAGATGCTGAGTACTTACATCTTCAGCTGAAGACAAGAACAATGCAGGTGCTCAGCACACCTCAACACAGTTTATTCATTTAACCAGTTCTTGCCAATTTTTAGCACTCAGCTTCCCAGGACTGCCTTCCTAGCATGTCTAGACGTATTCACAATCCACGCCTTTGAAGATCATTAACACTACTGACTAGACCTGTGGGATTAGAGGTGGGTGTTTAATGAGTGCTGTTGTTTCTCCATGCCTTTTGGGGGCTGGTGGAACATGATTTAGAAACTTGTATTTTGGAAGTTGATAAACGTAAGACCGGTCTCTCTGTGTACATTGGGGGGTTGTTTGAAGAACAAATGACTTCCATCTCTAAGCCCAAGTACATGACAAATTAAACAGAAAGTGCCACCTTGCTTTAATGTGTTTTGGCTGACTAAGAGCTGACTAAATGTATATGAGCAAATACCTTGGGGCCTTACCGTTTATGGTTTTTCAGAACCAATTTAAGTAAATAAGCATTTAAACTGTTTCTATCTAACAGTTTTCTGTCTGGTTTGGGGGTTAAAGCCAGCTAAATTTGCCTTATGATTTTTTAAAATTCGGTGGAATAACTGAAGAATGCTAATTTTGGAATGGTCTGGATTTGACACTTCAGATGTGGCTGAATCATGATTAGGGCAGTTTCTTTAAGGACAATGAGGTCTCATGTATCTTATGTTTATGAAAAAGCACAAGGAGCAAGAACCAAGCAGTGGGGAGCAGAGATGCTGAAAGATGGCCCCATCAGAAGACTTCATTTAACCCATACCATTCAGGAGAGAAGGCTGAAAATTTTCACTCCTTTCAGACTGAATCTGTTGTACTTTGCTTTTCAAAAATAGAGATGTTTTTTGAAAAGAGAGTTGTTAGTGAAAAATTCTCTCGAACTTTTTCTAGATCTATTTCTTTGAAACTTATTTTCAGAATGAATCTCCTGTCTTACTTGTCATTCGGAGAGTCCATATTGGTGAAATACTACCTATGCTACTTCAATACAGGAAGACATAGCTGGCAGCAGTCAGATAAATTTAAAGACTTTTTTCTTTTTTCATAAATGGGACAAATTTTATAGCCTATCCCTCCACTATTTTCAAACACCTATGCTGGAAGTTCCAGACTGACTGTGTTTGGGTCTCATCTGAGCTTCTACACAATGAATAAGATATGGAGCAACCTATGATAAAATTTTAATGAGTAGTAGTCATACTATCCACAGGCATAGATCACACGGCCCATGTTAGTGGTTAGAACTACACACATCTAAACCAGATGCCTTTTTCATCATTGTCTCTGCGTTACTCTTCTCCAGGGATATAAAATAGCATTTAAGAATCCTCCCAAGGGTGCATTCGTGGAGCAGATAAGACAATTTCTTCAGCTAGATTGCAGCTGTAATTCTTTTCAATTGTAATTGCCGGCTGGAGAGGTGCCTGCAGGCCAGAGCAATGCTGTGCTTTACATTAGTTTCTTTGAAAAGAAAAGGAAATCTAAACCTGGTGATTGCTTCTAAGATTTTTTTTCCCAGGTGTCGCCATGTGAACTCAAAAAGATGAAAGAATCTTAGTAAAATTGAAAATAAATAATAATAAAACCACCACAGCTTACTCCTTTGACAGTCTCTTAGCTGTCCCACATTTGGAAGTGTGTATTGCAGTCAACTGCTTCTCATCACAGTGTGCTCTAGGTGAGAAGATAGCAGTCTTTTCCCTTAACTGCTCCTTTATTTCTGCGTTGCTTTGTTTTTATGGTGAAGAATGAAATGTTCTCTCTCCAAACATTCTGATGTTTGGCAGGGACTGGGGAAGGAAGTGTCATGCCAAAGCAAATGCTTGTGCAAAAGCAGCAGAGGATACGTGATTTTTACTTTGTTGTCCTGAGAAAATCTATGAGATGATGGAGTCATGTTGCAAGTGCTATTCTAAAAGGTGCCCATTTGTGGAATGACAAATGGCATTAAATAAATTAAGGTTGTGTAATTGAACAACACTTGACTTGGCAAAACTGGGTTGTGCCAGATCTCCACTGCTGTAAGTTGACTTGATGCAGGTGCAAAGATCTGTGCCAGTGCTAAGGCAGAACTGAGACCAGTGAAAGTTTAGTAGAAGTCTTGCCAAGTGTAATATTTATTAAATTTGCACTTGCTAAGAGATAGCTTTGTAGGTTATTGCTGTGTCACACTGTTTTCAGGCAATCTAAACTGGAAGATAGTCTGTTGCAAGCCATAGGACTTGGACTGAAGAGCACTTTGCAGTGTTGAATATTGCAAGGGGAAGGGCAGGATTGGTGTGTAGCCACACAACAGCTCATGAGGACCATGTCCTGAAGTGAGGGATTGAAAACCCCCATGGCTTTTCGTGTTGTAAATCTGTGTCTGGTTTCTGGGCTGTACTTGAGCAGCTCCCTAGATCACTAACATGTTTTTAGGTTAGGTGTAGGATTCACTGCATGAATTTATGTTGACTGTGTTAGGAGCTGATCAAAACTTTCCCCTCTGGTTTTGGAGTGTGAAAGGGTGTAAGACACTTTCAGAAGTCCACAGAGAAGCCCATAATTAGGCTACTTCATAAATGGCACATTTTCAAGTAAACTAAGCTTTTGTCTTTCCTGCTGCAGTTGGTAAGTACTTTTGGCAATCTGCCCAATTTAAATTTGGTTTCAGAAATATTTACAGAGGTTTCTATTTTTAATAATTTTCATCTTTGTTCTAGTAACAGCTTTTATATTAACTGCAAAAACCCCAAAGCTTTTGAGATCAGTTAAAAAATGCTGGTTTGACAAAAACTGTTTTCCCCATAAAGCTGCATGATGTGAGTGTGGTTAAATCCAGTGGTCTTGTCCCGGAGTGAGAAAGAGTAGATTGCACATGGCATATCCATTTCGTTCCAAGCCTGATGCAGCCAGCCTTAGGCTCATTAACCCACAAATATATTTTCCCTGAAAAATGAGTCTATGTAAATTTTAGAACTCAAAAGTACAATTCAGCTCTGAACACAGCCCGAGCAGTTTGAGAAATTTGCATGAGGAGTTTGAGGAATGAGGTGAGTCGTTATTCCTCAGAGAAGAGGGGTTTTCTATACTAATAAATTGCAGTGGAGGTTTGTTTTTTCAGGAAAATTAGCAGTCATGTTGTTTCGTCTACAAGAAACTTCATCAACAAATTCAGTGCAGTGAAATGGGTGAATTTAGCTTGCATAATGGTTCTTGATTTTCCAGAATAAGGATTTTTTACACCTGAGAATAAGGAATTGGTTCAGAATTGGATTGCCTTTAGCTGTCAATGTCTAGCCAAGCCCACGCTGAGAAATTATGATCTTATACACAGCACTTAGCTAGTGCTCAGTTGGCTCAACAGTTGTACCGTTGATACTTTAAAAGGTGCAGAAAATGTTGGTGATACACTGGGAGGACTAGATCCAGTCTTACGATGTAGTGGGTGAGACATGGGTTCCTAGAACCATCTTTAAATGTGACATGAAATTGAGATCCTGGTCTCAATTATGTCAATCTATCTGCTGTTGTAAGAAAAGTCAACGTTTGAGATGAGGCAGTTGCTGTCTTTAGTTTGCACTCTACATGTATTGCAAAACTGATGAGGAGAGAAGGAAATAAAAAAGGATAAAGAATAAAGATATGAAACCACATAAAAACAACTTAACATGAAATTTGTACACTCAATTTTCAAGGAAAAGCATAGCTATAGTCACCAATCCCTACTGCTTTCATTGTGGGCTAAAACAAATGGAACAGATAAATTCCATACTGCTCTTTGGAGAATGTTAAGATTTTTATGTCAGTTGGATGTGAGGGGAAAGCAAAAAAGTGTCTACCCGTTTATACCAGCAGACAATGAAAAATGATTCTCCTTCAAATAGATAACAACCTTACCTCATCCCAGCAATACCTAAAATGGTCTGGAATGGCTTTTCATTATCTATCTTACACATCTGAAAAATGAAAGGCAAGAAGAATAGAAACAGGAAACCAGTTCCTTTTGATGGATGCAGTTTCACTTCTAACGGCACTCTTGAAATTCACATTCTCAGACACGTTTGCCCAATAATTGTCAGAGCAAAGTCCTTCGGGGGTTTTCCCAAATGACTGCTACATGCATTAAGAGGAACTAGTGCTTTTCTCCCTCCTCTCTTTCCTGAGGTATATATTTGTGTGCAGAATGCTTTGCCCAGATCTTTAGATGCTAGATAGGCAAATACATACCATAGCTGAAATTTGCCCTGCAGTGATGCTCATCTCTGTGCAAACTGCCAGCACAGCACCTTATGTTGTGTAAGGCCGATTTTAGGTCCTTAATGTGGTTCTTTTGTTGTGCATAAGAATTTATGTAGATCATTCCACTGGGGTAAATTTTCTTTATTTGCAAATAGAAAAGATTCCAGTTCCATTCCCAATGCAATTGCAAGCCATGCTTAAGAAATGCTACATCACATACTCCTTTTATAGTTTGTAAACTACTTATGTCATCTTATCTTCACTTTCATTATTTCTGCCATGAATTGAATGTGTTGTTTTAGCTTGGCGCTGCCGGTCTCCCAGGATTTGATGACAGGCGGTGTGATGGAATGGAGACATGAGGTTCTTGGGAGAGGCTTCTTTCTGCAATACAGACTCCAAACCAATGGATTATTACTCCAAAAATGTCTAAATAGCCCTGTGGCTTCTCTGACACTGCTCAAAGTCCAGTGGAAATACATGTCCGCTCCGTGGGGATAAAAGGGGCAGTCAGGGGTATTCTTCAGCTCTGGGTGCATCCCAGCAACATGCTCTCTCTGTTGGATCAAAGAGGAGGATGGGAAAATAATAAAGGAAAAACACTGCTAATAAATTATGTACATATTGTGGTCTACAAGAATAGTAAATGCAGGAGATTTCAGTTTGTTTTCCCCTATACTTTTCTTCTACCCATTGCAGAACTGGGAAGTGTAAAGGGCAGAGACCCTGCTGGAGTGTGTCTGCAGATCATTTAGCATAAGTGGACCCTGATCTTGTTTAGGAGCTGGGAGTTCCTTTGAGCACTAGAACTTAGAATTATCGTTAGTTTTACTGACTTAAGACACAAGCCTTTAACATGTTCTCTGTTCCTCCTTTCAAACTTCGTTATTGAAATGCCTAACTTGTTTATAGCTTACAAAACCATTGTTTTGGGAACATTTTATTGAATAATAGGGCAAAACAGAGAAGAAGTTTATTTAAAACTGGAAAGATTTGGACTGCATCCAATTTCTGAGCTTAGCTTGCTTGCTTAGAGAGAGGATCAGCAATAATATGCTTCAGGGTAAAATACTGTGACTTAACTGCATCTGTTGTGTGACTGATGATGCTATAAGGTTTGACAAACATTGGCTCATTGTTCTTTATTTCTTTTAATGCTTCATGTATTTTTAAAATAATATTAACAAATGATAATAACTGAAAGTTCATGGACCACTTTTGTGAAGGCTGTAAGATACCAGTGATGTGTGCATATGTTTAAGAAGTGGTGTGGAAATCTTGAAATTATCTGAAATGATGAGGTAAATGCTCTTATCAGGAGTTTGGATTTGATCTGTGAAAGATATAAATACTGACTCAGTCTCCCCATTGTAATTGCAATAACAGAGTTTGCTAGATGTTGCTGTGTTCAATACTTGCAAATGATGCATACATAAAACCAAAACCCAAAGTGGAATACATTTGCACTAACCATTCATGCCCAAATTATTGTTCAAACATATAAAACTCTTGCAATTAATATCACCTTTAGTAGGTTTATTTAATCCTAATGTTCTATATGTGGATCTGAGGCAACTTCTAGCTTTTGAATCAGCAGTACCATTAGGTATTTTATAGGCTTCTAAGGTCTTCTGCATTCCTTTACCAAGCTGTTTCATGTGCCTGTGCCTCCTGCTTTGCTGCGTGTGTTTGATGTGAATGATACTATGAGAGAAAAGCATGAACTGCATACACTGAATACTGGGTTAATGTTATAGTGGGTGTTATAATAGAGAGCAGGCTATTAAGGGAGTCTGGACTAGGTATGCTGAAAAAGCAGAACAATGAAAAGAGGCACAAGACACAAATGGTGATGTTTCCATGGAATCATCTGGACTGAAAATTACAGATTTGATCCTCAGAGGTAAAAGGATTCGAACACTTACAAATGCAGATACGTTCGCATCCCAAGCATTCCAGACCATGAGAAAGTCCTTAAACTTTCAGTGACGGCAGGAACCTGCTAACGCCTGGAGCAGTTCTGTTGCATTTTGTGGATGCTGTTGAAGATTGCAAGAAAATTTCTGCACTTCTGCTGGTATGTTGCAAAGTGCTTTATTTTGCTGTCTTTCTGTGCTGGCAGAGGGACATCATTAGGGACAAATGACAGATTTCATTTATCATCTCAGAGAAGCTATTTACAAGCTTTTCCAGCGTTTCCTATGAATTTGACCCTTCCCCACAAATAAATAATAGTGGAGTTCTGCCACTGATTTCAATTTGAGGAGAATTGGGCTCCAACAGAGGGTGCAATCCATGGTAGTTAATATAGCAATTTCTATAGGAACATTCAGCTTCTATTAGTCTCCATGGGTGCCCAAAGTCTCTAATGGTAGAAGCCTAGAGAGTCCTGGCTTTGAAGTGTATCTGGATAGTGACCATAAAAAAAAAAAAAATTCCTCAATTTCACTGCCTTCAAAACTTCCATTCTTAGGCTCCAAAAGCACAGTTAGTGCCAACATGACAGACATTAGGAGGCAAAACCACAGGCATACTGATCTATAGGAGAGTAACGTAAAAGGCCCAGGAAAAATACGGACCTTGTTTGCAAGTAATGGAAAAGGCCAGTATCAAAAGTAGCTGGAGTTAGGGTCACAGCTGGAAAAAAAAGGCAGAGAATATGCTGACTCTTGTTGTACACTACGTAGCTAAGAAGCTGGGAATGACTGAGGATCACTTCCCAACACAATCGCAATAATAAATGCTGTGGCCACAGATGATAATATAAATTCCACATCAGTGACAGTAAATTAAGTCATCTGCCCTGACTGTATACCTGAAAATCATGAGGATCAAGGAGTCAAGGCTCTACAATTCAAAAGCAAATGAAGCAGTACCATGTTTCCACCTTATAGAGGTTGAAAACCCATCCATTACGGAAAGTCACTGTCAGAAGATAGTTCTGGGTTCACTGCAGCAAACAGACCTTTCGTTCAGATGGTTGTCCAGCAGTCAACTGACTTAAATCTGGTCACGGTGTTTTTACCTAGAATGGCCTTGTTAAATACAGGTGTGATGTGAATGTTCAGTGTTTATTAAATCTGTAAAAAGCCATGAACCATCACTCCAGTACAGAAGTATCTTCTAATCGTAGTAGCAAAATGTCACATCTCCCATACCATATCATCTGCATTGCCAGCATATAGTGAGTAGAAAAGTGTCACAACCGAGTTTCCTCTTGGCAGGATTTATATCACCTAATTTTAAAGATCTACAGCGTAGATGTCAATGTAAGAGCTCATTATCCAAACTCCCCCTGCAATCAGTGGAGAGAAATGGCCACTTTTAAGGCTGAGCTAATCAATAATTCACCAAAGAAGGTGAGGGAAGGTACCTTTCTTCATTTGCGGGGTCTCGGGGAATCAATATGCTGGCTGTGAGAGAGTTTCCATTCTTGGTGATATATGCCTCGGTTCTCTCATTCTCTTGTTAGTTAGCTGCAAGCGTTTCACTGTCAACATTAAAACCCTTCCTCAAAATTACTAACAGTGGTATTTTCTAGTATAAGCAATAGAATACATTGTTTATACTTTCAATGTGTTTAAAAACAGTGTTTCAAAGCAATGTATGTATAACTGTATTATAGAATGAGTTGGTAGTACTGCTTGTAAATATTTCTTAGGGCTGTTATGCTATTTTAGAGGCTCTGAGTAACTATATATCACTATCAGAAAGTAGCAGCATGGTTAAACTGTAGAGCAAAAGGGGGCTTTTATAAATAAAAAAGCATCTGGCTCAAAATGGGAGGTGGAAAAAGAGCATAACCTTGCCTAGTTAAATATAAAAACAGACCATATATAAATAAAAAGCCATGAGGCAGACCTAAGAAGATTTTGAGGAACAACTTGCTGAAGGCATAAAACCATTGAAGAAAAAAACATTTTTCTCCAGAGAAGAGATTTCAACAGAGAAGCTGCATCACCAATAGATGTGTGAAATACACATACAAGAAGAATGACATGGCAGAAAAACTGAATGAGTTATTTGCGTTGGTGTTCACTCTGGAGGAAAGTTTGATTTTTCCTTTACACTGCCAAGGCTGAAGACCTATCTTATGTTCAGGTGCTGGTAGTAGAGATATTAGAATAAATAGAAATGAGAAGCAGATACTACAGAGCTGAAATAAATTGTTTCATTTTTCATTAGAAAGAGAACTAGCACTGTCCTCCAAACATCTGGGTTGGGAATCTCTGCTGTTTAATATATTCATAGCTGAACAAAAGAGGTGACCAGGGGTAGTGAGTTGATGAGGTTTTCTGGTGATAAATTATTTTTGAAGATGTTGGTCAAAATTGAAGCTGAGAAAAGTGTTTTGAGAATCACTTATGAATAATTCCGTGAAAATGTCACCTTGACACTCTGACCCAGTGAAAAAGGCTAGTAAAGTATTGGGAATTATTAGCAAGAAAAATGAAGAGGAAACAAAAAATTGCTGTAGGCCAGTGTACTCAATGGCACAACTACATTTGGAATATGATGTGCAGTTTCATCAGCCTGCTCCTAAAAAGACAATATGGAATTAGGAAAGGCAGAGAGGAGATTGGGAATGGTCAAGTATGAAGGGCGACGGAGGAGACACTAACAGTCGAAGACTCTTCCTCAGGGAGAGAGGATGCCCAGAAGTCATGGGCCAGAGGTTTCGAATGGCAAGGCAAAGGTGGAAATATTATTCATTTCTCTGAACCGAGCACCCACGAGGCGTCAGATAACATGGTTGTGCTGCAGATGGGGAGCAAGCAAAGGAAATACTCAGTTTGCACAACACACAATTAAGTCATGGGATCCACTGCTACAGGATGTGTCGTATGCCAAAATATATATAGGTTTAAAAAATGATTAGACAATTCATGAAAGACAGGTCCGTTGAGGGCTACTAAGCAGGAAGATGCTGATGTAACCTCCTGTTCAGGAAGTCCCCAGACTGCAGATTGCCAGGAGCTGTGAAAGTTACTGGGGGAACGCTCATAGAGTCTTTCTTTTTGCATCTGTTACTGGTCACTGCCCTCTGGGGAGCAGGGAGCAAGCAGCGGTTATTTTTTGCTGTGGTTGTTGTGTGCAGCTGGTGACACCATGTTTTGGAATCTGTGTATTAGGATATTAAACCTGAAAGAACTGAATTGAATTTTCTTCGTTCCTGCAGTTTGTCTATGTCACGCATTTCACTGAGTTTTGGTGATGAAACTAGATCGCTTGATTCCTTTTCAATTACAGTGCATTCAGTGTTCTAGATCTCCAGCGATACCAAAATTACACTAAGTGTGGATGTCTGACATTCCTGAACAGTATTGCCAAACTAGAGCAAAGAAACTACCAAAAATATATGAAACAAAACAAAATAATGAGGATATTTCTATTAATGCTGAGTTCTGGATTGGTCTTCTACTGGTGGCCATATTTGAAATGTCAGTAGTTAATTTTGGTTAACTGCTAGTATTTTAACCCAGTGCCTATTTGAAAACAATGCGGATGCCCATTCCCTGGGAATTCAGCTCCTTTTTGAGGGTTTGGTGCCTATGTCCCATTCTGCTAGGGGTTTTGAAGTCTTCAACTGCAATTTCTCATAACAGGTGTGATGGGTATTCCTCCTCCCATGTTGGGAATCGTTCCTTAAAGGCAGACTTAGAACAGGAAAGAACAATTATAAAAATTCTATTTTAGGGAAAATCAATCTAGGTATGAGTTACCCAGAATAAAACAAGTTCTCTTTGGTGGTAATAGCCAAGTGTAATCTTTCTATCAGATGGAAATGTAATGGGAAATCAATGACTGGACTCCTCTTTGTTCGTTATATTTTGCTGCCACAGTAATGGAAGCCCTGAATTTACTCAGCCTATCTGCCAACTGCCGTGTCTGTGGAGGAGCAGTGCAGCCAAGGAAATCTAACCCCAGAAGAGAAATATCAGATAGAACACACTGACGTTTAGACACTCCGTAGTATATTACAGGGACTTTAAGAATAACTACAAATAACAAGCAAATAGCAAAGATTTTTAGTAATGATATATTAAAGACAGACTCTTAATTTATTCAGAAATGGATAATTTCTTATTAAAAGAAGACTTTACAGTTTTCTGTTGTTAGAACTGTAGGTTGATATATTGACAATATTTTGTTTCCTTAAGATAATGTTCACTTTAAACCAACATTTAGAATGTTAAATAGCAAGTGCTGTACTTTCCATAGTAATATATTGCTTTTAACATTTGTAAGCCATATACTGTGCTGTTCAGGAATGATATGGTTAGTTGAAAACATCCCACCAGCTCAGGCTAGCCAGCAAATTGTTCTTTTTAGCAGACACTTCTATACTTAGATAGTTTGAAAAAAGAAAAGATGTTATTTGTTAGTACCATTTCAAGCTGAGAGCTTTTGTATTTGAAAGAAATGGAACTGGAAGCACATTCACTGTAGGAGTAACTTTCACCCATTTTAGAAAAATAACTATGAAGCTCAAGAGAGGTGGGGTCTTTTGGTAGTTTTCTTTCTTAATTTTTCAACTTGATGCAAATTTGTTACCTTTTTCCTGTGTCAAAGTTAACAATACCTTGATGTTTATTTTCATAAATTAGTGACTATCCTTATGGGTAAAAATAGTATTTTATTTGTGCACCTCTTCGCTGCTAAAGCTTCATTTAAAAGCTACCAAGATTTCTCCTCTTTCCATTACTCCTACTAGACATTTGTTTCAGAATTTAACTGATTATTAGAAATGTCCTTCAGAATTCTGGAACATATTTATGATTAATACTAACATTGTCTTTTTGCTTAAACAGCTCTTCTTCCTGTTTCTCATAGGCATATCTGGAAACAGTAGCAGCATCTTCTCAGCCTTTGTTTTGCTAGGGTCAAAGAAATCCAAGTCTTTAAAAATACTTTAAAAAATTCTTACGACAGATTATTAGCTGCCTCATCCATCTGAGCAGTTTTCCTTTTTACCAATGTGAAATATTTTTTTCCTTAAAAACAGATAATAGAATTGTACCATTGCCTAGATAAATTCTGTGCTGTACTGTGCACCTACAGAGCTGGTGTGCTCATCTGACTTCTGTGTAATGTTTTTCTTTGCATAGTGCTTCATTAGGTGTGCAGAAGGGGATTGAAGTGCCGCCTTTGCATTATTTTCAAAGATGTAGTTGAGTGCCCAGATAGTTCCTAGTTAACATGTTTCAGCCTTGTAGCAATTATGTAGTGACAATTATCATTTCAGATATTTCTGTATATTCCATTGACAGTCTCTGAAGTTTCTATGTAAAATGATGATTATGAGCCCATCAAAATGGCTTATAATTGCTTTCCCACATTTCTTTTTTTGAAAGAAAAACATACTATAAAAAGCATGATGATGCATTATTCAACCGTACTTTTTCCTATTCTAAATACGCATTGATGTCCATCCTCTGAACTTATGTTCTTATCATTGCACAGAAAACTGATTTATCTCCAAAGAGTGCCCAGAGGCTCCTCTTGGTCTGCGGAGTTGAACACTTGACCAATAATAATCTCCATATCGGTAGTAATGTGATCCTGAGTCCTTTCTGCCCCTTCTAGGTCGTGCTCAGCTCTTGGCTGCACCACCTCATATTGCTGTGAATCAGCCTTTTTTAGTGCAAGGCGTCTGGCGGGGAAGACAGGATTGTGGGGTTTTGCTGCAGCCACAAAAACTTAGAACACTTCTGTGGAAACCAGAGAATATATCAGTGTCAGGCCGGCCTGCAATAGCCTTATTCAGGTCTGGGCCCTACGCCAGATTTCATGTCGTTTCATTGCTTCTTACTTGTAATGGATAATAGCACTGCTGTGACCAGTTCTGGAGGGTTTTTATTTTTAAAGTATGGGCTGAAATTCTGCCACAGGATCAGAGACACCTTAGATGGTCAAACTCTATTCCGTTGCGTGAAGCGAGTTACTGATTTCTTGACCTTACAATGAATGTTCCTTTGCATGTTTATTAGTATGAGATCAGTAATAAGTAATAACAAACTAATTTAACAGGCAATATATATATTGTCATATTACTGATTTGAACTCTACTGTTACTCAGAAAAGCACAGGCTGTTCTTTTTTTCAGTTTATTTACTGTGCTTGTCATGCATATCAAAATTCAAAAAGTACCTATTTGAGTAGATCATAGGTATTTATACATGGATGTTGGGAGGTTTCCTAGACCAGGGCACAAACATTTCTTAGAAATGAGATGGGAATAGTCTTGTGACAGGCCCGGCATCAATGAGTATGAAGCCTGGCAAATTTTCCATCAATTTTGGAGACATCAAGGTTTTACTCAAGATGCTAGAAAATAGAAGTGAGGAAATTAAATACTGAGAAATACAGCAAATGTTTTGATTTCAGGACAGATACAAATATTTCCTGCTAGAGGTATTTTAAGGAAAAGAATTACTGATTTTTCTTTTAAAAAGTGATGATCTTTTTTAGCATTTATTTAACCTTCTTCTGGAATTTTACCAAACATCTCTCTGAGCTACATTCTCTATAAAGTGTTAAAAACTCCACTAAACCATAAAAAGGAGTCAATTTTCTATGAAGTTCCCAATTTTTTAGAGTGCTTTCTCTAGAGTTGCTGCTGGTAGCCCGCCTGTTCATTTCTATCCGACTTTTTCCATGTGCAATTTTTTTATCTGAGCAAGCAACTTTTCTCTTCCGTGCAGCTTTCTTTTGCAGTGCTTCTTCCTTGGGCAGTTGTCTCAAATGCAGAGCTCCAGAGGGATGTGTGAACCTTTGCTTTAGCAACCCCTCGTGCTCGCTGGTTGTGGAAGCTTTCTAGCCCTGAATTAGCAAAGTCTCCTGTCCGTACACCAGAGCAGGTTTCCCGCGGGGGCGAGGGCCCGGCAAGGATACCCACAGCCGGGTTTCGCAGGCTTGGTCTGCATGTCACCGGAGCCAGCAGCGGGGTGTCATGCCAGGGGCTGCTTTGCCGAGCGTAAGGTGATCTGGTGTAGCGTGGCAGAGGCACGCAGAGATTAATTAAAGTGGTAGGTGGGGTGTTGCTTCACACACCCAAGGTGTTATTCATTGGTATAATTGGTGGAAAAAATTTTAGAAAGGTGTTATCTATGGTTCCCCGACAGCAAAACGCAAGCAGCAGAGCTGTGCTGTAAGGGTTAATACAGCCATACCGAAATTGTTGTTGACCTCGGCACAGCTGAACAGGGAGAGTCTCCTTGCGCAGTCCGCAGCCACTCTGCTTCCTGAGCCTGTCGGGAGGGGAAGGGATGTGAAGGGAACATCACTGCCAGTATCTTCTCCTGGGAGGCTGCCGAGAGGAAGTAGCTTTGATTTCTGTGGAAGGTTCGGCAGTTCCCAACCGTTCCAGTCATCTTTCTGGGAAGCACGGTGCCGCTTCCAGACAGTCTCGGGAGGAGAGGCTAAGGGAATCTTGGTCTGGATTTTCCTGCTTGGGAAACATGGCTAGGAGCTGCACAGAGCTGTGTTGGGCCGCAGCAAGAATATCTGCACTGGGTCATGTAGGCTTCTATTTTATTTTTGACTGTTCTTTTACCCTCAATTAAATTTTCCCGAAACTCTTCAGCTGGTCTGCACAGTCTGCATGTAGGACAGCTGTCCAGGCATCCACCGATGGAGAGAGTGGCTATGTAGTGACCAGAGTGAGGTGGAGGTCTCCATGGCAGCTCCTCCCTGCCCTGCTGGGTTATGGAAGAGGTAGATCCTCAGGTCCCCGTAGTCTGAAGCTGTGGTTTATTAAAGTAAATTACATTTTTTTCTTTTGAGTTATTTATTATTATGCTTTTGCTCAGCTGTCAAATTGGAAGCAAATGGTGGAAGAATTTGCTTTGCATGTAAATGAGAAAGACTGAAACTACTTCTCTTCACCGTGGCGCTTTGTATACAGTTTCCTTAAGCCCAAATGGCTAATCTCTCTGTAATGAACTTGAGTATGTCTTTTCACTTGAGCAGTTTCAGTGACTTTAGTGAGATCTCATTCATTAATAGGCAAGCAAGATTTTACCTTTGAGAGCACCAAATCCTTTTGGAAAAATCCTATAATGTTTAAGTAGAAAAGAAACCAAAGAATTTATAGATTAATGACTCAAGCCTATGGAACCTAAGGGAGGGTTTTCATAGATTCTTTTAAACATCTGGTAACATTTTGCATTAATATTATGTTTACGTGGGGTTAATAAACTGAGCAGCAGTAATAGGAATTGTAGGGAAGAAAGCAAAGTATAGGGGAAGAGGCAGTAGAAGTCACCCTTATTATCACTCTATTAAGCAGTTGCTCTCAAATTTTGTAACACTTTATTAATGTTTTAATGGACATCTTAATAATTATTCCTCTTCATAAAGTATTTAAAAATGGAATCGCCATATAAAGCATGATCACGTATCCTGACACATATGAGTGCAGGAACAGGATTTTTGTTCTGTGCTTTAGGGTTTGTCCAAACATCAGTAAAATAGGTCCTCTTTCCTACTGTATCTGCCAAATGTAATCAACCTAACCAAAAGAATATGATCTTTCTCAACCTATAAATATACTAAATGTATCTTGTATAACACTCTGCAGTCATGACTTGGGCAAGTGTCCTATAACTCTGGTTGAGAAGGAGGCAGGCTACCTGTGTTCTGTTTCACTACCTCATCAAGATAATATCAAATTCAATTAAAAGCTGCTAATTTCACTAACATGGATCTTAAGTTAGATTTTTGAAGAGTTATGTAGTATTTATTAGGAATAAACCAGCACTGCAGGATTTGTCCCTCTGTGGTGACACAAATGGTGTATTTCAAAATGGGCAAATGTAAAACAGGAAAAGCAGATCATATTTGAGAGGATCGTGCTTATGTAAACTTGTTTGTTAGGGGAATCAATTTTCAGTGATTTATTATTCTGCTTGTGCAACATATAGCACAGAAACACACAAGCATGTCCACGAAAGCTGCACAACTGCTGTTGGAAGAGTGGCGCCTTTTTCTCCCTCTCTGTTACAAGGATGAGCAGATGTTAAGCAACGCTTCAGTATTTTATGATTGAGATTTATAAAGGCTAACAATATGTATTGAAAAATCTTGAGGTATGTTTTCTGTTAGACACTGATAAAAGAAAGTGATGACATCTGGAATTTTAAAGAAAAGTAAAAATTGCTTCATTTAAAGCAGGAGTCATAAGAAAAGAATTAACATGCAGAACATTGATGTCTGATTCCTGACAGGATGTACGTATGGTGTTGTAAATGGTTATCAATGTATGGGAAAAGGAAAACTTGATTTAAAACAATTGAGTGGGGAAACATTATATGAATCATTAGGAAGAAAGGGAGAAGTTAACTATACTTCTGAAGTGTAGCAATTCAGGCTACAATAATAAGAACTTTTTTTTAAAAAGTGAAAATTCAAATAACTTACCTTTGATATCCTCTCCCTGAGTAATAATTATGCATGATTTCTACAAAAATGCTCTTCTCATAAGCAGTCTATGAATATAAGAAACTATTCTACTAATTTTTTCACTCTTTGTAATGTTTCTAATCATCATTAATGGCCTTCATTATTATTCAGTTATTCCATTTTAGCAAAGCCTGCCAGCTATGCCAAATTATGTAGGGATATATGAGACTCTATGGATATTTCTTCACCAGATACTAGAATGATAAGTGACTATTTGTTCTTACAATATGAGAAAAATGAATTGTTCCAGATTCAGGACACTTTGTGACCCACCAGTAACATCCCAGGCTGTACCTGAAAGCAAGAACGTTTGAATCTCAGAATTATGAAATACAGACTCAATATGACATAAAACACTATTCTTGGGTTTATATTTTTTTCCAACTGTTTGGTGTAGTGCCCAAGCAGTCTGTGATTAGCTTTGTCATGCAGACTAAATCCGTGGGTTTATTTTTTCAGTCTCTCCTACCACTTTCTAACCAGCACAGTTGTTGGAATTCCTGTATGACACAAGTTTTCATTTTCCCCATTCACAAGCACATACCTTGTCAGAATACTGGGGACCTGATTTAAATGGTTATCAGTGTCACTGTAACACACAGTCATTTTCTGTTGCCTTTTTTGCTCACTGGGTAAGGATATGCTGTCCTTATTTGCTTAATAAATGGGCAGTTAAGGATCTTCATTTTTTATGCTTGCTGCACATTCATGTTTTATTATTATTTTTTTCTTTCTATTTATAGATTTTACATTAACATTTGATGAATTTTCCACATAAATGGCAATGCTTGATGTAATTCATATCACTCTTAATATGTACAATTTGCATATATTATCCCAAGCAATGACCTAGTAAATGAATTAAATAAGCCTTGGTAGTAAGAATGACATATCTGAGCCCATTTAGACAACAAAAGCCAATGCCTCACCAAAGCAGGGCAGTATTGAGAAAACACGGACACCATCTCAGGATACACTATATATTCTAATTCATCCCAGCCTCTGTTGCAGACACAAACACCTTCAAAGAACGAACCCGTGTCTGAAATAAACTAGTCAAGGGTAATATTTTCAGTTCTTTTTAGAGAGTGCAAATACAATTTTAACATATTCTTGAAGAACAAATCCTTCAATGAGTCCTATGTCATTTTTTATTAATTTTGAACCTAAAACCATTAATTACATCAATTATATGAAAGCAGCAGTGAAAGAATTGTAATTACTTGCATTGTGCAAGCCATGCTGGGCTCCCAGCTATTCTTCCTTGAGGAGCTGCCACAAAACAACCATTTAAGGAAAAGAAAAGATAGTTGCAAACATTTAGAGTGATGGAGCAGGAGTGTTAAACAGATTCTAGGTAGGTTTCTATATGTCTGCTTTACCTGATAACGTTCCTGTTGCCATTCATTATACTAGGTAACTGTTACCCAGCCAGGAAAGATGCATCTTCTGAAAGCTATAATGGGATCCGTTTGGATTGTGTAGCTTCCGTCAGATTTGCTGAGACAAGATAATCATGAAGACTTATACCATTCCTGCAAGAAACGACTATCATAGGACTTGAATCTTATTAGGGAAGTATTTATTCCTTTAGTGATCATTCAGTGAATATTAATTTAATATATTGTTAAATCTTTCTATTGTGGTCTTTTTTTTTTCTCTTCTGCATGATTCTTATTTAGGTTATTGGGCTTGATTCTGGTTTCCCACAGATTCTTCCATAGCTTCACAGGAGCTATTTGTGATTTATATTAATTTCATGCTACTGGAATTATTCCTAGCGATCTCATTGTGAAGTTTTTTTTACCTGTCTTTATAATTGTTCTTTGCTTTCCCTTTGGCAACTATGGAAATGTTAGGGTTTGCCTACACAAATTAATTATTTCAGGATAAACTTCTTTATTTTGATGGGAAAGAAAGTTGTGCCTGTACGATGGAGCCATTATACCTGCAGTATATTGAGCAAATGTATTTGTACATTTATCCCAGTATAATTTTGTTTGGCAAAATAACTTCAGTGTCATGTTTATGGTCTGTATTTTTTTTATTTGACCACCAAACCTTTCAACACTACACTATGCCCTCATAGTTAGATCAGTGACTGGGAAGACACATTTATTCACTACAAGTTATATTTGATGGATATGTCAACCTATTTCCCTGGGTGCTCTTGATAAAACTTCAACCAAAAATACAGTCAAGACAAAATGGGTAATAATTCCCTCAGAATTTCAGGGGAACATCACAAATAGCCTTTGAAAGCCAGCGTGGTGGGTTTTTTTCACTAGTGCTCAATTCCACCTAAAGAGCCAGCTCTCATTTGAATCCAGTTCTCTTCAACCATCTAGATGAAGAGGCAGCCTACTCTGGAAAGGAACAATCCCAATCTATTTTATAGCAAAGGCAGAAGCTTTTCTACAGCTGAAAACCCCATATGGAGAACACTCTACTGCCAAATTTCTATCTATTAAGTTGAATAGGATCCAGCATATGTGGCTCCCTTGATTACAGTGCTGACCAAAATGTGCAAAGAGAAATGTGCTCTTTTAAACAGACAGCTCCTAAAACAACTTGGTCTTGAAGGCTTATAAAATTCAAATTCCACCTGGATGCATGTAATAATCAAGAGACAAAACCCTGAGGTCTACCATTTTATGCTCCTGGTAAGAGGCACTGACTACCAGAGAGTAAAGCATTTGCTGCATTCTGCGCTTGCCAATTTCTCTAGCTCATTTTAAAGTGTAATTTAAGCCTCTTTTTTTATACTTCACTGTGCCTCTCTGATGACAAAACCAGTTTTCTAGCTCCCAACTGCAGGTCGGGTACATCCACTGTTCAACCCAGGGGTAAGGCTTACGTTAGACACATGAAACCAGTTCCCTTGGGTGCCGGTAGCCCAAAATTGCCACATTATGGACAGTTCAACGCAGACTGCAAAACCTACCCAAGAAACAGGGCAGATACTTGTGGGCAGCCGACCTTGACCTACACAGCAGCCATATTTGTACTCAGGGGAGACAGCTTATAGCTGGGTCTGTTCAGTCTCCACACACACCTTTGACTGGTCATACTAGGCCGGGTCACTGGGCTGAACAGCTGTATTTACCAGAAAAGCCCAGCAGGTTTTGTCATCTCTGGACTCTCCTTACAAGATCCCTGAGCTGATGGTGAAAGCAACTCAGAAGCAATGCCTTAACTAGCATTTAACAGACAGAAGAAATGCAAGCGGTTACAACAGCAGCTTAATACAGTTAGGGAGCCTCCATGGCCGGTTTATTGCTGTCTGGTTTGGGAGGAGTTCTGCTTGTTGGAGACTGTATGTGCCAGCTGTGGCAGGGTAATGCAGAGTAATCCAAGACAAATTCAAGCAATTTGGTAGCTACAGCAGAGCACCTGGCACATCGTACCTCTGCACCACATTAATGTCATTATACGTGTTCGTTTTGTTGGTGTCCAGCATTCCGTTGAGCAGTTGGTCTCACTCAGCTAACAAACCCAGTCTGGACAGTAGCACATGAAGGCTTTAAGCTTCCTGTGGATTTTAGGTATTGGTCAGGGACATGGAAGACATTGAGCCAGGTAGGTTCCTCCTTCAAATCAGTGTGTCAGCCAGAAGCGAATAGGCTGTCTGTGCCTAAGCTGTAGTCATCAGAAGAGAACCTGAAAAACTGTTCCAGTGTCCTGGCCAATATAGAGATGGGGTGACAGAGTTCTCCCTTATTGCTATGCCATTTATAGTGTCAGGTTTATGGAAAGTCTTTGACAGTCAGTGGGATGTAGGCATTTAACCTGCTTAAGTACTTTTGTAAATCCCCTTGGACATCCACCTAAACAGTTAGGCAACAGAGGGCTTTACATTTTCAAAGACAAATTAAGGACATTAAGTAATTAATCACCACAATGTTTCTGTGATCTGTTATCATCCATATGGAAGATGAGACTGAAATGAAGGAGCTAAGGTTACATGAAGAGGTACAGAAATACGGGATCTCTTGATAATCAGCCCTATGGTTATTTCCTTCCTGTTATTGTGCCGTACTGTTATTTGTAGATGATTAAAGTTGGATCCATAGACTTCCTGCACAAATGAAGTCTCAACTCTGACTCACCTGCCATCCTATTAAGAAAATATAATAGAAAATGAGGACATATCCCTTGTGTTTTCTCAGGTTTCAATTGTTTCCAGAGGCCCAGGCAGCATGGAAAAGTGGTTAGTAATGCACTAACACTGGACAAAAACTTTCACAAACCATGTGTCTTTGAAAGATTGCTTTTTGATGTGATGTGCGAAAAAACTTTTTTCTTTTTTTATATCTGCCTGACTCCATTGAGTAAATCTCTACAATAAGAATGTAAGTTGGAGGATTTAGGTACAAAGAGAAGAGAAGCAGTTACAGGCCAGGTTTTTTTTCAGTGGAGAAGTGATTAGACAGATGCCAGCTGGAAACAAGTGTTGAATCTCTCTATATTTCAGATCTACAGTGTAGCCCCAGTGCTGTTTTTGGGGAAAGACTGGAGATAGACAATAACCACGACTTTCTCTGAGTACTCTGGGGAGTGGCTGCACTGGCCCATGGGAGTCCCATGCATTGAGAGTGGATGCTAAGGCCTGTCTGCAAAGGTTGTAAGTGAAGATCAGTGAATAACTGCGGAGATAAGGGACTGCGTCTTCCATGGTGGATGGTCTCCAGACACCGTTAGTGAAGTCACTCAGTAGCATGAAATATTGCTTATCATCCCTGATGTGCCAGGTCACCAGTCTGTGAGTGATGGCTCTTGTCCTTAGTGGAATATGCCAAGTGGCTGGCTGTGCCCTGCAGCATGTGGAGTAAAGACTGGTAAATCCCATGTGCCTCAAAGGCAGACTTCAGCCACTGTAGGCACCTGCATGGATCAAGTAGAAATCCCACTGTGAAATTGTGAAATGCCAACTATAGGTGCTGTTGCAAACTGTAACAAGAAAGCTGCACAGCGGTACTAAGGGACCGTGGCTATTCCTCAGCTTACGGAAGCAAATGCCAGGTCCAGAAGCATCTCTAGTCACTGTGCAGTACAGTTTAAGGATATGGTTGGATCTAAACCCAGTACATTTCCAGCTTTTATATTCAAAAAGAAGAAGTCAAAGACTATTCAGAAGGAGGGAAATTCAGTTTTCCATTTTTGGGATGCACTATCTAGACACATAGTAGTATCTATGATATCTAGATACTATCTAGATATAGATAGTATACTATCTATACTAGATACAGTATAGATATATACTATATACGGTATATATACACGTCAGATTGAAAGGACCAAATGAAAGACTTCTGCTTAGAGAAGGGATGCCAGAGTTTAGTATGTGTCCTGTGTAGTCTTGAGCCCAGCTTTAATAAATTAGTCAGAGCTGCATGAGTATTCATTGAGCAGAGATGTGAGGAGCAAAGCTAGACAGAACTTGGGGAACACATTTAATAATTTTCCTCTCTTTTTCATTAGCAGTTGATCCTTACAAATACTGTATGAGTAGTTTTAACTCATGGTAAACCTATTTTTGATGTCTTGGCTTAAGGGGCACCTTAAAACTTTTGGTATGAATTATTTATTTTTAATAATTTGTTTGCAAAGCCTTTATTTGCTAGGCACTATATATCTGGATAGGAGAGAGAGTCCCTATCTTGAAGAATGACATTGAAGACAGCACTGGTTGTACAGCCCATTAGTAGCAGAAACAGAATTGAGTCCCAATCCATTACTCTAAGCATGGGACTATGCTGTGTTTCCAGTCAAAAAGCTCAGACCTATTTTTTTCTTATTAATTATTCTTGGTATATTGCATATGTGGGACTATTTAGGGTTGAAACCTGGTCTTTAATATTCAGGAGGTTTATCTTCTAGCCTTGCAGTCTACTCTTGCTGCTCGTTCATCCTGGAAAGTCATTTCCCCAGGGATCTTTGGACTCATTTCAGGTTCAGAAATCTTGGATTTCAGGTTGTTCCTCCTACCTATTTTTGTCCAGTTCCTGTGCTTTCCCCTCTTGGACTTGCATTTGCCCAGGAGAACCAGAGAAAGCTGGCTTTTTCTGAGACATCTGTGCAACAGTAGATAATATTGTCGTCAAGACACTAGTAGTATTGCATTGCATTTCATCACTTAGGCAGTGTCTGTTCAATGTTCATCCTGTACTGTGTTGTCAGCTCTAGGCACATGACCTCATTGGACTTTAAATGCTTGCAAAATCAGGAAATAGCTTTGTGGTTGTCTTGATATGGAAGTCCTTTTCATAATGCCTGAAGTACTCAGCAACTTTTAATGGTACATCCTAACAATATTTGTTTAAAAAAGCAGAGATGCAATGACAGCATATTAGTTTCAACTCTTAATTTTTTTTTAGTGATACACAAATAGTGATTAGGTGAAATCTCAGCTTCACTGAAGTCAGTGGCAGAACTTCTGGTGACTTTACTGAGGCCAGGATATACTGGTGTAGTCCTAACCACCCAAATGGTTGACAGCTAGTGAGAACTAATATAATACTGTTTCTCAAATGTTACTAATTTAAACATAAATAAGTTTTACCCTATAATGTAACATGCAAATATCTCTGATTGAGAAAGACCCCTTACTCTTAGTTGTGAGTTCAGATGATCCTAATATTCAAATATACCGCAGTATTTTAAAGCAGTGGAGCAGAACTTTGAGAAAGTTATGGTTGGTATCTGAGAGCTGTAACATTTACAAACATTAAATGAAGAAAACCATATATTTTTATGCTTGCCATTCCAGCCCCTGAAACTTATCTGAAAGGTTACGAGACAGGGGACTGAAAATGAATCTTTTACACAATTGCTGCAGGGAGTTGCTGAGCACAGTAACTAATTGCTGGTGTATTCATTTGCGGCAGGAGGAGCAGCATAAGGAAAATATCTCATTGAATTTAGAATTGTATTTATTCATGTATGCACTGTGGTGTTACAGCACAGTTATTATCTGACACATTGGAAGTGGACTTGTGCTCTGATAGTTGCTTGGGCTGTGTGCTGTTATTGGGCGATCTGCTACAAAAATGCACAAAACATTTATTTTGAGAGACGCATTCAGGATGATAATTGGTGCCTCACAGATCTCAGCTTGGCATTCTCAGAAGCCAGCAAGAGAAGCAGGAAGCTCAAGCTGGCATCATGTGTGGTTAGTGTACAGCCCCCCAAAATGCTGATGTGTCCACAGGGGCCGACAGAAGGAAATCTTGAGTTCACAGGTCAGCAGTCTCTAACGAGGAGCTCTGGTTTTTTTATCTGTGTCTGGAAGGAGACACGGGGGCAAGCCAGTCTGTGCTGCTTTCCAGTTTCCAATGTAGTGTTGGCACCAATCCACAGGCAGCCGCTCATCCAGCATTCCTGGCTAGAGGATCATTTCAGCAGCTATATGTCAGCCAAGAGGAAGCAAGAAGGAAAAGGAGAGTGGAGTTATGAAGTTAAAATCAAGAAAATAAAAATTCCAGGCAGCTGTAGTGAGGCAGTGGCTGCTGCTGAGGGTAATAGTTTATTTGGTGAATCTGGTGCATGGTTCCTAATAAAACCTCATGAATCCTACTCAAAGATTTGTTTCCCCCTGAATTGTACGTTAGTGTGTGCATAGAGGCTGTGAAAGCTGACGTGACAACAACTGATGTAAAGGTTTAGACTTTGGACTGGTTCTAAAGGAGTGAATGTGGACTAAATAGAGACTGTAGGCAGAACTGTAATGAGGACATGGTGTGCAAGTGTCACCGTCCCAGGAACGAGAGAAACACTGTGTGCTTTGCATCTCATTACCCAGTGCTGGGCTGTAATCCTGAGACTCCAAACTCAGCTTGGAGAGTGTTGTGGAAGAGCAGAGGTGGAGATGGGGATGATCTGTACCCACACGCCAGATGTTGTATCCAGGAAGAAATGGAGCGTAGCTCACCCTGCCGCCTCAGAGCAGGGTGAGGGGAGACGGCAATGGGGACTGGGCTCTTCCCATGCACACCGTTCGTTCACAACATGGTCGCTGCAAGCGGTGAAGAGCTTGGTCCTGTCCCGCTGCTGCAATGAGCAGCGCCCTGCCCTGGAGAAGCCTCATGGGTACCAACCTGGTGACTTACAGAATAAAGTTGTTTTACAGAAAGGGGTAGCAGAATCAGGTTTGAAATGATTATTCCTGAAGATTTTAAAAACAAACCAAGAGCTTCCTCTAGGCCTTTTAAGCAAACTGCCTAAATGAACATGAAGTTAACCTTCCTTTCCTATCAGTCTGATGAAAGAAACAAATGGAAGTGATGGCAGGATTATATTACTCTATTAATATGACAGATTCTAATTTGTGAGAAGAAATGAACCTCATTCGGTGCTTTATTACTTTCAGAAATTCTAAAATCAATGCAAGATATGCCATAAACGTCATTCTTGGCAGGCACTCATTGAGGTAAACATATAACTCAAAGATAGCTTGAACTGAATTCTGACCAATTTAGCAAGTAGTAAGCAAGGCAGTCTGTGATAAGAACATTAAAAAGAAGAGACAGTAGCAGAGTTACGAACAGATGGTATCCATAAATAATGTTGAAATAATAATAATATTTTAAATTTATATATGATGCCTTTCAGTCTGGAAAATCCCACAATGCTTTACAAAACTGAATTTAAAACACAAACTTAAACTGGAGTGCAGCATTTCTGGTGTGAAATATGACAGTTGTTTGAGAGCCCAAGCAATGCCAAGTCGTTTGGGACAAGAAGAGAATAAGAATTTTAGTTCATTGCTGCTGCAGCAAGAGCTTGGGTTGAATTTTATTTCTTTCCTCTCCTCTAATCTATTTACCTATCATCACCAATAGTATCTGGGTATTCTGCCATAATACATTGCTATTATCCAGAAAGATCACTCTCTTACTGTTAATGATATCGGATGCAATATTGATTTTATTTATTAAAAACTCAAAATGATCAGCAATTTGGCTTTATCCTATGCAAAAAAAAAAGAGATTCTCAGCAAAAATATCTCCCAAGGCCAACTAGCAACAGTAGTTAGTACATCTGTGTGTGGGGAATATTAACTCCTATGTCATGCTAAATTCTGAAACCTTTGTCTTTCAGTGCAGAACATAATTGCTCCTTCCAAACACTTATGTAGCTCAGCCTAACCTGAGGCTGTCTTCTGATCTCAGATAAACCCAGGCAATCCTTCTGGCTTTAGTGGGATTATGCCAGCATAAGTGAAACTAACATTTACCCCATGGTGTATGAGAGTTGATAGGTGCAGACGGCGCTGTGTGACGTTTCAAGGCTGCAATGGAAAAGGGCTGGAGGATGGTAGGAAAAAATCATACGCTGTGTACACAGAGCAGTGGAAACTATTTAAAGCAGCTCCAGCCTCGAATATTCTGTGTAGTCCCTTCACAGGGAGAAAGATGTTACATGATAGCCTGGGTATTTATGTGAACAGACTCCGTACTATAGAAACAGTATAAAATAGAAAATGTTGACTACTTCTGAGTGATGAATGACACAATCTGTTTGCAGGAATGCTGAAAACAGACCAGGAAGTGAAGCTGGCTAAAATTAATTCATCTTTAATACTTTCCCATTCAGGTCTGTAGGAGTCATAGCCAGTGTGTTCCCATTCCAAGCTCACATTTTTGATAATGGCAACTGCAAGGACTCTTTCTGTCAGATAAGCTTTATATCAAGGTTGTGGTAACTGTCCTTGAAATAGTACCAATACTTCAGGGTAGTGCAATATGTTAGAATACTGGAGCATTTCTTGAAAATGGGGCTTTTCCTTGTAAAAACAGAAAAAAAGGTTGGTGACAGGGATTTATCTGAAATTAACTATTCAACCCTTCTGAAAAGGTGTGCTAGCCTGCACTCAAATGTTTGTAGCTTTCTAAAAGTGAGCTGCATGTAAATATTTTTCCTTCATGGGATTCCTATGCTGGCACTCTGTGGTGCCTGTGAAGGGTTCCCATGATGGCGTGGGACTCAGGTGCCAGCAGATTTACCATGTGTGCGTGGCGAGCAGTGACAGTCTGCCCTGGGAGGTAAAGCAAAACCGGCACCTGCATGTTGCCATTTACTGTTGTCAGAGCTACTGTTGGCAGAGCATTCAATCTGCATTTTGATGCAGGTGATAATTTATATAGAAAAATGAGCTAATATGTTGCACAGTAGCACTCATGGCTCACCAGCACCCCTTGCACTAAGAGGAAGCTGGAAGGTCAGTGGACTGGATGTTGCTGTACTCTAAGGAGCATTTGTTAAAATATACCGGGTAAAATTTTGTCTCCTGTAAATTATCAGAACTTCTACTTGTTCCACTGGATCCAGGTTCACTTTATCACTTTTCAGTCAAACCATGTGTTTTTTGGATGGAAAGGAAGGAGAGGGATACAGAAATTACGTTGTCACACACATAGCAGAATACTAGCCTAGGTGTAGCTTCAGGTTACTGAACGTTTGTCTCAAACATCATAGAAAATAGAGTTTTGGTTTTTATTATGTATAAGTTACATATTGAAAAGTCCACTCCTAATCCAGCATGTACCTACTTTGCAGGAAATAGGAGTCTTTGGTTTACCTATGGCAATTTGTGCAGGAATCCTTGGAGTGTCAGCTTAGGTGACACACTGTAACTCATACTTCATGCTTATTCAACCAGCAGGATGCTTGTGTAAGCATGCACTTCCCTACATGCATGGACTCATTAGTGGTGTCCGAGATTATTGCAATATTTAAAAGGTTTTTTAATTTTAGACCTGCTTTTATGAGACACTGGCCAGTCTTGTGTTCGTTTCCATTTGCATCTTGGGATTTTACAACACAGTGGATATGTTTCCTGATTTTATTTTTCCAGTTGCATATTTACAATGCATCAGACTTTAGTTGCAAGTTTAATTTACAATTTATTCTTCAAAACTACAGGACTGCGCGGGCCAGAGTTGATACTGTCATCAGGGCTTCTGTGTCACCATTTCATAGCCCTCAAGCTGGTGCCTGTAAGTTGTCACCAACGAGAGCTCTCCATGTAGGCTCCATACAGTGGGCCTGGTGACCTCAGTCCGCCGTCTGACGGGCACATGTCTGTAGCTAAAGGGCCTGTCACTACAACTGACATCCTTATCTCTGTCTGCACAGAGAGCCTGAGTTTGGAGCAGACACGGAGATACAGCACATCTCGATGCCAGCGGCACAGAGACAGGGAGCTGGCGCTTTGCGACATACTCCCAGATCCATCAGGGTTGGGAAATGTGGTCCAGAAAACATGCTCCTGTCCTTCTGGGAGCCGGTTTGGGTTCAGAAACAGGGAAGCTGCTTTCCTGTGGAGCTATGTCTCTGCTAATGTTGCTGCACTGCACTGTGGAGATGCACTGTGTCAAGCTGGCCCTATGTGCCAGACTCCGCTGTCTACGCAGGCTCCCTCGGGGATACTGACTGCTTTGAAGTGTTTTGGGTTGGGTTTTTTTTTCCACCTGAGCTGAGGCATGAGGAAGAGAAACTGCATTTAGTTTATCCTTGCTGCCGTCTCTGCTCTTTATTTCAGTTAATACTGGACTTTCAGGCCTGTCGGTGTGGGAAGATTGTCAAATGCTAAATTCATATGAAAACATAGACCCTCAAAACCTCCCGCTTTAAATGCATTTCAGTCCAGCTTATAAGAAATGGGTCATTCAGTAGCCTGTCTTCTGAGTATTGTTAGTTGTATTTTGTCCACAGCCTTATCTTTGCCACACAGACTTCCAGCTTTTAGTAAACAGGTTTGCAGGTCTGTCTACAGGTATTCAAATATTTCTGTCTGTTTTAAAACCTCAATACCAGCTGAAATTAAGAAAAAGGTCTCAACACTAAACATACACTTTTGCTAACTTAACCACTTTACATAAATTCCCTTGGGATGATTTCTTTTCTCTGTCTTCTGGAGGGTGACATTTGTTCTCACAATCTGTGGTGAGACCACAGTGAGCTGGCTGACCACAGTAACTGCTGCCCATCGCTCTGCTCGCTGCAGATTAGGAGCATGGGAGGTATCTCTTGCTTCTCTTTTTTATTTTTTTCCTATTTCTCACTTGCAGAACAACTGAAAAAGGACGAGGTTGAGGTATTTCCTGAATGTTGCATTGTGCCTCGCCCTGCATGGTGCGCAGAGGAGGCGGGGAGAGAGGATGAAAAGAGCTGTTGGACTAACTTGACTCTTGTGTCACCCAGCTGCTCAGAAAACAGAGGGTCGACAGAGACTGGGGCTTCAAAACACTGAGGTTGGAGGAGGCAGCGCTGTCAGCCTTTCCTGCACCAGCCTGCAGAATGGTTCCTGCTCCGTGTCTTTTCTGTTTCTGTCTAGAAAAGTGCTTTTTACAGTAGGAAAAGCATTCTATAAATATTCCGTATTTATTATTTTGTTAGAGGTTATTCGCTATGCTGAATTTAGATCAATAAAATGAGAAAAAAGAGGAAAAATACCCAAAGATAAAAGAAACCCAGAGAGCTGTGCATTCCAGAATAAACACAGCACTCCCTGATGTGGTGCAGGCACTGTTTGTGCCTGGCTTCCCAACAGGGGTTCTTGCACACCCAGTAACTTTGTTTGTATTTTGTAAATTAGCAGATGGTTCTTTGATACAAAGGAGAAAGTGTTCCCACATCAGATGGAGTATCTCTCTTTCTCTCTTCCCCCCGCTTTGATACTAAACAAATCATAGAGGAAGACACAACCACAACTGCTAAAATTAAAGGAGAGGTGGAGCAAAGAGAAAAATATGTGTAAGTTAACTGTAAAGTTCAATTGATGCTGACTACAAGAAAGCAAACAATATAATGGAACAGGAGATAGTCTCATGTCCAACATTTCTGAGCTGTTCTCCAGGAGACCTGGGGTACAGCCAGGTCAGTTTGTGTGACCCTTTTCACCATTTCCTTCCCCCAGAAGCTGCCTAACCCTCATCCATTGAGGGAATTACATAAGTGTGTCACTGCTGAAGTGGGGGAATAATTTTGTACCTGTCACGCACCCATTTCATAGAATCATAGAATCATTTAGGTTGGAAAACACCCTCAAGATCTTCGAGTCCAACCTTTAATCTAACACTACCAAGTCCACCACTAAACCATGTCCCTAAGCTCCACGTCTACACATCTTTTAAATACCTCCAGGGGTGGTGACTCAACCACTTACCCTGGGCAGCCCGTTCCAGCGCCTGACAACCCTTTCAGTGATGAAATTTTTTCTAATATCCAATCTGAACCTCCCCTGGTGCAACTTGAGGGGACTCGCTTGTTACTTGGGAAAAGAGACCGATCCCCCCTCACTACAACCGCCTTTCATGTAGTTGTGGAACGCGATAAGGTCTCCCGTCAACCTCCTTTTCTCCAGACCAAACAGTTCCAGTTCCCTCAGCCGCTCCTCATAAGACTTGTGCTCTGGACCCTTCACCAGCCTCATTGCTCTTCTTTGGATGCGCTCCAGCACCTCAGTGTCAGGGTGGAGCCTGTGCCTTCATGATATATGTAAGGCATAATGCCTGTTTACCAGAAGTTGGACTTCATCTTGGCTGGAGCCTCAAGGCAGTTATCGGAGTAATGTAACAGCAATTAAATAAGATGCTTACAGACTAGGTCTGGCTAAAGCATATTCCACATTGCTCAAAAAAACCCCCTTTTTAATTGCTAGTCTGAAATTTCTTTGGAAATATTATTGCTGCAATAGTCAACTCTCCCCTCACTTACTTGAAACCTTGTCTATACAGACATTACAATGATGAACTATCGTGTTTCTTTCTGCTTGTGTGTGTAAACTATACATATAAGAGAAAGAGTGTTCTTTAGGGCAGGCCTTCTCTTTTTGATCTGTGTTTGTACAAGACCTGGCATTATTGAATCCCAGTCCATAAGTGAACCATACAAGCACGACAGTACTGTAAATAAATAGCTATTCTGAAGATAAAATTCCATTTACCTGCTGTTCAGCACTTTCCCCTACAGGTCTTTGCACCAGGAGTCTTGCATGAAAAAGGAGTTCCCGTGTCTTCTGTGTCCATCTCTGGTCCCATTGACCTGACTGCCAGTGGAGGATTTGTCATTGCCCCTAGTAAGAGGAACAGGTCCAATAGCTGTAATGCTGTAGAACAAAAGAGAAAATGCTTTCTTATTCTGAAGCTTTGCCTGAAATGTAGCCTGTGTCCAAAGGTGGAACAAATTATGGCTACTTTTTCCTTGAACCCTGGGTGGCAATTAAGGGGAAAATTTGCCCAAGTACTTATGCAGAGACTTAAAGGGTATGATAAAACCAAGATGGATATAATGCTCATTGACAACAAGTAATTCTTTAAGCAGAGGAAAAAGAAATTAGGCAAAAAATTTGCATTATATATAGGAAAAAGGTCTACCATGGAAAAATACATATCCAGTACTAAACATGGGCACAAGCCCAATTCTTCTCATTTTATAATCATTGAGAGTGGCTCCACTGAGTTCTAGGGGACTTGAATGGGATTCAGCTCCAAATCTGGCTTTCTTAGCTCAGGAATATTTTTCTTGAAATTAATAGGATTTCTTGAATTAGGAAAGTAAGACAGATTTTTGGTAGCAAACTCTTGCTCTCCGGACTTCACCATATCCATGATTTGAGAGAGGGCCCTTTCAAGATAATGCCTGTTACTGGCATGCATAAATTTATAGTTATGTTTTGTTCTGTTTCCTAAGGATGGGAGTCTTTGGACATACATAAGGAGACAGTTAAACTATCTAGAGAAGTTTAAGGAGTCACCAATCTACCCTCTAAAGGTTCCCAATATAATTCAGAGTGTGCATGGGAGATCAAGCACATATTAGATTAATTTGCTCCTTTTGACTGTTTGGTGACTAATTCACACATGGGCACTCCTCACTTCCCTCTTTGTATTCATCACCTGTGCATAACTGGGTAGTTATTTGTAGAGGGTAAATCAGATTTGTAAAATGAGAGTGCCTGTCTGCACATCGCAGACCTCTGTCCAGTGAGCAGTGCTGCTAGTTGAGGCAGGTCTCATAGATTCTATGGGTTTTTTACGGGTTTTTTGTTTGATGAACATGTAAGACCTTTTCACTGAACACAGTGAGTTCTGAGTTGAAATGCATTTTCTGACTGTTCTTTTGACATACAACTGTGAAACTCATTTTCTGTGACACAGAAACATGAACTGTGTAAACTTTGCATTTTTCATGAATATTCATTTAATATTTATAATTATTTCAGTCTTGCTTACATACTCCCCTTGTTTTCTAATACTCAAACCAGCTTTTTGGTAATTAATTTGAATTTTATTACTAACAAGTGGCATTTCCTATGAAGCCTATTACAAACATGGTACATTGTTCTAAATTGTGTAATAAAATAATCATCTGGAACTGCGACATCTTCAGCAAAATGGCTCTACTTCTGTTTGACAGGGTGAACGCCTATGTGCTTTTCAAAGCAACTAGTTGAGCACTGTTCATTTACAAAGAGGGAAGGGAGAGGAGAGAGAAATGCTACTCTGAGAACAGCTTGCCTCATGTTGACCTACTTTCTCTGCCAATCTGTGTGCAGCCGGAGCTGCTGTTGTGTTGACACTACACATCCAAGCTAAAGCAAACCCAGCAGAATCCGTGGCCTCAGAGAGTGGCTCTAGAGAAGACAAAAGGCCTTCTGGGTTTGACACGACTTTTGGATGTGCAGGCACTGCAGGACTGGGGTAGAGCGAGCTGATTTTCAAAACTGAGTCTCGTGCCTCCTCTTTCCTGTGAGATCTGAAGTAGATTATGTTCACATAACGCTGCCACTGTGTGTGTAATCTCCCAGGTTCATTTATGTCTAAAGTGGGTGGTGTTGGTCCAGGTAGGGTCTCCTTATCTGTGTGGGGGACGTAGTCAAAGAGCTGAATTTTCTATTCTTATCAGCATTTTCTCTCTCCTGCCAGGAAAATCAGGAGAACAAGGGAAAAGGGGTGTGCCTATGGAAAATGCAGGGATGCCCGTTTGTCACGCCGATCTTTGACCCTCTTTTAGCCCCTAGAGATTACTTGCAGATGGTGCAAGTTAGAGTAGCTGCAGAGCAAATTACAGTAGCCGTAGAGCTCCCTGAATCTCTTGCAGAGGGGAGAAGTTTTGTACAGAGCCTGCCGACCAGGGAACGGAAACTTTTTTATATCTACATATCCATGCAGGGGTAAACACCTTGTTATCTGTGCTGTCTGGAAATTATTGGATCCTGAGGTTCACTTCATGATCTTTGGGTTTTTTTTTTTACATGCTATCATTAATTTTTGAAAGGACATAATTTTTTGATGTGCTGCACATCTATAACTCCTTCTGCCTCTAGTGGCAGGAGGTACTGCTACCTCTTGAGAAATGTGAGTAAGAAAATACGTTGTGTTGATTTATATCACCACATCAGTTTTATAATTTCAACCAATATTTTCACAAAAGCTGATCTGTACTTTAGAAAACAAATACTGCTCCTTTGCCCCTGAAAGCTTCTTGTCCTTTAATGGAAATGAATACAGTTTTATTCTTAGCAGCTTGTTGCAGAAAACTCCAGTAATGCAGTTCTTCACCAAAACATCCTTTTTATGACTAGTTTTAACTTAAAGCAAGAACCCTGTTGATTCTGAGAAGGAGAAAGACCCCAAAACATTTGTTTCAAAAACATGGCATTACACCATTCTGGAGATTTCTTTTAACAAATCCTTTCTTTGCATCTCCTCTAACGAGGGTACTCGTGATAGGACACTGGTAAGATGCCTTGAGATTTATTCGAGTCCTAAAGAAATAGAGTTGACCTCAGTTTAGTAGAAGAGATAAAATAGTGAGACAAATCAGAGCCTTTAAAAAGACCTAAATGAGGTCTAGCAGAAACTGCTTACTGCTAGGTGAAATGTTACTGGGACTATCTTGTACCCTATTTCGAGAACTCTTGGGGGAAATTACAGCACAGCGCGGTGGCATGTGAACATAAAGTGCACGAAGCACTGTGCCCTGCCTCACTCTGTGGCACTCCCACCCCGCATCAAGGCTGCCTTTCTACGAGCTGGCTTAATCTGCTTTCTAAGTGGATTAAAACGGGCACTCATAGGGTGGACTAAGAGAATCCTTGGATAAAGCCAGCACAGAGCACCGAGTGCAGTTCTTACACTGAATTTCATCTCCACAGAGATTTGGGTATTTTAAAATTCACTCAATGTAGCGGGTTCTGCTTCTTCGTACGATCATGCAAGTGGGTGAAAGTTTCACATCTGCCATTCTGCTGAATCTGTGTTTCTGGGGTAGATGTTCTGCTTTCCACCCCGTTAAGATTTCTCTGCTGCCATTGCCTATTCCTAAATGTTTCTCAGCTACCTGAATTTGCTTTCCAATAAGCCATGTAGGCCGCTGGAGCAGGAAGCTTTGTGGGCTGCTTTCATCGGCATGCTGCTTGGTTTTGAGAGGCTGGGATTCAAGGGTTTGGCTTTGCATGAGTCTCTTGCAGTGCCGGACCTCGCTGCCTTGTGAAATGCACGCGTGGTTCAGACGTTCCTACACCTCTGAGCCATGAAAGCCAACTGAGAGCTCATAGGTAGTATGAACTGCTATTACTGTAGCACTCGAAAACTCCAATACTTTTTATTAAACTGTCTGAAAGCGTTGTTTGATAATCATTTGCTGTAATGCCTGTGTCATATGATTTCAATTATGTAACAACAACTTAAGCTACAATTCTTTTTGTGAGGTGACATTCCTGTTGATGTCTATTGGGAATTAGGCAAAGTCAGAGTGGAGGCACTGGAAGGAAAGTGAGGATGAAATTGTAGGTGGATTGAGTGACTTTTACAGTTCAGAGATAATCACAGCGAAATGGATTGGTCCTCTACACCTGCCATTTCTGTCATCTGTGCTATTGCTTAATATTTTTCTTTTATTTACATTAATTTCCTTTTAAGCTTTTGCTGTTTAAGGAACTCTTGTAAACTACAGTGCCATGAACTGAGTGTCATGAATTCTAGTCCTAGCTTTTGTTCCTCCCAATTTGGTGATGTCTGTGCTCGAGGAGCCAGGACCACGTCCAGACTCTCCATGCTGAGACAAGATCTGGGAGTGCACATCCTTCCCTTCCCTACCTTCACATCTATGGAAACCCACAGCTGAGAAAGAGTTTCAGGCTAGTGCAGCCAAATCAGCCAGGTGTCTGATCCGAATGATCTGACTGCCATGACTGTACTGCTCTACAGAGTGCAGATGTAGCCTGCAAAAAACTTAGGGAGGGTGCTTGATCCTCCTGCTTCACTTTACTGTGCTGTGCAGATAGTCATATTCCTCACTGACCAGCACAAGGATCGATTCCTTAAAATCTGGAAAGACATCTGAAAACCTAAAGCAGTAATTTCACAATTGTGCTTAATCAGGACTGTGCATTTAATGTTAATGCTATTATATAAATGTTCATTGACAAATTAAGAATCCATTTTAAAACTCTTTTAGAAAAGTCAGTAAATGTAAGTCTCTCTTCACCAGTATGTGGTTTATAATCCTGTAATAGGAATGTTCTACCCTGTCTTTTATGGATGTGTACCAGAGAGATGTGATGCTTCTCAATAAGCAAAGCTTACAGCCCAGTTCTTTCCCAACATTAGAGATTTGACTTGATTGTGGTGGTTTCACTTCTGCTGAAAGCACAATCAATGCCTTGTATTTTCAATACTGTGAAGATAAAGAAGTGCATCACATTTTTCAGCAGGAGTATCACTTCCAGCAGGCGTAGAACAAACAGACCTTTCTAGCTGTTTACATGAGTAGACTTTCAAGTGTATCCTCTAGTTCCCTTGGGAGGTTATTTTTTAAAGCTTACATCAGTGGAAAACAAAACTGAGTTAGTCTAGTGTCTTTTTAAAGTCTTGGATGACATACAGGCTCCCATCCTGCTGGTCAGGTCAGCCACTGCATAATGACTCCGTGTAACCAGCGCTGGGCTGCTAACCTGTCCTGCTAGAAAACGGAACGGCACTGCCTGAAATTGCCCACGGCCTGCTTGCGCTGTCACGCCTTGGCTCTTGGCTCAGCAAGGGATGTCGGGGCGGTAGGGACTTCACTTCTGCCCGAAGCCCAGCATCACGAGGGTCCATTATTGAGGGCTGGTTTTGGGATGTTGCAAACGAGCTACCCTGAACTGCCCTTCTACTGCGGTGAAGTTGTGCCAGGCACCATAAAAGCTGGAGCCAAACGCAGCCATGTACAGGCATGGCTAAAACCATACTAGGAATGTGCACACTGCACCAAAAGTTATTAGTTCCCTTCGCCGCTCCAGTAAATCTCTTCCTGCCACAAGCGTACACTGAGAGTTGCTCCTGCCTGAAAGAGCCCTGTGGGAGAGAATGGGTGTCAGAAAGGTTAAGTAACTCAGTCCACAATTGCAGGGACTTGTCCATAATTTCAAATTCTCTGTGCAGAAAAGGAAGGCTTTTCTTTCCATTAGACTGTGCAGTTAAAGACAGACAGAATCTGGCTGTCCTGTGTGAATCTTCTAAGTGTAATAGTTTCTCATTTGGCATAGATTTTCAAGCCAAGGTGATTAATAAGTCATAAATATAATGTAACAGTGATCCTTAAAATAAACAACATTCCTTGATTTGAAGATCCCAGGAGATGAGTTTTAATTTCTCTAACCAATCTGGGAATGTAGAAGATTTTCCTGCAGTGCCTTATTGATATAATTTGACCTTGCTCAGGAGTGGAGCTCCCTGATGGAGGTGTGCGGGGGGAGGAGGGGGGTGTGGGCACACGTGCAAAGTGCTCTTACTATGCCTGTATTCAAATTCTAATTCCATATTCTTGTAAGAACGATCTCACTGGGAACCAAAAATAGCACAGACGGAAAATATTCTCACAAGATGATTGTCACACAAATAAGAATAGTTTCTCTTTAACCCGTTCTCTTATCAGCTAAGCTCTCTGCAGGCTCCTCATCCTCTGCTGGTGCTTTACTTTAGCCCTTGGCTAAGAATCTATTCATGAAAAGCAACAATTTAATAGTATTAAAATATCTCTGTGGTTGACAGTAGGCCACTAAGCTGGATTAAATGTAGTGTGCTTACCTTGTTTTAACAATATAGAACTATTGCTTCAGCGATGGTAATTTGCTACCTTTGTAATAGGTTGTGGTTTTGAGTTTTGGTGACTGTTTTTCCTCTCCTAATGCTCTGTTGCTATCAATGAGACGATAGCACAAAATGCATGTCTGACCCAAATTCTCCCTGCCAATCACAATTTCCTGCATAGAAAGAGAAGGTGAATTAACGGTGATGCCTTTATTTATTTTTATTACCGCAGCACCCACAAGCCTCAGTTTTGGAAGAGACTGGGCTATGCTAGGCATTATAAATACACAGAACAAAAAGGTTGTCTTTTCAGAAGGCCTGTCCTCTATAGTACTGGAAGGGGATGACAGATGATACTGTGCAAGAAAACCACGGATAAATATTTTTCAACAAAGAATGCGACCCAGCGGTTGTCTTTATAGGCACCATGGCAGAGAGGAGGTACGAGGAAGTTAAATGAGAAGTATGAAGCTATGGATGCTCAGGGAAGCTGCTGCACAGTGAGACAAAACCTGCATTAGATTTTTTGAAGTTATAGTGAGTGGTGTGACCTAGCAACACCCACGCATCCAAGGCAGAAGCTGATCAATGCAGGAAATAGATCCACCAGAGAGGCTGCCACAGGCTGGAGAGGTGGTGTGTTAGGGAACGGGGAGGTGGCAATGGGATTCAGAGAGAAAGAGAGGGCAGAGGAGACTTGATCCCATGAATCCCCTATTTTATCCAGATTGTTCTGGGGGAAAAGCACTCTGTAGAGTGTTAACAGTGGTGTCTGCAAATGAGCTGATCTGTCAAGTCAGCGTTTTACAATGGCCTGTTAATTCCTGGACTTCTATGATAGACAGTTATGTATAAATAAAAGCTATCATCCTGTTCTTTTATTTAAATTTGTTTATAGACTATGGAATTTGTTTATAGACTATGGTGAAAAGCTGATGGTGACATATTTACCACACAGCAGATGTTCATAGTTCTCAGCCACATCATCTGCCCAATTGCCCATGGCTTTGTCTATTCCAATTATTTTTTCCCATATGTACACATTGGGTAGCATTCCAGCTCCGAGACAAAGAGGGTTTTATTTTTTATTCCTTTCCAGAACAACTGAGGTCCTTTGGACTTCTGACAAGGGCTGTCACATCCTGCAGAAGAGCCCTGAAAACATGCCCACGGGCAGTAACCTGTAAGGGAGTCACTGACAGGCTCCCAGTTAGCAGGTCTGGTGATACTTCTGCTATGAAGCCTTCCACTTTGGGCATGATGCTCAGCTTGCCCGTGTTGCTTTACTGCAGAAAGCGTGCTATGCCTGGAATATTCCTGCAAGTCTCTCTTGTACTGACTGCAAGAGAACCTGGAAAAACCTGTCCCATGATGCTGCTGTGCCAGCTAAAGCGAGTATATGAGCAGAGTCTGAGCGCAGAACGGTGGAGTCCTGAATGCTGCCCACACAAGCGAAAATGTTTTTACTGTCGTAAGTAGCTGCAGAATGCTGCCCTCTCTTCTTTTCTGTAATGATAACCTTTGATGGATCTGGCTTCTCTGAGAGACAAGGGTTGCCAGTGAACTTCAACGCTGAGAAGGAGTTGGGAGATGCACTTCCTTAAGAAGAGATGATGCTGCTGGGGACCTGCCTGGTGATACCTTGGCTCTGCTTGAAGCAGGGTGACCTGCCTTCCCAGGATTTGGAAACAGGCCTCTTATTTTTGCCTTGCATGCTGAGCTAATGTGCTGCTTGCCTTCCCTTTGTGTTTTTGTGTCCTTGGCAGAAACCTGGGCTGAGGAGCGCTTGCCTCCGCTGTTCTGGTGTGGGCAGGGGAGGCAAGAAATCTCGGAGCAGCTACACTTGTTGTAGTTGAGCACTGAATCACAGTGATGCAGTCCTGCGGGGAACTCGACGTCAGTTGAATGCAGAGTAGTGCTGCAAAACGTCGCACGGGGCAGAGAGAACACAACCAGCTTAGACAACCGGCTTTGACATTAGACAGGCCATCAGCCAGGCACAGTCTAGCCAGCCTGGGACAATCAGCCGTGCTGAGACAGGGATAATTAGGCAGACACAGAGATACCCTGCAGATATCCTTCTGCAGCTCTTAACAATTCTTAGAAAACTTTTCCTAATATATAGCTTATATATTGCTTGCTCTGAATTAAATTAGTTCTTATGTTATCTGTCACAGATGCTTGTTTACTATGTTGGAAGCTCCTATCATATTCTCCTGAGTCTCCTCTTTTCCAGACCAAACAAATAGAGAAGAAATTCAGTGTTCCTGTGTAGGAGGATGTTTTCCTCTCAAATTTGTTTGCATTTTTGGTAAGATACGGTGTTCCAAATTGCACCCTAAGAGAAGTTTCACTGATGCTTAATGAAAGGGAATAATTATTTCCGATGTCTGACACGCATCAGTCTTATTCGTACATCACTGAATGAGCTTTACTTTTTTTGTTGAGTGTGTCATGGTGTTGAGTCATATTCCACCTGGGGTCCTCCATAACTCCCAGCACTCATTTTGCAGTACTCTTATTTAACCAGTTATTTCTTATTTTGTATTTGTTCATTTGATTTCTCCTTCCTTTACTCAGTGCTTCACGCTTGCCTTTATTGAGTCTCTTTGCTTGATTTAAGGCTGTTTCTTCAATTCATCGAAACTGTTCTGAATTCTGAAAGAGTCTTTTAAAGCATTTGCAACCTTCTCCAGCATCTGCAATTTCTGCACTGTCCTTTCTACGAGCAGAGTCATTAGTGAGAACACTGAATCGACCTGGTTTCAGGACAAATCCTCAGGGGACCTCGCTTGATACATCCAGATATGCTCAATACCTGTGGGAGGAAAAACTGGTGTTTGAGCATAAGCTTTGGTCTTAATTTGGAAACAGCAAGGCATTAGGGCAGTTCAGGTAGCCATTTGAAGCGAAGCTTCAGCTTCATGAAACAGGATGAACAGGAAAACACACAGGTGCATCTTCTGCACAAGCTATCCCGTGGCTTCGAGCTGCCCGGCACACAAACGCCACGCACTGCCTTTGCATTGTGAATCCACACAGTATCTCAAAGGGGGTTATAAATATCCATCCTCCTTCAGTTTGAGAAGTAAGAAGAGGATGCAGATGGGTAAGAGCTGTTCCAGTGAAGCTCGTGCTCTCGCCCCGCGCATAATGAGATCAGAATGCAGGCAGGAATGTGTGGAGGAGTGGAGCTGGCAAGCATTCACCAGCCTGAATTATTCTAAGACTATTCCATCCCTAATCAAACCTTTTTCCTTTTTTCTTTTTCTCTTTCTTTTTTTTTTTTTTTTTGTGCAGAGGTG
>Ga0065711_1028703_pt1 | contig 39651 bp, 28 predicted proteins | sample Hoacrofraction12_FD_59098 | JGI IMG/M metagenome (GOLD analysis project Ga0065711, IMG submission 59098) | Hoatzin crop microbial communities from Cojedes, Venezuela - Epithelial fraction 12 v2 (version 2) | ecosystem: Host-associated > Birds > Digestive system > Esophagus > Crop | place... | reverse complement strand
AGCCTGAAGAAGAGAAGGCTGAGAGGGGACCTAATAAATGCTTATAAATATCTGAAGGGTGGGTGTCAGGAGGATGGGGCCAGACTCTTTTCAGTGGTGCCCAGCGACAGGACAAGGGGCAACGGGCACAAAATGAAGCACAGGAAGTTCCATCTGAACATGAGGAAGAAATCCTTCCCTCTGAGGGTGACAGAGCCCTGGAACAGGTTGCCCAGGGAGGTTGTGGAGTCTCCTTCTCTGGAGATACTCAAGACCCACCTAGACGCAGTCCTGTGCAGCCTGCTGTAGGTGACCCTGCTTCGGCAAGGTGGTTGGACTAGATGACCCACAGAGGTCCCTTCCAACCCCGAACATTCTGTGATTCTTTGATTCTGTGATCCCTAAGAAGACAGAGGTAGTGTGTTGCATAGCGGCAGCGTAGGAGCTGAATGGTATAGCCACGGGAGGCAATGTGTGTCCCAGGTGTCAAAGGTGGGTCTCCTAGAGTGCAGAAGGTGGCAGGAGATGAAGCTAAGGTAGGCAGTCCCCAAATTGGTGCAGATCACAAGAATGCTGGATGATGAGCAAATGATGCCTGATAACCCATTAGATGAAAATGAAGAGTCTGTCAGGCAGATGGTTTTTTCCCCACTAGTATCTAGCTGCCTTAAGGCTCACGTATCTGGGTCGGATCGTTTCCAAGAACCACCAACGTTAGCACAAAGATAAAATAGGGAAAGAGGAAACAGATCCAGCATGAAGGGATTTGGTATCCATGACCTACTGTTCAAGCTATGGCAGTGCCTGATTGCAGCTTTCAGTGACATTAATAGATGCTAAATATGATGGAGACTTGATTTCTGCTCAGTCTGCAATGGGAGCTGAGAAGAGCCAGCCTCTGCTTTAAAATGATCAGAAAAGGTCTCCCAGTCACTTCAAAGGACTGCTAACTCTGCAGAAGGGCTGCAGATGAATGTGTCTGCTCTGACAGCCCACACAGTGATGGCAATGAAGGCAAGAGAGATGGCTGCCCGCCATGCCCAGGTGGGACGCTTAGTTTCATCCTGCAGGAGGACAGCAGGTTAACATGTCTCTGTCCTGGGCCTGGCACCCTGACAAGTGTCTCCATTCATGTGGGACCCCCTGCCATGACAGGCACCTACAGGCTGATGTGGTGGTCCCTCAGTTTGAGGAACCAGACAGTGTCTCCTCCTGCAGCAGACTTACTCATGTGGTAATACTTCCTTCAGTTCTGGTCATGGCCAGAAAGGAAAAGCTTCTCTTCCAAGAGGATGAGGAGAGAGGGGAGCAGACCCATATCTCTCCCTACAGTTTCAGTTAAAGCTAAAAAGTAAATAAGACAAAATCATGCTGAAGCATGAGAAGGTGCCAAGCTAGGCGTTTTTTTCTGCAGGAAAAGGTGGCTCCAGTGGGGGTATGAGCAGCAGAGCCGAAGGCTCTGACTAAATTATGAGATTAAATGTGTTCAGGGAGGTCACTGGGATGAACACTGAGGCTGGAGGCACGAGGCCTGTCTTCCAGGCAATAGCTTTGGAGGAGGCGGACAAGAAAGGAGAAAAGCCAAGCAGCGCTCTCTCCTTTTGCCGCAAGGCCAAGGCTCTTGGATATAAAATCAGGTCTTTTACTGCTGATACAAGGATCAGATGTGTCTGTTCAGATGTTTCAGTTTTGGAAGAGCTTGGACAATGGCAAGCAATGTAAACGGGCCCTGATGAAGTTAGGGATATTGTCTTGATTTCTACCAATTTAAGCCTGAGTTATTGTCTGGCCCTCTGTGACAGCACATAATCACGGTCAATGAGAATTATTTATTCACTTAGAAGGGCTAATTTCAGTTCAATAATTAATGACTTGTGCATGTGTCTACTTGCTTTCAACATATGCAGAAGATTTTACAGAATACATACTCGTCCTTTATTCTGTTCTAACCTCAAAGGAAAACTCCAATCAATTTTGACTTCAGTAAAAGAAAATCACATTTTAAATGTTGAGGCATTCATTGGCTACACTCATTATTTCTACAGATGTTTCACTTGTGCCAGAAATTATTTGGCTGAACCTGCTCCAATATTCTTCTGTACTGGTGACTCACACATTGGTGGTCTATGAGGAAAGTGTGAAAAATAAAAGCGGAGAACAGCTTTCCATAGGCTTTAGTCTTTTGAGATCTGATACTGGGACAGGAGGGGACATGACTGTAGAGCTAAAGTCTTTCGATCAAAACAACTGTAACAGTGGTTTTGCCTGTTAAAACAGGAAGGAATCTGACCATAACAACACTGAAGAATCAAGCAGTATGCTTCAAATTCTATCTTTTAAGGCTTCAGTTATTCATCTGAGCTAAACGTAAACTGCAAGTTCAGGAAAATCAGTGAGAAAATCCACTTCTCATTAGCATAGGAAGAAGACACCAAGGACCACATATCACACCATAAGAACAAAATGCTCCTGCCTAATAATCAGCTAGAGGGTAAGCTGATACTTACTGAAGATAACTGTTAGAAACCAAGTTGCACCTGGTGCTGTGAACCTGGCAACCCATTATCCAGTCCAGTAGTAGAAGAATTAGGATACAGCATTTAAATGTTAACCTTCTAGCTTTTTGCTATGTTTGGGCCATATCTCCAGCAGACATCAATAAATTAATCAGAATTGTATCAGTTTATACTAGCTGGGAATTTGGACATGAATGCTTTCTCTTTAAAAATTTGACATGGCCAGGCAGACCTGCACATGATTGTTCATGCAGTTTCCGTTTTCTGTATACCTTTCAAATGCTTCAGCATTGTAAAGACTGAAAATCATTGTCTTTTCAAACAAACTGAAACATTCTTACAAGAAATATTCAGTATTCATGTTGCATATCAGTTCGTAATAGCTTTCTTTTTCCCAGAGGACTCATTGAAGTGTTTGTGACTGCATTGTCTATGTTCCCACAAAACTTATGAAGATAATCTAGTTGAAAAAATATTTATTTTTCCAGCTATATAGCATCAATTCAAAACTTAGAAAAGCATTAATTAATTAATTCCAAAAATAATCTTAAACCCAAACCATTTATCTGAGCCTGGCATAAAACAAGAATTAAGTGTAAAGAAAACAGCTTACCAAACATGAACATTGATTATAATTTAAAAAACAAAAAACAATTATAAGTCAATACAATATTTCAGTCAAATAATTCTTGACTGAATTATTACAAAGAACATTGCAGAACTGGGTACACAGAAGTAGATAATCCTGTAGTCTTGAACACGTGTATGACCAAGAACTCCACAAGCTCCACGAAGGAGAGGACTGTAAATACTTAAAGGGCAGAGTAATGCATGGTTTTTGCTTTGGAGTATGTTTATTCTGCCTGATTCCAAGAATACATGACTAAAGGAGTGAAATACAAGTTCATATTTAAGGAACCTTGATGCTATATGCGAAATTCTCTGGCAGTTTCAGCCCAGTTCATGAGTGCAGGCCCGCCTCACTGAAACTGTCACCATCTGCAGTGGTTTGCTCCAGCACTGCAGCAGAGAATGCAATGATGCAGTTAAAACAGGCCTAACCTGCAAATGTGTACCGTGTTACTATATACATACTTTTCTTCTCATAAAGAACTGCATCCGTGCTGTTGAACGTCACTGTCATTTTGGCATTTTCAGCCAGCGTTAAACACTGTAGCTTTTTCCTGGTGAACAAGAAGGCCCTGTTGAAATTGAGAAGGAAGCAATATTAACATAGGAAGCGATATTTTTAATTCAATTCAAATTATTCAACTTGCAATTATTTTTCTATGAATTATTAATTTAGTAGCACTATCTTGTATTCATTTATCTTTCAGATACTACACTCAGTATTTGAGACACCAGGTAAGAGACTGACATTTTCTACTGCTCTGAAGTGGCTGACTTTTTCAGGATGTATGACTACGCGAAGAAGTTACTGCGTGGGAAGCTAGTTACTGCACTGGCAAAAAGCTATCAACAGCATCCTAGCTGCTCAGGTTAGCGCTTTTCCCTACAATGAATTAGAAACATCTCACCCTTCTTTTGTGAAACAAGACAGCATCCAGCTAAAGAGGCGTAAGCAGCTCTCCGCATGACATTGGATAAGAGCAGGAACTTGAACACAGACTATAGAATGAGTAATATGTAGTAAATCCATCCCTTACTTGACCTTGTGATAACTTATGAGTGGAGATCAGCCACAAGATAAAAGCACAGGCATGGGTGACACTGCTGCAGGCAGAGCTGCAGCAGCATGGGGATGTTGGTTCTGAGAAAGAGTAGGAAAATGCCATTGATACACAGACACCCACAATGACATAGTTTTAAGATACAACAGAAATTACCTGCAATTAAAATTTCTTTCTGCTTCACATTTCTTTGCACATTCTTGTTCATTAATTGTCTTGTAAGACTGTTTATTTCGAGTAAGTATCCAAACACCATCTGTTCTTAAATAGTCATCCAGTATATCTCCTTTCACTACAAGGGAAGGAAAGGAATCAGACATTAAAAATGAGAATGCTGCAGTTACGAAGATCTGTGACTTTGAGTCCCATTTTTCATGCAGCATTGACAGGTGAAGGCACCATTTATTTTCTGTAATTCTGGGTAAAACATGATAAATTCTGAGGAAATTTCTGTCTTCTGACACTATCAGTCACAGCTGAATGACTGGAACACATCATAGGAAAAACCAGTAGAAGAGAGACATAGAGAAGCAAAACCAAATGGAGTTATGTATGGGTTTGAATCTGAGAACAAGAAATGTGAAACAAGAGTGAGAGGGACCCGAGAGAGTGACTAAATGGTATCAAACGCACCAATCAGAGAAAGAAGGAAAGTGATACATCAGTATTAAAGTTTTGGAGGAGCATGAATTGGGAGGACGTGAGATTATGACTTCCCATGTGGATGGTGCAATCACTACAGTTTTACTGGTCACTAAATAGTTGTTTGTCCTAAGATGTCTTGCCCTGGAGCAAGAAACCTCAATTGTAAGACGACTATATAGTCCTCTACAATGACCACCATTGTTTTTGTTGTAATGGGTTGAGCAGACTTACTAATCAATCTGTCAGGCTGCATCTCTGTTGCAACAAATTAACCCAAGATTTTAAATTAATAAATCAGTTATATTATTATATGTGAAAGCTACATGTGCATAAGATGTATATGGTGTACATGCTAACACATTTAACAGCTCGAAAATGTTGTTGCTCACAATGGAATTTGCCATCTAATTTACTTTTTTCCTTTTATGCCTATAAAGATTCTATGTTTCTGTTCATAATTCCTACAAAAGTTTATTTCTGTATCCATCATCAGGTTACAAAGTTAAAGAAGTGATGTGGTTTAATTATTTCACTTGTCAAGATAGATTATTATTGACAGCCATAGGGAATTCATAATCTTGTACAGCATTCTCACACGTAACATTATGAATCTTTCTTTTATGCAAACACCCATATTAGTCTCAATTCACAGCAACATCACTCCAGTGTAATTAACTCCCATGACATATAGGTCATCCATCACCTACCTCCACTTGACACGTATACATATAAAATAAAATACATTTGGGTCACTAATGAAAGTAAGATGATTAACTGCCTGAGGGCCATCTTCCACGCCTGTTTGCAGAGTTGGCGCAGTGCTGTAAAATCCGCATATCTTAAGAAATCTCTGACACTGAGGCCTCCAGTATCAAATCTTTCTGTTACAGTCGGACTATGTGGAGCACCAACAGCCTACCTATTTCTCCTGATGGACTCAGCAAACAGGTGATTCCTCTCCTGGCTGTTTTCCTAAGCTAACTGAGATCACTGTTTCAGAATTGGAGGGGACCATAATAGGAAAACATTACTTTCCAACCTTTGTTGGTTCATCTTAGAACCATATGTTTGTTCAAAGAGCTCTACTATAGACACCATGCCTTTTCAGTGACCATTAAAAAAAAAATTATTTTGCTTGGTTTAAGAATGAACACTTGAGATTTTGGATGACGTGCATAAGCTAAAAAGCAGCACAGATTGGCAGAAGTTTAGATAAAAGAAAAAATAATGTGATGTTAGTTGCCTGAAAAACACTACAAAGTGTAAACATTAAAAAAGGACACAACAGATTAAAAAATGCAGCAGGGAATGTATTATTCTGGCTAAAGTCCAAGTCTTTATAAACCCAGACATGACACATGACAATTGAACAGAATATTCACATATACGTGAGCAAACATACATACATAAACATATCTTCTTTTACATATGTATCTTTCCAGACTCGACCATTACTAATCCAGAAGACATAAAAAGTACTTTCAAGGCAGCTCTGTGGACCACCACTTCAGAGAAACTGAGTTAGGGCTGATAACAATGCACAAATAAAAATAACTTTATCAGCTATCTTTTTTAACCCAGCACAATGATACAATGATACATCCCTGTTATTCAGTCATTTTAAAATTTCTGAGCTATTAGAAAATCATACAAACTGTACTGATGTTTTTAACTGTACTTTTCAAAGGTCATTTAAGGGCCATACAATGATATGCAATGTTAAAGTACTAGAGAATATGATATATGATTGAAATCTGACTGAAATGTATATTACATGTGGAATATTCATTTATATAATTTGTAGATGAGCTTGAAATTCATATATTAACTTCAGTGGAACACTATCTTCATTTGGAGTTGTAAAAAACAATTCTAGATCTATTCCTGGAAAAGTTGATCTGGGTTACTGAAGACTAAATTTCTACCTACTATCCGCAGAAAAATAAGGGACATTTTCTTTTAAGTGTTTGACAACAGAAAATGTGACATTGTTGGAATATAAAGGAGCATTTTAATTTTTAATTTTGTTCTAAATATTTCATTTAAAACCTTTGAAACTCCCGTCATAAAGAATGAAAATTAGGATCACTGTGCTTATCAAAGCTTGGCAGTAAGAACAGCTTTAGCGTATGATCCAAAGCCTGCTGAAACCAGAGCACTGACTGCTATGGGTTCTGTAGCAGGATGCCCCCATTTCTGGCCATGAGGCATGTTTGCAGGGAGCCATTTGTTCCCTACACAGACACTGGAGCCTCCACAGCTCTCACTTTGTTCGACCGCAGCTCTCGCTGGCCAGCAAGACTCAAATCCATCGTCATCCAGGTAAGTGGCGACACAGAGATTTGGGGACCTGCCTTCAACAAACGGAGCTTACTAACATTTGGTCCCCATCTCACCTAGGCAAGTGGAAGGCAAAGGACTCTTACCTGAGCTGAGCAAGAAAAGAAAGAGGAAGGCAGCTTTGCTAGTCCCCATTTTGGCCCAGCTGGAGGGTGCTGGAAGTTGTGTGTGTTTCGGTGCACAAAGTTTTATTGACTCACACTGGAGCAAGGCAGCATCAAACAAACAAGGCAGGTAGGCGAAGTTAATCATTCTCCCGTGCTGTGACCCCCTTTGCCGTGCCGTGGCCATTCAAACAACCTTGAATTGGATGGATTGCCAAATCAGACTCAGTCATTTGTACTGGATGCTGGGAAATGTGAAGGCATCTCTTGTTTTGCAGGGCATGTTTTTGTTCTCACATGGTTAAGTCTTTCTTTGCTGGAGTACAGACAGGGGTAGTGTTGCTGGAAAGCATGGGAACTCATGTATCCAGGCGGAATTTGAATTCCACCTGACACTATAGTCCCAATAGTAATTTCAGCTGTGCATACCTGTATTGATTTACAAGGACCAATTTCCATTTAATCTCAGCATAAGCACCTTTACCAGATCCAGATAATACTAATTCTGAAAAATAGTTTAATTTTACTTTTTAATTGAAGAATTTCTTCTCTCCTATATTTCCTTGACCTAGGCTTTTCTTTTTTTCTTCTATTGGGAGTACGACTTAGAGTTCACTTTAGTTCAATAGCATAACTTTAGGTTTAAGACCCATAGGTAGCTATTTAGTGTTCTTCGCTACCAGACATTTAATCTCATATCGCATACATAAACACCTCCAGCAAGGGTGTCAGACTTTGCTCATCCATGTGTTATCCTGATTTCAACATCAGCTCACTCTGCATTCCCTAAGCGGCCTTTGCCTTGGAAAAGTTGCACTGCAGCACCATTTCATGGCTTCCCTTGCATGTTAGGTCACTGGTGCTACTTCAAAGCAGTTTGTTGAATCAAATGTGCTAGCAACTCAGCAGAGGCAGGAGGGGGCTGAGTACTGGACGAGGAAAACAGGCTTGAATGGGCGCGGCTGGGTCACGCAATTCAGTCTACTGCAATTGAAGGCAAAAAGTTCATTGAATCATGAGTTCCTTCTGAAAACCAGTGTGCCTGTCTACCTCCTTGTTGTCCCACTTCGTTTAGGTAGAAATTGCATTGTACTGAGGGTTTGGGATAAAGCTAGGGGTGCAGGACTAAATACGTGAGAGAGGCGTTCTAATATGGGAACCAGATTAGCTGCTATTTTACAAATTGTGTGAAAAGTCTAGAGATGATCCTTTTTGTAGTCCTGTGCTATTTCACTCCCGCAGGGTGTTGTAATACCATGTTATCTAGTTGTCTGCTGTGCTTGAGGCTGTTTCAATGCAACTTGGGAACAACAGCAAAGCAGGAGATATTTGTAGAGGCTTGGGAGAGCACCAACACTAGGCAAGGGAAACAATGCAGATGGGCCCAAGAGAGGAGCTGATGGGAGCTGGACTCAACTTGGGGAAACACTTGAAGGGTGATAGAGAGAAGAGGTTGGATACTGTGCAATTATATGTGGTACCAGGCTTATTGGGTTTTAGGAACAATTACTCATTGGGAAAGAAGGATAAAATTAAGGAGCAGAATGCAAAGTAGGCTTCACTAGCAAGCAGGCTTTTGAGAGCTACTTGAGTCTGATTTAGTCCCACATATTTTTAACAATCTTAACCCCATTTTCAATTTTCTCTCCAGATCCTGTGTTCCTTCTCTCCTGCTCCACACTCTCTGACTCCCTGGTCACTGTCTTGTCCCCAGCCACAGCCAGCATGTGGTCACCAACCCCTGTGCCTCCTTCCCATTAGATATTATCTAGTAGTGGTTTTTTCCTTACTCTAATGCAAAATTTGTTTTCCACACAGCCCTGCACTCCCCAGCACCACTGGCACCTTCCCCATCCTTCTGTATCTCCCATTTCCATTGAGGTATTCACTGGGTTTATGTGTTATGGTACACATCTGGCGGTTAAAGTATAAGAAAAAAAGTGGGTTACATGTGGCTGTTTCTCCTGCATGGAGATGTTTGAAAAGCCTTGAGTGTGAATTGAGTTTGTAAAACTCTGTGATAAACACTATGTTTTAGAGATTTTGACCAGATCAGCCTTTCCTACAGGTTTTCAAAACCAAAGGAGTTAGTTATGGTAGCCAAAGGTGTGTTAACATGCGTTCAGGATAGTTTGGGAACATCTGCTTGCATTGTGTAAGCAAGCACTCTCTTGTAAGCTTTCCTCATGTTAAAGGTCCACACACACTCCTGCAGGTCTATAGCAGTTGCCACTTTTAGGCTTGGATCTGGTTCTTGTCTCAGTCTCATTGCCTTGAACCTGGTTAAAATGCTCCTGCCTCGGTGTGGATGCTCCTGATTTATTTCTAAGGAAAGGAAAAAATTCTATTGCCATTTCTTTCAAAGATGATAATGCAGATTCGGAGAAAGACTATTCATCTCGGTATTAATGGATCTGATCTGGGAAAACTGGACTTGGAGATACTGTCAGCAGTTGATCCTGGTACAAAAATGCTCGTTCTACAAGTTTCCCACAAGAAAATGTCAAAATAGGAGAAGTGTCTTTCATCTGCCAGACTGGCAGTCCTCACTGCTGTCTTGAGACAAGGATCTGAACTCTCAAGACATCGTATTTGAAAGAATCTCTCATAAACTCGTGATTTATCTGTCTCCTTTGGCGCCTTTCCTCCTTTACTCTTCTCCCTCATAGATCCACACAGTGTTTAAATCTTTCCCTAGTTCTGGTCTTGCAGTGTTTGTTCTCATTTATTTGACCACTGTGAGGCCTACCGTAGGTGGAAGTTTATCAGATCTTATTTCAGAGTCAGGGTACATTCGTTAGCACAGTGGTTAAAATATAAACAACAGTAGGAGGCTTTTTAAATAGAAGTTGACCCTTGAAATTGGGTTTACTGTAAGCTCAGAAAACCCCCCTGCGAAAGAAATTACAATGTCAAAACACAGGTCACACCTTATTGAATAAATACACATAAACATAATTTCCCTAAATTTCAGAATCAGAAAAAGTCAGAAAACAGCCACTTATATACAAGATTTTTGCTAAGAGGCAGAAGGATCAAAGGCAAGATTCAGTTGCTTGGGAGGGAAGATCTCAAAAGGCAGCTCTAAGGAAGGGCAACTCTAAGGAAGGGCATAACCGCAAGACTGGGGTGAGCATGGAACTCATGTAAGAGCTCCAAAGGGTAATCCTATGGCATAGATCCACAGGTAGCTGACAACTAAGGAAGGTATTATTACTTTCTTTTCAAAGACAACCAGAACAAGTGACAAAAGAGAGACTTACATAGGCCAGATTCACCGAGCTAGAGGGAACTTTGGGCAGCAACCTTAGGGGGATAATGTGGACAGCTTCTAACAGCAGAAGAGATTCAGGAAGGAAAAAGGTAGCCAAGTTAAAAATAAATTCCCTCCTTGCTCTACACATGTAGGAACACTGACGGCAGAAGACCTGATGAATAAGTTCATATCTGCAATTTCTGGCCATAGACTCTAATGTATCCAAAGAAAGTGACGGTGACAGTAAGGAGACACAGAGGGGATGTTTTTCCAGCAGTGAAAGTTTCAGTCTTTAAGATGTTGATTTGTTCTGTCTGCTGCCATATGTAAGAAACCAGCAGAATAAAGTCAGGCAGATGTATGAGAAGCAGAGAGGTTAGGAAACAAGCAAACTGAGTGTCATCTTTATAGTAGAAATATCTAAAGAATGAGCTACTGCGGTTTCTGTGATGCTGAAAAAATATTTGGAAGAAACAAGGACCCTGCAATCAGCTTTAACAGAGCTGTGAAGAGTGTTAATGCCATAGAGAATCTGACAGCAGCCTTTACTGGAGGCCATGAAGACAAAACGCAGTCCTCTCCCTGCTTTAAAGGTAAGCAGCTGAAGAGTGAAATCAGCTGTAAACATCACGAAACAGTGCCCAGTTCAGCAGCCGTGGCATTTAGCACACAGTGTGCTAGAACTCTTTGTACATGAGGGGCAACTTCGTCATGTCACTGCTAGGTAGGAGGGCAAAAGCATTCTCCATTTCCTAGGCAGAGAGCTTTGGAGAAACCATAGCTAAGCTAAAGGATGGCATACAGCAGAGCGACTCGGTGGGCAGCTTTGAGTCCTGCTTGAGTGTCCCAGCATGTAATGCCCACTACTAGCACTGCTTGGGGGTATGGTTCAGTAAAACCACTGCAGTGATCTGCTGTAGCCCACTCCATGTTTATGATAGTGGGAACACGTCCTGCTCACAACTTTGTCCTTTCTTGATTTTGATATGTGTACCGCAATCACCACCCTGCCTGTGAGTGCCTGTTACTTGTTACATGTGGGGCTGCACAACAGAAATGGAGAAGCACCATAGAATAGGGCCTGTAATTCAACCCGTATGTCTATTTTTTTCTTCTTGGAAGAGTCTATAAGAAAGCTTTTTTCTTCTTGGAAGCGTCTGTAAGAAAGTGAGTATCTGTTTTCACCCAGGCTCCTCAAAGACTGGTGTCCTGCAAGTCCTGGCTACACTTTTTTGGGTTTAGCAGGCAAGCAGTTCCTGTCTCCACTGCCCAAATAATAGGGCTCAGCTGTGATTGCTGTTCTGGAGCCCGTGCAGGGGGAGGGTTTTTGAACTCTTATCAGTCCTTCCTCTCACACATAACAGAGCATTTTAACCCTTTGACCACTCTGTTCAAAATGGTTGGAGTTACTGAGGAGTCCTTGGATGAGGGTGAGAGCAGAATGTAGAAGAGAAAACAAAGAAAAAAATCATAGAATCATAGAATCATTACAGTTGGAAAAGACCCCTAAGATCAACAAGTCCAACTGTCAACCCAACACCACCATGTCTGCTAAACCATGTTCCAAAGTGCCATATCTACACGTTTTTTAAACACCTCCAGTGATGGTGACTCAACCACCTCCCTGGCAGCCTATTGCAATGCCTGACCACTCTTTCAAGAAAGACATTTTTCCTAATATCCAATCTGAACCTCCACTGATGCAACTTGAGTCCATTGCCTCTTGTTCTATCTCTAGTTAGTTGCGAGAAGAGACCAACACCTGCCTCACTACAACCTCCTTTCAGGTAGTTGTAGAGAGCAATAAGGTTCCCCCTCAGCCTCCTCTTCACCAGACCAAACAACCCCGGTTCCCTCAGCTGCTGCTCATAAGACTTGTTCTCTAGACCCCTTACCAGCCTCATTGCCTTTCTCTGGACACGCTCCAGCACAACGTCCTTCTTGCACTGAGAGGCCCAAAACTGAACACAGTATTCAAGGTGAGGCCTCACTAGTGCTAAGCACAGGGGCATGATACCTTCCCTAGAAGAAGAAGCATACCCACTGTTCCAAATATGGTTAGAAAAGCAGAGGACAGAATGCATGGAGAGATTTTGCATTTTACTCAACAATTGCCCAAGTGTCTCCAAAGACCCCAGCAAATGCCTGCTATTTGTAAGGTGCTGTTCTGATCTTTTTCTACACACTTACCCAGTTACATATAAAGATCCCTGCACTAGTTCCAGCTAGTGATGAAATTGGCTGTGTAGAATAGTCTCTGAGATAGGATGGATGTTTTTAGCTCCTTGCTTCCATGACAGTTTCAGAAAAGAGGGGCAAGCAACCTCCATTTTCCACACAATGTATGTATTGAAATTGCCAGTGCAGTTTCTGCTTGTCACTTATACATAGGTTTACGTCCATGCTTGTTCTTGACTCCTTAACTTGCATAAAGGAAAGATGTTCTTCTAACCAGCTCAATCTGAAATAAAATGCTAAAGCGGCAAGGCAGCAAATGATGTTGTTCTATTCCACTCAAGTCCACATGGAATGCGATCAGTTCAAGCCACTTGAGTCAATGAGATTTTCAACAATATTTCAGCAAGGTGAGAATATCACCTTCAGATTTAGTTTAATATTTTGGCAGACTCTGTGTGTGTGTGTGTGTGTGTGTGTGTGAGTGTGTGTTTCTGTCTGTGACTATACCATACAATAACATATTCCTGTTTACAAGCAGTTTATAGAAGTGTTTATGATGGTTCTAGTTTAATAGATAGTGCATAAAACACTTTATTCTTTAATCATTTTTATGTCCCTGTGAAAAAAGACTTTGCCATTAGATTCCACAGATTGTATTTGCTGGATACAACATGGGAAGTGTAGTTTGTTTTTTTCTCCCCTGACAGTCATGTAAACTCCTGAGCAAAGATGAGGAAGTTTTGCATTAGAAATCATGGAAAATTTGCAGATCAGCTTTATTACTGGGCATCAGTATATTTCAAGTCAAAGTAAATTTCTGAAAGATATGCCATTTACATACGTCATGTATCCAAAAGACTGTAACATATAATGTTCTATTTTTGCCAAGAAAGTGCAGAAATTTAAAATTTCTCGGAAAAAAAAAAGGTGGAAGGCAGATGAAAGCAGGGTGAAAACTTTAACAGATGATGTTATGAGCAACTAGAGTTACCTTCATAACTTTTTTCCAAATTTGTTTTAAAAGTCTTCAATACCTTCCCCAGCTACAAACTGCCCATTAGTCCTGTAACATCTTGTGTCACGTAGCTTCTTGAAGAAAATGCACTTCCAGCACTCAGAAAGGTATGAAGTGCTACAGTTGTCTACAGGCCTAAGGTACAGGAAAATTAAAAAATACAATGGTACATTTGCAAGTGTGACAGAGTAAGAACACACAGTGCACCAAAGCAGACCCAGGAAGCACGGATGAAGTGAAGAGGATGGTACTTGTGTGCCAAGGATGCAGGGTGCCATCCAACCACAAAGTGCTCGCGTTCTTATTAGAATCAGGGTCCGAGTTGTAACTTCTATGACAATGTATTAACACAGTCCTAGTAGTAATGAGTTGCACTGTAAATATAAAAATAGATTTATTATTTAGACACATCAAAAGACTGGAAAATGCAAAAAGCCTTGCCAGAAATAGTGCATCAGTATGTGCCAAAACCAGGACAACTGACTGATAGTAAATCAAGAATTCCCATGCTGCAAGAGAACAGCTAAAACCACAGTCATTTTCCCAGCTGGAGAAAATAATGCAGGATTTCCAGACTGTACTCTCATAAAATCTAAAAAAAACCAAACAAAAAACCCAAGTCACAAAATGACACCCAGAAAAGACTCAAATAACCGTGGAACCAAGTCAAAGAAAATTCAGAGAATATTGTAAAGTGAAGGCCAAAGAGAGCCTTCAGCTGCTGAAAACATCTTGTAGCAAGAGGACAGACTCCTAATGAATTGCATGTATTCCTGGGATAGAAACCTGATTTCCAAATGTGATGCACAGGGACATGAAAATTGTCATATTTATTAGAGTGTCCAGGGAGAGTTACACTCACAGTCACCCCAAATCTAACCAAATTGTATTGAGAGGGACTCCAACCTCCAAAAAGAGCATCTGTGGAGAATGGCATTTTTTAAACCTTGATGTCAAGAACAATAGTCTTTGGTTTACATGAAACCACAGCAGCATGTCAGTGACAAATGTGTGGGGTTGTTGGGTTCCGTGAGGAGTATGCAGCTGTACATGTCTGTGCTACCTCAGTCTGTGAATTACAGGCAGACTCTGCAAGACCTCTGCAGGCAATGGTATCACCTGGGTTGGCAGACCCCCAGCAGGCACAGTTCAGCATCTACTAGCAAAAGATGGTATTAAATACCTGAAATTTCCATTAGGCAGTACCTACCAGCACTGAGGAATGGCTTACAGACACCAGGAGAAACAGGAACAATTTCTGGGTCTAGCCAGTTATTACAGAGAATTTATGCCAATGTTTTTTGAAGGAACAACACTACTGGCAGAACTCACAAAAACAACAGTGCATGGGGAATAAAAAGCAACTGCCAGATGCCTTTCATGTGCTCCAGGAAACATTGTGCTCAACAGGTTCTGAAAGCATCCAAGTTTACTGAGCATACAACTCAAGAAGTCTTTGAGGTTGCATTACCACAGGAGAACTAGGGAGAGATGCACTGAGTAGAAAACTAGAAATGCAACTAGAAAGTGCATTTTTATGGTGACAGAGAAAAAGGCTCTGTTTCTGTGCTCACACTTCAGGTTTCTCTCAACCCTGTCTCACTCATTGATTAAGTGAGGTGGATGGTAACAACAGGCTTCAGAAGTGGCTGTAGCCTGAAACCTGCTCCCCTGTAACAGCCTGTTACATGTTCAGTGAATCACACAGGAAAAAGTGGAAGAGACCCACCACCACCTCCAGCTCCTGTGGGTCAGAGCACGAAGGTCTGTGGTAGTGTGAGAAAATTTGTGCTAAGGACCACGTCCTTTAAAAAGGTGTCCTGTTCCTGCGGCTGTTGTGGGGGTACACAACAAAGGGCAAACTGGATGGAAGGAGAGCAGGAGCTCAGGGAGGGGGACAGTGTTCAGGATTTGAAAGGAATCCAAGAAAAAGACGCTGTCAAGAAAGACTGGGTTAAAGAACAGCTATTCAAACAGTATTGTGATGAGCAAAGGAGATTGACGAGTGAGTCATAATGGAACCAAGAATTGATAGAGCAGATCAAGGAGTGAGTAGAGAGTCTGCAAATTTTTTTTTATTTTTTTAAATCTAACTTTTCTAAAATACCAAAATTTTATAGTCGGACCTCTGCAGAGTTCTTTATAGCAATAATTAAGTACCTGAATACTAGATATAGATTTATAGTATGCTTTAAATCAGGCATACAACTGGAAAACTAAAAAAATGCAGAAATCCTTGTTCAGATTACACGTCCATAGGAGGTGTGTGTTTCTTCTGATATACGTCAATACATATACTGTTTGGAAATGGTGTCTTTTTAAGTGATACCCAGAAAATTGCAACAACAGCTGAAAATGCTGGGACTAGCTTTGGCAGCTGACTTGGAGTCAATGGGATAGGTGGGTTTCTGTTGATTCTGATACTGCTGGAACATGTCCCACTCAGCACTCTCCTTTGGTTGCTGCAGCCCTGCTTGAAGAGCCTTTGTCTAACCCAGCCTTTCCTCACAGCTTCAATAGCAGTCCTTTTCCATTGCTCTGGGTGGCAACCAGGGCAGGTTCTGTGGCTCTGGGAGGCTTGACTAACCTGGGGATGCCCTGTCTTTCTCCATGTCCCCGTCACAGAGGGCGCAGGAGCATGAGCTGTTAAGCCCAATAAGCGAAGCACCGGCACCCTGGCACTCAGCTTCACTTGAGAATGTCCTTGCCTCTTCTGGAAGTAAACTGAAAGAGCAGTTGATTTCAATTCCTGAACTCTATGTCAGGGCTGAACTGTTGATGTCACAAGTAAGAGCAGGATTTCTGTGCACATGCCTCAAACATGTTAACCGTGCCGTATGCCATCCAATCACTGCTTTGCCCACTGGAGTGGATAGTTACTTATTTTCATGCAAGCATCCAACCCAGGAAGGTCAGATGATTGTGCAGCACAGCACACAGCTCTGCTTGGGTGTTCGGGGGGGAGGGGATTAGCCCCAAGAAGAAGCAACCCCACAAGGCCTTCATCCAGCTCCTGGCAGAACAGGCACAGTCTAGCTTGGCTTTTTCTTACCCAAAGCAGTGGCTGGGTTTGGTTGCTGCTTTCTTATTCCTGGAACAGCAACAGAAAGGGGAGCAGATGCCAGTGATGGGTACAGGGACAGGTTTGATTTGGGAAAAAGTTTCTTGCACAGGGAAGACCTTGTACACAGAGATATGCCAGCTGCCTGTGTGTACAGAGGAGAAAAACAGGTGCCTGAACCAAGAGGAAGCCACTTTCATGTGCTGGAGCACATCTCAAAAGAAAGGGGTAAAGTAGAGACCTTAGAGCTGCTGCCGCATGCAACATGGTTGACTTGACAGGCACAATACAGACACACTGACAGACAGTAATAGTTGGTCAGCTATTGTTCTGCAATTACTACTTATGCTCATCCAGTAATGATATTTATTTAAGAATCTTATGTATTATTACGAATTTATAGCCATATTTGGAATACTGTTTCAGACACAGAGACTACTTTCCAGAAAAGCTAGCCTGCATCCAGATTCAGTGGGCAACCACTGCATTCTTGATCCAAGAAACAAAATTTGGAGTTCGGACAAAAACAGGCTTTGATGGTTGGCTACAGTCCAGTCCCCAAGAGGTGACTCCATATTGGACAAATCTGTCTGTATCTTGGCAGACCAGAGGTCCTCCAACTTCAGCCTAGGGAGAAGAAGAGAGAATATGGTGACTACTTTAGTGATGCAGGCACTAGACATGCAAAGAGTAAAATACTGGCAGGAATAATATAGTGATAACTCTGAAGGCCTCAAAACATGACTGAGGCAAGGGTTGTAGAGAGAGTGAGAGTGTTTTATTAGACCTGCTGGAGTTGGGTGATCGTTGGACTTGATGATCTTTGAGGCCTTTTCCAACCTATGATTCTATGATTCTATGAAATAAGTGTGGGAGGGTGGAAAGTTGTTTCCAAGCACCTAGGCCATTTTTCTGATCTGAAAAACAAAGACCCAAAAACCAGTCCTGGTTGTGGGAACATCCACATATCACCATGAAGCCAATTACACAAAAAAGGAAAGTTTCTCATTTTTCCACACCCTCTGACCTACTTGATCCCAGGCAAAATGAATATAATTGTTACAATGCTGTGTCTTAAAACCCAGGCATGACAGGAGATTAATACCTATGTCCAGCGATTTGTATGCCTATAAATGAATGCACTGTCCACGCTCTTTAAGACATCATTTGCACCAGCAGGCTTGAACAGCTGCTCAGAAAGACCAGCATTTGCTTTCTGACTCAGTCACTAAGTAGCTACCAGCTTTTTATTGAAAAGCTCCCAACACGATACCCTCCATTAAGAAAACAACATTCTAAAAGTCTTTCCATATACCTGTGAAAATTAGAAAACTGGAAGCACTTCAAGCTTTATTGAATCAAGGGGTTAAATAAACATGTGGTACCACTGCAGGCAGCAGCAGAAAAAATCACTAGTTTCCCCTCTGTCTCTAGGAACAAAGGGAAGTCCAGGTAGTATACCACAGGCTTTATTTCAGGTGGGATGGGGTATTCACAACACTAGGCTACTATGAGCAAGATATGTCAGCATGCAGTTCTGAAAGGAACGTGAAATTACCCTATGCTATTTCCCTGCTATTCTGGTTGACTGTGTGAGTGAAGAAAAAATGCTATGTGTACCTTAGTTCTTATGGTTCATGCAGAAGCCTTGAATTGCTGAAGCTATTTCTGAGCCTTGAAAGTACAAATTGTCATTTGACCTGCATATGCTCAAAACTAGATTAGTCTTACCTCGCAGTTACCTATGCCTCCAAAAGTAAATCCACCACAAAATTCATGATTTTTGACAGTTCCATTCAGAAATTCAGGGCGATTACATATCCTGTTTTCAAGCATGGGGAATTCAACATCTTTTAATCTGTTGTCTGTGTCAGCACCTGTCACAACCAAAAAAGTATAACAGTCATAAACGGTAGCCTGGGCATTGTGCTCCAATGAAGCTTCAGTAATGAACGGACTGGGATCGTCCCCAGCTCTACTATAGTGTCTGAGCTCCTTGAATAACCTTGTTAAATCTTTCAACTCTTTTGTACTTGTATCATACCTACCCTCAACAAGCATAGGTTATTCTTCTTTGCAAAGTGTTACAAAATAAATAAAACCAGATGCTTAGTATTCTGAGCTATTGTGTCAGGTTGCAGGCTTTGGTTATGGTGCAGTAGCAATGGCTTGTTTCAGGGGGGAAAAATGTTAGCCTGGATTTCCTTTACATTAATTTGAACTCTTTCAAGCCCAAAGATAGTGTTTTCCAGACAAGAAGGATCTTCCTGAAGCCAAGATTGAATTTTCCCAAAACACAGTTTATTTAGATGTGGGGCTCTGGCTCTGCTCTCCTTCCCCTGCTGATTTCATTAACTGGTTGCATGGTGTGGCAGGACCCTCTTTTCCACTGCCAAAATGCAACAACAGTCTGTTGATTTTTCCATCCTAATGCATTGCCAGAAGGAATCCCGCCTGTACCACTTTTTTTTGGCTGTGATCACTAGAACATAGGAAGCAGCTGCCACCGTGTGGCAAGCTGAACAAAAAAGAAAAAAAAATGCAAGGTAAGAAAAGAAAAAAAAAGGTGAAATCCAGTAAATACGGCCTATGCTGGAGAAAAGGGTTTCTTGACAATGTTGACGAGTTACACTAATAGTAGTGATTACTCTTAAGCATTATTTTCATAGCATCAATTTTGTAGCTGAACAACACAAGAAGGAGAAAAAGGTACTGAAATGTATGTGGAAGGTTTTTACAGTGAAACTCGGAGATAGGGACGCATTCTGTTAATTTTAATTTTTTTTTTTAATTCTGTGGTTGTGCACACAAAGAGGAATGCATTGGTTTCATTTTTCAGGTGGGGTATTAATAGGGTGCTCTCTGGAAAAGGGAGTGAGAAGTGCATCCTTTGCGTGTAGCTCAGCAAGGCCAAACATTTATGTGGGAGCTGGAACTGAATGAGGACAGATGCCGGCATCACTGCTGGAAGCTGTGGGGATGAGGAATTGCCTCCCGCTGCAGAAAAAGCAGGTCAAAGAGGGCTGGGTGTTCTCAGCCCTCAGCACAGGTGGAGTGAGAGGTGGGCAGGAGATCACACAGGTTGGTTTTTAATGCTGGATTGTGAACAAATTTCAGGTAAGGGGCTTACTGACATTAAAAACCTTCAGCTTGAACTCATTTTGCCTGTGCCCCAAAGGTGGCTGGATCTGAGCATGCTCTGACTCAAAGGCATCACAATTCCCAGGATGCCATCTTATCTCAGATACAAGGTCTTAAGGCTCGTGCTTGCCCATATATCCCATCTGTCTGGAGTGAATGTAGGTCCCTGCAGAAGTCTATGCAGACAGTAATGTTTAGACTAAAGGAGCGCAAGTACAAGCTTCATTCAGACGTTAAAAAAATGTGTATCTGAAGGTCGAAACTAAAGGCAAGGGCATTGTTTGAGTATTGTCCTTATTTGTGAAAATAGTGTATACCTAAGCTGAAGAAAGACCAAAATAGAGAGATAAAAGGTGGTAAAGTCTAAAGCCTAATTCTCCTCTCTCTTTTCCTTTGTTTAATGAATTCAGTTTATGTGAGCAATGAGAGGGAAAAATCAAGATCTGAGAGAAAGAAACAAAACCAATAATGTTCCCTGGTAACCTCTGACTTAGTTAAACCTTAAGTAAAATATGTGTTTTTCAGGTCCCATAAGTGCACATATTTTGGGATAGGATTTGAAACCCTTCTTAAGTTTCAGCCACACTGAATATGCTTTACCTCTTGGTTTTCCCCAGGCAGTTAGAAAACATACTGCGTTTCTTTCTACCATCAGACTGGTTTCAGGCAAACAAACTGGTTTTACACGGTCTGTAATTGTTACAGGACTGGAAAACAAACAAAGAATAATTAAAAGATCCTTAGAAAATTCATCATCAGCTTGTTAAGCCTCCATACCCAGAAGGTTCTGCATGGAAATCGTGTAGGGAAGAGTGGAGAAGGTAATGGTGCCTTAAAACTGTATAGATGATTGTAAGGTGGTGCCTGGTCACTTAGTAAAAAACCAGGTTACTTACAGCAACTGAAAGTCTCTGGAATGTGTTTATGGGCACAGTGACAGTGCAAGTGTGTTTGGAGTATAGTGTTAGAGCACTGATCTCTGGTTACCCTGCAGTGGTACATGAACAAGCCCAAGCCCAGCCCTAGCAACACTTGCAAGTAAAGCAAGCCTGACTTATCTCAGATCCTCCCTGCCTCAGAGGTCATGGATATTTTCAGGGACTTCACAGGAGGAGGGAAGGATGGATAAATGAATAAATAAGCAGACACAGTTGAAGTTGTGGAAAATTCCTTTCTCTGGTTACATGGGTGACAGAACTGCGGGTGACAACATGCAGTATCTCACACATGACTAAGTCTAGTACCTCAATAAAGTAAATATCAAGATAAAACTCTTCCTCATCACAACATTGTGCCTGGAGCCTTCAGTGCTGGAATAAAGCTCGATATGGAGTGGACATGGCTCTGGGAAGCAGTTCTGCAGAAGATGAAAACGTTGCAATCGGACATCTTTGCTTCAGACTGTCTGATCCCTTCTTGACCCTCAGATGTAGATGTGAAAAGATGAGGTGGCTTCTGGAAGTGGCCCTAGCAGTCAGACAAGTGCAAACAGTTTTGGTACAGTGAAGCTATGTCTGAACAAGCTGTTAAATGAGATCTACCACTGTCAGGAACTTACCTTGTGAAGGTTAGTTGTGATTATGAAAGAGAGTAGAAGGACCTGAATGAACTCCAGGGGCTCAGTCAGGGTAACATGAACATTTATAATCTTTTTTCAGGCCAAGAATGATTTTCAAAGTTTTTGATGTGATAGATAGTGAGATCTTCAATGTCCAATTAAAGGGAACTAACCAATCCCCCTGTTCCTAATCAGGCCATGCCAGGGCCATGAGCCCCAAGCATATTCAAGAGAATGAGAGACCAAGCGGGACTGACTCCCACTTGTCTTAAAATAAAGATGTCTCCCCCACAAAAATCTGAATGAAACATGAACGCAACAGTCCAGGAGGGTAGGAGATGCGAACCAGCTCCTGTGCTGAAGCTATAGTTGTGCCAATGCCATCACCATCATTTTGAGCCCTACCCTACTGCCCTCTGAAGAGCAAGATGGTGATCTCAAACATCCACTCTCACATGATTCCATGAAATTAGTCCTGTGTGAGTTCTTTTCCCTACAAGAATGGAAATCAGTTCTGCAGCTTCCAAAACTAGTTAATTCACTTCTTAATAAAGTCCATTTTTATCAAAAGAATTCCTGAAAATTGATAAACAAGAGGAGATTAAAGTGAGAAATCTTGGATTGGTGAAGGGTTTTCTTGGTTTCCAGGTTTCTCTAGGTTTCTAGTGCTGTCCATCTAGGACCTTTATTTTCAAGGTTGTATTTGGCACCTCCGGTCTAATTTTGCTGGTAGTATGGCCCTCACAGCAACTCTGGCTTGTGTCTGATTTGCTGGTGTGACTGTAGCCAGGCAAACATTTTTTGAGCTACAGCAGTAGAGCATTGCAGCTTCTGCCTCCTCAATATCAAGAAGTTAATTTTGTTTCTATCTATGCTCCTATTCTGCATTAGGGAAATTCTACATCCATTTTAAGATAAGACAGCACCTAAAAAACCTGCTGACGCACAAGGAACTGGTCTTCACAACAAACACATGGTGGACACTGTCACCTTCTCAGAGGCCTCTGATGTCTGGATAGGTAAATGAACAGGAGAGCAGGGAAAAAGACCTTAGAAGATGTACCAGAATATGGACGACATGACATTGAAATGGAAGTATAAATTCCCAGACAGCAGATGCCTGCTCAGGAGCATGGCATATAATTCACCTGGGACTAGACTTCCACTGAAACCAATGGTCCTCCTCAATAGATCAGCCATCCTTTGGGATTATTTTTGTCAAGATCTTCACAGACCTGCATAAGTTCTCTGCCAAGTCTTGTCTATTGCCAGAAAATGCAGTTATAGAAATGGCAACCAGTCTTCTCACATCGTATTTTTTTGGGTAATCTGTTTTATGAACAGACAGTGAAGATTTGGAAAAAACAAAGTCCACAAAGAAAGCTGAAGACAAATGCAAAGAGGGAATTTAATGAAGTTGAAAACAAGCAAAGTGGATCTGAACCAGAAACTGAAGGATATGCTGTCCATATCTGCTATTTATGACATCTCACATGCAGAATGTGTTCAGATGGTGAGTGCTGCTGATGCAAAACTGACTACAGTGCTATAGCATGCATGTATCTACAGTGCAAATGTGCATAGAGCACCCAGTGAAAGAGGAATTGAATGACATAATTACAAGCATTAGCAAGAGTAAAACTGGTGGAGCACAAGTTCCTTCTACTCACCTGAAGTCAGTGGGATTTTGATTAATCAAGCACCAGAGAACTTGAGTTGAAATGTAAGTGCAATTGTTCTAAGTTCATTAAAGCTGTATGATGAATTTTTAGAAAGAAATGTCCTCTCAGGTGAAACATGAGCTTTTCATGACTTTAATCCATGTGTGGTGAGTGTAAGAACAAGAGGGAAACAATGAGTAAGTAGAAAAGTTTCAGGAGCATTCCAAAAGGAAAAAAATAGCATTGAAATAATTGCACACATTTCAGTGCAGACTGCTCAGACATCTAAGCAGGACACAAAAGAGGGCTTCAGGCACTTACACTTATGCACAGGCTTTTTCACTATATCACAAGCAGGATCTGGTTTTACTGAGCTGTTGGCCAAGTCTGCAGCTCATGAAAACATGCATGTGGCCTGGTCTGGCCTGGAGCACTGCCAGGGAAACTGGACCCTTCTACTGGCTCCATGCAGAAACAGTGATGCCTTCTGGCCAAAACTTCAGCTGGGGCTCACAGCCCTCAGAGCAAGAAAAGCCTTCAAGCAGAACATCCTCCAGACACAACTCTGTTTTATTTTGCCCCCACCCTCCCTGCTTCAGTGGAGCTGCTGCCTAGCAGGTGGCAAGTGGGAATTTCCCATGACAAACCCTCTCATCCTAACCAGCCCTTGCCTTTCCTAAACTGTGTAAGAAGCTCACATGGGTTCTGCCAATGGGGTCATTCAGCAGCAGAGATGCTCAAATTTCACCCTTGAACAGATGCCTATGCTAACACTTGAAGGGACTCTCACACTCTCCTGTACCACCCACAATCATCCCTGAGAGCTAACTCCAAGCTGAGCTAACTTGGGACTTCAGAATAAAGGTGTTAGGGGTGGAAAACTTGAGTTGAACAGGTACCTATCCAACTTCAGCAAAGCGATGTCTGCTCCACTTGGTTCCTTTAATACTTTGTGAACACTTTGGATTTGCAGGGATGGCTCTGCTGCATTGAGATTCTGTATTCCAAGAAACACCCTGTAGGAAGAAGGCTCTGTTGACCTGGAAGAAACAACAGTGGCAAGGTTATACATCCACGTATGTAATCAGGAATGCCTATCTTACAAAATTCAGCAATTTCCCTGGAGAACTGCGATTAACAAGATGGTCAGGCTGCTGCTTCTGACAATAGGTGCCTGCATTTATTCTTGAGGAGAAGGAAAATGTGGATTTTTAACAGCTTGATTTCTAAGATGGTGAAAAATCCCTGCTGTAAATAACGTGACACCTTCTTGCAGTGTCCACAACTCCTAAAGCACTAGGGGGTCAGCTGCTAGCCACAGTTTTTCCAAGTGCAGTTAGGACGAGCACATCATTAGCACCCTTTTTGGCATGCTTTGGGGTGGGGGAGAGGGCAGATGGCAGAAGTGTACTCTGCTGCTCTTTGACTGAGACAGGAGCAGAAGATAAAAACCAGCTTGCTGGCAAGAAAGACAGGAAATAAGGAGTAGATAAAGTGCCTTGCTGGGTAACTCTTGCTTCTCTGTTGATTTTCTCATGCAGATTTAGGAAATGCCTGTCACTCACTCTAGCAGATACTCACTCTTGCAAACACCGAGCTGCAGTAAGGACCCACTGTGGATGTATCAGAGTGCCAGCACAATGGTGCATGTTGGTACTAGAATAGAGAAGACAATCACATTCATTTAAGACTGCATAGTCAATTCTCCACCACCTGTGCTGTGCAGAACAGGAAATATTAGCAAACTAGGAATATACCCCTTATTCAAAGATTTTACCAGTCATAGTTTGTCTTTTGCAAATGGCAAGAGAAATTAAATGCAGATTTTCAGAGGACAAGATTTATTTGCTCCAGAACGTGAGAAACATGAAAATAAATTTGACATCCAGGTGAAATTTTTGCTACAGGGCACTCTTACTTTCAGGAATTTAATAAAAATAATTAGATATCCTAACAATTTCACTTGTGATGTAATGGGTTTGCCCTGATGACCAATTAATAAAAGCACACATCCTTCTGATTTGGGAGGTTGCTTTGGACTAGTTCTTTATATAAACCTTACAATGGACTTTTAACTTTTCTAGGGATAATATTTATTATGGTGAATGTCGAAAACTCTATAGACTTTCTGTAAGCACTTCTTCATCTCCTGTTCAGCCACTCTCACTGTGACTATGGAAATGCTATGCATAATCGTTTTTTTATACTGAGAGTTTATGGTCTTCCTGTGGTTTCTAACACAACTAAGCTGATCACAGTATGAATTTAGAATCATAGAATCATAGAATCATAGCTTGGAAAAGACCTCTAAGATCATCACGTCCAACCATCTACCCAACACCACCATTCCTACTAAACCATATCCCGAAGTGCCACATCTACATGTTTTTTAAACACCTCCAGGAATGGTGACTCCACCGCTTCCATGGGAAGCCTGTTCCAATGCCTGACCACTCTTTCAGTAAATAAATTTTCCCTGATACCTAATCTAAACCTCCCCTGACGCAACTTGAGGCCATTGCCTCTCGTCCTACCGCTAGTTAGTTGCGAGAAGAGACCAGCACCTGCCTCACTACAACCTCCTTTCAGGTAGTTGTAGACAGCAGTAAGGTCCCCTCTCACCCTCTTTTTCTCCAGACTAAACAGCCCCAGTTCCTTTGACAGCTCTGTTAATGTTTGAACCAGATTGGATGCTGGGGAAAAGGGACGATCAAAATTCATTCATACACATTGCTATATTCCTGGGTTTAAATCCCCCACTGCAGAATGCAATTAATTGTCAGTATCCTCAGTAAGAATTATTCCTTCCCCATTTCAGTAAATAAAGGTGTGCTTAATGCCTGCAGTTCAAGTTTACCCTCTAGAGATCCAGTAGAAAGTGGGGAGTTTGGGATTAATGACCTAATGAGTAGCTATCTGTGGACATTATGACTGAAAAAAATAAAAGTTTATTTTACATGCTAGGGCATTTTATATAGAAACCAAGGCCAGTGTCCAGAAGCATATGCACTGTTTCCTGTCAGTCTCCTTCTAATGCCTGTTCCCTGTGAAACCCTGGTGCTCATGGATGGCGATACAGTCGGGAATACCAGTACCTCCTCCTGAGACTGACATGCCAAGGCCAAGACCCTGGAGGTGCGTCACACATGTTATATTGCTCACAGGTTCGCTCACTCCTCATTGGGACTGTTCCACAGTCATTCTCAGAAGAAGCTACAGAATCAAAAAAGGTACATTGGAGAATTTTAAAGCAGTCCTGTGATGCCATCCACAGTGCAATCAGATGAAAAAAGAAAGGCATAAGATATTTTTTTATCTTTCTTAGGCTTTCAGTCTTTGCATTAGTTAATAGAAACTAAAGGTAAAGAAGCAACCAGAACCTTTATACTCCATTATATTATCATTACCGTGAACATTTAAACCTGGGGATAATCTATCACATTCGACATGACAAAATATGAATTTACTTGGAAATTTGTTAATTATGTCAAGTATCTGGATGTAGTCAGATAACATAATTAAAACTACCATGAGCCCCACCCCCAAAAGAACATCAGTAGACAAGTTGAAGGGGAAAGACAGCTAAAGAAAGTGGAAGAAGCTGAGCGAAAAGAGAGTTAAGGGAATTGGAAGAGTTTATTGCCCAGACAATATTAACAATTTCTAAATTCTTTAAAACATTATGATCTACACCTTGGTTGAGTTCAAACCAATCCCTAGGTATAAATAAAATTGAGTCACTGCCCCTTTGTCATAAAATATTCCAATTTTGTCCTCACATTGCTCACTCTACTTTCTTGTTAATTCAAATCTCCCTGAACTTTTTCAAATGGATTGAGCTTGGGTGCTCAGTAAGGACCCACGCAACTCTTTCCAGAGCTGCTTATGTTGCCATGGATGTTAAATTTGTTAGTTCCAGTATGAGACAATTAATAAAGTAATCAAAGGCAAGAGACTGTAAGGTTCCCCTACATCTCAATTTAAAAATGTAGTAGTCAAAGTCTGCTTTGAAAAGACATCAGATCTCAAAGTTAAGCTCCACCACAGCAGTTCCAAGGAGCAGGTTTTCACAGCTGTGGTATTAAGTTGTTTGTATACCATTCCTTATTCTTTTTGCCTGTACAGCTCTTAGGTCTGGTTCACAAAATTAATGTGTACAATCATAGTGCATTGTTGCTTAGAGGAACACATTAGATGGCCACCATGAAGAATATCACATACTCCTGAGAGAGTGACCACTCCACAATTTTGCATTGCTACATTGTCCACCAGAGCTGGGGCCTGGCCTCTAAATGTTACTGTAGTCAAAATAATACAGGAGATGAAGAAGAAATAGACTTTCCATATCCCTGTCAGATATATTAAAAAAAAAATCTGTCAAAACGCGGGCAAGGAAAGGAAGAGCAAAGCAAATGAGATGACTACCAGGTGTGCCAAGCAGCGCTCCCAATACATTACACCTGTTATTGATGCCCCCTGCCAGGGCACAACAGAAGGTAAAATCCCTTCACTGCTGAATTTTTGAGCAAGCATCTGCACCTACTCAGTGTGCTGATTATTTTCTCAAAATAGAAAAAAAGAATTAAGGAAATCTCCGTAAAATAATCAGGACAAAATTCACTCCCTACACCAAAAGAAAGGCAAAATATCTAGGGACAGATTATTTTAATATCCATATCAGAATAAAAATTACATCAGCAGAGCATGAAAAGGATTTCAAAGGTCGTCATCTCTGGTGCTCCCAACTAACAGGAAAAGTGTATGAGCAGGTTCTCGAGGCATTAGTCCTGCTGTAAAGTGCATGGAAAGACTAGAATGACTATCAAGGAAATCCTCTCCTCTGTTTGAGGAGCCCAGGGAGGGAATACCTCTCTTCACAGCTTCACTGGACATTTCAAGTTCAGCTAGCAACTCTGAATGCTTAGCTTCACTGACAATAAAGAGCACATGGGTTGTTATCTATGAAGTATTACTGTTGATTCCTAGCACCAAGTTATCTAAACTTTGGCTATTACAGGTGCCTGTTTCTGTCAAACTTCCATACAGACCAAAATTCAAATCTTAAGCTATTGCCTACTGCCGTTTTTTGTATGATTGGATTGAAAACATTTTGTGACTATCATAGCAAGTTGTAGAAAGGGAATACAGAAAAGTCTTTAAGGATAATTACAGCAGCGTGGGATGTCACAGTACTCCCATTTTTTTCCTGGGTCTGTTGTGAAGCACCAAACACCATTTATATCTCCATCAGGATTCCTGCAATACTGCAATAATTACAAAAAAAAGAGAACGAAGACTCCAAAAGTTAGCCACAGAATTAAGAAGTCTATGAGTGCAAGTTTTTTAAAAAGTGTTAAACTTAAACTTTTAATTATTTCCCCCAACTTCTTTTCCACTGGGTGTTAAATGCTTTCTGTTTCCTCTGACCACAAAATTCTTTCTTTCCCATATCTCAAAACCATTCGGTGAAATTAGAAATATATGATAAAGTTGCTATAATTTTCTTCATCCACCAAGAGTCACCCTAGCTCTAGTGCTTTTTTAGGGCTCAAGAGAAGTGAAGTTTGACATAGAATGACTAAGGATGACTTTAGTGCTTTGCACTAAAACATTTATTGTTGGCCTAATCCGTCTTCCCCTAGACTCAGTGAGAGCAAGTCAGGTCAGCTCCAAACAGAGGCAGTGTTAGCATTAGCAGCTGTTTACATTTTTATCCAGGCCTGCTCTTGGATGAGTCACAGGAGTGAAATATTTGTGGCTATGAGGTTTCTGAGAACTCCACTCCTGACAAGTCCTGCCCCTTGCAGTTTTTGTTACTGTGCCGCGATAGTCTTCACCATTACCGTTAATGCAGTCTGTGAAAACAGAGCAAAAGGAAATTATTGTTAGCTGCTGAATCTGTATGTGGTCGTGGTAAGCAAAAAGAAGCCTGATTAAGTACCTTTAGAACTTGCACACTCTCTAGCATCCACAGCAGAAAGAAAGACAAAAATGTACCCTGTGATGTGATCTCTTAGTTTGTCAGGGTGGATGTCTTCCTGGATGTACAGAGTAACAGATGTGGAAAAAATTTCAGGGAACTTCAGGCTAAACATTTTCTGTAACATATTGCAAACATCTGAAAAGTTTCCAAGATTCTTGCTAAGTTGGTATAAGTAAGCCCCTTCCATGAGAGAAGCAGCAGCCCACTAGACTGAAAGAGCAATTTTTGCTTCCAAGGACATTGCTTCAGGTACTTTCTTCTGCTGCACACAAGTCAGAGTACACAGCTCCATTTAGGAACGTATCTTTCATCAAACCCTGCCACCTTGCTTTGCAAAGTACATAACCTGTGGAAAGCTCTACTATACATTCAGAACAGTCACACCTCTTTGACCAACACGGACTATTTATTAAGAAGCAATGCAGTGGAATAGAGCAAAAACCTGTTTCTCTTGGTGCATATATTTTGCAACACATAATTGCCTATGAACAGTACAACAAGCTACGGTCAACCTCCTGAAAACATAAAGCACAGCACAAGCAAAATTCCTGCAACAACAGCATTCACTGTGATTGTATTTCGATAGCACACAGCTACAGAAACACTAGAAATTTTGTCTGTTTTTCTCTTGTTCCCCTAAATGAAAAAGATGTACTGCAGAATGCACTGTAAAATGATATAAGGTACAGGATATGAACGGACAGAAGAGTATGAACCAACTAAAGAGTATGAACTGCAAAATTCAACAGTAAAGATCTCAAAGCTGGGGAAGAGATGTGACTGTTATGTTGCAGCCCTACTCGACAGCAATTCTGATAGATTACTATTTCCTTTACCCATAGACTCTACAGGAGGTGACACTTATAGTCAGCTGTTACCAGACGTGGTGGGTGTAGTCAGGTCAACATTTTGTGCCGTCATTGCAGGGCGGTCATTTGGTGCAGGCTCTTGTGCAGGATCTTCACACCTCTTGAGACTGCAGTACTCCCATGTTGTGCTGGGGTCAGTGGTGAAACACCATGGGCTGTTATCACCATCTGGGTTTCTACAATAGTTGTCCCTCAAATCCCTGAAAAATAAGCACAATAGTCAAGCTGCATAAGACTGAAAGTAATCATAGGAGTATCTTGTCAAAAAGATGTGGATCTGTACTATGTAGAGATAAATACATTTCTTAATTTTTTACTTATTCCTGGATATCGTATTACCAGGAAACACATTTATGGCTGTGATAACAAGAAAACACATTTTTTAAAAATGAGACTACAAGAAAGTGTTTCCACATCTTGGAAAAATTCTCTTTTATAGATACATTCTCTGGCAGTGTTTTAAAGCATAGATGTGCGAATATAATACAATCAGCAACTGTCATTGTCAGATAAAGCAAGAAAAGTTGAGATAAGCATACGCATTTGGGAATCTGTCCGGTGTTTTTTCATGTCTGTGTGGGAACATGGAGTTCCAGGCCTGACATTTCTTTCCTGATGCAGTGATGGAAGTTGTGCCACGATAGCTCTCGCCTTTGCCTCGGTAGCACTCCTCTGACAAGGGAACCTGCACAGGCACATCTGCAGTGAACAGAAACTGGTCTTTTGCATCATGATTTCATGTTCTTACTGAGCAGGCACAAGAAAGCATCAAACACAGGGGATGACAAAAACAAATGACAGTTTGTACAGACAGCGTCCAGTGAGAGCATCATGGTCAGCTTGAAAAGTGGAAGAGCATTTCCAAAGACATTCAGACATTTTTCACAGATTACCCTCAGTCTGTGAAAATACAAGATATGGTTCAATGCAAGGCTCATCCCTCAGTTTCATTTTTGGTATATGTGAACATATTTGAATTGAAGATCAGAAAGTTCACATGAAAAATCCTTAAAGATTAGAATCTAGTGATTTTGACCCTGATATATTTCTAAAATGGAGTTTATGTTAAACTTCAATCTCTCTACTATCTTTTTGATTGCACTTTTTGATTGTTTGTTTGACAGGACTTTCTTGTAATTTTTTTTGTGCTTAAATGAATGGATGTTTCAGATGAGATTTTTAATATTTTGGAAGCTCCTGTCCTCTCTTTTGTGGCTATTTTCCAAAAAATGGGACTTCCTTTGCTTTAGCAATTCTTCATCTCTTCAAACCTGTATTTTCTTTTGTCAGCTAACTTGCTAAATATGCCCTACCTTTGGGAAAAAAAATTAATATAAAAAAAAACCCTCTTTCATCCTTTAATTCTTCTGTTGGGTCAGCTGGTGATTTATATCCTTCACTGCAGTTCTTTAACCATTGAAAGTCTAGTATTTGGCAGGTTTTGTAACATGACAAGCAGAAAAACTGCATTAACAATCGTGACAAAGTGACTGAAAAAAGATTTAGCACATTTACAATGAGAAATAAATTTCTCACTATTTAAAGTCCTTATCTCAAGTATGCTCCTCTATTCATACCAGTGATACCTTGTTCTGTCGCATCACAGTGGGGAATTGCACAATATTCCCACCGAATGCTCCTGTTGATGGTGTAGCACCAAGGCCTCTTCTCTCCATCAGGGTTTCTGCAGTAGTTTTCCTCTAAGCCCCTGAAACAGAAACACCGGTTTAAACTACTCATAGAAATTAAGAAGAGTTGTGTGCAAGACTATTAACAACTACTGCATGCAGAACTCAACTCAGTGGTTACATTTATTCTTTTTGGAGTTGAATTACCTCATGCACCACTATTTTGGGACAAATCAACAGCCTTTGAGTTTACAGTCTAAATGCTGATGATACATGAAGAACTTTCCCAATGCTTAGACCTTCTACTCTTGTTTTTGAGACCAAGATACAGCAGTAAAAGCTGACTTCAAAACACAAGCCATTGGCGTACCTGACCATTACGATAAGAACCATGCAAGGCTGGATGTCACAGATTGATCCTGGAAGCATGTGCATATGAGCATGGATGAACGCTGCTCTCTGCCCTGTGATGATGGATGGGCTTTTACACACCCAGGAAAACTTGCAGGATCCAATTCACAGCCCACAGGATCAAAATACAGAGCTAAAAGCCTGGCCAGTCCCAGCTACCCTTGTCCATTGATAGTGCTCTGCAAAGTCAGCTCCTCTGACCTTTGATCATGAAGGTATATTGGAGCATCTTGGACCTTGAAGCATTGCTCTTCAGATGAGTAACACATTGAAAGGATGTGAAAACACAGCCAGGGGATTGTTAACACAAAAGTAGTAAATACTTATAACTCTGCCGTGGGATGTGGAGGAGATGGATGAGACAAGTATCTGAGAATAAAGCAGTTGGTAAAGAAAGGAATGCTGAAAAAATTTAAGAACAAGACCTGAACAGAAGTAATAAGAGCTGACAAAAGGTGAGAAAACAGCTTATCAACATAGCTGCAGAAAACCCGTGCTACTCTTGCCTCTGCATCTGCATCAATAAGGAATAACGATGTCCTTTGGCATTTGTTAAAACGACAAGGCTCAGCATACTTGCAGGGGTATCTGTCAGGAATCCAGCCATGTCTGTGAGGAAACTGTGTGTTCCAGTGTTGGCAGGCATTTCCCGATTCGGTGATGGCTATCCTGCCTCTATAGTCCTCTCCTTTCCCTGAAAGACACTGGGAGCCCTGGCCAGAGACTGGTGGATGTATAGCTGTAACAGGATTTAAAAAACAAACAAACAAATAAACAAACAAACAAATGAAAAAGGAAAAGAAAATAAAAGAAAAAAACCATAGCTAGACAATGCTTTAAAATATATTAAAACTCCCTTTGTTTTCTGTAATGTTAAGCATGCATTTTTTTCTTTCAGCAGAAGTGGCATTGGTTGAAGCCATGGCAAAACCAAAGTGTACATTTTCACAAGCAGTCACGCTGACTGACAGATGTCCCGTGTCTGCCCCTTCATAGCAGTCAGTAAATAACTTTGCTCAGTCGAGCATGACTTAGTGCCTGCAGTCCCCTGAGAGCAGAGCTGGAAAGGCAGTAAGTAGTCCTGTAGAGTCCTGTAAAAACAAGTGGGATGAAGGGAGCACATTGATATAGCATACACATGGGTAGGGTGGAAGGGCAGAAAGGATAAGGAGAACAGACAGGAAGAAATTGTGAGAGAAAGGAAAACAGCCTTCAGAGATGAGCTTCTGGAGTCAGTGAATTGGGAAAGCGGGGCAGAAGGAGGAGTGAAAGAAAGTGAATTGGTCTGGCATGAGGGGAATGGCAAAGAAAGGAAGAGTAACGATCAGAGGTGCAGAACCTGCAGAGGGCAGGGCGAAAATCAATCTGCAGTGTGTACCTATCATATATACTTTGTATATGGAATTTCCTGAGGAGACAAGTATGACTCTAAAAGGTTGGTTTGCTCCTTAAACTTTCTTTAAGCACGAAGTGGAGATGCTATTGTAACTTTCACAATTTACTTTCTCCTACAGAGGTCTATAAATAGTTATTCTTCCATCTGTAATTGAACATGCTGAGGTGAACTACATCTAGCAAGCACATGCTGCTGCTTGGAGCACTGGCAAGTGCAGATGTATAAGAGAGCAAGCTCTAGAGATGAAAACACAAAATTTTTTCTCAAAGTGCAGTCCAGTTCTACAAACCACAATGCTAATGCCATTATTCAGTGCTTTGGAAATGTCCAGATTTAGTGTGCTCAGCTTAATGGCTTAAGCTAGCTCACTGGTAAGTCAGGTTTTTCTCCTGAGGCCTGAATTTGTCAGGATCCATCTCTTGCTAAGAAAATGGCAGTGCTGGCTGTGCTGGCCAGACCCAGGTGAAATATCACAGTATGGCCATGGTGGTTTAGGTGTTTTCCATCAGTTCACAGGTCAGCTGAAAGCTACCACCTGATTTAACCTGAATGCCCTGCCTGTCAGGTAAACTGAAAAATAAAGTGGTTGAAGATAAATTAGGGTTCCCATAACATCTCTGGCATTATTGGACTTTGCAACACCTGCATCCTCACTGACTTTACGTGATTTTATGTAACAAATTTAGTGAGTGATTCTGCTTATTAATGTGCACTTTTCCTGGTTCACAAGGATTCCTCAGGTTCCTCAGAACTGTGATTTCTTGTCTTTCCCATCTCTACATAATTTTAATGAGAAGAACTACTATCTGGAGTGATCTCAGAATATCATACTCACTGCAGCGAGGAATGTTACAATATTCCCAGCGTTTAGTAGGGCTGGTGGTGAAACACCAGGGCCGAAGTTCGCCATCAGGATTACGGCAATAATTCATCTTCAGATCCTTCTCTGGAAAGCTGCACATTGAAGATGAAAGAGAAGCTTGTAAGTCAGCTATGGGCTGTAGCAATTAGGCTGTCCACTGGCAGGATCTCCCAGGCACTACAAGAATGAGTTTAGCACCAAGTGTGACTCACTGTTTCAAGGTAAATCCATGCATATGAGGCTCTTGGGCATCCCAGCGCTGGCACTCAAGCCCAGACTCTGTCCTGGAAACTTCTCCACGGTAGTCTTCACCATTACACTGCACGCACTCCACTGTAGTGCCTAGGCAGAATGAAAACAAAGCAAGGTTTGTACCAGCCTGTGAATTCTGAACCAAATATATTTGTGGAAGGCTACACTGAAAGAAAAAAAGAAACCTGAGAAACTTGTTGCCCTTTCAAAGAGTTTTTCTCCAGCTAATTAAGAAAGGAATCCAAAAGATCATGCATTGCAGCTTAGCCAAATGAATCAAGCTTTAGGGGTACATGTCATTTGGAAGGAGAACTTTGTGATATATCTGTGTGTACTCATAGCAATAGAAGTTCTGTATGTAACACAGCAGATCTGTCAATCTTTACTCTTGTGAAAATTAAATAAATTGCTAGGGATAAGAACAGGGCAATATCAGCAAATCATTAAGAATTTTCAGTTCCTCCATATTTACAAAACTATTTTGATAACAGGAGCCAATTAGAAAAACAACCTTTGTGTTGAGAACTTAAATTCCAGCTTGATGTAAATTCACGTTTGAAACCAGTCTGCAATAATAAAGCAAGAACAAACAGCAGAAATAGTATTACCTAGTCAAACACTCCTTCCCTGAAAAATAAATATACCTTCTCCAGTGTGAGTGACCTTGCTCTCACACTCTGGGATGTTACAGTAATCAAATCTGGTAGCAGGATCTGTTGTGTAACACCAGGGTCCATTTGCATCCCCATCAGGATTTCTGCAGTAGTTTTCTTCCAGTCCTGCATTGGGGTGTTTTTCAGGTGTGTAACTGTAATAGTATTAAAATTTTATTTTAATTCCAGTAATTTAATGGAGCAGAAAGGGAATGTCCAACTTGCACAGCTAGCCATGGGCTCTATTCAATCACAGCAAAAACGAGAGAAACAGATTCCCCACTATAACCCATAAATGAAATCTGAACAACATTTTATAACTACAATTATTAGTAGCTTCTGCTAGGTCCTGGTTGATGATGATGAGTGGACTTACAATCTTTAAGGACTATGACAGTCTGAAAGGATAATTATTGTCTTTAATACTTGTATCCAGCTGATCTAGTGAGCTCACTGTGACCTGTGGCTCTGTCACATATTTTTCTTCATGCAGCTACTTTAAGAATGGAGTATTTCTAGAGACTATTCACTAAACAAAACTGGATCCTAATCTGCAGAGACTTGGAAGCAAGTGACCTTAGGCTTCTTCGTATAACAGTCCTCCCAGAGAAGACTAAACAGATTTTTAACAAAAAAAATCTCAATAAGTGCTTCCAAGTTTCATTAGAATAACATAAAAAAATAACTTTATAAACAGATAAAATTTCAACATAGATCAGAGAAAGCAGGCCCTCTGCTTCCACGCTTGCTCCAGTAAGCCCAGTGGCAGCCAGCTCTGAGAAAACTCTGCCTGGGCAGGTCCCCTGTGCATTTCGATGCTTTGTTGGATGTTTCTTCTTGACTGTCTCTGGGTGACAGGCAGGAGATCACAGAGCTGAACAGATACCACTGGGTGTTTTTTTTTTACACCTCACACAGAGGAAAGAAATTATAGCCCTGATAGTGTCACCGATAGCAAGATTTTCATCACATCTTGATAGAAGGAGCATTTCGTCCTCTTAAGAGGCCCAGCACTTAGACACGACTTCTCTAGCTGCCAATGCACCCTTTCCTTCTTCAGACCACTGCAGTTCTGTGCGAGTAGAGTCAAAAGTAACAAAACTAACGAAGATAAAGCTGTCTTAAAAAGTCACCTGACAACTGACTTTGGTAATGTGCACGATAAAGTAGTTTATACACATGAAGTTGGGGAAGCTGGGAAAAGATTCAGAACAACACAAAGACAAATATAAATAAGGCCATACTTCGGTTTGTGGGGTGTCTTTTCTGCCCACTTCTGGCATGGAATACCCCTCCAAGTTTTGGCTTCCATTCCTCTGTAGTCCTTCCCAATCCCTCTTTTACACTGTAGAAGATAAACTGAAATGGAATTGGCTTTGTTAATTCAATGGTGTAAAAACATTGCCTCTCTCAAAACTGAGAATCTGCAGAGATAACTCTGAAGTTCATCAGTTCAGGATGAACCATGTTTTATTGATGTTTTGCACCTCTTGTTCATGCAGAGCGATGTGATTCCATGAGGTATTTTAAGACAAATTAGTTAGCAACTATTAAACAACTACAGAGGAAAATTCTTGAAGCATTTTTATAAAGCTAATAAAACCAAGTAGAGAAAATAGGTATAACAAGTTACAATTGTTTTTGACATGTATAAAAATCATGCTTATACTATCATACTACTAGAATAAAAAGGAAGACCTTTCACCAACACCTGGAGATTCTTTGAAATATATTGTTCATAAACACATTCGCAGCATGGGTATCATACAACTACCCCTTCAAGCCAGAGAATTTTCAGTTATCAGAATACATTTGTCACATAGGTGGCCCCCACACCTTTGATTCCTCTTAGCCTCAGACTCTCAGGTACTTTCTAATGGGATTCTGAGGCAGAGAGAATGCAAAGCATGTTGATGATGCTTTTATTGGCAACAGGCACTGAAAAATTTCCAGTTATTTATGAGGGGTGGTGACCCTCATTTCCCCTTCCAGCAATTTTTTTGCACAAGAATCCCTCATATATAGAATAGAGATGTTAGAGCAAGCACAGGAGACCAATGTGATATGAAAAGCTGAGCCTTGTTTGGACCCCTTGCAATAGTTACTGCCATCACAGTGTGTGACTGGGACCACAAACATCTGTGCTGCATGTCTTACCAAAAGGGGCTTTTGTGGGAGTTGCTGCCTAGTTGTCAGGGTACTACTGTAGTGCCCGAAAGTCTTGTCACTGCTGCTTCAATGCTGATATTCCAGCAGCAGGTCCCAGCACGACCATCACTGGTCAGTAGCCTTGCCCTTGGACTTTCTGATGTTGCCAGGTTCTTCCTAAAGGATACTAGCCTGTCTAAATAAAAAAGCTGGACACATCTGACACCTGGGGGGAGGGGCGGGGCTCTGTATAGGTGGGTCAGGAATGAAGACAAGCAAGTAACTTCCCAGTTCAAATTGCACACGGAGACCACCATGGAATTAGGCCTTGGTATTTGATCCCTCTTAAAAAGCATTTCTAGTAACATACCTTCTTTCTGCTTGACACCCAAAGTCTCTTTCACTTTTCTGTCCTGTACAGGAGTTTGGTGTGGTGTCCTCTGATAGAGGCCCTGATAGACTGTGTTCCTCAAAAGAAGAATGGGATCAAAAGCCCAACTATATGTCAAGACAAAATTAAGATTTGACTGGGGAAACTGCTCTGTAAAGAAGGAGAAATCTCTAATCAAGTTTTAAGAAATGTTTTGGAGACCAAGTGCCAAAACTTTAATTATTACCCCTGCAAGAGGGCAAGTGTCCTAGATGGCCACTGAGCTGGTAAAAATGCCGTGGTTCTTAAACTCTGAGAGGCCAATTAGAACCAAAGAAAATGGCACTCTTGGAGATGTGAGTGGGAAGAAATCTGACTCAGCGTAATGTAGTAAGCGTAGACCACAAAAGCTATGTACCTGTGCCTTGTGGATTATTCCTACTATTAAAAAGGAGATTGTAATCAAAAGAGGATTCCTCATACAGAGTTTTGACATTAACACAAGAAAAGTAAAACTGCAACTGCCAGACTTCTGCTCGTGGAGTTTCCTTCGTAGCTATAGACAATCCAGAGTATGGTCTGCATACAGATCCCAAAGTGTCTGTGGTGGGGTAACACGTGAGTGCACAACATTGTGTGGTCCAGCACAGCCAGACAAGCTCACAGAGGGATGAAACTTTTGGTTTTAAAGTAGATGTTTTGTACAGATATTTTTAATTCAATCCCAGGGAAGCTCTGGAAAAGACTGATGCCAGAGCAGCTCCCTACAAACTCCAAGGTCTGAGTGAGGCATAGGTGAGATTGTACAGTCACCATGAACCTAAGGGAGTGGCAGAGTCACAAAATGTCTGCTTTCTCAAAGCAGAACATATTCCATCCTATCTCAGCAGAAAGGAGTTTTACAGCAGCTGTTTCCTGGTGCTGAGGAGTCATGGTGAGGACAGAAAACCTTTCTGAGGCTTAAGGAAACACTAGATGTCTTTATTTGCAAATTCAGCTTCAGGCTGGGTGATGCTGGCTGTGAAAATCAGGATGCTTCTAGGAAGGTGAGTCTCAGTTTTACAATGCACTTTAACAGCCCTATGAGAAATATCTCTGGTTTCAGAGATTTGGGCTATTACAGGTACAAAATGCTGTCGTTTGGATTATGCAGAGACTTCACAAAGATGTTGGCAGTGGTAGCTGTGAGTTTCAGAAGGAATGAGGTAGTCTTGTATTCCTGCTAGTGAAAAATAAAAGCAAGATGACTCTACATCCTCTCTTTGAAAAAACACGCACTGCAAAACTTCCCCCTGAAAAAACAAAGGAACAAATTCTCTGGCTGCTAGAGGTAAAGGCACTTCCTGCTGAAGCTGGCTCTCATGAAGAGATATTGGGGCACAGGTGGTGTTTTCCTCAATCCCATCAGTGGCAGGGAAGAGCACTGAAAGGGGCAGGAAATCTCACCTGGCTAACAAGTGGCTCAGAGACTGGTGCCGTCAGTCAAATTTTGGTTTCTTTGATCATGGGGAGGTATACATGGCACCGGGCCTGCTGGCAATAGACGGAGTCCAGCTATCTCAAAGAGGAAAAAGGATTCTTGGCCACGAGCTGGCGGGGCTCATTGAGAGGGCTTTAAACTAGGTTCGAAGAGGGAAGGGGACTTCGCCCAGCTCACTAGGGATGAGCCCAGGTGTGGCATGCCAGGGTCAGGGATGAGATTGACAGCCCAGCTCAAGTGTGTCTATACCAACGCATGTAGCACGGGAAATAAACAGGAGGAGCTGGAAGCCATTGTACAGCAGTATGGCTATGACTTAGTCACCATCACAGAACTGTGGTGGGACAGCTCGCATGACTGGCATGCTGTCATGGATGGCTACAGACTCTTTAGGAAAGACAGGCCAACAAGGAGAGGTGGTGGAGTTGCTCTGTATGTGAGGGAGAAACTGGAA
>Ga0065711_1001760_pt1 | contig 39651 bp, 20 predicted proteins | sample Hoacrofraction12_FD_59098 | JGI IMG/M metagenome (GOLD analysis project Ga0065711, IMG submission 59098) | Hoatzin crop microbial communities from Cojedes, Venezuela - Epithelial fraction 12 v2 (version 2) | ecosystem: Host-associated > Birds > Digestive system > Esophagus > Crop | place... | reverse complement strand
ATGAAGAGGATAAGCCTTCATCTTAGGACCCCCGACGACCACCACTAGGAGGCACTGCGCAAGTGCGGGTGGGAGGAGTGTATGAAAATGGACTGATTTGACTATGAAAGAAAGGGCTTATGTAATCAGAAGAATAAGTATATTTTGATCTATATAAACTGCACGGAAAGGGTATGGGGTATGCACGTTCGGCGGAAATATCCCCCGTGCATCCGACGTCGCAATAAAGAATGCCTGCCTTTTAACACTACATTGGTGTTACGAGGTTTTATTCCCGGATTTTCGGTGACAGAATCAACGTCACTGGTGTCAGATTTGGGCCTGCTTGCTTGCCTTTCTTCTGCTACTTCCTCTCCTCCTTTCGTTATGTGTGGATCCCAAGCACTTACCTGATTAAAATCTGGTGTTTCTTCTTTAGATTTAGGTATGTTAACAAAAAGGGGCTCTGAACAGAAAAGCTCAGTGGAGAACAGAAGATTGCTCCTACTCCTGGACTGTGTCAGGGGAGCAGCAAGCGGCAGCTGCTTCTGGGACCAAAAGAGTTTCCAGAGAGCCATCACCTTGGAATTCCCACCCGCAGCAGGACCATCACAAGCCAAGAGCTCTTCCTGGCTTTTTCTAGCTAGCGGGAGTTGCCCACAGAAGGAGGCAGCGTTACCACGCCTGGAAGGAGAATTGCACAATCCTGCCTTCCTGTCCCATGCCCATCACCCTAAGCTGGCATGGGAGAGCGTCCAATTAATTCAAAAGCATTTGAGATTGTTGATCGAGCCCGTTTAACTCTTGTTCATGGCTAACAGCTCCTGCCTGCTCACCCTTGGATATGGCTAGGTCAGCCTCACTGCTGAAACCCCCTTGCAGCTCTGGGTCTGACTGTATCTAGGATGACAGAATCAGAACCGTGGCAATGAACAATGCTGCTACATTCCTTGTACAGCCCTGTACAAATGGACATTACATCTGGAAACACTGAGTATAAAAAGTCGTTTGGGATAGAAGTAGATACTCATTAATGGGAACAAAACAATAGACAATGTGTTTCTGTCAAAAGAGAATGAAGGAACGTGGTTTCGTGTAGCAAGCTGAGAAAACTGACCAGGACTGCCAAGACTGCAAGCCAAGGGGATAAAAGGTGATTCCGGCAGGGTAAGATCCTGACCACCGACCCATTGACCACCTACCCAAGTAATACCACCTACTCAAAAGAGAACAATGCAAGAAGACGACCGAGACTTCACAATAATTTACATGCGAAGAGAGCAAATTTGGACGAATCACCAAAAAGAATAATAACAAATATGTATAAATAAAATAAATCTGTATATTTTTGATCTATATAAACCGCATGGAAAAGGTATGAGGTATGCACGTTCGGTGAAATTATCCCCTGTGCATCTGGCGCTGCGATAAAGAATGCCTGCCTTTTAGCACTACATCTGTGTTAAAAAGTTAAAAGGTTTCATTCCTGGATTTTCGGTGACATGACCTCCTGCCCCAGCCAGGGCGGCTGTGTGGGTGGATTGCTGGAGCGCAAGCTGGGAGCTCCGCCTTATGCTACGTTTGCAGTCTGAAGTGTGTTCTCACCCCTACCCCTTGTCCCTCTGATATCCATGTGCGCGAGTGCACTCTCATCTCCCTTTCTGTTGCCAGGGAATATGAGCAAGTCATAGCTGGTGCAGTAGCTGCTTCAAAGCCCTGCGCATGTGTTGGTTGCTCAGTTGAGTCAGGCAGGCTTGGAAACAGAGCTCAGAACTGTAGTCTTCCCTTCACTAGAGGCAGTGACTTGGGTTTTGTCCCCTCCGCGCAGCAGCAAATTTTCTCAGAACTTGTAGGACATTACCTCTTGTCTATACTTTGCCAAATGAAGCTGAAATTTCTTAACGAGTTTCAAAATTGTTGGAGAAATCAGATTAGGGGGAGGCAAGGAGGAGAATAGATCAATAGTACAATCTTCTAAGTAATCTTTCCTTAGGAGCCAATCTTTAAATAACCTTTCATATCTTCACCTCATCTTAGAGAATTTCATTCCAGTCTTCCGTCTTGCAACATGTGGCAAAGGAGCCCTTTGCTGTGCTTTCATGCTGAGTGTTAAAGGATGGCTTTAGCAGCGTGACAGCCCTGCCCTTCTCAAAGGAAGCACTGGGTTCTGTTTCTAAAATTCAGAAGTTGGGTGGGGTGGGGTAGAAGAGGGGAGGGGGAAGTCTTTGCAGACTAGTGAAGCTAAGTAGCAGCCTTGAACTCAAAATTCATGACTTGAAGGTTAAAATCTGAAAAATTCATGTTTACTTTGACATAAATTCTTGGATCTGGTCCGGTATTTAAACTCAAAAAGGTTTGATTCTGCTTTCAATTCAGGTTAAATTCTTTCAGAAATAAGCTAGGTATCAATGTGTATTCCCTGGGTAATCACAAAGTGAAGTAATTAAAAAAAAAAAAGAAGAGGAATGGAAAAAATTTAGTTCAGTTGAAATCGATACATTCTGTGCAGCAGGTTCAAATGTGCTTGCATTTTAATCATTAAAGTTTGCATTTTTTTTCTCAGTAATATCTTCCTCTATTGCCCAAGATCATGAGTTAACTGTAAAGTTGCCAGGGAAAATGTTTTATCTTTTAATCAAGCAATTATTTATGTTTTAAGCCATTTAATATCATCCAGAAAAGTTTTTCCTGTTTCATCAACTCTAGTTTAAAACCACAACACAAAATAAATCGTGAACCTTTGGTGATTCAAAACAGAGCTCCTTGTTTCTACTAGTAGAGAGAAGAGGTTAGACTTGCAACTATTCTGCAGAATTTGAAAATCAGGCAGAAGTCCACTTGGAAGTATGAAATAAATAGAACATGAAACAAGAAAAGCTATGGCTTGATTAATAATTCAGCAATGTGATTTTGTTAGTTACTATTTAATGTAACTAAGAAAAGAGCGTGTGGTATAAGAAATAAACATAAAAAAGGCCAATCTTGAAAGAAAATTCCAGATCGCATATGTAACAGCCTGTTAACAACATCTTTGTTAAATGAAACCAAAGGGGTTTCTAACTATCTGAACAATTCCTGTTTGTGTTTAAAAGGGAAGAAGTAGGAAACATTTATTGGAAATATTTTTTCATACATTGTCTTGCTGTTTACTTCATTTAACTTTTTCACAGAAGAGTAGCTGGATATATGTGGAAAGACTTAGAGACACATAGTACCTCATCTTACATGGACTTGCTTGTCATGACTGCACAGTCTTGCACACCTGAACATTTGGCCTTGACTGAGAAGACTTTGAAGAAAACACCTGAGAAACATTTTCATTTGATATTTTGTGTGACAAAATTACTTCCTGGGCATAATCTTCATTGCAATAAATTATTCATATTAAGCAGTGCTGTGCAAGCTAATTGTGCAGCAGGTACTAGAAACACACTGGAACAGGAAAAGCAGCTGGGAGATGGGGCAAGCAGTTGGCCAATGTCAGTGAGTAAAAATACAAACTAACCTTGCTGTGAGATTCTAGCCTGTGGGGCTAGGGATCAATGCTGCTTTGCATACCGAGCTGCTATGGCCAGGCTGAAACTTACGCTGGATATCCTCAACCGTTGTGTCTACAAACGGAAGACTGGTTCATTTCAAGTCATGTTTCTTGTTCTACATGTCTTGATAATCCTCATGTGCATGCTGCTGCTGTGATGCAGAGAGGAGGTTTAGAGAAGAGTCCCCCAGAAGACTACCCCCGTAGCAGAGTTACACCAGGTGTCTGTCACATGCCCTCAACCAGGTCAGGCTGGGGCAGCGTACAGAAATTAACCTTTGAGACAATTTTTCTGGGATAGGAGATGATTTGTGGAGTATGACTGTGTTGATGAGAAGTTTACAAAGCTTTCTGAATGTTTGTAAACTATTCATGTATTTCCCAGACTATCTTCCCTGACACGTAAACCCTCTATTTGTGGTCACAATCTTGTGAGTTTGAGAAAAGACAGAACAGATCAAAACAAAATATCTCTAATTGATTTTATTTGGTCTGAAGTAGGCAGGAGTACATTTTAAGCTATGAAATATTTAAGCTAGAAGCTACTAAATAGTGGTATTATACCACAGTAAACAATTCAAATAGATCCGATGGTTTGCATGCTGGTAAAAGTAGTGAACACAGTTTGCTCCCTGGAGCTTCTTTATGAACATGGACCAACTTCACAAAGAAAAGTCGAAGGACCTAATGGAGTAGCTGTTGGTCAGCTGTTTTGAAGTGATCAGAGTTCTTAATATAAGACAATAAGGAGCTACAAAATAATATATTTTGTCACTGAGAGTGCTTTTCTGGGGTGGGATGGCAGCTATGAAATACTTGCTGCCCACTTGAGAGGGGTGCTAGAGCCTGACCCTGAGCGTTAGATCAACTTTGTGTAGTTTGCTAGCAGGTGACATTTGGGTTTTGCCTCCTGGTCTTGACTTAAACTACCAAATTCTTTCTTATTATCAACCTCAGAGACTGTACATTTCCCATGCATTCTCACTGTAAATACAAATTTTGTAAAATTCCTATCTGCATTAGTCTGAGGTCTTCTGTACTTACTGCTTACTTCAATGGGAATCTACTTATCTTGTCCCTTAAATGGATATGGAATACACTCACAGGGAGCTGGGGTTAAAGGGGAGATACTAGATATATATTTCTCATTTTCTTTCCTTTTCTTTGTTATGCTTACATTTAGGAAACTGATTACACCATTTATGTAGTAAGGAAACTCAGATTTTAATCAAACTAGAATTAGTAACAGATGGAGTTGTTAGAGAAAGAAATGGGCGTATTGTGTAAGTAATACCAATTTCTTAGATGTTCGTATAATTTTTCTGCTTGGTACCAAACGTTAGACTTACTGGCAGAAGTTCCTGTGGAGCCGGAAAAGTTAACTCTAGATGCTCAGAAAAGGATAGTTATCAATGCAACTACCTCAATATCAATAGCTTTTCTTAGCTTTAATTTTGTGTACTTCACAGTTTAGAAGATTCTGATTTTTCACTTGGCAACTCCACTATCTTAGCTTAATATCGAATCAATGTCAAAGACCAAGTAGAGCCTTTACTGATACCCATTCTATTCCATTGCTACTTTGTGGTTGTTACATGTGTACCTCTTGGTATGAATCAGAAATTTAGTAACCTAAGTTGCAGATGCATATAGAGACCTAGAATATAAATGGTGTTCATATATAATAATTTTACATGATGGTGATTTCTCTCATACCTGCAGCCTAGGCAAGTGTAATTTAAGACATAAGAGGAGCAGATCTGTTAAGACCGAGATAATGTTGTTAGAGCGTGTTTTTTCTGCGAGGCAGAACATATGGGGAAAGGAGAATAATTGGAACTACTGTGGTATTGTTAGAATGAGCAGACAAGCTTCTGAGCAAAGCTTTTAGCTGTGGCTGAAGGTCCAATATGCAAGTTTCTTTTCTAGATGCTGAAGAAAGTAACTACAGTATTAATATTGCTGTGTAAAAGCGTTTTGCTAGCAGATAAGGAACTATAGGACAGAAATAGCAGTTAGTGACTTTGTACAACTCCATGACTGTCCTCAGTAATTAATACTGATTTTTTAAATAGTTTTACAGAGTAACATCTGCTGTCGTCATCAGTGAGGTAAATAAAATTCCTGTGACCATCCTACTCTGGAGCATGCATATATGAATACACACACATGTTCTTCACCATTTCATACCTGATGTCTTCATAGCATGTCTTATTGTATTGGATACCAGTGCTTACAACATAACAGTCATTGATACCTTGAAATTGTCTGAGAGATGGGTATAAAAGGTTTCACTTAATGGATGCTTCCATTGTTTGATGTCAAACTGAACTGCAGATGCCTCAGAGGGTAGATCAGCATAGCTGTCGTGCATTAGCTTGCAACAGTGAAGTGGGAAGTGACAACTGACTGGAACCCACAGAAGGAATGTATTTGCAAACTGTAGGTTTTTAAAAGTAAATTAATTTGATATTTGAACAAAACCCAACACTACACACGTTCTGTAAGAGAGCCATGGAATCTTTGACCACAACAAGGGCAGAAAAAAGCTGTGAAATAATATCTATATGATAGCTGTGCAGCACTGTGTATTAGAACAATATTAGAAGAGTAACCTGGAGATAGATCAGAGGTGGGGGAAGAAAAGCACTTTTGCAAAATGCAGCACCTTATGTGGAGAGAGATTGTTAACTACATGACAGCTAAGTAAAGCAAAAGGCATGAGACTTGAACTCCTGAGAGAAAACTCCAAAACTGATGCAGAACCATTACTTTCGCTCAGCTCAATATAACAAGAAGATTTTAGATAAATCAGGAAATTCTAGTTAGCAGTGAACTATGCATCTTAGTAATATCTCTTAGGGGAAAGATGAGATCACTGGTTGAACACTTCACTCAACATTTAAATGAGGGTACATATGATTAAATCTGAACTACTAGGAAATAAATACAAAAAGACTTCTATTTTACCTGGTTTATTTAAAAAATAGGAAAGCTGTTGCAAGTTCATTTAAGAAGCAGAGAAGGAGTATAGGGCACTTCCTATCAAGTTCTAAAACAGTTATATTTTGCAATGGAAAAAGGTAAAGCACTGAAGTGTGTTTGGTAATGGGTTACCTCAACACAATAATAAAAGATATTCGCATTTATCCTTTGATTTTTAGAGGGGGGAACCTTTTAAACTTCTTTAGTCTCTATTTCTCTGTCAGTTTTTTGGAAATGGATTTCCTTCCTTGAAAGGCTTAATGTTCATTTTTGTGCAGCTGACTCAGGGCAGTTCTGGCACAAAGTGAAATGCCCTGTTCTGAGTATTGAGGTGATGCATCACTCATGACCTTTACCCTGTGCACAGAGCACACTGCATCTTAACTATAACAAACGATTTTATTTATTCTGTATTCTCAGAAAAGAAAAGAAGAGGGAAGGGGAAGAGACATGGGACTCAAGCAAAATGTCTATTAGCAGAATGATTTTCATCATCTCCCAAATCTGAAACTTGATGCACTAATTGTCTGCATCTTAAATTGTGCTATAACTTTGGTGCCAAGAATCACATCCAAACTCCATTTTACTACATTTTCTTAAGGCCTGTTTGAACAAATATGAAGTAATTTAAAATTTTTTTTAAGAGCATGGGTTCTTCGTGTTTTGTTGTGGTTGTGTGTGAAACCTGGTGATGATTGGTGGCTTTGGCTGTTTCCTGCAGTTGGAACAGCCCACTAGAATCCAAGGGAAAGTTGGTCACAGCAGCCTGTGGATAGATCGAAGCTTGTGAGTTAAGTATAGCCCTGCGTAGTCTTACAGCTTTTCCTTCTTTGCATGAGGGGCAAAAGTACTTCTGTCACGATTTTGCTGATGTAGCATCAGTCCAAATAGCTCTGCCAGTGCAATTGAACAGGTCCTTTAGACAGTTAATCTTACAGTGCTTCTTCTGGAGTGTAAATGAAGAACAACTCGAGCTCAGTGCAGAGACAGCAACTAGTGTTATGAAGAAAAGACCTGGGCCCTTAAGAAGGGCATCACTCATGAAAGCCTGAAAGCCCAGTATATTGGCAGCAGATGGGCAGATAAAACAATTCTTGCCAATTACTTGTGCTACACCACACTCCAGAGAGACGTTCTGTTATGTAAGTGTCCCAAACTGAGGGGCCACATGAATAAGAACAGATTTGTCCATGATGCTTTCAGCTGCTTTAAACAATAGACTTGAATTAAGATGGCTCTAGCAATTCCCTCTTTCCTCCCTTTCCCTTTTTGTGCCAAAGAGCATTAGCACTGTGTTTTTTTTTAATTTAGTTTTAATGCTTGTATAGAGCTAGAAACATTTTCTGACTCTCTGAAAAAAGCGCAAGTACAGATACTGACAATGCAGAGAAAGTCTTTCAGTCAGTGCAGCGTTGCCAGAACTTGCCAGGAATAGCGGTGTCTTGTGGAAACACTGGACTCTTCTTGTTGACCCTGGTTTGAACAGAGGTTTGAACTTGATCTCCAGGGGTCCCATGCAATCTGAATTTTCTATGATTTTATTTGTTCAATGCTTCATCAAACAGGCCAGGGAGGTTACAGACTGGTCTGGGATGTATGGCATTGCCTAGCTGGATCAGAAAGTTTTGATCTGCCTCTTTGATGCAAAGACAGGTCGACGCGATGGGCTTCCAGGCTGGATTTGGGTGTCCTACAATCCTGGAATTATGCAGAGGTGAAGTAATCAGTCCTCAATTGCTGTGCTGATCCTGGTTTCCAGCACTCGGTACTTAGCCTTAATGCACAAAAGTCACTCAGAATATCACTTAATCACAAGTATTATGTTGGAAACGGGAAATTGTTATTGCTTAGTGCAGCAGTCTTTGCTTATTTTGGTCATAAACAAGAGGTGAGGAAGCTGTATTTTAGAGAATTTGGTTGAAAGCTAGTGGGAGAACTAGTCAGAAAATAATATTGCTGAATTTGTAGTGAAATCTCGAGTGTATTGGGATTCGTTTAATCTCTTAGGTTTCTGAAGTGTAATAAGAGACAGGCTAGTAACTGCAGTATATAGGCTATAGTTGGGTAAGGAGGAGCTGAATTAAATGCATCAGACTTTCTTTTAATTACTTGGATAGAAATAAGAAGCAGTTAGGTTTATACATTGTCAAACAGGTAATATTTGAACTTTCTTTTTGTAATGACTGAACTCACTTCAGTAATCCTAATTTTTCATGGAAACCCATGTACTTTCAGAGCAGCTTATTCTGAAGAGATCAGCCTTTGGTTTTGGGGTTGAAGAAAATGAACCTAGTCCTACTTTACATGTGCTAGCTCTGATCTGTCCCTTAGCAGCTGCACTAAAAACATGCCTGTGGTTATTCCACGGTGCATGAACCAACAGGCTCTTGGTACGACTTTCACACATTGCAAGCATCTAACAGAGATTAGTTTCTAACAAACTCCAGGACTTTTTATTTGCAGTCAACTTTCATCGTGTCTGTAGGGATCAAAACCTTAACCAGACATTGATTAACTGATTACATCTACAAAATCAGCCTGACTGACGTAGCAACTTGCAGTTCAACTTTCTTTATACTAACCTAGTAAAAACCAGATTGGATCCACAAACTTATAATTGTAGAAGTGGCAGTATAGCTGTATAAATTGCCTGCAGCTTCACTGAGAGGTATGTCTGTTGTCTGTCATCTTAAATGAACTCATGGTGGGCTTGTAGTGTGAAAACTGCAGTGGCCACATGATTTTTTGGTATTAAATTACCTAAACCTAAAATTGGGCTGTTGTGAAACAGGGCTGAGTGAAGAATACTTTTGATAGTGACTGGTCACAGACAAAATTCAGCGCTGTTGACCGGCAGTCCAAGGGAGGTAATTCTTCCCCTTTATTCCGCTCTCGTGAGACCCCACCCTGGAGTACTGCGTCCAGCTTTGGAGCCCCCAACTGAAGAAGGACATGGATGTGTCGGAGTGGGTCCAGAGGAGGGTCACAAAGATGATCAGAGAGCTGGAGTGCCTCTCCTATGAGGACAGGCTGAGAGAGTTGGGGCTGTTCAGCCTGGAGAAGAGAAGGCTCCGGGGTGACCTTGTAGCAGCCTTCCAGTACCTGAAAGGGGCCTACAGGTAGGATGGAGAGGGACTTTTCACAAGGGTGTGTAGTGATAGGACAAGGGAGAAGGGCTGCAAACTAAAAAAGGGCAGATTTAGATTAGATATTAGGAAGAAATTCTTCACCCTAAGGGTGGTGAAACACTGGAACAGGTTGCCCAGAGAATCTGTGACTGCCCCCTCCCTGGCAGTGTTCAAGGCCAGGTTGGATGGAGCTCTGAGCAACCTGGTCTAGTGGAAGGTGTCCCTGCCCTATGGCAGGGGGGTTGGAACCAGGTGATCTTTAAGGTCCCTTCCAACACTTACCATTCTATGATTTTAATGTATATAGTTTTATCATACCTGTATTTAGATTTTTAAATTGTTGTGATGGAGTGAAATCTGTGTGTGTAACTTGAGTCTAAATCTCAATGTGTCAGGAAAAAATAAAGAAACAAAACCCAGAAGAAATAGAACTTAAACATGAAACTATAAGAATTGTCACTTCTTTTATGCTCAGAATGGTAATATCTAAGGCCGGTGTTGATTTCTACTCAAAATCTATCTGTTCCCACTGTGGTAGGTTAACCCTGACTAATGGCCAAACTCCCACGCTGCTGCTCATTCGTCCCCTCAGCTCCCCCTGTCCTTAGCAGGATGCAGGGGAGAAAATGAAGATGAGATAGCTCAGAAAGATTGCTTACCAGTTGCTGTTGCAGGCAAAACAGACTCATCTTGAGGAAAACAACTTGTTGCCAAGTGAAATGGATTCAGGGAGTGAGAAACAAAAAGGAAAGCACTAAAGCAACACCTTCCCTCCCTCCTTTCCCAAGCTCAGCTTCTCTCCTTCACTTCTGACTCCTTTACTCCCACCCAGGGGTGCTGTTTGGAGGGGGAGGGGGAGAGGGGGGATTATGGTCAGTTCATAACTGTTTCTCTCTGCTGCCCCTCCCCCCTCCCATTTTTCGTCTGCTCTGGTGTGGAATCTTCACAGGCTGCAGGGGAATCTGCTCCAGTGCCTGGAGCTGCTGCTTCTCCTCCTCTGGGCAGCCCCTGGCCTCCCCCTGCAACCGCCGCTGCCCACACGTGGGCGTCTACATCTGGTACATCCACAAGTGCCAGAACATTTGTTTTATAAAACCTACAATGGATTTATAAAACAGGGAGAAATAGTTTGTCGGGTGTATTTTAGAATTCTTGACAGATATGTTACTGTGTACCAGTCCAAGTAACGATCTTCTGTTTTGCTCAAGTTATATATTTTATCATGTGAGTATAACCTTCTATAGTAGTAAATTTGGGAGCACTGTAAACTGCTGATTATCTAGGAAGGGAGCTGTATAAACTTATGTCACTTTAATGCATAGTTGTTTCACAAAGCTTAAACATCTCAGCTAAATTCTCTTGAATGTAGGTTTGCAGAGCGTAGTATTAATATTAAAAATCAGTTATAACTCATTACTTGTGGGACAAAGACCTCCCTTAGTAACTCAAAAATTACATTGTGTAGACCTCAGGACAAAAAGTGTAACAGCTGCTTTTCAAAACCAGAAATATATCATTTTTTCAGTAGCTTCACTATACCTTATTCCACATCCATGTTATATAACCTTTAACATCCCTTTTAATAAATTACTGGGTAAACTTTGATACTGTTAGTGGATGTCTTGAACCAATTCTCAGTATGTTTCTGTCCCATTCAGTGCTCAAATACAAGATTTTCAGTGTTGGAAAAAAGCTCTTTTTCTGGTTATTTAAAGACCATTTGAGGGGGGGGCCCACATAGCTTTTTGTTGAAGGTGATTATTTGAAAGATCTCTGAAGGGCACAGACTATTTGAAAAGCCTCTAAAAGACATGAACTAATGTGCTGAGAACAGATTAGACAACCAAAGACATGTGATAAAGAAATAATTAATCACTAGGATATCTGTCTGCTGATACACAGATAGAGACATGATCATTGCCAGCTTAAGTCAAATACGGTTATCTCGCAGATAGGCAGAACTCTCTCTACAATGTGGTGCCACATGTTGAGGACTTTCTGCAAAGATGTTTAAATTACGAGAGTCATTATGCTTAGAGTTTCTTTCACATCCTCAGTCAGTTGTGCTATGCTTGCGTTAATTATTCATATGAGAAAGAGTGATGTATGGATGCCTTACTAGGCTTCTGTGCAGCAGCTTTAGATTTCACACACCCCGAACCCACAGTGAATTGTTTTCAAAGTCTACACTGCCGCTGATAGGGGAGGCACACGTGTTCCTATTGCGATAGTGCAGGTAAGAAGATGATTTCCCACATAAGGGTCGCTGAATTACGTGAAAAGTGCTAAAGAAAATGAAATTCGAATGCACTGCACTGATCTGCAAATGCAGAATTCGCTAGGGAGTTTATTATTCAAATGATCAGAATTGCTTAGGGGTCTACAAACTGAAAATGAAAAAAACCTGCTGTAGTTGGCCCAGGGCCCCAGCCTGAGAGCCACAGGTGCATCTTGCACCCTTCCTGCAATTGGGCGTGAGGTGAGGCTGAGAGGAGGCAGCCTCCAGCTGCCCAAGATGAGGAGATGCTTTTCCTCAGTGCCTGACGTTGAGGTTGAGAACCGGATTGTGTGTTCAGTGGAATGACACAGAAGAGACGAATGAGAGGGGGAGGACTGGCAAGAAAACAAATGTGTATTAGGAAAATGTTTTGGATGCACAGTGTATATTAAATTTTGACAGGAAGGTTTTTTAGTCACAGCTGGATCTTGACTCCTTTCCAGATTCACAGAACCACTTTGCCAGAGAAAGGCTCTGCAAATGTAAATTCTGCATTAACATTGAAGGCACTTCCAAACTGCAAGAGCGGAAATCATTTGCTGGGTAACCACCTTTATAATTGTTAGAATTGTTTGTAAGATACTGCAAGCTGATAGACCACCTCTGAAATTACTGGATTTGTTCTTCGTGGTACAGTCTTATAAACATCAAGCAGATAAATAGATTATGAAGAAGTTATTCATCCTTGATTTCTAGTGCCAGAAGGTAAAGATAAGACCCGATGCAAACCTCGTTTTCTTACATCTCAATTTGTCATTTTGCTTTCTTACCCTGTATCTTGCTGTGTTTGTATTGTCTTGTAAAGATAATTATGGTTCATAAATCCTTTCAGCAACTGGGAGTTAAATGCCCATGAAAACACACGTTTGTCACTGTGCTTATAAAGTGGAAACTAGTGACGGGGGGGCAGAGGGGGGGAAGGAAATAAAAATTTATGTGAAAATGGTGATTTCAGAGAAGTTAGCATTTTTTTCCCTGTCTTCGAGGTTTCTGTGATAAATACTTTCCTGCATGAGTCAACCAAGACAGTGCTTTATTTTGCCTGTTAGTATATTCTTATTCTGTGGAGTGTTTCGTAATGGCAAATAACTGTAATACAGAATGCAGTGCTATTTAAGAGACACCTGAAGGTCAGCAGAAGTCTAGTAAGCAAAGGGTCCTTCTGGTCTTATGAAGTTAGTTTTTGTGTAGTTTCACACTATGGTTCCTTTGAAGGGATGGGTAGAGATATTTGTTAGTTGTAAAAGATCTCATTTGAAATGGGGGACTGCAGGGGCTAGAGCAACACTCCCAAAAGAACTTAACCATCTACAAAGACATTGTAGCACCCTCTTTCATTGCAGTGGTGAAAACTATAGCTGCTCTCACTGCTCCAAATGCTCAAGAAAAAGATTTCTCAACATTACAAGTGTCTGAAATGGGAAAAGATGTCCTAGCCTGGAATTCCCTATTTTGTATTCCACTTCTCAACAAATGTAGGATCAGTCCGGCTTGTGCATCGTAGCCCTAAAATGAGAGAGAAGGCTTTTTTTTTTAGCATAAGAAAAATGTCTGGGTCCATAACATTTTACTTTATATGAATTCTAGACACTCTGTATTGCATATTAAAATTATTATTCTAGCGTATATTTGACTTGAGGTCTAGTGGAGATAGTTTTGCTTTCCCAGAGAGCAGTGTCTTTTTTTTTTCCACAGTATCTTTTCCCCTTCACATTTAACCACTTTTAACATTTTCTTTCTTTTAGCAATTCATAAGAAACATTTGCAGACAGGTATACTTTCTTTGCTTTGAATGCTTATGTCTTAAAAGAAATTTGTGCAATTACTTGCCACTAATGCACAGCAAAAGAGAAGGGGGGACCTGCCCACAAATGTACTTCCCAATGAGACTGTGCTAGCTTATTTCCCCTGTATAGGAAGAATAATTGAGGCTTCCTGGTGTGCAGAACTCGGCAATGCTTTGGCTTTCAGGTTTTTGTATGCTGAAAGTAGATACAGTACTTGCAAGGTTACTCATAAAACAGGCAGCAGGGACAACCTGCCTGTAGTAAAAGAAATTAGGAACAGGATATATCGTAATTTCTGTATAGGCTTTTGAAAAGAAAAAATTGAAGAATTACCTTTTATATGAGGCAAATGATACTTTGAATAAGTTGGGGTATTTCTGCTGAAGAGTTTCATACATCTTAGGTTGTAAAATTATGTGCACTGTTTGTTGCATTGCGTTCAGGTTTTGTAGAATGTTGTACTGCTGTTGCAAGTACAGTGCCTGCCTAGCATTTGTAACTTCATTTATTGATGTCAATCATCATACAGGTTTTAAATAAGCCAAAACCATAAATGTTGTGTATTTAAAAAACAAAATAAGATTCAAATAAGTATTTTTTTAAGTGTTTGATATAAATTAACTTGCCTGTAGTCAGCTTCTAACTGGATATCTACTCTGGTATTAATTTTACTTTTATCAAAACCATTTTTAGCTAGCAGTTTGCTTAGGTAATTTAGGTGTTTTAAATATACTGGATTTAGTTGTAAAACCCTCTTTGTGTTTAAACATAAAACATCACCTGGCTGATGAAATGCTACAGTTTAAGATAACTCTAATAGCTTGAAAACATAGATGGTATACAAGAAGCCTGGGAAAAAGGCAAATGGAGGCCTGGTCTTTTAAAAGCGAAAATTGAGGAGCCACCAAATTATTAACAAGGCATAGCACTATTTTGATTTCTAGAGAGAGTATGGTAGCAAATAACAAAACAAAATATGGACATGAGTAAAAAGCCTTTGTGTACTTGTCAGGACATCTTTTTAGAGCAGCCTAAACTACTCACTGGACGACTAAAGGGCCTCGTGCATAAAGAAGCAGCAGTGGTAGATATCACTGAGTATAGCAAAGCTTTCCGTGTTTTACATAATGCTGTCATAAGTGTGATTGGGGAACAGTGGTTAGAGGAATAATAATAACATATAGTTGGATACAGCTTTTCAGTTAGCTATCTTGAGAGTGTTCTTCAATGTCAAAATGTCCATGTTTACAGAGTGGATTTCAGCAAGAATCTCACCTGTACTATTCTTCACTTTGAGGCTGGTGAGGCACTGGCACAGGTTGCCCAGAGGAGCTGTGGCTGCCCCCTCCCTGGAACTGTTCAACGCCAAGGCTTGAGCAACAACACCTAGTGGCAGGTGTCCCTGCCCATGGCAGAGGGATTGGAACTAGACAGTCTTTAAGGTCCTTTCCAACCCAGACCATTCTATGATGATGATTCTACATTTGATGTTTCAGTACTGACCTGAGTGACACAACAAAAAACATATTTATTAAGTATTCAGACAGTACCATATATGGAAGGAAAGGTAGTGTGTTAGAAGACAGCAGGTGGTCAAAATGATCCTTTGACAAATTGGAAAAAAGGTCTAAAAAATTTTATTGACAGGATGTTTCCTCAACACTAAACTTTTACACCAGCTTTTTCCTGCCTTGTTAGATTGCTGGTGGCAAACTTCTTGTAGTGTCTCTGTTTAACCTGTTATTTTCTTTGACAGAAGTTACAAAAGAGCATTTTACCTCAAACTGCTATTTTTCTTGCCAGGAACTTTCTCCAAGTTTCACTCCATTGCCATCTTTGCAAGCCATTTTTTAAATTTTCATTTATCTACATTTTTTTTTCCTCACGGTTGTTTCTTTCCAAGACAGAAAAACAGTCTAATCATTTCTGCCACACTCAACATGGAAATTCTCCTAGAAGATCCGCACCCCTTTTGCCAGGGAAGTGTCTGAATCATAACTCTTTACAGCTTGTTTTTTGTGCCAGGTTGACCTGGCCAGCTATTTTCAAGACTGATAGTAGCCAAAGTCCATGTGGGGTTTGTCTAAGTTGCTTGGTTTGTTAACCAGATGGTTATGCTGGAAATTGTCAATGGCTGAATGAATCCTTTGCTACAAAGCTTTTTGGTATTTTAAGATGATGAACAATTTTTGCTGTAAAATTACTTAAGCAGGCCAGTGTTTCTCTTCGGGTTTTGTTTTCAGCTTAAAGCACTACAGAAGCAGGTGCTTTGATCAGACCAGACCACTAATTTCTCAGAGCTGTGTCCCCTCATGTTTTAAATGTACCTTTGCTGTTTTCAGTCTGGCTTTCTTCCACAAACAAGTAAATCAGCTGTGAAAGGCAGAGTCTCAACTTCATTTACACTCAAATGCTCTCCTGGCAATTTATTGCTTGTTGATTCGAGTCTGTTTGTGGTAGTGAGGATAACAGAGGTTTATCGATAAAGTTTGTGCACATTAATCACCATTTGTATTAAGGACAGGTTTTGGGGAATGAGATTTCACTGCCCATCAGAGCACCCATTCTGGGAAAGCATCTTTCTAATTTCACCAGTGCTACATGTGCTTGCAGATAGAGCCAAGGGCATAAGAGTTACTTACCGTTTGGTAGTGACCCAGTGATATCTTTGGCCCTGTCCATGACAAGCGGAGAACCGAGAATTAGCGAGTGCATTCATTCAAGATAGTGGCTGTTGCCTGTATCCCAAGCAGAGCTTCTGTGTGAATTCTTCAGAGATTTGTGATGTTTTCAGAGAACTAATATTTTCTCACTGTAAGGACCACTTCTGATCTTAGTGATTAGGAAGGCACCTACATCTGGAAATTACTCCATATGTATGAATCATGGTTGCTTTGACATGGGTCTTTGGTTGACCCATGGGGCTCTCAGGATTATCCACGTTAAGGATGTCTTGGTGCTTGTCTGCCAGTTTGCAAGTTGACCAAGCATGAGCAGGGATGACAGAATTTTTCTAGAGTTTTTTGGATCAAATGTACTAACTGTTTATGTACAGAGATGCGATTTGAGAAGGAAACAGAGGAGCTCTTTTCTATACCATTATTTAAGGTGGGTTTATCTAATATGCTTTCCAAGATACTGTAAGGAACATCTCAAATGCATAACTGAAATTGTTTAGCCATTCATATCCTCTGATACTTACAGTTCGCCTTCCTTAAAGACCAAAACCTTTGTTCTTGAACTGAGTTTTTGCCATGTAGAGCACAAGCTTGTAGACTTCCAACACAAATGTAGAAAATGGAAATCGGCCTGATATTTGTAAGGTTTGCTCAGTAGACCTGTTGTGCATGTATTTGGCCTAATTTAAGCACATTGAAAATCAGTCAGGAGTCATAAATTCATAATGATATGTCTGTATTACAAGTTTAGTAAGGATTCTTTCTATAACACTTATACTTTCCAATCCCTTGAATTTATTTGCTCAAACATATTGACTAAGTAGTAGTGTAAGAAGTCTCAGGTAGTTCCTTTGTTGCCTGGGTTGAAAGCATAGGTGTTTGCAGTGCTTTAACATGGCAGTTTATTTTGGCTGAAAGAGCTAGTAAATCTGAGGGCTCATTTCATTTGAAAGCCTTTTGTTTTGGTATAAGTTCTAATTACACAAATTTTATGGCCTTTCAGCAAATGCGTCCTGTAATTGGCTTGTGCCTGAAAATAATTCTTTTTTTGTTTTATGTGCTGTGCACTTCCACAAGTTATGAGAACAAGACGCAAATTGTTGCTGTTGACCAAGTCATGCATTTTGTTTATGTATTATCACTGCTTTTATTTCTTCTGAGCGAGACAGGGCAGAGTGTCTGATTTTCATATGTCCTCTGCTGAGAAAATTCATTATTTGTCATTTGTGTAACTTTTTTTAGATTAAGGTAGTTAATGTGTTTTGGTCTAATTTGGTCTAATTTTCTCAAATTCCCCTTCTCTCCTACATTCTCTAGTCTGGAGGTTATAAAATAAGTAGGAAATAGTAATATTTTTTATTTCTAGTTGAGCTTTAGTTTTAATGGACTTTGGAAGCTCAGAGAAGATACAAATTCTGTAAGCAATGATAATTCTTCCTAAAGAGGCTACCTGGTGCTTTTAAATCTCATCATGGTGGTGGCATGCTGATTGTTCTATCCTAGCTGAAAGAGAAATAGCTTCCTTTTTCTGAGATTTGTTCTTTTTAAAATGGGAAAAATTGAGATTCCTTCTGTTTAATACCTGACTTGGTAACAAGTACTTCATTTAGTCTTTGCCTATTTCTAACTCTGCAGTCAACTCTCCAAGCAGTTTGAGAAGTATTTTTTGAACAGGTGCACTTACAGAAGAAATCTTAGGAGAGAGAGTTTAAAAAGTTTTTATACCTGGAATATTCAGAGATGCAGGCAAAAAAAGGAAAAGCATATGAAAACACCTGGCTCGGTGAGAAATTTTACCTAAGCTTGTGAAACCTAGTGAAGAACAATGAGATAATGAGGTGTGAAGTACAACCTGAGGGGTTAGAAAGCAGATGCCAAGTAAAAAACATTCAATGTTCTTATTTTGAAGTGCACATTTCTTTTACAAAAAAACAATGCAACCACACAGCCTGAGTGTTTTTTAGGAGAGATGATTCCTCCCCCCCAAGGTTCATGGGATCTTCTGTGAAAATGGAGCCTTTAACTGTAGGCAGCTTGTGGCAGGTCATTTTTTAGCTAGTCAAATACATAAAAATACGTATATTACAATGAATTTCAAGAAATTTAACTGATGACTCTGTGGAAACTAAACATAGAAAAGCATAGGACATAAATTTTGAACCTTAATAGATTACGGCTTAATCTACTGTTGGCTAGGAAAGGCTGTAGGACTGTGAAATTAAATCAGTTGATCTGTTAAAACTTAACAGATTAATCTTGCGAGGGAAGACTCACCAAGTTCAGTTAAAAACTACATTTAAAGAATGGAACTTGCATCACAGAGGAAAACCAGAGAATTGGTCTTTAAATATCTCTGCTAGAATTGGGTCTCAGCTTCCTTGTAACTAAAAACAAAGGGCAGGTGAGGGTTAAACTAGAGTTAGTTAAATCAGTTTAACAGAAAGTAAAATTACAGTGAAGACATTGTAAAAAGTAGTTGCTATATGACTGAACAAGCTGGGGAAGGCTGTATGACCTTGTGTAAAGTTTGACCTGCCACATTAAATGTGATGGTGACAAAGTGTGTTGCTTTCAAGGAGGTCTTCACTCCAGGTTAATTCAACTAATAGACGTTAAGCTCCTCCTTCATCCCCGAAAAGTAAGGATAAGTGCTCGGTTTATAAAAATCAGAAATGCTAGGAATCACTTGGACTACACTGAAGATACTCAGGAGAAACTTTACAAAAGTGACCAGTGATTCCAAGGACTTTAAAATCTTCAATAAAACATTGCCTTTAAAGCAGCACAAGAAGACAGTGCCAAAAAGGCTTCGGGATAACCACTGTGCTTACTAGGAAAAAAAACCCCAAACTGCTTCAGCTGGGAATTTAGTCATGTTCACTTTCCTTCTGGATGTCAAGTGTTCTCTTGCTGTACTTGACACCATACTATTTAATTTCCGTTTAGGGGTAAACGTTCTTAACCGATAAATAGGTCCAAATAGTCCCTTTTTTCACAAAAGATATCTCACTTTAATATGGCAGGGGAACATTAAGAATGAGGCCTCTTTCCAGATGGGGGTGTATTATGGTTCCAGGGTCTGTAAAACTGCTGGAAGACAAATGTGAAATATCTTACTTTCCTCTTAAGAAATGTTCTTTTCCTGAAAAAATGTGGGGAGAGGACAACTGGGCTTCAATAAATGTATAATGTATTCACTCTGTTCCCTAAGAGCATCTATATTTTTACTTTCTTAATGCAAATTCAGCATTTGTGTAATGGGCAGAATTTTCAAGCAGTTCTTGGAAGTTTAGCATGAGTATTCTGAATTTCTGCAGAGTACCTAAAATCAGCTTTTACAGATCTAGGGTTTGGAGAAAGCAGAGGAATAATGCTCAAAATTACTGCTTATCTGAGTAATTTTGTTTTAAGATAAATTAACAAAGTGCAAAGACCAGCTGTATAAAATTGTCAGCATCCCATGTGGTGACCATATGTTAATTAATTGAGGAGGCCCACAAGTACAGATGTCTTTGCATAGCTTTCCTGTACTAGAGAAAAACAGTATTTGGGATTAGCAAATTCACACATTGCTAGCAGAGAGTAAAATGCCAGATTAGCTTGATTGGGAATGTTTTCTAGCTTATTATTGTGCTTCTGATTGCTTTCTGCATTCTGGTGTGGTTGATTTTTGGCCTATTTCTTTCATGTGATTAAAACCAATGCATTGTGTTTGTAACTAAGCAATTCTACCACTTATCTTTTTTAAAGTATTATTCTGTCACTAAGCATTCAAGAGCCTAGACTACTTGAATGTAGTGTTGAGTGCCACTTAATGATTTTTTTTTTTTCTTGACATGTATATCAGGTGCATAATCATACTGGGAAAATACTGAAACACTCCTGATACAACTCCTTTATCAGTATAAGTTTATGTCTTTTCCTGTAAATCTTGTACAGGCTGTTAACTTTCAGTAGACCCAAAATGAAAATCAGATGAAAATAAAAACTGAAAAACAAATGCTTTTCTTCAAGTTACAGTGGGCTTAATAAAAGCAATTACCATTGAATTTGGCCCTAAAGATTTTTTTTTCTGCTGTCGTGGTTGATGTCTCCTGTTTTTATCAGAGTAGAAATGAATTGTCTCATATTTGTACTATTTCTTATGTTATCTTTTATTTTTTTGTGATTGTGTTGATGCGAAAACTTTAATGGACAATTTGTCTAATGTAGATTTTCATTTTTCCAGGTGTTTGCTATAGCAGTATTTCGCTAAAATGCAGCATACTAACTGAAGCTTCCACAAAAGATGCCTGATCTTTTTCAGAAAGTCTCACTGGAAAAGGTATAAACATTCAAGATATCTCCAAACTGACAAGTCTGGCTCTTGCCCTATGGTCTCATACTCAAGGTCCCCTGGCATCATTTGTTGCTTTCTTTAGTAGGGGCAGTTTGGCCAGAACTCAGGAGATTAAGTAACCGCAAAACGCAGAGAAAGAAGTAAAACACTTGCCTACTTCAAATTACTGCTGTTCATCTGCTTTCACTGTAAGCTTGCACAAGAGTTTGCCCTAACCATCCCTGCCTTGCTTGGTAAGATAGTGAGGAGGCAGGGAACGCAGACTAAAATACATTAGAGCTCAGTGCGGTCAGCGGATTACTTGCACTTTACTGTAATCCCTTTTATCTGCTGAAAAATATATAAAGAAGCTACAGGAAAAAAAACCTGTAGTATACACACTAGGAAAAGCTTTATGTCTCGGGAAGGGCAGAAGTCTGAGGATAAATAAGTCTTTTAAGCTGTGATTGCAGCTGTCTTAAGTTTCAAAGTAGGCAGTTCCAAAGACTTAGGAAAATAGATAAGCTTCAATGATGCCCTAACGAGCTAATAGACACACACTGGCCTAGGAGTAGGAAACAAGCAGTAACAGTATCTGTCTGAAAGGATCTGTGAGACATTTTACTTAGTTTCAAATGCTGGAATTTATTTTGCTGACAGATTTGTGGTGTCTTTATAGTACCCCACACTGTGGAATACACTACTGGTGCTTAATCTCCTAACTGGAAAACTCCTACAGACATATGTACGCGAGTAATACACCCTCCAGCGTCTTTCATGTAGTCCACTGTATATTTTATGTTGAAGATGCTGGATCTCATTCTTGCAAAGGGAAGCACTATATTTGGATATTGTCTATTCCGAAAATAGAGAGACGGAACATCCTCTTTTAACCATTTGGGGCATTGATTACAGTACCGTGTTTATTACTGAAGGCTAAAAGGGTATGAGTGTACTACCTAATTCACTTTTAAACATACAGTGATATGGAGTGGGAAACGTTGTGTTGTCTGGAAAGTAAGGCCAAGAAGCTACATGTGATAACTACCTAAGAAATAAGGATGATGGTGACTTAACCCAGTATTTCTTGTAGCACAGCAATCAGAAGTTAAGAGTGTCATTATCTTCATTATATCCACTGGTACGGTTTATTCCTAAGGTCTGTGTGAAGTCTGCTAAAATGTAAAATATTGACTAGACAAGCATCACTGGTGTTACGAATGACAGTAAAACTAGAAGTTAACAGAGCAATAGGAATGCAAACTACATGCAGGCTGGGGGGGAAACTGGGAAATAAGCAGCTGGAGAAACTACTAAAAGTAGCTTTCTCCAGGAATTCACATCTTTCAGTCTTGTTGCTCATCTCCGGTGCAGCAGCTTTGTCAGTTATCTAAACTGATATGCTTTTCCTTTGGGGAACCTTTAAAACTTGACTTGTCAATCTCCTTTGAAATGTTGTGGTGTTGAATATCAAAGGGAATAACCTTTTGCTGCATTGGTCTCTGATCTGCTCTACTATCACATTCCCAATCTTTTCCCAGTTCTCTGCTCCTTTGACAAGGGGTGGAAATCCTCTATTTCATGGTTTGTAGGGGCTCACATCACTTGTATAGTTCTGTTTAAAAGCACGGTCAAAATGATAATGAGTTGGATCATAAGGAAGACCCTTCTTTGACCAATATGTAGGAACTTCTTACTAGGTCAGCAAAGTTGTTCTTGTGCCAAAGTGTGACAACAGGTCACAGACTGTTAAACAAGAGTTTGGTATACAGCCACTAAATGACTTGCTCTGAGGCTTGCAGAGGTCCCTAAGCAGAAAGAGTCTGTGTCAGCATGTTTTGGTAAAGTTCTGATAGAGCTGAAATCAGCTGACGAGGATTAAAAAAACCCCAGACAAACAAAAAAAACTATCTCAGAAAGCAAAAAACCCAACTTGACTTGAAATCCTGTCCAAATTTCTGATCTTTCAGTCACATTATATAGCCACTTGGGTGCATGTATACTGCTGAGAATTGCTTGGAAGGTTTAACCCCTAATGAAGAAGACTGTGTTGTGAGATTTCAAGTGATGTGGAAGCAGATTGGTATTTACCATTGCGTGTTTCATAATTTATAGAGGGAAAAAGAGAAAGTTCTTAAGATTCTGGCCTTTAACCATTTACTATAGGCGGGTGAAAAGATATGCGACAATGCAGAAGTTTTGTTTTATAACAGAAAACTTGCTAGGGTTTGAGCATGTTTGAAGATGAAGTACAGTGTTCTGTGTAACCTGAGCTATGTGGCTTTTGGTTTTTCAGCTGTATTCATGGATGCCAGCAGCAGCTTTTCAGTTCCAAAGGAATACCATTGTCCATTCTTGGGAGAAAGTATTAGTTGTTGCAGTAAATACATGCTTAAATATCAATCTCAGAATGGGATCTTAAATTAACAGAATTGTGAAGTTTTTTCATACTCAAGCTGCTTAACTACTTGTGGAGCCTCCTGCTTGAATCCACACTGCTTGTTTCTGTGGGCAAAGGAATGCTGATCTTAAAAAAATGAAACACTAATTTCAGAGTGTTTGCAAACCTTACATCTTTTCTTGGCAAGAGTATGAGTCAGCATATAGAATGCTTGAATGACTACATAAATCTGAAAATTGGAAGACTTAATCTTAAGGCTGGGAGGAGAGACATTAGGAGGTCAAAAGTGAAACAATACCATATGACTTAATCCGTCATTCTGTAGTACAAAGAGTGGCTTAATAGCAGAGGGAATAGCATGAATAACTGTTGTAACTCTTGTTGATTTTGTTGTTTCTTCTGAGGAAAAATTTGATACAGTTTGCATGTATGTTATGAGAACTTTGACACTTTTTTCTAAAGCATAGTTTTTAATGTCTTGGTGTATCTATAACCTTGCAGCAAGGGGGTTTTTTTCCTGCTCTGGTTTGATGTCATAATATTACCTAAGCATGCCTAACTTGGAAGCTTGGAGGGTCAGTTAGCCTAATTGCTGTATTTCCTTGGCTTCACTGGTTTTGAGTTTTTGGAAGTTGTTTTTTCTTTCTTTCCATTTTGTAGGTCCTCATAGAAGATCAATGTATCATCTTTAAACCTAAAATGATATATAATGACAATGTTGAATGTATAAATATTAGGTCTCACTTTTTCTCAGGTACTGAGCTTCTGTAATAACTGCTGTATCAGATGAGTTTTGAAAGCTCAGAATTTTGGACTTGGAAGCTGGTTTTCCCTGTGTCCCTGCTCTACATATTAAAACCTGGCAATACTGTCATAAAACTGAGTACAAGAGCGAGTATGTCCTGACTGCGGGAGTCCACACGTATTTCACAGGCTGTTTGGAGTACAGTTACACTAGAGTAGAAGTGTAATTTGGTTTTGCTAGTAACTGAGTCAGGATTTGTCATTTCTGTTGGTCTCTATTCAATAAATAAAGTATTCTTGATTGATCAAATATTAGCATTTCTGCTGAGGAGACACTGTAGAGCTATGTAATAAATGCACATTTACTAAAATGCAGTGGTTAATTAGACATGTCTACTGGAAAAATGTTCCATCATCAGAAGGCAATAAGCATTACTGGTTGTGAGTTTTGTAGTGAGTAAGGGTTTTGTGGAAAATGATAAATTAATGGAAAGTAAGATCCTAAACACTAAATTTTCTGGCTTTCCTGCACCATCTGAAATACATACAGATATCAGTCTCCAAGATCACTTGTTTGTGAGCCCCAAGTTTTAGGTAGCTCTGTGTTCAGCGCTGCCTCGGGGCTCAGAAAGCTCCAGGGTCGGATGTCCTGCTTTCTTGGGTTCCCCTTCATACATTAGTTTCCCTGGTTGTTTGCAGGCACTGTATTGTGGAAGTTGGAGTTGGATTAACTCCAGGATACGGCATTATCTTGATGCAACACCCATCCCATGAGATAAAAGGATAAATAAATATCCTTGGACACAGCCAGAGTTGGAACGTGCACGACCATGAGCGTCCTAATCTAATGTTGTGGTGGACTCTTCTTGAGCAGGAAGCTGGATTAGATGTTCTCTGGAGATCCCTTCCAACTCAATTTTTTATTCTCCAGTCCTATGATCCTCTCTTGGATCTAAATTTGCACCAGGAAACACAGGAGCACCAGCATCCCATTTTGAAGTGGGAGATATTGGCTTGGACTCCTCAGCAGGAATATGTGCAGAAGAGTATAGGTCAACAGCTTGGGCAGCTTGGAGCTCGCAACTGAGACTGGGTTCTCTATCATGGCAATGTGGCTTAGTGTTATGTCACCTGCCTTTGTGAAGGTAGACTCCCTGGATTTCCTTGCACAGCTGCAACAGTCAGCATAATTTTGTATTTTTGAGCAACCAACCAGAACAACTTTCTTTTCAGAAATAGAAAGTTTCTACAGACATAATTTTTCTTTTTAAAAATATAAATCCATGGGAAATTCAGCTATAACTTTTTCTTTTAGATGACTGCATTTCTTATCAAACTATATCAATCCTGACAAAAGTTGGTGAATCAATAATGATATAAAGTATTTTATATCTTACAAAGCGAGTCAGTCATCTACTGAAAGACCTACACTAGATTTTCTCTATACTTTTACTACTGCTTTTACTATGATTCAGGCAAGGATTACATGGGTTAGCCAAAGATCTCAATCTTGTTATAACTTTATTTTTGAGTACTCCTGTTGCCCGGGGACTCTTTCTAAACTACTTTTGTGATTTTTTTTTTAATATTGTTTTTCCTTGAAGAAATTAGTTGAATTAGTAATTCGTCATTACCACGTAGATAACCCTGTTTTTTCTCTTTTATGGACTTGAGTTTTCTTAACATTCCAACTTGCAAAATGTCAACTTTAAAGCTGGAGTGTTTCTCAAATGAAAACTCAGGATTATTTATGTTAGGCAGTACTAGAAAGGTATGTATCTGCTATAACATCAGATAGTAGTAACCTGATTATTATAACCATCCTATTGCTGACCATCAAGTTCCTATAACCTCGTGTTATGGCAGGTAAAACATTTTTGGGGGAATAAAAAAACAACTAAAACAAAACCATTGGAAGAAAGTTTGTACTTAAAATCTAGTAGTAGTGGAGCATATGCTGTGAAGATCAGCGTTAGTGTTTAAAACCTGGGTTTTTTGTTTTATCTTTGGAGNGTTACTTCGCATTTGTCTGGATGAGGGATGGGAGACAGAGCTTTGCCATTGGTATGTGTCCTGAATGAATTACGAATTAATGACAGAACATCTTGTAACGCAACTGAAGTTGTGCGGGACAAATGCAGCGAAGTATAACTAATTCCTCCCTGTTTCCCTTTCCTATTATGCTTACTTTAGTATTAAAAACAATACATAGATTAGCGTAAGCAACCGAAAGAGGATGTAGTGCTATGTACAGGTGTATTTCTCTGCTTGCCACATCGCTATCCCTTGCTGCAGTTTTAGTTTCCAATCCCAGTAAACAGTTACAGACTGAGTAATTGTAACCTCTTGCTGGCATTTCTTTTTGTTTCCTGCAATAAACAGGCTGTAATTCCATTCATATATTCAGCCTGACAGTTGGGTAACATCTTCAGTACAGCAGAAGAATGGGTAAAACATCTTTTTGCTGGAAGCCTTGCTATCTAGGTAATTTTATTTAGTTTCGTATAATAAACATCTAATCCGTGGTCAGACACTGCCTGGAGCCTCTGTTTATTTGCAGTGTTGGAAGACATCTTATTCATACAGTTACCATGTGTCTCAGATAGAACCTTGCAAGTCTTGAAAAAGACAATTGTAAAATCAATTTTGCAAGTTGTTCCCTTTTTGAAAGGTTGCCACTTATCTGGGATTTGAATTGCCTCAGGTAAGTAAACCCTGATTTTCAGTTTTTAAGCTGGCCGTCAAAAGAAATTAATCAGAAAAGAAATTACAGGAGATCAAGGTAACTGACAAATTGAAAGTCTTTGCCAGGACTGGATATTTAACTTCAGTTTAGGAAATATTGATGCTTACATTACTGTGTCTTTTCAATAAGCGATAAGAGTTACACTTTTCCTTAGATTTTTCAGAGCTGGCTGACACGTGACCTTAAAATTACCTGTCTTTAACAAAAGCTTTCAAATGAATCCCCTTGAAATGAGTAGGAACCAATCTACATTAAAGAAATTGGAGTAGCTGTGTTGTTTTTGTTCCCATGATGACTCAGATTCACAAGAAAAGATCATACAGGCCTTGCTGACTTACCTGATTAAACAAAAACGATGATCATCCCTTTACTTCAGTCAATATTTGCGTGTCACTAACCTATTATAGTCCATTTGGAGTGAAGATCTAGTCTGCCAAGACTCAAAAAATCAAGTTTCCCCAGCCTGGATTATGTTTTTTTTGACTCTTTTGGTGAGATGGGATGACTGTTGGCTGTCAGATCTGTTGGTGGTCAGATCACACAGGTCTCTGCCTGGTGGTCATCCTCCAAACTGTGAAGGAATGGGGCAGCCACTGCTTGGCAGGGCTTCCTCTGCAGATACTGGAAAGATGAAACCCTTTTTGGCCAAGGTGAATCCAGTGCCCTAGCAAAGCTGCCCCCTGACCACAGTAGGCAGTTCTTCTATAATATGTTATCCATCTTACTGTATGTGGTATGCTGGCAAGTGAGTATTTCAGGAAGCAACTGGGTGGTCTGCAGGAAGGTTGAGTAGTACAAACTCACCTCCTTGCTGAATCATCTCTCACCAACACTTCCACATAGAAAAACAGGGAGTAAGGGCCCTGCTGTACAGATGTGTACTGCCCCTTCTGCATCTCTTACCTCGGTGAGCAAAATCTCCCACCTGGCCACCAGGTGGGGGCATTGCTAAGATATTGATTAATTGGCAAAAGCATGTCATATCAATGAGTCATCTGCATGTAAAAATCACCTCCTCTGTCTTTTATTCCGCGTTTTTCTAAACATTGCACACACTATGGCAGATGAAATGCTTAATCATCCATTAATTTGGTATGACAGGAAAATACCCTTAAGCAAACAGCCAAAAACTTGGTAAGATTTCAAAAATTACTGCAACTATAAAGAGAGACTTCTTTTTTTTTAAGCTTTCTGGAGGTTGTTTCTTGGTTTTGGTTCCTAATTCCCTGTGTTGGACATAAAAGGCTGGATAGATGCCTTTTCCCTTATCAGTATTATCACTAGTTTACCAGAGGGTGCTTTGACAAACATTATGAAAGCCTGCTTTATATTCCATATGAAAATACAGTGTAGGTTGTGTTCTTCATCTGATAGCCCCCATCCATTTTCCTGTTAGGTTAAATTATCCCGTTATGTTTCATGAAGAAAAAGTGTTTTATTCTGTTTTGATTTTGTTGTTCTTAATCCTCTAAGCCAGCTGAACAACTGGGAAAATTCTCCACAAGCTTAAAAAAAATAGAAAAAAAAAAAATCAATGAGGTTTCAAGTTATTTATATTTAAGAGCTGGTTTAAATATATTACCAGGAAATGGGTTTTGCCATTTATAAACTGTAAAAAAAGATGTAAACCTGTAAAATCCATGGTACCTTATTGATGTAAATGTACATACTCTTCTACTAAATCGAAACTTTCAAAATGTAACTTTGAAGTCATAAATTCTGGATTTCTACATTAACTATATGAATACTTGGAGTGTTTTCTAAAGATTTTTTTCCTTATTAAGCAAGACCTTTCCTAGAAATTTTCTTTTATGTGAAGATATATAACTGCATGTTTCTAAATAAATTGTAGATTGAATGCTCTTCCTCAGTGTAAAAAAATTAAGGAAGAAAGGCAAAAAATAGCTCATTTACAGATGTTGCTTAGGTAAAGTTGGGTAATTTTTAGACTGACAGTAATACCGTGTCTGTAATCTTTATCATGAGAGATAAGATAGAAAATGTCCTGTGGTTTGCCAACCTGACACAGCAAACAGATTTGATGAGAAGCAGCAGAATGAAAACAGATAAGATCTGCTTTATGGGTCTCTTTGTAGCGCTTCAATAAGGTAAAAAGAGTACCAGAAGATGCCTTTAGAATTGCTGCATTTTAGCTTTTTTTTTTTTTTTTTAGAAAGCATCAGGTTCCATTTTCTGCACTTCTTCAGGCAAAACCTGAGATTACCATAGCAGTAACGTTACCCAGATCTTAGGTAGATACCAAGTTCTTACATATCACATACCCGTCTGAGTGCTTTTCAAAAGACAGAAGTACCATTATCCTTATTTTGCAGATGAGGAAACTGGAGCAAAGGTGTATCTATTTGCTAAAGTTCATTTTTGAGGGCTAGAGATAGTACTTTCAGTTTATCTGAAAATAAACTTATATTCTTTGTACTGAGCTGCGTTCTCTTTCAGTGGGAAAAAGATGTAATAAAACTTAGTAAAAAACATGTGTTTGTTGGGGATGGCATAGGGATAAGTACGCAGAATAACTTTTCTACATAGGGACCCACAGATCTTTTGAAAACTTTTGTTTCTTAAGAAACAAGTGGGGAAACTAAAGGCGTAGTCAGTTCCTTATCAATTTATCTTCCCACAATTTATCTTCCCACTCTGAATATCACTGTTCAGAGTACATAAATTCACCCAGTTTAGTTAAGCTGTCTTTCTATGATTTGCTTCTGCTGCCTCCTCAAACAGATTGTCTTTTGCCTTTGAATTTCTGTTGTTGTTGAAATTTTAGCTAATTTTCCATTTTTTTTTGTTAGAGACACCCTGACACGGACAGCACATATGCTCGTGTGTGTGTATATAGATAGTAAATATATATGTTCTGTATATATTCTCCATGAAGGCGTCTGGGTTGCCATCTATATATCTAATCCTGTCATCATAAGTTTTTTTTGTTTGTCATTATATCAGACAGAAAACCCATATCTGGTTCATCTTTTGGCCCAGATATATTATCAATATATATATAAACTTTTGAAATGTCTTGTGAAATTTGTTTTATCTAACTCCTCAGAAAATATTTCCCCAGTAACCTTTCTGTATCTGATAACGTATTTTAAACAAGTGGGTAAGGGACATGAAGCAAGGAGATATACAGAGCAAATAATGCAAATAGTTATGCTGAGCTCTGTATCAAAAAGTTATTAAGATGCAAATTTGTATTTGTTCATATTTCTACTTGGATATCTTACTTCCGCATTGCTTTTTCTGTCCTTTTCACTTGATCTTACAGGAACAAAGATAAAAGCCCTTAACATGTAAGATGGATGTTGATGATGTGATCTGCAGCCAGTGCCAATGGTCCATAACCTCTGTTTAATATCGGATCCTGAGATATTATTAAGGCATTGAATGGGGTCGGGTTCATACCTAAATGAAATACCAGGTAAGTAAGAAAGAAGCGTCAGCAGTCATGTCTTTTAGGTCACAACATCCTGATGTTTCAGAGGTGGTGTCACTTAGGTTCATCTGACTTGATATTTTTCCTGCCATCTGCAAAATCCAACTGTCCCAAATCTCTACCTCCTGGCACTTACTTCCTTGTTTCCTAAACTGTGGATTTCTGCAACTGTTAACTTGTTTTTAAAGATACTTTTTTTTTTTTTTTTTAAATTTGCATCTCTTCTCTGTCTTGCTTTCCTCTGACAGCAAACCACAGTGCAGCATTGGCTTGTCATCTGCTGCTGGCTTTTCTGGGGAGGGCCGCGGTGCTCATCCTTGTCCTCTAACTCACTCTTGTTTACTATGCAAATGCTCCCCCCAACATGCTGTGCAGTCTCGAGACTGGATGGTAAGGGAAAATGCAGGTCTGGAGAATACAAATAACAGTGGTAAATCTAAAATGGAATTCCAGTAGGAGGAAGTACAACTTGCTTCCAAGTATTTCTGCCATTTTGGCTGACAAAGGGATCCAGCTGTACAAATTACTTCCATAGAATAGGTAGGAAAGTAAACATGTAAAAACAGTCACAGTCTTGCTAAAATTCTGAGCTGTGTATCCACACTTCTGTAGCTGTTCCCAGGCATCAGTAATGGAGAGACAGGTAGTTTTTAGCTGGTAGCTCTATTTACTTCCTCAGAATTTGTGCAAGCCTTTATTCCTTGGACAGAAAATGCTGGGGCAGGGCATTTTTTTTCCTGTGCCAGCTAATCAATCGCAATTGCAAATGAGTTTTGGAGAGATTTATAATTATTATTTCTTTTTCTCCTCATCTTAGAGGTCCTTTGCCTCTGATTTTTAAAGTATTTATCTCTGCCTGTGTTTTTCTAGATACCCCTCTTCTGGCACTCACATTCTCATTGTACTTTATTTTCCCAGTTCTGCAAAATGTTTGTGGTCAGCTTGTGCAGTGGAAATTATCTTGAAAAACCTCCTTCCTAGAGCAGTGTATCTTGACTTCCCATGTATTTGTGTCTTGCAGATAGGTTTTCTGTTGTCTGAGAAGACATTTTCTGACCAAATTATTTTCTTCTGACTTTGAAGAAATATTTCTAGTATGAAGTATAAGTTGAGTTTGTGCTGTAGCCTGTGAAGTCACTTTCCACTGCTTAGGTACCTATTTTTCAAAAAGCTGTAGGAATATAATGGTTTATTACTTGCAAGAGTTATTTGGCCAGTTGGAATGAAATTTAGCGACGAAGTTAGAAATGTCTTGGCAGAGAAACACAGAGGCAGTCTGACTGCCTAGGCATTAATTTCTAAGAGGCTAGTCTTAAAAAGGTTTGACTTGACTTAATTCTCTGTTGCAGCTGGCTCTGGCAGTCTGCAATGTCTGAAGAAGTAATGGAAGGAGAAGGATTTTTCGCTCCTCCTCACTCCTATAACCTCCTTGTCCTGGGCAGCTCCTGAATACTCTTCCATTCCTTTGAAAGGCCACTCAAGATCTCAGGGTTTCAGCAGATTGCTCTAATGATCTCCAGGACAGGGCTGAAGGGCAACTGAATAAATGAGCCCTTCGGCAGCTCCTGAGGACCCCTTTGCAAATCACCTACATGAGGCTGTGATAGTTGGTAAGATTGCAAGAGCATATTTAATTAGCACATAAATTAAAACCAACAAATGATGCTCAAACCAAAACCAAGGTGTCCAGGAGCTTAGGAAACCTGGAGAGAGGCAGAACGTAGGTGCCCAAGTCACTTAGTGGTTTCGGACCACGCATGAGAAACAGCGAGGGGTAGTGCTGTTCTGCCGGCGTGAACATCCCAGGCACGCACTGCAGACAAAATTTGCACCCAAAGTGCAGCAAGATTACTCCTGGCTAGAGTGTGTTACAAGATAAAGCAAGATGTAATGAAGGGATGTATGAACAAGGGAGAAAATTCAAAGGGAAAAAATTTTTTTATTTTTCTTTATAATTTATAATAAGGTTTCATTAAGAAATTAATTCTAAAATTAGCTGAGTAAATGTCTGAATTGTTTTGCTCAGACCCAAGAAGTGATTTTTCAGAACTGTCACGCAGAAGCATGGATGCAGTACTAGAACTTTTGGGAGCAGGGAAAAAGGAAAAATAACAACTTTGCTCTTTCCCCCCATGGATGTTTCAAATGCCCAGAATAAGTATTTCTGACACATGCAGCCATTCTTGAAATCAAAGGCTCATTAGAGCTGCAGACAAAATCTACTAATTAAATGGTTAGTTGTAAGTTTATTTTTAACATTCTTTTTATGTTGATGTCCACAAAGAGACTCGGTTAGGGTCGCTGCATTGCCAGTGCTGTAGAGATCTAAAGCCGCTGTCTTTCTTACAAAGAGCTGTACTATAAAACTTATGTTTGCTGTTTAAGATGTAATTTTGGTTTTCATCATCCACACTAAAAGATCTACTGACACTGGATAACGCTTTTTTCACTTTTCATGTCTGTACTCTATTCTCTCTGGAAAAGCTTTGCTCTTCTCTTTCTGTTGCTAAGAGAAAAAGCCCCGTTGCCAGGGAACAAGTGTCCAGCACACACTGATGTGTCCTCTGTCAGACGTCAAAAGCATCCCTCCTAAATGTTCTCATATGCATATAGGGGATGAGTGCTAACATGAGGGAAAGGAAAGGTGGAATTGGCTGGCTTTACTTGGTGGTGTTCAAATCATTCACCTTTTATCTAGCAGTCCTAATTCCAGCTCTTTGTTTTACTCCCTCCCCTTCCTGCCCAGACAAAGGATTAAACACTAGGCTTAAAACTTCATTTTATTACTTTATTCATTTAGAAGTGAAGTTTGTTCTATTTTAAAACCAGTCTGATGCTAGTGCTATGTGGTCAGTAAGTGCAGAAAACCTTCAGAAAAGGAGCAGCCCAGGGTTTGGCTGAACTAGATGAGGCTAGAATTTGTTGCTCATAGACTTGCTCGTGAAACTGTGAGCACCCATCCCATTGCTGAGGGCTACCACAGTCTCTGTGGCAAGCGCCTGGAGCAGCAGTACTTGCTTAGACTGGCCTTAGCTCTGTGCCTGGCTTTTCTCCACTGCATAGGATTAAACCTTCCAGTTCACAACTCGAAGCCTTTTAGAGCTAGGCAGCTGGCAATGTGTTAAGTGAAAATCTCCTGGAGGAGGAAGAAACAGTCTCTGTGCCGTCCTACAGTCAGAGCTGTGTATGTATTGTCAGTTGTCAGCAGCCCGTTACCGGCGTATTGAGAGGGCACCTCTGGAGTCCAGAATACTTCTCTTGTTCAGTACTGTCTTGCCATTAGATGTCTTATGTTAAGGATGCTTCGGGACAGATTTTTGTGCCTTGCACTGTAGGTGGATGTACTTGCGTGTGTTTCATCAGCACATTTAAGAAAGACTTCGAACACATGTGTGCTTTTCAGGTTAGTTGGCCCTGAAATGGTTTATGGCTGCAGGTAACTTGGAGAGAGGTTAGAAATTAAATGTAGCTAAATAACACTTGGCTTGAGAAGTTTGTGAAAAGATGAAGAAGTTGAAAGTAAAGAGATAAATGTTATAACAGCATTATCACTTCTTCCGTTAGCATAAAAGTATACATTTGACAGGCTTCAGTATTTTGGGACTTTGCCCTAGCATAAATGGGTTGTTGACCTAAATTAACATTTTGGTTGTCTTAGAACAAAGCAGAAGCAAAAAGAATAGATTCAGAAATAATGATGTACAGCTGTGTGTTAGTACGCTATGCAAAGTCTCTGGACTGGGTCCATATATGGGAGAGCTGCATCCAGTGACTGCTATTGTAAGGAATGCTTCGGCTCCTCTGGTCATCCACACAGATCATTACAAACAGAAGAGAGAAAACGATTGTGTTTCTCCCAAGCTATTTAACAGCCAGCCTAAGCTTAGCGTCGATCAGGAAACAACCAGAGAAAGGATTTGTGACTTTCTTTTCTTGCATTTCTGGTTGTGGATTTCCAACCACAAGCAGGTTTCCTTTTTTGTTTTGCCTCTGAACTGTTTAAAAATTGGTCACCCTCACATATTTGTTTTGTTTTTTTGAGCGTCAGAAACTAGCTTACTTTTATAGGGTTGTTTTTTTTTTTTTTTTACCTTTCAGAGCTGCACAATGCAGCACCGTGCTGGAGATCACACTCTGTGGCCCATTTGCGCTTTTTGGCTCGGCGGAGCAGTGCTGTGGAGAAGTAGTTCAAGTCCGAAGCCAGCAGTGGCATGTCAGCAGAGGGAAACCGCTAGGCACCCTGCTGTGGTGCTGATCAGTGCTAGCGTTAGGACCTCAGCTCTGTAGCCACAGGTCCTGGTTTATCTCAGCTGGTAAAACTAGTTCTGCTTGGAGAAATAAGAACGGTAAAAGGCAAAGATGCTTCTAATGATAAGAAATTTTGATGAACAAATCAAGACGATCAGGGAGTTTTACTTACACCTTCCTTTGCGTTGAGCTCGCGCTCTCTCTCTACTGGGAAATTGTCGTAAATCATAAAGTCACCGTCCTATTTTTAAGTCTTGCAAAACTCAGCTATGTTATCTCACTCATCTCAAGGATTAAGATTACAGCCAGGTATTCTCCCTTTTCATTTTAGAAAAGAATAGCTGGCAGAAAAATGTATTCTTCTTTATCTTGTCTTGGTAGAGCTGTGTACAAACAGCTTGTATTGTCCTCAGCTGATGGAATTTATTGAAAGCATAATTCTGGAAACCAGACTTTTCATAGATATGTTGTTATTCAAGTTCTAAACTATTACGTATTTGTGATAATCTCAGGTGAGTTTTCTTTACTGTTTTTGCCTCATACAATAAAAAGCTTGTCCAAAAATCTTATGCAAGGCAGAGTTGCATACATACTGTTTTTAAAAAATGGTAGCTGCTCTAGGAACTCATACATAGAAAGCTGGAATTTGTTTTCATGAACCATACTCTGGGGGATGCTTGACATCCTTTTACATTTGTATAAAGCAAACAGAAGGAATGTGGATATGAAACAAATTCATTTAAAGTTTTGAATGAATATTCATTGTGTTATTCACCCCTCAATGGCATTTCACACAGAAGCAGATTTGCAGTTTGGGTAATTCTGATGACTAGTGAACAAGAAATTGTTTTGTACTTGTAAATCATATTTGCCTGTTAAATAGTTTACTTGTTCTGCCAGGTTGTTGTTTCCTCTGAGTTGTTATTTGGCAGTACGTCAGTATCGTGAAACCACTAAAAATTGGTTGAAATTATTTGTGGTTTGCTTGAGCTCTTTTTTAAAAAAATGTTTCTAATAGAGATGTCCTTTATTTCTGTATTAACATAAATGTCAACTTTGTTATGCCTACACAGACTTTCTTTAAGGTGATTGAAATTGGTAGTAGCGTAGTGAAAAAAAGGTAAATAAAACTGGCTTTACAGTTGGTATTTCCCTTGTTAATTTTGCGTAGAGTTCTGCCTGGTGCCATACACAATATTTTGATATAGAAATAAGTAACCCCACCCTGTCTCAGCAATTTTATTGCCCAAGCATCAGAGAAGATACTTAGAGAAAATGCATTTAGGAGCTTTTCCCAATATGCAAGCCTATTTTTATATGACTGAAATTGCCTCTAATGATTTTTATTCTACAGCATAATTGTTAGCGAATAGACTTGTGGACCACTCACTGAAATAATATTTTGTAGTTGAAGTTTTGGCTACAGAGAGCTGTGCCTCCTCATAGCATGGAAGGATATTTAAAAGTAATTTTTTAGGCACAGAAGTAGTTTTTCTTGCTCTGTGATCATAATCTAGATGATGTAAACTTTCAGTGTCAGTAGCGACTGAATATCTTAAAGCAAGTTTGCTGAAGTTTTCCTGTCAAATATTAACCTCTTCTATGAAGACTACATGATAATACTCTCTTTTACAGATATGTTTCCTCATTAATTTAAGATATGGTCAGGTTTCTGATGCAGGCTACTACTTTGTAAATTCCCAAGTTAATATCTCCAAATATTCACTGTTCTTTACTTCTGAAGTTCAAGACTGTCTAGTGATTATCCAGTATTTTGCTGCTTCTTTTAGCAGTAATGCTTGCCAAATGACATTATTTGTTGATTACTGGTGTTACTTTCTTAATGAATGTCTCTTCAGGCAGATTTTAAGATTTTTAAGTTGAAAATTTGAAGAGACCAGAGGGGGAGTAAAATTAAACAAGGTCTATTTTCTTCACAGGAGCATGGGATTTCTTTATTTGAATTCTTTTTAAATTTTCAGTTTTCTTTTCATTTAGAAACAAGTCTGGATGAAGCTGGATTGATATATTGTGATGCTTACAGATTTTTTATTTTGCCAAGCTTTGGGAAAGGGAGCTTGATTGATGAATTTATTGAAAATTAGTAGTTGCTAATATGTTATTGAGGGACCACTTAATAAAATGAACCAGGAAATCTATAACACTTTTAAGCTCTGCATGAAAATCGTTTTTAATGAAGGTGAAGAAGCCTTTGAACTGTTCTGGAAACAGGTAGAAAAAACCAAAAAAATTACACTTTTCATTAAAGAGAATGCTAATTTCTTGTCTTCCAAAGATGATTATTATAAGGTTAATAATTTTTAATTTTTTTAATAGATGGTTAATATGAAATGTATTGCATTAATTTTATTTATATTATCTCTGAAACACTCTGCATTTTAATATTTCGGAAGGTGATGTAATTGACAGATGGAAGTAGTAGCCAGCTATAGGTCCTGTCAGTGTGCTGATATACTTTGCTAGGACTACTGAAATGACAGATTTCAACATGCCTTGGCAAACAACATGCTATAGATGACTGGCTTTCCTAGGCACACGATACAGCTGACCCAGTAACGCATAAATATCAGTGTGCGGTTTTGCACAGTGTGTGACGAATGACTGACCTAAACATACACAATATGTAGCTGACCCAGTCACCTATACATGTTAGCAATATGTTCTCACGGTGCGAGTCTGATATTTCTTATGGTAAGCAGGCAGAGTGTCCTAAGAGCTTGGTTCTCCATCAAAACTCCAGAGCCCATCTAAAGCCTCGAGTCATCTGTGAAAGCTTTTTCCTGTGCTAGGTCTGTGTGCTCATGAGCTATGTTATCAGTTCAGTCTCAGAAATGTTGGGATCTTGGGGTAACATCGTGGGATGTTGCTGGGCCAAGAGATCACTTCGTTGTAACTTCTGCCTTGCCTTCAATCAGTCCAAAGTTACCTACAGATACAGTTATTCTGGCAGGTTTTTTTAAACATAGAATTCGGTTCTGCTTTAGCAGTTTGTTGCTGCTGATGTGTTTTATCTCAGTTTACCCATTGTTACACTTTGTCCTCGGCTGCTAACAGAAACTGAACTGTTCATGCATTGAGTTTAACATCAGCTCAGCTCTTTAAACTGAAGTATCAGATTTACCTTAGATTATGACTCATTTGTTTTCTGTAGTGATGGGGCACTACTCTAGTGCAGCACAGCTCAGGATCTTTTCTCAGCGTGGATTCTGGTGGTGTGCTGTGTGGTGTTATGTGGTTACCAGCAGCTAGATTATGCAGTTGCTTTCTAGTGAAGTCTGTGGGCAAGGCCTTTGGGCATATAACAGTAAACCTACAGGAAGGTGCCTCAGTTTCTGCAGTGCCAGCAGTGGTGTACTGAGCCTGATTTTGGGTCCAAGGTTTGCTGATCACAGGGATATTTCTAAGCAGAATGAAGGTGAGTTGCATGGGCTTAGGAGAGACCAGGATCTTCCTTTCATGACAGGGAGATAGGAAGGGACACTCGTGGGAACAGAGCAAATGAAAGCAAGACAGAAAGTTGGTTCTTTGATGATTTTTCACTGTGCAGGGTGCCAAGTTACAACTATTCTCTTTCCCTAATTCATTTGGTTAACCAGTTTGTCCATTTTTCTTTTTCAGTTTAAAGGAGTCAATAATAGACTTCAGCAAGAAATAAAAATGACTCAAAGAAATAAATATTGTCCTGCTAGTCCTCTCTGTAAAATCTTCCTTTTAAAATTCAGTCATTGACTTGTGGTCTTGAAAGTCTTGCATTAATGAGAGATATCACTGTGCAGCCAGCTCAAGTGTTGACAGTGCTTCATTCATCTGACATACCTGCTTTTAAAGGTTTACCATAAAATGATGGCTGCATAACCTCATTCTATGAGTGGGAGGAAGGAATGAAGAGTGTAACACAAGTGGGAGGTGAAGAGAAATTCCTCACTCATTTTCTCCTGTTACTTTGTTCGTCTGTTTGGAAACGCTAAAGCCAGTACGTAGCGCTTTCTGTATGAATTTAGAACTGGTGTTGGTACAGGAAAATGATAGTGGCTAAGAATATATAGTCTTTATTTAGAATAAAACAAATATATTTGAATGCCTGCTCAGGAGCACATCATCAGTGTATTTTTGTGTGTGCATGTACATGAGTGTGCTTGTGTATTCCTCAGCGGCCACCGCGTTTTTGTTAGTTTTGGTACCCATTCAGATTACTCTAGACTGTAGTATCAGAGTCTTACAGCTTCGTCAGGGTAGAGGTAAAGTTATTGTGATTGCAAAGATATTGAAGGCGACGTAGAGTTAGAGAAGTAAGAAAGCGCAGTGCTAAGTCCTTCTGAAGTATTTCCTGTTACCTGAAAAGAAGCTGAGACAAGAATGCCTGTCACTGACACATTGCAGATAAAAAACATCCAATATGGGCTGGTGCATGTTATATTCAAAATGGCTGCAATCACAATGTATCTAGTCAAATTTCTCTCTGGTCTTCCAGGCGCAGGTGTTTGCACTATAATTTTACGACTAAAATTTTATCCCTAAAAATATCACCCATATTTTAATATTTTATCTCCCAGGATTATCCTCTTGGGCACTGAAGAAGAATGTCTGGAATACGTGACAGAGTAACTGCACAAGTGAAAAAAATATTATGAACTAAAAACAAAATTCTGCCCTTCACTTGATGGTGTGTAAAACTTACCTCATTGGAATGACTAATCATATTTCAATACTTCTGCTCTAGAATTACTGTCAGTTTCTGCTTTTATGCTTTTTTTTTAAAAAAGGAAAAATTATGCTAAATATTTAGTAAGAAACAGTCAGAAAATACAGTTTATAATAAAAGTGGCTTTTTTGCATTTAAACTGTTGCATGTGGGGATGGATAGTACCTTATTACAGGCCCAAAACCAAGGCAAAGGGTTTATATACGGCCTATGAATCTTTGCAGGATTTTCATGTTGGAGAACGGCACTCTAACTTTGGCTGCAATGACTACAAGCTTAAATTCAGAGCTATGCTGTACAACACCCTATGAAACTGCCAAAAATCGTTGTATAAGACAGAGAGGGAGACTAAATTACCTTTAGGGTCCCTTTAACAACCCAAGGACAAGAGTACTGTCCTAAAGGTAAAGAAGCAAGATGTTAGATCTCTTCACAGAATCACAGAATAGTAGGGGTTGGAAGGGACCTCTGTGGGTCATCTAGTCCAACCCTCCTGCCGAAGCAGGGTCACTTACAGCAGGCTGCACAGGAACTTGTCCAGGCGGGTCTTGAATATCTCCAGAGAAGGAGACTCCACAACCTCCCTGGGCAGCCTGTTCCAGTGCTCCGTCACCCTCCGAGGGAAGAAGTTCTTCCTCATGTTC
>Ga0065711_1028702_pt1 | contig 39666 bp, 22 predicted proteins | sample Hoacrofraction12_FD_59098 | JGI IMG/M metagenome (GOLD analysis project Ga0065711, IMG submission 59098) | Hoatzin crop microbial communities from Cojedes, Venezuela - Epithelial fraction 12 v2 (version 2) | ecosystem: Host-associated > Birds > Digestive system > Esophagus > Crop | place... | reverse complement strand
TTAAGGAAAGGAACAAGTGCCCAGTCCAATCCTGCCTGCTATTTGGATATGTCTCTTGAAGCGACACTGCTCCTTCCCATGGGATGCCCCAGATAAGTCAGCAATACTCTGCTGTCAGTGGCATTAAGAGCTACACCTCACCGACGCACCAAGGGCTCGTGTCCTCCCTCATAGGATGAGGCGGACACTGCAAAGGGCACAATTCACCATTAACAGGTTACTTTATTATGCCTTCATTTGTGTGTTCATTTAGAGTTTGTAAGGGATTGCTCACATATACGGGCACTCCTTGCTGCTTTGGGGGTTTTAACGTGCAGCTTTAAATTCTGTTAGTAGATGAGGTTTTGAACAGATCCCTTCTGAACTGCCCAATCTCTACTGCACCAGTTTGGCCAAGCTGTTGGTTTTATTTGCTTTTAGACACATTTGCACGGTTTGTTAATGCACTATAAAAAGCCTCAATATAAAATTTCACCATCTTCACGTTTCACTTACACTTTCACTTCCTACAAGTAAAATTCTCAGCGTCCTTACAGTCCAAACTACCCATGTGCGTGGCCTCTCTATTTGCTGTTTATTTAGGAACAAGATTGGCGAATTTCAGACCATTTCAAATGCTGGTTTTGAAGTATACTCTTGATATAATTTTTGGATTATTCCTTTTTATTACATCTTAACTTTGACTATCAGAAATCCTTCTCCTGTGGATAAGGGTAGTTATTGGCAACCTAATTTCAAATGGACTTTAAAAATTCAATCTTTTTAGCTCTTTAGGTTTGATTGTGCACGGCTTGTAGGATTATAGCTTCTTAGTTTTAATGTCTATTTTCGAATGCTGGTTTGGGGTCAATGGTTAGAAACTCTCAGTATCATTTTTAGCACTGAAATATCCTTTTGATTTACATGTCTGAAACGACAAAACCTCTTATTGTTATCATTTTTGAAAAATTGCCAAGATACAGCCAAATCTTTCACTGCTTGCTGCACAGAGCTGGTTCTTGCCTTCATGTCATGTACTGTAGAATTCATTATTGTAATGCCGTGTTTACTTACATTTCTTTCTGGTGATAATAGGCTTTTCAGCCTTCAGCATTCAAGGCCTTTGTCCGCAGAGGAAAAGAAAAGAAAAATCAGGCAAAACATCAGGCTCTCTCATCACGCTTTTCAAATCTGATTTCAAAAGTTTGCTGTTAACCATTTCAGTGTCACGACAGACTAACAAAGACCTTCACAATAAAAGATCCGGAATCAGAAATACCTCTGCGGGGAAAGAGCTTTTGTTCATAAAGCTGTTTTGATGCAAGGCCTATCTTCCAAGATGTATATTCCCCTTTCAGTAGTGAGGGTTGCCTACCTTCAAACACATTTTCCAGTGTATTTCTTTCAGTAAAGTCAGAAAGTAAAGTGGTAGCATCCATTCTATTGACATACCGTATGGGGTCATTAACCTTGCAAAGTACCAGATTTAACTGCTGATCTTTACCTCTCTAAATACATGAATTTTCTTGTACACTTCATTTAAGAATGGCAGCTGAGGCTAATGGGTTTCAAGAAGCTGTTGAAAAATTCTCAAGCAATTTTCTTTCTTTCTAAAACCAAAATATTGTCTGAAAAATTGCTGACATGTTGTCAAATGTGTTTTGTTTTATGATTTTTTTCACTTTTTAAAATAAGAGGTGTTTGCAAAATTTTATTTTTTAGCTCTAGACATATTTTATCTGACTGTTAAAACAGTAAGAAAAGCTGTCTTTACCACCCACAAACCTGCAAGTCAGGAAGGGCATATGTACTTCTTAATAAGTAGGCTTCTGTTTCTCAGATGATTTTAAAAAGTGTTTTCTTTTTCAATACTAATTTTACTGCTGTTATAGGTCCTCAGACTTTCCTATTTAATACCTGCTTCTCCATGCCTTTAAGCTTGCTGTACCTTACCAGTTTGATATCATTGATATCTGGCTAAGTAGAATGTTTTAAAAACTTATTTTTTGTGTCAGTGAACACAAGTGCACCATTTCGAAGGACAAGGCAAGGGGAAAACTCTTTCTCATATTGGACTCACATTTTCCCTGACAAGATCTGCTCTTTGACTGAACCCTGCTCATTCTGGGGACTGGAGAAGGTGGCCATTCAACAGGAGGGAACTAGAGAAGCATGTCATAATGTGTTTAAAGACCACATATGGCAAATTAAAGTTCATCATCTAACATGAATTCCAGAGTTTTCTGACTGCTCAGTGTTTAACTTCAGAACTGTGAGTTCTTCGGGCCTGTTTCCATCTTCTTCAGTGATTCGTTTGGCTACTCCTGTTATCAGGACTTACGACTTTGTCAGGCATAAAGCAGCTAGGCTGAGATTTTCTGTGCTTTGTTTCTGCCCCAGGATGATACTTTCTGGAGAGCTTGGGAATCAGTGTTTCAGATGGCTTTCCCAGAGTTAAGAAGGATTTCTGGCTTTTCCAGAGTGAAGACTCAGAATGAAATTATTTTCTCTAGAATTAAAACACTACTTTTAAAAAGGCCTCTGTCCTGCTCATATTTATAGAACAATTTGAAATCTGGCCAAGTGGGTTGGTTTTGTGTCAATGACGTTCCTTTTTTTCAAGCTCATGAAAATTCATCTGTGTTTTCTTCTTGCCCTGTTGAGAGTTTTGTGCCTAACTGTCAGAAGATTTCATCTAAACTCAGCAGGCTGTGTCTTCTTACAGCTGCTGTCTGCCATTTAGACCATTCTGTGTCTGAGCCATCCCCCAGCATGGTAACCAAAATGTGCTAGCTATGGGCTGCTCAGCCTTCCCAGCAACGCTGCAGCTCTCTTGAAAGCGTTTGCTGGGCGAGACTGCCGGCTCTATCGACAGCAGCAACATGCCGCTTCCGAAAGACCTCTTGGTCTGTAGCGACTGTGAGTCTTCCAGTGGTTTGATGAGGACTGTCAGTTCTGAACCTTCCTCTTGAATTTATGGTTTGTTTTGGGTTTGTCTACCTGATGGTTAAGGTCTGGCTCGTCACTTAAATACTCAAGCTATTCATGTGAATACCTCCCCTTCCCCATGCCATGGAACAGCACAGTCCATCCAGAAACATGTCACAGGCCCCATCAGCATACTGGGCGAATATTTTTACTTTTTCCAACATTTATGTCGTATTTGCTGATGGCTAAATACCGTTACTTGGATTTCAACTGTAAAAAGGAGTATATTTAAATATGGAATTTGAGTGTTTTAATAAACTGCATACATTTAACACAGGACAGTCAGGTGCCTACTTTACTGTAAAGATAAACAAACCTTTATGACCTGAGGTAAGAATTCGTGAAACTAAACATTACCCTGTGCTTTATAAGCATCTTATCAATGTATAATACACTAATTTCATTCATAATCAGTCTTGAAATACTATAAAGAGGAGAATCTGAAGTAAAATATGTTTGGAAATGTATGCTTTAATGAGCGCGTGCTGCAAGCACATCCATCTGTAAGGCTGAACTTTAGCATCCGGGTAATAACCGTGCTGTCACTTTGGCATCTACCTTACACTCGGCACTATGGCACTAAAATAATTAAGAAATATTAAGTGTCTTAAGATCCTCCATTTGAAATGCTGCATTAGAAACAGTTTTTGTAAGTTATTTTTGCTTGCAGCATTGGCACATGAGGACAAGTTTCTTTTCCTTTAAGGCTCTTGGAGCTGGGTGAAGTCCCCACATTCTGTGCATTCCTGTGGGTTTTGAATTGCACTTAATGGGTGAACATATGAAGATGTAAAAATGCTTTACCCCCAGCCATAAATTATTCATACCAATAGGCCACTCCCGCTGCTCCTGCACAGGCTGGGGGAGTTGGTGAACAACACATGGACAGACTGATATTCCAAAGTGCTTTAGCATGAGTCATGTTGGAGAGGTGTTAAGACAGACAGCAATTCCCTAAAGACGGAGCGCTTGTTCTTTCTTCTTGGAGCACGTGCTCTTAAGAAACCCTGAACTTATTTTCAAACTAAAGTACGTTCAGAAAGATCCTTCTGAGTATATTAAGTAGAAACACTTCAGCCTCCATTAGCAGGCCTAAAGCTGAGCAAGAACATTAAAGAAAATATTGGTACACAAGTTAGATGTGATCCTGAGCCTGCAATGAGCGGCTTTCAGAAAGCATTAAAGCAGGATGGAGACTGTGGCTTGCAAAACACCAGATTCTTCTGACAAAGAGAAAGAGAGAGGGAGAATGAACGTGTGAAGCAAAGGCAGGAAAGTTCAGAAGTGCAAGAATGCTGCATCCCCATACTTCAGATCAGCTTAAGCGCACGGCAGAGACCTACAGGCTAGCTGGGAGAGCATCGTGGGAAATGCAAGCAGACCTCTACAAGCAGGGCTGCTAGTTTTCAGGTTACATATGAAAATCTTGACTAGAGGTTTTTTTCTGTGTTTAATTTTGTGATGACAGCAGCCCCCAGTTCAACAAAGTGCAGCCCTCTATGGATGTCAATGGGATTTACACACATACGTAAGTGCTTTGTTGAATTAGGGCCAATGGCACTGATGATATCAGTATGTGAGAACCAGATAGTAGGGGTGTAATAGACTCACGAACCAAAACCCAGAAAGCTGGTATTAAAAACTGCAAAATTAGTTGAACATTTCGTCTTGGCACCCACAGGCAGGGGAAGGCAGATATATGAGATTTTAAGTAAGGATTCTGAAGAGGGGTTTAATTGCTTTTTTTTTTTCTTTACTTTTATATTTTATGTGCTTGATTCCTTTTTACTCGTGTATTTAAAATTAATAACAGTGTTATTTAAAATCATTTTTTCTTACCCCAGAAGATATGAAGCTGTACAACATGAAACCAAAACAATTATTTTTCCCATTAGGAATTATTTTTTCATGAAAAAAGCAGTACGTTAAACTTAAAACAAAAAAGATACAGTTCTTCAAATCTTCAGTCAAAATCAGAAGAAAAACCCTCAGAAGTAAAGATCCATTATACAGGCAGATCGATCTAAACTATAAGGTCAATGCACTTGTGTAGAATTTAAGGATTACTGTAGGATCTGGATGTTTCCTTTTAATAGTTTCATGTTTGCTTGTCTTAAAATAAAACAGAATAAAAATGGTTGAGTTTCCTTACATCTATGTAATTAATATATCCTCATTAGAAATAAATTAGCTCTGCTAATTCCCATTGGTGCCATGGTTGATAAACTGAATGCCAATCAGTGTAATAAAACCAGTGAAATGTAATTTCTTGTTGTTCAAAGTGATGATCAACTAATCAGCAGTAAATTTATTCAGAGTGTATCAACATCAATCAAACATATTAGTGTTTGTAAAATATAATAACCAGCTAGATCTGACAAGTTACAGGTATTGAAACAGTTGCAGACCATGTACCAAATTAAGCATACATGCAAGCAGTTTAAACATATAGGAATGTAAAACTTCCATGAATAGTTAGCCTTGTAAATGTCCATTGTTTGAACAGCCCATGATTTCTGAATCTGTACTGTGTTTTATTGCTAATGGACCCAAGAGACTCTTATAATCAATGCCAGCTTTTCTGCATGTCCTGTAAACGTGTCCACGCTGTCCATTTAGACAAAAAAGCTTTAGTCTTTTCCCCCTTGCTAGTGTGCAGTAAGCAGGGAGAAAAATGGACCTAACTGATATATTTTCCCAGATTTTCTTTCATTACCTACTGAAACCTGTAAGGTGGAGGTAAACTGGGGACCCTTATTTGTTTAGCATCTGCACACCAGTGGGGACTCAGCCAGATGTAAGATGTACTGCTGGAGAACAGCCTGGAAGGACTTGGGAGCAGGGACCCTGGCTACCATCAAGATAGCTTCCAGGGACACTCTCAAATTTGTATTGGGTAGTTTTCATCCCAGTCATCAAAATTCAAGCCATTTAATGAAGAACTTGAGCTCAGGCGTATAGGCTATGTAGGAATTTATCAATTCCTGCGGTGGAAATACAAACTTCTCCATTCAGGTCCTGACCTTTAAGATGCATATATTTGCAGTGTTTAATTCTGCACTGCACATGTTCATGGTAATGACTGAAGATCTGAAGAAGCATTTTGAAGAGTATTTATTTGATATTAAGAGAAGCATTTTAATTTATCTTCAAATAGACCACAAGCGTACATCAGAGCAGTGTACATCTGTTCAGGGTTAGTTTCCACGGCTGAATGAGTATTTTGTAGTAAATAACCTACTTAATTGACTTAACCTTTCTCTGTTTGCGTATTTTCTGAAGATACTTTAAAATTTTCTTGGATTAATAGAAATTACTCTTTCAGTGGGTGCTCTGAAGATCACCTGTAGATTGTTTACATTTGAAAGACTCACTATTCAAAATTAAAAATGTAAGATTTTTCTGAACATCACTTGCCACATATCGTTATCTCAATTCACAAATTAGGAGAAATTTCTGATTAAACTGCTCCGAGCTATACGTTTAAATCTATTTTGTGAATAGTGTCATTATTCTTCAGCACTCCTGCCTGTGAACTCATCTGTGGGAATAGTCAAAGAAAGCAAATAGGAAGAAGACAAACAGCCAAGACACAGTCACTGTTTTACTTGACTGAATATTCTTAGAAAATATTTAGAAGTATTGGCTCTGTTATTAGTTACATAAATATTCATACAAATCTGTCTATCAGATTGCCTCCCTGAAATTACTCAGGCTTTTTCAGGAACTTGGAGAGAAAAATCTCTTAAAAATATATTTCTGCACATTTTCCAGAAGTATAATAGACTGGATATGGCCTTATAAATTACAGGCTTTCCCATACTCATCCAGTCATGGGGCCAAATCTCAAAGTTAACTTTAATGGGATTTTGGCTTAGCGAGGCTGGAGGAAGGGCAGCAAAATTTAGCCTATGATTTATACTGCTTTCAGAAATTGCTCAGTGAAAAAAAAATACAGCAATGGTACTTATGCAGTACAGTTGCATGCAATTTATTTTCTGCGTAACCGACATGAAATTTAATAAGGTATAAAAAAGTCACAATTTTGACTGAAGTCTTACGAATTCTAGCCCTGGTGAAAATAACTACTGGCTTCTCAAATGAGTTGATCAAGTAAGGTAAAAAAGTGGAAAACATCTATTCATTGCAATGTGGTTTATTTTATTATTTTTATTTTTAAAACAGGGAATTGTATTTTACGAAACACACTAACATATGATAGAAATCAGGAAATGCGCTGTAGCTGTGTTCTCAGCGGGGATGAAAAATGAGAATGCTCTGGCACTCTAGGGAGATAGGGTTCAAACTCCAGGGCCAGTAGGTATATTGGTCTCCAGGATAAAAAGACTGATTTTCATTAGAGACAGGGGTACCCACTGCCTTAAAAAAAAAAAAAAAAAAAAAAAAGTTTTCTGGATTTAGGAGCTCCCTTTATAGAATATTGTAAATTGGTACAATTACCATAAAAAAAACTTTTGTATGCCTTCAGCTTTGGTAGCTTTTCCATACATTTTTGTATGCACTTGTGTTTGACTGATGATCACATACCAAGATAAGGTGGCAGCCAAACCCTGATGTACTCAATTCAAAAAGTTTTCTGGAAATGTATGGAATTCAGTGAATAATATTGTTTATGGACTTACTGAGGTAAACCCTAAAACAAAGCAAAGCAAGATGAAACAGCAAAGCAGAGAGCTGCGTGCATCCCCTGGGGATTTTGTCCCATCTGCCACCCAAGGGGAAGCTGCCAGCCACAGGGGCTTTACTGTGTGCCTAAACAATTAGGCATACTTTGCAGAATAAAATGACATAAAATTGTCAATTATATGTATGATTTTACGTAGGTCCAGAAGTAATTCTTCTTGTGGAGCATATATTTTGATTACAGACCCAGGGACTATGAAAATAAAACAAAAAATGCCCCAAATTTTAATTGACAGCAGTTCAGTAAAACTTGTTCCACACAGCCACAGGGCTAATATGTGCTTCTTGTTCTCTACAGCTATAGCCCAGCAGCTGAGAGACTCTGGGTTTACATTTGGAGCAAGGACAACTCAGACTAGACATTGGGAATCGATTGCCTGGGGCATCTTCAGTGCTGGAGGTCTGTAAGAAGGAATTAGATAAGTATTGGTCAGAAATGCAATACATATGGCTAATCCTGCCTTCGTGCAAATGGCTGGACCCCAGCAGCCTTCCCAGACTTATGATTTAGAAGACAAAGCTACATATGCAAAGCTACAGCTTAGGTCAAAGCTACATGTGCAATAAACAATAATCAGAAAGCCTTCACTGTTACATTCATTTAACACCTCAAGTTAGTCCAAAACAAAGATTTTAATTGTACTGTTCAGATTTTAAATTTGACCTAAAACATGTATTTCCCGAGAAGTAAATATAATCACAAATTATTTATTTTTTGATCAGGGATGCCATTGGCTTATGCTCAGAGGTCTATGCTAAACTTTTAGAATTCCACTAAGGGCAAAATCTTTCCCTCGCATGCAGTGTTCTCAGAAATGAGGTCAGGCATTTCTCAATCCCTGGCAAGAAAACTTTCTGACTCATTACTCCACCACAAAGCATCCAGAATTTCCCCTTGGGTCCCAGTCAAATTGTTCAAATGCTTTGGAAAAATAATCTTTGACATCCCAAGAAAGGGAATGTAGAAAAGATGTCCTCATAGCATGAAATGATTAGAGTCCTCTTGGATTTGAAACAGAATGTCTTGTGGTTTCTAAGCTATTATTATTTATTAATTCATGCAATGGGTTTCACAAGCACTGAAGTACTTTACAGAATTACAAATTCTACTGTAAAAACACAGATGTGAAAGTCCCATTGTTACAGACACTGCTGACACGTGACCAGTTTTCTTGTAGGGCCTAGAAATCATCAGAAATCATCACTAATTTGGCATGGAAATGACCAAACTCCCCCTGCATGTTTGCTGGGGGCTTCCAAATCCCCCAGAGCTTCCTGGCCCAGAGTTTAAGACATCAGGTACTCACTTCAAGCACTTTGAAGGCCTCCTGCATTTTCATTTGGTGGTTCATCCTATATGCTTCTGTCCTGAAACTTAATGCAGTTCACCTGCCAAACAGGTCTTCTGGGAGGTCTGAGGTCCTTTTTTGAATCATGAAGCTTCTCCTTTCTTTTTCTTCTGACTAACCAAGATCTGAACTGGGCCTGTCCATAGCAAAAGCATGTTTATGCATTCTCTCTCCATCCCTCCTTCCACATTCGCAGGTTGGATGGGACCTTTGAAGGTCCTCTCGTCCAGGCTCTGCTCAGAGGAGGTCCAACCATGAGTCTTCCGTTCTATTTCTCCTGGGAATCTGGCTTAAATACTGGCTTTGTCCACTTTTTCTACATTAACTTTCTGGTTGCCAATACATTGTTTATAAAAGGACTCCTGAAAGACTTCTTGTGGACAGAAAATGGACTAGCATCTGCCACAGTCATAACCAAGACAGCAGGTAACTCGGGTAACCGGCACTGCTACCCACTGATGTCTTTAGACAGCCTATATACTGTGACAGTGGCTTACACAAGAGGTGTCATAAAAAAAGACTGTGAGGACACAGGGCTGGTGGGGAAGGAAGACAAGTGGCAACACTGAGTTGGTGATGAATTCGTATTCTTACGTCATGTATCCATCTCAAGCAAAGGGGAAAATGATGTAAGCAATGGCCCCTGTCCCTGTATTAGACTGAAGAAAAATGGAAACCTACCGCTCAATAAAATGGTAATACCAGGAAAAGTTTTAATTAACACGTAGCATTTTTCTTAGTGAGAAAACAGGCAAGAGCTTCTGCCCTGTGAGCTGCTACAAAGCAGCCTTAAGTCAAGACAACTGGCAAGGAGAAGCTTCTCTTGGGAAGGCAAGCCCTTATCTCTGTACATGTCTGACCACCATCTCCCTTCTTCTGTCCCCTCTGAATTGCTCATATAAACTCTAAGACTGACTTTGGCAGTGGAAGGACAAGGATAAAAAGTCTGTAGGTTCCCCAGGTGGTCTCACAAACCAGACAAGCCTCTTCAGAAGCATCCATACACCTAAATGCTGAAGATTCTGCTTAAGCTTATTGTAAATAAACAGATCTACTAAGTCAATTAGACTATCATCAATTTACAGTCTTAAAATTTCAGAATTATGCTTACATATTTAGCTGCTTCTGAGCCGTATTGAACAAGGCAGAAGACGAAAGAAAAACGGCAGTGCTTTGCTTCTTGCACAGAACTTGTCCTGGAGCTAGAGAGACCAAGGACTGGAGGGCTTCAGGGTGGCTTAAAGCCATTTCCTATCTCTGTCCCCACACGCTGCCAAGGCCAAGCCCTCCATACGCACCCCTGCTACCGCCATCTCTAGTAACCCAGTCATACTATCTTGTCTTGAAATTTCTGTCTGACAAAAAGAATGCATTTCCTCCCCTTTTATTTCATAATGGAAAGAGTAAGAGAAAATAATTTAGTGCATGATTATATATCAAGGAAGGTGGTAACAGGCTGCTTTAGAGAAGGTGAAGTGTCATGTTAACATATTATATTCTAATATTAATAATTTGATTTAATATTTCCTTTATGTGTTTAGATAAGAATTCAGCAAGCTTTCTCAATCATCTCCCACACTTCAGTTTCTTGAATATTCTGTGCCCTGTCCCTCACAGCACTTACTCACACATTAGGAAAATATTGACATCGTGTCGTTGTCCTATTTGTGCAAAGGTCTCATCTGCTTGTTGACATGTCTGTTCCTTTAATCAGCTGTAAGAGTGCCGATGCGTCGTACAATCAGTGACAGACATTTATGTGCCTGACCCGGTAGCTCTTAAGTATGCACAGCTCCCATTGATTGAAGTGGAAATTTTGTATGTTTAGGGGCAGCAGGATCAGAGCAGTTCATGAAAATAATCTCTGCCTGCATTCACAGAGGACAAAGTGAAAACTCTTGACTTTCAAACAGGGCTTCACTTATTGCGACTTCCTACACCATGTTTTTCATCAGTTTTTGGCTTTATATAGCCAATGATTTTCCTAATTGAGAAAGTGCTTGACTTCGTTCTCATTCAGGGCGGCAGAAAATTTCTTTTTTTTTTTTTTTCAGTGCACTACACAGTGGTTCCTGGGAACTCAACCCCTTCCGGGATCAGGCCCTAATTGATCTCATTTCAGAAAATCTTGAGACAAGGAAAATCTGGCTTTCTGCCAGGAAATGAGACACACAGATTTTGTTGCTTAGACCAAAAAGATTAGACCGACCCTCTGGAGCTTCGTGATCAGTTAAAGATGTGCCTCTTTGGGACACTTTTATCCCAAAGCAGCATTAATATTTCCCCCTTTTTACTGCTCTGCGTTTGTTGTTATCGAAACCTGGCATATATTTGCTTTCTCTTTCTGAAAGAGCTTTTTTCTTCATTTAAAAAAAGTCTAAAAGTCTGCCCATTACCCCTCACTAACACAGAATTGCAGACTGGGCAGCCAAGCAATTGTAATCTAGCCAGTAACTCACCGAGCTTCTGCGCAGACAAGTCAGATAAAGCTCTGGCTGTGAGCTATGCTGGTATCCGTTTCTGAAGCAAAGCTTGCAGGAGAAGGCCATAAAACCAGGAGTATCGAGCAGTTACGCATTTCAGCTTCTTCCCCTACTTTTGGAGAAGAGATTGTTCTTGTACTGGACAGAACTGCAGAAGACAGTAGTGGGCTTTTGCTGGGCTTCCAGTGACTTTTGGGTGATGCGAGTTTTCAGAAATTTGTGCGAGAGTGAAATCTCACCAGTTTATTTCTGTCCTGGTTTTGCTGCCTCGTGATAAATGCATGAGGCATTACTGCAAGGCAGACACATTACGTGTTGTTTGTGTTAAAATGGCAGGGATATTCCTCCCACCTGAGGCAACAAACTGAGGTGCTTAAGTTAAAAGCCTCATTTTCCACTTCTTACCTGAGCAATGGGTTCAGGTAGACATCTCGGGGGGGCTCCGCGGATTTTTGAGGCTCTTCCCCCACATCCAGACTGAGTTCAGAGGTTTTGCAATGCTAAAGCAAACTAAGGGAGGAAATGGGGCAGATAATGATGAAGGAGTGTCAGATAACAGAGAGTTGCATATACGATACTGAACAAGGACTTTCTGGAGGCTGTATTTTATTTTTACGGGGGGGTGCGTGTAATTCAGCCTTTGCTCAGCTTTTAAACTGCTAGTGAAAGGACAAAACGGGGAGCACGTGAAGTCAAAAACATGCTTCTGCCTGTTGTGGAGGTGAGGAGGGAGAGCAGTTCAAATGCAGACCTCCGTATTCTTCACGTCCTGGCATAGTCAGGGATCTGGGTTTTCATTTAGCCCCACATGTGTCTGTTCAGCTGCTCCCTTCTCTCCTGGGCATGCAAGACATGGAAGAGTTGAGGGGGAGAGGAATTAATTTCATTAAAAAATGGAGAGATTTATTTTTTTTCCTGAAGTGTCACAAAATTAGAAAATGAGTGGAGGAGACCGTTCCTATGGCATCATGTCATTTCTGCCCTGCCTCTCCTCCTGCTCTCAGAGGCTCTACTGACGTGCCGCTATCTGCAGATCTGTAAGGCATGAATCATCTCACACATTGCCGAGGTGAAACCTGGCAACTATTTAACAGCACCGCTGCAACACTATGGAACATTTTAAGACAGGAAATTAAGAATACCTGAGCCAATGAAAGCCACAGGGGGAAGTTTAGATGGACAGAATTTAATTACACATGTTGGAATTTGGCCAGGACACCAAAAACTTACACCCCAACCCTCCTGTAAAGTGCCATCGGACCTTTAATACTAACAACTGGTCAAAACATCAGCTTTAGATCTGCTCCAAATGAGAACAGCACTAAAAGTCATTGAAGACCTGCTGAGGTATTAATTTTCTACTGACTGACAGGAAAGGGTATCATGCAAACCAGCTATAGAACAACAAGAAAAATACCTTTCCCAGCAGCACTGGAGGCTTTTCTTCTCTAGAGGTAGCTTAATATTTTTAGGAGAATTTGGTGTATTTTCAGAAAGGCATCAAGTGACTTGGTAAAAAACCCAACACGTTTCATTATCTCAGAAATCAAAATATCCTCATGCTCCCCTTGCAGAGCCCCCAAATATACTTCAGTGCTCAGCCTCTAGTTTATTGCCATTTGTAGAGTGGAAAAGAGACACGCTATAGTGAATAACAGTGTGTTGACTTTAAAGGGAAGATTAAAGCCTGAAAGTCTATATTTTTTCACTTCTCACATTATTTTTCTAAAGAAAGCTGTATGCTATTTAATGTTTATTTGTGGTGAAGATGAAAAATTCTGTGGGTTATCTTTTCTAGAAGAGTCGGGTTTCTACAAATCACGGTTCTTGAAATTCCTTAGGCTGAGGAATTATGTCAGCCCTGAAAAGCATGGGTTCATTATTCACATCGTGTTACTCTGTTGACATAATTCTCTAACAGACTGGGACATGAGGTGTCCCAGTTTGATACTTCAACCTATAGTCACTGCTTTCGCCTTCTCTAAATAGTAAACACTTCTGTGTCTGAGTTCTGTTCTAAAAAATCCTTTGAGCTGTATATCTATATAAAAAAGAAAATCCGGGTTAGCTGTGGGCCACCAGCAATTTATCAAGCAGTATTAGTTATGTCTGTGGGATATTTTTCATTATCTGAGGATTATTAATAGAGACACTATATACATAGTGATTATTCCTTGACTAATAATTGAGATAATATCAATACGAAGCCTAGTTTCATTAATACCTTAGTAAAGACACTATAATTGTGAAGGGTATTTTTCCCCTCCAATTTGTAATCAAAAGTTGTTTAATAGTAAAATCAGTCTTTACTTATAACAGAGGCTGTGGACTTTGGGAGTTGGCGGAGCCAGCTGCTGGGCTGCTGGGAGCCAGACTCTTTTTGATCTTCGTATTGAATGGTTTCCTTTGATCACCTAGACAATAGATCATAAAAGAACAGAGCTTTTACCCGTATCTCCCTAAATTTGCAGGTAAATAATGAGATGGTCTGAACTGAGGCTGGAGTGTAAGATTTTTAACAAACAATTCTCCCCTTTGAAGTAGACTTAGTAAAATTAGCATATAAATGAGCAATGCTGCTACATAAGGACATGTGGCTGAAGAAGAGGGATAATTGGACTGAGGGGGTTTATTTCTAAATGAGGTCGTTTGCTGAATGACCGGCACTTAGACTACAGGTGTGTTAGTTCTGTGAGTTGGAGATGAGGTTTGAACAATGGGGTATGCTCAAGTTGGGGACCCTTCTGTCAGCCTGGGCAAGGACTGGAGCTTTGTAGCCAGCCTGGAGAGCACAAAGCTGGGTAGGAGGCAGGGCATACATAGACCATGCTCTGTGGGAAGAGGTATCTCAACTGATGTGGTAAAGTCAGGCTGTGGTCCATTACACCGATACTTCTATCATCTTCAAATATGCAATGCTATTCAGTATGTCCATCCATAAATCTCTTCAGAGGTCCGTTTGCCAGTGGTTGCTGCCAGTGGCTGCATGGGCTGAACTCGAAAAGCCAGAACAAGGGTTTAGTGTGGTGGCAACAGGTTAACATTAGGATCTTTGAGCCTCACAGCTTTTCATTTCACCAAAATCAGCTCAATTAGCTACCCTAGTGGGAAACTGCCACCTCACTACAGGGTACCTTGTACTCCCTTGTTGCTGTGTGGCCAGGAGAGCCCTCCGGCACCAAAATGACCTTGCCCTTCTATGGCATGGACAAGTGGCTGCGGCTATCTCAGTAGCATTGCTTCCTGATTTACTAAATAAGTAATATGTTTTTGAGTCAGCCTTCAACCAAAGTTTCTTAGTATGCTTGAAAGAATCATGCTCAGTTCACTGGGACTTGCTTCTTTATTCACCCTAACAAAAAACAAACTTGAGTTTGACAAGAGATGGTAGATGGAATGGAGCATGGTCCTGGTGGCATCTGAATAGCCATGTCGTGGTTTTGCCTCAGTTTGCAACAAAGGACCACGCAGTTACTTTCTCACTCCTTCCCCCTCTCGGTGGAATGGGGAGGAGAATCAGAAGGAAAAGGGCAAAAGCTCGTGGGCTGGGATGAGAACAGTTTAACGGAATGGCAAAGGGAGAAGAAAACAACAACCAGTAATACTGACAAAAAGCATATATAACACGCAGCGTCCTCACCACCCGATGCTCACCTTGCTCCTGAGTAGCAAAAGCCCCTTCTTCAACCAGCTGCCCACTTAAATATTGAGCATGATGTCACATGGTATGGAATATCCCATTGGATTGGCTATTTGGGTCAGCCCAACCAGCTTCTTGGGAAAATTAACTCTATCCCAGCTGAACCCGGGACAAGCCAACAGGGTAGTGTTTTCTGCATGGTGTAAAACCCAAACTCAAATCCCCTCTGTGACTGGTTTGGAGGAAAAAACATGGGCTAAGCTTCTGTGAAGAGCATCAGCATTCTCTGGAACCGCTCGCTGTCCTCTGGCCCAGGTACTGCTGAGATCATTGTTGCCCTTTGTGGTGGGTTGACCCTGGCTGGATGCCAGGTGCCCCCCAAGCCGCTCTATCCCTCCCCCTTCTCAGCTGGACAGGGGAGAGGAAATATAATGAAAAGCTCATGGGTCAAGATAAGGACATGGAGAAATCTTTCAGCAATTACCATCACGGGCAAAACAGGTTCGGCTTGGGGAAAATTAATTTAATTTATTGCGAATGAAATCAGAGTAGGATAATGAGAAATAAAACCAAATCTTATAACACCTTCCCCTCACCCCTCCCTGCTTCTCAAGCTTGACTTCACTCCCCATTTTCTCTACCTCCTCACCCCAAGCAGCGCAGGGGGTGGGGAATGGGGGTTGTGGTCAGTTCATCACACATTGTCTCTGCTGCTCCTTCCTCCTCACCCTCTTCCCCTGCTCCTGCGCAGGGTCCCTCCCACGGGGTCACAAGCCCTGCCAGCAAACCTGCTCTGGCGTGGGTTCCTCTCTCCACGGGTCCACAGGTCCTGCCAGGAGCCTGCTCCAGCGTGGGCTCTCCATGGGGTCACAGCCTCCTTCGAGCATCCACGTGCTCCAGTGTGGGGTCCTCCCTGGGCTGCAGGTGGAGATCTGCTCCACTGTGGACCTCCATAGGCTGCAGGGGGACAATCTTCCTCACCATGGGCTGCTCCACGTGCTGCAGGGGAACCACTGCTCTGGTGCCTGGGGCATCTCCTCCCCCTCCTTCTCTGCTGACCTTGGTGTCTGCAGAGTTTTTTCTCTCACATATTCTCACTCCTCTCTTCTCACTGCTGTTGCATGTTTCTCCCCCCTCTCCCGCCTTCTTAAATGTGTTATCCCAGAGGTGCTACCACCATCGCTGATGGGCTTGGATTTGGCCAGCAGCAGGTCCATCTTGGAGCCGTGTGGCATTGGCTTTGTCAGACATGGGCAAAGCTTCCAGCAGCTTCTCACAGAAGCCACCCCTGTATCTCCCTCCAATATCAAAATCGTGCCATGCAAACCCAATACACCGTTCAACAGGAGACGACAACACCCTCACTCCAGTGTAACCCTCATGCAACATGAGAGGCTGAGGACTGAATCCAGCTCTTTTACATCTTAAATGAGTGTTAAAGGCAACATTTCTTTCCAAGATACAAATGAGATTTCATTTTCTTGTGAATGCAGCCTGAAAAAAGAGGTTCTGTACAGTAGTTTTCCACCCATCATAGTTCTCCTTTCCTGCCCTTGGAGGTCTGTTAGGACAGGACTCAGTACTCCTGGTGGGTGCAGCATCCCTCTGGGATCTTTCGCTTGCTGCTGGAGCACAGTCAGAGGCTTTTTCAGAGGGTGAAGATGGGCACAGTGTGCTGCAGCAGCCAACAGGGAAGAGCCAAGTACCTGCTCTGACGTGGATGTCTGAAGCAAGAACGGGATTCGGGGAGGTTTTGTGGAGCTGCTTGAAGCGGGGGAGCTCTGGGCGGGTTTGGACAATGAGAGTTTCATGAAGAGCTTTAGAAAGAGAGGTGTGGGATGGCAGGGGTTGGGGGTTCTCCAGCTGGGACCTGGGCATGTTCGTGGGAAGGACAGAAGGACGTGGAAGATTGTAATGTGGGTGGGTTTGGAAATATCAGCTTTGACACAGGAGAGGGGGAGAGCTGGGGCAAGGGCTGGGGCAGGAAAGTGATGAGCACCAAAGGAAATGGATTTATTAAACACCTCTGACTTAGATGCTGGGTTTGGGCCAAGAGAATCTCCTGACCCTTTTCCTCTTTCCTTCCTTTTTGTTTTTGCTGCTGGCGACAGAAGTAGCCTAGCCCAACGAAACAGACCTGATTTGTTTCAGAGAAATTGATATGAACTTTTTCTGCACTTCTGAAATCTTTCTGTCCTCACCTCTTATATTTATTAGTTCAAAGTGATTCACCAAAAGTTGACCTGAAATCTCAAACTACTTTTCTTCTGGCAAATAAACTCTTCACTAAAAACATATGTGCCCGTCACTATACTAAATGCATGCAATCTATTTACTCGCTGTTTGGCTGATGGCTTGCCCCTTCCCAGCACGGCAGAGGAGATGGAAGGCATTAAGAAAAGCGCTGAATATTGCTGGCTGAATAGTTTGCAAAAAAAAGGATAGGGATGATAGGAATGAAATCCTAGCACTGTGAAACAGCGCTTGGAAGATTCTGCTACAAAATTTCTATTAAAAAAAAATAATTCAGTGGAAGGCACACAAATAAACACCATGCACAGCACTTTGAAACCACATCAGTGTGCCTCCTTAAATGCATGGGATTTTAAAAAATAAATAAATAGAAGGACTTTAGTTGTAGGCAGTGCACTTTAATGGCTCAGCTCAGTATGGAATAACCTCATGAGTACACGTTCCAGACCTGGTCCCTCCATCCCATGGAGGAAAGGGGCAGATGCGGAGGCACAGCATCTGCTAAGACGTCAGTGCCTGGCTACAGCTGTCCTGCTGCTACGCGGTGGGACCGACGCCAGCCCTGCGCGCACGTGCTGCTCCGGAATCCGCAGGGTAACAGGATCACGTTTACGAAAGCAGGGTGGTGGCAGAGAAGCTGAGCGTGGAGCTGGTGTTCAGCAGCCCCCTCGGCACGAGGTGCAGGGCCCTCAATGAACCTGCTGGGTCAGTTCAAAGTGTCTTAAATAGCAAACAGAGGGGCGAGGAGGCAGAGAAGAGCGATGGCTTCAAAAGGGGCTGAACTATGCTCTGCCGATAGCCTGGATTGGAGACACCAGCAAGAAGAATTGTATTTAAGGGTCCACCTGTCCTTAGGCTAATGCAGTAGCATTAGAAAAAGGATGTCTTTCCTCTGCATACCTTTCCCAGCACGCAGGGCAGGCTGGTGGCTCAGGCTGGTGGCAGGGCAGGAGGGGGAGTTCCCATTCCATGGGGTACGAGGTGTTTTAATGAGGGGTTTAAATCAGGCGATGCCTGCTCTTGGGGCTTCCCTAGAACTGAGAACGTATCTCAAGGGATGATGAAGAGAGGAACAGAAAAAGAGGTGGTTTTTTTTTTTTTCTTTTTCATGCTGGGGGGCATCCAGCTGGGGGTAGGGGGAGGGAAATGTTTCACTACTAAATAGGAATAATCGTCAAGGAAAGATATGGGAAGCAGAGAAATCACAGGCTGAAGTAGGCTTAGTAGGAAAACAACTAGGGGTTTGAAAAATTACCAGAAAAGTGATATTCTCAAGAGTGCAAGCAAAAGCACAGGCTTCACTGAAAATGAGGTTAGTTTTGGAAATTAACATCACATCTGTCTAGTTCCAATAATCCCTGTCCATTTTAAAATGGACCTCATGCCACAAGATATCTGCTATAAATAATCAAACACATTATAACCTGGACATATCCTCTACATCGAATAATCCTGCTATAAAAACTGAGAATAAAGGAATTTGCTGGATGACTAGCACTTAAGAAATTGTTCCCCGATGGGTTATTTGCAGCCTATTCTCTACTTCAGTAGGAGTTTATGTTGAATAACTCACAGCTGTGGAAATACCTGCACACTGGAATTTAATACTGCTAATAAAGGGATCCAAATTGGCCCAGCTCCACTCAAGACGCACTGATGTTAAGACACACTGATGTCTTGGGTGGTGTGAAAGGCTGAGTGGCTCCAGTGCAGAGCTGCGGTGATGGGCCAGGATGGCTGACGGGACGGGCATCCTTGAGCATCTGAGCTGCTCCCTGGGCAGTGGGTGCTTCCCCCGAGGAGCCACGGATGCGCCACGGGGCCAGCTGAGCTCGGGAGCTGCGGAAAGTGGGGTCCTTTCATGGGAATGCTAGGAAACTGGGGCTTTTTTAGGAACAACTAAGAGGGAGGAGGACTTGGTCCTGCTTGCTGCTCTGTGCACACAGAAAACACAAAAAAGCCACCCAGGTACACAACGGCCGCCTTACAGTCAGGGTTATCATAGAATCATAGAATGGTTTGGGTTGGAAGGGACCTTAAAGATCATCTGGTTCCAACCCCCCTGCCATAAGCAGGGACATCTTCCACTAGATCAGGTTGCTCAGAGCTCCATCCAACCTGGCCTTGAACACTTCCAGGGAGGGGGCACTTCTGGCCACATTTAAAGCACCAGCTGCTGGAAGAGCATCCCCAGATGTGCGTTTGTAATTGGAAAGACGGAGTTGACAACCCTTTATGATTATTTTTTTTATTGCAACTCTCCTGGATTAGTCTATTTTCAAATATTGAAAGGAAATGGGGAAGGGAGAAGAGGAGAAAGATGGAATAGTTGATGCTTTGGGTGTTCTATGTCATTTGTGTGTCCTTCAAGCTGCCTCTCTGCAACGTTTACAAGCATATTTCTGTGGAGAGCTGGGCAGGACACAATCTGTGCAATTCACTCTGCAGCGTCGTGGCTTAGTTGGGAGCCTTGAGAAGGGAACCTCATCAGCCCACTGCTGGCTAGATCAGAGGTGCTTGTGTTTGATATTTGACTTTCAGCTCCAGCATTTTTTAACTGTTTGTTTTAAATTAAAACCAAATTTGTAGTGCATAAAATTCAAATCTGGAATAAAAGTCATCAAAGTCGAAGTTAAAAATCTCAGTACCTGGAAGGAACCAAAAGAAAAAGAGCATTCAAACCAAACAAAATGTTTTGCTTTAATAAAATAAAATGTAAAAATCATGATTTTGAGGATCATTATTTCTGTACATCTATGCGAGGTGTTGAAACACCTCAGCAGCCTGAAGTCATAAATGCAGCCGTTCTGCAGGGGAAGTTAAACAGCCACAAACCTTCCCACCAGCGAGGCACTGGCCCGGAGGAGACTGCAAGGGACTCAGGGGGAGGGAGAGGCATAGGCGGATGGGTACAACGTTCCTGGAAAAGCTGTGGCTGCAGCCTGGCCTTTAGTGTGGCAGAATGACTCTGCTGGTTTCAAGGGGGGGCTGTGCATGTGCTTTGTTTATTTTACCTGAAAGGTTATTTCAAATTAATCCATCTGTTAGTTAAAGGAGATTGTTACAGTTGAGAAACCAGAACAGTTTTGGCGCTGACCTGCATTATCACAGATGATTAAAAACTAAAATGGATAAAAAATAAATCAATTTTCCATTTCCCATTCGAGTCTTGAACTTGCAGCTATGTGCCCGCCCTGGTACCTGCCGTTGCCTGCATGAGCCCCTTCTCTGGAAGGTTTCCTTCATTACTGATTGCAATTTTCTTCCCCGGTACATGGGCTTTTCTTGGAAACTGCCGTCTTGTAGATTGCCACTTTCTGGAGCGTCAGGCTGTTCGAAGGCAATTACAATACAGACCACTCCTTCCTTCCCCAACAGTCCCCCTCCCTGCTTGAGAACTGGCTGTGCCACGGGTCTCACATTAAAATCATAGGACTTGACGACTCTGTTTCCATTTTAAAAGCTCACATCCCACTATTACATGGTCTTGAGCTTAAAAATGTTGCTTCCCTGTAGAGTTCCACTGTTCAATCACTCATTATAAACTGGTCATTAGCACTACTTTCCCCCCCCCCGCCTCACAGGAATGCAGCTGGCGTGTACAGTAAAGCCAAATCCTGCTGCGTGAAGTTCGGGGGTTAGGCCCTTCCCAAGCAAGTGCTGACTTTAAAAAAAAGAGGGGAGGAGATATTTAAAAATAATACATTTTCTGAGAGAAAGAAGGCTTTTTTGTGAGCCCTTAGGCTGAAATAACAGCAAAACTTGGAAGTTTGCTAAATAAGTCAGCTCGAAACTCCCCGTCCCTGTTGACACAAAGGCAGGTAGACGAGATAGCTGGGATATGCAAAAATGCAATTGCCTTGCTCCTACGAAGCTTGGGAGCCACAATAAAGGTTCTTGATCTCTGTCCAGGGACACCTTAGCTATGAGCCCAGCTCCCGTAAATTGAGCTACTGTAGCACTTCACACCTGATTCACATCGGAGGGGCTGGGGATTTAAGCACAGTCATAGAGCTGCTGAAAAACATGTATGAAAAGATCGCTGTCTCAGTCGCTCACCTTTTGTTATCACCCTTTGGAACATGAGTTTAACCTGGAGGGGAGATTTTGAAGAAAACAGCTAAAAATTCCCTTTCAAAATGGAGTTTGCAAAGACAGATACAAGCCCCAGTATCCATCACAGTTCCTAAATTTCACAGCTTCTGTCTGCTGAATTTGATCTCTCTTGGCAACCCAGGAGAAACCCACCTTGGTTTTGATGGGTTTGTCTGTGTGCAGTACAAGCGAAGCCTGTGTTTTGTTTTACACATAGCCAGAACAAGATGGGAAGTTAAAAACTTTGGGCAAAATGGCAAACAGATTTTTGTAAGCTATCAAAGAAAGATGAAGGAAAATTGAATGGAAAAAAACCCCTCAACCCTGCATCTGAAAGCCCCAAACACAGTTCTTAAAAGCTTTTCCAGTACTCAGACCCCCCAAGAGATCACTCAGAGAGGATGAAACTTTATGGGATGAAATGAGAGTTGCAGTCGAATGCGATAAGGAGCGTTAAATGCCTGCTTCGTATCAAGCATTTGCTGAAATGTCTCCTAATGCACTTACAAAGGAGACGCTAGCTTTATACATTATAGCTGTTCAATACAAAACTGTATGCACTATCTATCTCAGATGAATTCAGAGCTGTTGAGACAGAGCTATTAATTAAACTGGGGCGATACACAACTTGAGGATCTCCAGAGATCAGACAGAATTCCTTTTAACATAATATCAAATACAGCTCCTCCCCACACACACTCTAATGACTGTTCTGCATGCCACCTTCCAACTGCCAAGATCCTGGACACCCGAGAAGTATTTATATCATAGAGCACTGTACAAATTAAAACAAAACAAAAAAAACCCTCATAAAATCCCCACAACCACACACAGAAAGAAAAGAAAGAAGAATTTTGGACTCCAGCTATGAGCTCACACCTACAGGATCCTAAATTTGGGTGTCCAACAGGAACAGAGGCAGACTGGGTGGGCATTTATCTGGGTTCAGCTGAAGCACATTCCCCTGCTAATATGCAGTAATGGCATTCAGCACCAGAGTTATCAGGGATAATTTAGTAACTTAAAAACTGAAGCTTATCATTCTCATCCTGCTCCCTGTTAAGCTGTCGGAAGCACCATCAGGAGTTTCTTGACGACCTAAAGTGTTTGTACTCTGTTGTGGCTGGGTGCTTTTTATTAAAGTTTATGATTCTGTATGCACAAGTGTATTATTCTCTGATGTCATCTTTAGTGCATAATGGTGTTTTAAGATGTGTTTATGGATTAAGACTGCCCATACACCCATTAAAATTATTTCTTGACCGAAGGGCTGTAGTTTTTTTATTTCTGAAGTGACTCACGGGGTCATGGAAGAAATGCTCCTACAGTTGGATTGCTTCATCACCGATCCTAAGAAAGCCTCTCCCTTTGAAAGAGCTGGTGCTAGTCACTGTCAGAATAACACACTAAATTAGAACAGATTTTAATACTGTGAATATTCGGTGGAAATTCGTATCTTCACATCAAACATAGCAGCATGATCCATAAATGTAGAGACTTCCATAAGCGACTCTTTATCTAAAGGTCCCATCTGCCATTCTGCAATGCTGGGGTACCTCCAGAGTTCTGATAGAACCGTAATGATATGCTAGAGTAACATCAGTTCTATGGGATGTTAGATATTCAGTAGCGCCTCTTACATGGGAGAGGATTCAGGCCTTAGTCTTGTATAAAAATATGCTGTCAAAAAGCTAGAAAAAACACACAAATCATCCAGTCCTACACAGTAAAACCAGCTGCCGGGGTTACTTGTGCCCCAGGGCAGCTTTAATTTGGGTATGCAATATATCACCATAGGGCTACTTGATCAGAGTTGCAGTCTCAGGAAATATTTTCAGGACTATTCAATTTCCATTAGCAGTTTCTCCAGGATATATTAGGCACAAACTGGGTTTCCTTCAATATCAATCATTCATGTTTTCTCTTTCATCCTGTCTTTGCTAAAATGGGATTTTCAGGGAGGCCATGAAATCGCAAAATTTAGTCTGTTCTTGTGGCTGGTTCTGTCATTTAGGCTCCTTTGATGGCGTTTCGCAGCAAAGGCTGGGTTGAGGAACCTGTCTCCACCCTAGTGTTAGAGAACACCTGGTAACGCTCAGTATCTTGCCTTTCCATTCAGAACTTTCCTTCCCCTCTACCCCCATCTCTTTCTGCACACTTCAAGACTGATTCTCCTTGGCAGCTCCCTGGTGATGGGCACTTCTCCTCTCTTCCGCACAGACGCCAGTTGGTTACGCTTAGTGCGCGAGAGTAGTACCTTCGCCAGGACTACGGTTAAAAGTCAGTTGCTTATGACTTTCACAGAGCCTAAATGTGATGCTGTAAGCATACAAACGCTAGCTCTGCCTCCCAAGGTCCCTTCCAAATTGAATTATCCTACAACATTATTACATTCATACCTACGACGCAGAAACGACAAGACCCGAGGACACCTTCTTACTGAAAAGACTACAGAGCTGCAAATAGTGCTTCTTGTTGTGAAAAGGGAGAAAGAAGCAGCTTTGAGAACTGAAATGTGCTCATGAGGGGCAGCTGGTGAGACCAGCTGGTGACTCACATGATGTGGAAGCTCCCTGAGAAGTGGACTTTGCTGACCCAAGACCAAAAAAAAAAAATAAATCCCCAAAGCAATTCAGAGAATAACCAAAACCCACCAGTGCTCATGATTCTTGCATGTTCCAAGTCCTTTGTAACAGCAACCAGCTCAATTATCAGTGTTCTTAGTCACTTTACTAATTATATGATTCTGATTTTCTAAGTTAACTCCTGGAATTTCCTCCCTCTGATTTGCGAGGGCACTTCTCAGGGCCAGCATTTCCCTCCATTTAGCTAAAACAAACAAGAGCTTTCTCTTTGAAAGTATTTTAGCATCATGAGATAAGTTTCCTTCCTCCTTTTAATAATTGCAGGGCTCTCCAGAGGAAAGTGTCAACAACATTATTTCCTTCCCAATTCTAAGAGAGATGCAATGTTCTTGTAGGTGGTGAGATTAGATTACAGTAAAATTAATTGTTGGTTTCAAGCTTTCATTCTTTGGGCAGCAACCTCAGCTCTCATGAACGTGTTACATCAACACACAGAATCATAGAATGCTTTGGGTTGGAAGGGACCTTTAGAGGTCATCTAGCCCAACCCTCCCTGCAGTGAGCAGGGACATCTTCAACCAGACCAGGTTGCTCAGAGCCCCGTCCAACCTGACCTTGAATGTTTCCAGGGACGGGGCCTCCACTACCTCTCTGGGCAACCTGTGCCAGTGTTTCACCGCCCTCATTTCTTCCTTCTATCCAGTCTAAATCTACCCTCCTTTAGTTTAAAGCTGTTACTCCTTGTCCCATCATAACAAGCCTTCCTAAAAAGATTTTCCCCATCTTTCCTACAGGTCCCCTTTAAGCACTGAGAGGTTGCAATAAGGTCTCCCCTGACAGCCTTCTCTTCTCCAGGCTGAACAGCCCCAACTCTCTCAGCTTTTCCTCACAGGAGAAGTGCTCCAGCCCTCAGATCATTTTTGTGGCCTCCTCTGGCCCCGCTCCAACAGGTCCGTGGCCTTGTGCTGAGGGCTCCAGAGCTGGACTTACCTGTGATCTTTACTCACCTTTCCCACTTCTCTGCATCAGACAGTCACGGAGCACACAAAAGCTGCAACCCACAACCAAAAGGCATAAAATGCAGCAGTTCATGTGACGGCGGCACCTTAATTCTCTACCCGTAGGAGTGTTCCTGAGGGCAGGGCACATGGGAAGACACGGGCTCACAGGCTCTGTCTTGGCGAGTTTACCATAGCATGGGAACAGTGGTAAGCAAAGCTCCTGCAGAGCCCGGGGCTTGGGAAGCAGGAAGCAGCAATGCCGAGACTGCGTGGTCAACTGCTGTCCATCTCCAACCCCTTCACGGAGACGACCCATTTGGATATATTCTTTTATGAATAAATAAGTGAATAAATACAATCAGCTAGCTCTGCCTGTTACTCACCCTAACCACAGCAGGGTGGATTGATAGCTTGTAGATGGGGTTTTTGAGGAGATATGGAGAAAGCGTCCTTCCAGATTAATTCAAGGACAGCACTCTAAGGAGTCTGTTACCCATTTTTCAAGCATTCCTATGTTTATTTACTGAAACAACAGGAGTAATATGACATCATAAATCTTTTGAAAATTGAAATAGTAGTGCCAGTCTTGAAAGATTAATAATAAGGAACGCCTTTTAGACTGTGCTCATGGAAATGTAATATGAATGATTAGTGTTTTTGAACATTAGAATTACAGTGTATAATTGTAACGTTATAGCAGCTATATAGGAGCCAGTGATCCTTTAATGGAATACATTGTGAATTTAATTATTTACATGGAAAAATCAGGGCTGATATTGTCACGGAATGATGGACCTACCGTTCCCTACACCCCAGCGTTGCTGTCTCTGCAGATGCGCTCAGTCCACGTTTGTTATTTAGTTTGTATTAAATTCCACCCCACCGCAGATATGCTCTTGTGGCAGTTAGTCTGTCTTCCTGCACGGCCTGCCACAGGTGCCAAACTGCACCGCACCAGGACTCCGCTGCGGGAGAACGGGGCCTGCGTGGGAGCCTGAGGTTCGTTCCTCGGGCGGGGAGCAAGGTGTCTCCTGCTGCAGAGCCAAGCAGCCACCCAGGGCGCTTGGCCCTCTGCTTCTTCTGCAATGGTGGCTTCAAAACTACTTGGTGAAATTACATCCAGCAACAGCATGCTTAAAGATATGTATATATGCTTGGGAGACACATTTCCCTAGAGTGGCTTCTGGGTATACGTACAGTCACTGAAAAAAACCCAGGAGTTCTTCAGATGCTTTTATAATGTCAGTAATTTTCAAAGTCCCGTTTCAGTCAAGAGCAAAACCTCACTCCCCAGCACAAAAGGCGGTACTGCATGAATTCAGTACCCCTGTCTCGGTGATTCTCCCCGTGGGTACCTGCCACCCGCCGGGCGCACCTTGCTGGCTCCCCAGCTGCCCGGGGGTGCCGGCGTGTGCCTCCGTGCCTCCTGCTCACCCCAGGGCTCCATGCGCCCAGCAGCATTCAGAGGTTTTGCTCACTCATGCGAACAATCAATTTGATAACAAAGGGAAGAAAGAAGGAGAATTTTAAAAATCCTCTCAGCCCCAGTCGAGGGCCTCATCGTAAAACTATCGGACAGAATCCAGCGGACTGGAAATCCCCGCTCCGATGAGCCCCGGCCCTGGGAGGCGAGGGACGCAAAGTTCAGGACGGAGGTGCGCTCACCGGGTGCCCTGCGCTCCCTCACGCTTGGCTCTCGCCGCTGCTACTGACCCACGCTGCTGCACATCGTTCAGGTGAAAAAAAGAGCGTCTAACCAAATTGGGCTGCAAGCGGTTTGTGCCTGAACTAGAGGCCTTCCTTCCTTCTTGCTGGAAAAAGGTTGTGATTCAGTGAATCACGAATTCCAAAGACTCCTGGTGCGTGATCCTGCACGTGGGCGTGTGTCTTTTGCACGCAAGGAACTGTAAATGCACCAGGTAAGAGCACGTTTGTTAACACAGTTTATTGGCACACTTATTGGCAAAGCATACATAAAATACAGTTGTATTATATAACACACTGACTCACTGTGTCTTTACATGATGAGTTGAACATATTAATATGTAAATGAAAAAATTAGTTTCTTTATAAAGTTTCACATAAATACACCATAATAATAATAATAATAAAAAAAAGTAAAACAAAAAAATGGTTTGAGGGCTTTACAAAAATATTATACAAGAAATATACTATGAAAAGAAATAACAACAAAGCCAACTCAGATACAATAATAAAAACACAAAAGTTTTAGATTTATTAAGCTGCCCACAAAGTTAATGGATTACATGGCTTTAAAATATCTGGATCGACAGCAATTTTACAAAGCATAAGCTCTCATAGGGCTGGGTGTCTTTTTCCACATAAAAATATTTCTCATGTCTTTGATGAAAAAAAGACATTTCTTGTTTCAGCATTTTTATTAAATGATGGAAAGAGTATCTACTGGCATCAGCTAAATGCAAATTAAAAATGCTGGATCCTTTAAACGATTAACTGATGAAAGGTAAGTTAAAGAAAGAACAAAAGTTACTTTAAATTACTTTTCCTTAAAAGCGCATTTTTTCTGAAACAAGAAATTTCAGGTGCAAGTTGAAAAGGAGAAAATATATTACAATTGTAAAAAGTTATACATAGTTACTCATAGTTAATGAGATCCTGAGCACTGATGACTTGTTAAAATATGGCCATTGTTTGAAGAGGAAAAACACAACCCTTTCCAACAAAATGCATTGTCAGAAATTTGCCATGAGATGCTATTTAATTTTCAATTATTTTAATTGAGGTCAGTGCCAGTATCATGTTGCATGTGAATGCCTCCAAGAAATGTATATGAAAGCTTATACAAGAGTTTTTCCTTAATTAAAAAAAATCAGATAGCTTTAGTTTAGAAATAGATACTGTATCTGTTGAAAGGTGGTTTTTAAAATTTTGTTTTGAAGAATGCTGTGAAACAGGAATTAATAACCCACCGACGTACACTGCAGTGGGTACGGCTGCAGAACAACCTATTGGGAAGCTTGCGGTGTGGGGTTTTCAGGTTTAGTCTCCTGGTTAGCAGGAGGTTTGCTGTTCCACGGGCTGTTATTTCCCAGTGCAGGTGAATTGTTGAAATCTTCTTCATCATCCATGCCATTTGCTGCATCATACTGTGTGTTCTCTAATCTAGTGATAAGCCTTTCATCTTCGTCCCCAAATTCGCCTCCCATCAGAGTTGGTTCTCCTACCACCATCACATCCTGTGAACAGCACCCAATATTTGTTATATGGAAACCTTGAGAGAGAAAAAATCAACTTAAAAAAGTTACGTTAGAGAATTTGCATCTCTTAACTTTGTGATATTTGAACAACAGAGTTAAAAGTTCCTGCATAGCAGGAATCAGAAGACAGGCTTAAGCTTTATTTCTCATTTAAACGACAAACTGTAACACATCTCTCTAGCTGCATGCTCATGGCTCTGGATCTCAGAAACCCCAGCACTGAAAAGCAAGGAGACTGAAAAATGTGCATGACTTTAAGCAAATAAGCAGGCTACAAAACTGCCTTAAGAGTCCTGCTTGAAATATTTAGCCTTTATCCAGTAATTCTTTCCTGAGCCATTTTATCTGGAAAGGCACCGGGGTGCATCTCAGTTGCAACTCGGCGATATGCGTATTTTAAAAGTAGTTTAAAAGAAACCTCATTTCTTATCCTCAGACTTCTCAAAAGTGGAGCACAGCACTCTAATAAAGATGGTAACTCTCTTATCCATAGCCAGCCAAGCCCTTTTACGCATCCAATATACTTGACATTCTGCTACTTAATTATGGTAATTAATTTAGGTAAAGTTTTCGATAAAAACAATGTTCACACTGATTTGACAATTTGCATAGCTAATTAAGTCATTAGCAAAAACCTGCTGATTGCCAACAAGCCCTGAATTTACCATCTGTTATTTCATGGTGCCTGTCACCTAACTCCATGTAGGCAACCCTGCCGCCAATCTGTGCAGTAAGAGGACCAATCTGTCCAGCTGGTACCGTAAAGGGAAGATGAAGAGTGCTAATTATAATTACACTGATGAAGCTAGTAGTCATCAAAAACTGAAGCATGCAAGAAAGAAAGAATTCATCTAATCACTGCTTTAAGTACAAATTGTCCTTCCATGAAAACAAGTAAACCGCCTACTGTACTCCAGTGCATCATAGATTTGCTGCAAAAACCCTAACCGGCACAGGACAGAGAGGTGCAAACTTGAGGTCAGAAAGCAAAGGTGCAAAGCCAGAGAGCTCTCTTGTTCTCTCTGTCCAACGGAGAATCAGGCTGCTGGGCTAACGGCTACAGAAACACGTGGGATGCACCCTTCCGTGCAGCTCAGGTGGCAGGGCATCCGCCAGCGTCTGGTACAAGCGTGGTAATTCCAGATGTCCGGCTTTGTACCTGCTGATTTAACCGGCCCTTCCAAGAATCCTAGCAGGCAACAGATTCTCATTTTAAAGGATCTGTTCCTCCTTATGAATGTAAAAGCATTTGTACAAAGCAAACAGCAGACAAATGTTTGCCTTCAGTAAGGTTTCTGTTTAATCGGGTACGTACCTCCCTCACCACAAAACAACACAAATCATTGCCTGTAAGCATTTACACTGCTTCTTGATATCCCTCAGCAAAGGCTGACATGCTACAGAGGAATGTTTATATCACATTTTCAGCCTGTGATGTGTGAAAAATTTGTGAGTAGATGGAAAGTGTTGCATGAGTTCTTCTTTACATTGTCTATATTTTGTTACTACCTATATCCATAAAATATTTGGTTAAATAAAACTCACACACAGCTTTGCAACGTAGAAGTTTAAAAGACAAAGGTGTTAATAACCGAAAGTTTATCTAAACTTATTTCGTCCCTCTCAACAAAAGACAATGTATAGTGTGCAGTGCTGAACCAGACCTGACCCCGTGGTACTGCGAGAGCTTTAAGGACAAGAGAGACCTGGCAGAGGACAGCAAGTCGGGTTTGAGTGTGCGGTGTGATACGGCAGGCAGAAAGGACCACAGCAGCTGAAATGCAGAATCACAGACCAAGGCGGCTACTGTTCCTCTTACTTCTACGCTCCTGAGTGCAGACCTCAAGTTCTCCCTGTTGCCATACCAGCAAGAGGTCGGCAACTTGGATGAGACTTCGAGAAGCGCATCAAAAACTGCTATGGGGCTAGGACAGCTGGCTGGGGAGGCCACGGGACGGAATTACATAAGTATTACATCCACCAAATGATGGGGAGGGGTAAATATGCTTAACAGCTGCAAGTGCTGCAAGGAAGAGGATCGCTGTAGGTCAATCTGATGAGATGGAAACTAGGGTACTAAGATGACATTAAGTAAAGCAAAACGTAAGCCTCACTGCTAAGACAATACTCCTGTTACTGAGAACTGCAGCCTGAGGAGCAATGACCCCACGGGAACGGTGCTAGCTGTGCTGCGCAGGTCACCTGACGCTGGGCTGGGAACAAGCTCAGTCCGTGGCAGGAAACAGTTGTGCATCAGCGGGGAGGTGCTCAATGACCCTGTAAGTATTTCCATCTCTAATTTCTCAGATACTCTGCGAATGTGATTCCTTTAATATTATGACACCCACTGAGAGGACAGTTCACGCTCATATTTATCTCCATGCTATTGAGTATCTCTCTCTCTCTGGGAATTAAACTACAATTATACTGAGGTTAGCGGGGTTTTCCCTCATTCTATTTAGAAGATAGATATCACAGAATTAGTTACAGGACATTTTAAAAAAATAATATAAATATTCTTGACAATCCTGCCACTTACAGTTATGCCAGGCAAAAACAGTGTCTTAGGAAGCGCACATGCTGGTTCCTCCCCAGAGAGGATTCTGCTCCTCAGACTGAAAGCTGAAGACCCCACCGAGTGCACCCCATTGAACCTCCACTCTCTAGTTCCCGTGCAATGACCACCAACCTCTGAGGAGGACTGGAAGTGACTCCTTTTAGAGCCCCTCAATGCTTCTCCTTAAATTGGCCAGTGGGGGTCACTGCTGTTGAATGACACAAGGCTCCATCCCTCCCAGGGTTGAGGCTGCAGCTCTGGAGTGCTCCTAGCTCCTGCTCATGGAGTGAGAAGCAGAATCCAAGAATTAAACCCTAGTCTCTCGCATGGCAGCACACACTGCTATGGCCTAGTTATGGTAGCACATATTTGACTAGATTAGTTTAAAAAAGATTTAGACTGTAGTCACTCAATCTTATTGATTTACTCTGTGATTAGAAACAACATTTTTGGTCAAGGAATGTCTCATGATAGTAAAATATAGTTTCAGTGAAGCACTGTAAATAAAGCAGTGGCTGTTTTACATTATGTGATAGAAATGTATTCTTTAATAATATAAGCACAAAAGCAGCTTTAATGTATATCGTACCTTGCATCCTGAAATCACCCTAATTGCCATCCAAACTTCAATTGACGCACATAAACTATACACAGAGATCACTTCATACACAACTCAAATGTAAGCACTTCTATTTAACAGACCGCTCATTTCTCAAGCTTCATCTTTTTTATACCTAACCTCAAAGTTTAGCTCTGCTATGCCCAGTTACATAACTAAACTCTTTAACTTGGGATTTGAAAGACCATCTGATGGCTAAGCAATATCTTACTGTAGTCTGGAGGTAAAAATGTGTGGTGGGCCACGTAAAATTCCCCATCCCTATGTCTGCCGTCTTTGCTGCTGTTGATACGTAGCCCCGCTGCCCCGTGTGTTACGGTGATTAGTTCATGGCTCAGGTGTGACAGTCCCCAGAAGTAGAAGAACAGTGCTTCACAAGCCTGAGATAATTAAAAAAGCCTGAAACTATCAAGTATATTGTTCAAGCAAGCCTCTACTCCAAGGACTGAAAGTGGCACTAGTTTTAGCAGCCAGTGTACCTCTAAGTCAAAAGAAGAAGGGTACCTCCTCCTGCCTGCCTTCCTTCCTTCTTACAGAATTGTGTTAGCGGTGATTATTTTAATAATTGACTTCTTAGCTCCTTGCCACAAAAATTATTAAGGATTGAGAGCCCCATTGCTGCCCACACCCGTAATGGTGACTACCTCCAAGAAAAAAACATCGGACTGATGTTGGTGTTGAAATGATCTACAGAAACAGAACTGACATTTTAATTAGGTTTCAGAGTAAACACTTCGTAAAGGAAAACGGTCATCTTTCACATCTTATCACAGTCCTCTCTGTTAACTTGACATTCTGGTCTTGTTTGGAATATTTTTCCTAAAGCGCAACAACTGGAAACCAATTTGTTCACTCTCATCTCCTTACGACTAAATCTTAAATTCTGAGTTGCACAGTTCTGAAACATGGGATGATTTCCGACACTAATCTGCTGACCCTGGAACCGTAGTTCCAGTACTACTACATCCATTACAAACCACCTAAACATACCCCCTGTTTCTGAAACACGTAAGAGATTGTTTTGCTCCCTTCCACATTAGCAGGTTTATTTATGAATTTGGCTTTTGGAGGAGATTACAGAAAACTACAAAGAGAAAGAGAGATTACTGAGGTATGTAACTCCCTTAATGAGTGCAAGGAGGCTCTAATTAAGACTCTGGATGTAACAAAGAACATTTGATTTACTTAGTGGCATGTAGTGATGCTTTATTCTTTCTAATACAAATGATATTTCACTAGGTTCATGGTTACAGTATTACACTCAACAGGATCTTCATTAGTAAATGAAAGAAAAATCCACCTACTAATTCCTATGGTTATGACTGGGAGAAGCCTAGAGCAATGGTTCTTGGAGTTTGTGAGAGTTGTGCATTGTTGTCAAATTTCCAAATTCAAATTGATGAAAATGGATGAATGTGCATGTTTTTTACTAAACTTAAAAGAAAGTGATTTTTAAGTGATATGGCTGTATGAACCTCTTCTGCTGATCCTGCATATACCTGTTGTAATCCACAGATCACAGTGCACAGGTCACTGCTCTATGTACGAGGGCCTGGGCTTGCGAGAAAGATTTATTTGAAACAGAAGAATATGAAAAATGCAAAGGAATACAATTTCAGCCAGTGAAGAGGCTTGAAAACTGAGTAAGACTTGGGAAAACACTGCAGCTAGCTTTGGATATTAGAGGAAATTAGTACTGTGCAAGCGATATGGCAGTGACACACCCAAACCAGATAACTAATTTCTTTAAAATCATAGGAAAGCTAACATTAAGAAAGGCAGGTTTTCTATGAACCTTGCAGAAGGAGTCTTGCCCATCTTTGCTCTTTGTTTGGAGGAAAGAGGAAATTGGTAATTCCAGTTTCTGGACAATGGGTTAATGTTTCTGCCAAAGCTCAGATGTGATCCAGAACATGCACAAATCTAAGAACAGATCAAATGACTGGCACCTGCTGAGACTAAGACGGCTGAGCGGACTACAATTTCTGGGTCCCTGTTTTGTCAGCTTGCTTTATGCACTAAAAAAAGCCAATGCATCTGTAGAAATCACTGGAAATATTGAGCCTGCACCAATGAGAGCCTGGGAGAAGAAAACTTCTGGTGAGAAAAACGGTTTTGTATTCGTGCTATTGCAGAGGCTTTAGTGGCACTTGGTTCTACTTCCAATACACTAGTGTGTCTCCTCAGCACTTACAGATCCAGGTCAAAAGAATCACTGGACAAGTACTAGGCCAACCTAGGCATGAGCTGTGCAGTGCAATCATGTAGCACACTGGCTGACTACATTTTTTTTAAGAAAATAGGAAATATGTAATATGTAGGAAAGGTGTTAAACAGGGGACTTGGGCAGGAAGAGTCATATTGACAAGAGGAGATGCTGCAGGTCCGCAACCAGTAGCATGAGAACTAACAGAACCACGGAAACCACATTATAAAGGAAAATGAGCGTAACAGAGTGCAAGTGACTGTCAAAAGGGCAAAACTTTGTATTTCATTTAGCAGGGTTGAGAAAGTATAAAAAATTATTAGAGATATGACGACAGACTGCAACTGACCCTTCTCAAATTACTGATGAGAGGGAAGATGCATACCCACCCACTGGCAGACACCATTCAGATGCTTTCGAAGACTGTGTTATTAAAGATGTATAAGAATGTGTCAACACAGTCAAGGTGCTCATAAATTTAAGGCAACACAAAGGGCAGAAACAATACTGATTGATTATGCTGCAGCAACTGAGCTTCAGGGTACAGTGCCAACCTGACCCATGCATGGAAATACAACCACATCATTTCACTTTCTGGGCTTGGCTCTGTATTGTCAGCACTGTCCCTGACTGAAGAACTGATCAGAAAATAATACAGGTAGAGGAAATGGCACAACTATTGCTGAAAAAGAATATGTATGTGACAAAAAACGGTCCATCTCATTGATCAAGATTGGCTTAGCCCCATGTATTTATCTGAAGATCTGGAAGGGGCTATGGGGAAAATGACAAAACTGTCTGAAGTTTCAAGCTTTGTCATAGCTGATGGTACTGCAGCTGCTTTCCGGTCACTGTCCTGAACACGGAACATTTGCCTCTCCAGACCTGAAGACCTAATTAAAGAAATAGAAATTAATGATGTGGGTGAGAAATGTGGATGAGGGATATGGTAAGGTCACACATTTGCCAGTGTACACAGCATTACTCTAGGAGCAAAACTGAATAATTACTAATGCCCTAAACCAAGAAACATTACATGGAATAGAGGCTAAGGAAACATTCTCTAACCAGGATTAATTTAATTTAGTATCAAAGGGAAACCAACATAGGGCCCTAGAAGTGACAGGAAATTAGGAGTTAGATTCTATTACGGTGGAGAGTCTGTCTTTGCTGGCTGGGAACAAATCACTGGAGAAAAAGAGAAAGCTGGAGTACATGACTTCATATTAATCCAAATTTGGTATGAATATGAGCTCGTTGTTGGGGTTCTCCAGAGAGGATGATGGGAAAAGTGGAACTGAAACTAGCTCTACTTATGTGAGTCATCTGGACAGAAGATGCAGTGACTTCATTCCTCTTCTCTAATAATGAGGGGGGAAAATGCTTTCAACATTGAAAATGAATTATTTCAATAGGTTTTTTTCTACTGAGCAGGAAAGTCCCATTTACAGAAAGTCCTATAGCCAAATGAAACTTTTAGTTAGTTGAAAAATTGTGTTTGACTATATCTTGTCTTGTATTGCATATAAGGAAAATCTAACTAGTGAATTATTTGCTTTAAGGTAAAGTTAAGAGAAAGAAACAGAAAGCAAGCTACTGCTGCCTGCAGCTAACTTCAGAAAGCAGCGGCATACCTGTAATAAGGTCCACTTCAAAGAATGCATAATTTTGAAGAAACATGGTAACATCTCTCTACTTAACTGAAAAGTGTTGAAAACCAAAATATCCTACTGCTAAAATTATTTTGAGTTCTATCTACTCTACAGGGTGGCCCAACCATCAATTCCATCTGGTTTGCTATGTTTGCTGTGGGGAAGATAGGAGGAGCTGTTAGCATGTCAAACCGAACAGCTAAGCATTTTCCACTGTGCAGACTGAAAGAAGAAAAGTCCTAAAAATGGAACCTGATCTTCCATAGAAAAGAGTTTGGACCATCTTGCTACTCTGGTACAGAGAGCAACCAATATTGGAAAATATTGACTATGCAGCATCCCAAAAGTCAATGAAGACTGAAAATCCATTCCTCATATCATGATAAACTTCACCATTATGTCCCAGATGCTCAACTACCATCTCCACCAGGAAAAGTAACCTTGACTACTTCATCTGTCAGGAGCAGCCTTTCAGGTCCTGAAGTCAGCTTGAATATCAGTGGGAGTGACAGGTACTTATCAGAGGGCTCAATTACACTCAAACATACGAGCACACATGGCTACCACCGAAGCCAACAAAAGTTGTCTCTCCAGGGAGGAGCAGGCTGAAGAGAGGCAGAGAGTCAGGTTCCGGTCCTACTGAACTGAACTCAGGGCAGGGAGTAGCCAGGATGAAGTGACTTTACCGTCTTTTAAACTTGGAGACAGCAGGGAACTAGCTGATTGCTCAGTTTTACATCTAGTTGCTGTTTTTTTCTTAAATATGGTTGGTTATTGATCCAGGGGGTTTTCTGGCAGACACGGTCAGTGAGGCAGAGTGGCCTGTGCCACAAGGGATCAGGTAGCTGGCCTTCTGACTGCTTTGTGCTGCCACAAAACCCCAGGGATGCCTATATTAGGAAAAGAATCTGGCTCTGGGGATGCAAGCCACATGAAAGTTTTAATATGACATGGAGAATATATGAGTTTAATGTACTGAAGCCCAAAGCTTTTGCAAGCTAGTGGATTGCTGAATCAGTTGTTAAACAAAAATCTTCATTTGATTTCACTGGTGTCAGTCTACTCCACTTCTTTATCTGGGTATTCAAGCTTCCTAGCAAGTGCCTGCTTTGTGCTAACAAAAGGCCTATCTTCTTTGTCAGTCTTCAGAAGAGACCTAGCCCTTTCCTATCTGCTGATCAGAAATCCAATAAAAGTCACTGTGTGTTATTCCCAAGATCCCACTTTACAGTTCCTATAATATCAAATTAATTTCCCTAGCTTTAAAATGCATAAACTACCTCCTTATTGACTAAGGCACACTTTGTCACAATTTGGGGTCTGATTACCCCAAATAAATGTGATTATTGAAGCGCTGGTACAGTTCTGGAAATGACTTGCTGTTTCCCTGTACAATTAGGATGTCAACAGTTACAGCTAGCAGAGTGGACAAGCTGAGACCCATATCCCAGGGGATCTGCCCTCTGCAAGTGGAGTGGTTGGAAGAAGAGGTAACCTCTGGAGGTAAGTTAATGCATAACCTGTTCCACTGAAGCATCTGAACTTGGCACCGACTAGAGGTAAGGTACTAACATAGAGAAACCAGCGATCTGCTCAGGTGTAGCTGGCCTGTTCCACAGGGACTCATCCTCACTTAGCACCTGGCAGATGGAAGTCTGAAAGACTCATGCTACATCTAAAAACACGAGGCCAAATCTGAGTCCCACCGCCAGTGAAAAGACTCCCACTGACAGAATGGGAGTTGGCCCAGGCCTTAAAAAAATAACATCTGGTCCTCAGGATACCCCTGCTCAGGGGTCATTTGTTAAAGCTGCACTGCAGAATGGCTTCTTCACATCTTGCCACTAATTCCCCAGCTCCCATGGCACACTGTGCAAGATCGCCTTTTGCTTGTGATAGTTTAGACTCAAGAATGCACCTTCTTTACAATGTAAGGAAAGAATTAAAAAACTGTAAATGATTCAGGCCTAAAAGGAAAGTGAGACTTACAGGTACCTGACTTGATAGACTCAGGTTTGCAGCAGCTGACTTTTTCTTGCTGTTGGTACTATTTGTGTTGTTCCCAGCACTGCTGTTGGAAGTGCTGCTGGTAGAGTTTTTCCTTTTTCTCCGTTTGGTTGTCGGTTGTCTTGTGGGTTCTGCTGCAATAAAATAGGAAAAAGGAAAGCAAATGGCAGATATTGTAAAGCGTGTACTAAAATGATCCACAAGCAGCAGTGCTGAAATATTTTTTCATCTAGTTTTAAATTCCTATGTTTACTAATAGTTGTGCTACTAGTAGTAGTATCAGATTCAACATACGAACTGTAGAATAATATTTGGACCCAAACCAATGGAATCTGCTTTCAATTTTGTATAATGGACTAATGAAGCTTATTCTCCCAGCATTACCTATAAAGACATTTGAAAGCATTTTACCAACGGGAGTATCACGATAACTATCATGATGCTCAAAGTGACCATGTAACTTGCTGGAGGTCACAGAGCAAACAACAGTGCTGAACAAAAATCCAGATCTTATTCCGATGCAGGGTGCAGCCTCAACTGACCCAGACAGAGGCAAAGGCTAAAGGCAGCTTTCTACCCTACTGCTGCCATCAATACAACACACGAGCAACTACCGTTCCAGTTCCTTCTACCTCTGATGTGGGCTTCACCTCTAAAACTGCCACTCCCCAGGGAATACGCTGGAGCGTGCTGAATGCCATTTCTCTGCGAGTCTTCCAAACTCAGATCGAATCAGGACAATTACATAACTTTTCTTAAATTGGAAAAGAACAGAGGGGCAACTGTACTTCTCAAAATTTGGCCTGGGCACCCATGTGAATAGTCTTAGATATACAAATCTTTAATAATTTGAAAAAAGAGAAGTATTATTTTGAGGTGCAAGAGGAAGGAGATTAGGTCCAGGCCTGTAAATAACATTATATTAGTCTCAAAGACAATTAATTATGAATTGTAGCTGTAATTTCAGAGTCACAGCAGGAAGCTGAATTACACAAACGATGAATTCTAATGGAGCCAGTAGGCATTTTGCATTCCATCTACACATATTTTTGTACTAAATTATATCCTAGTCATAGTGAAACCATCTGAGTGTGCACATCTATAAATCAGTTGGGTCAGACTGAAATCATAAAACATCAGAATCATTTTCAGGCTTACTTTTGCAACAGTGCTAATTCTTATTACTTTCCTTTGTAAGTAAATTTGCAGTAAATTTTCCCATTGTTTCTACATTAATTTAACTACAAAAGAAGTAAAATACTGGAAATGAAACATACCTGGTGGGGCCACCATTCTTTGCCATTTTTGAAACAAGCACGTCTTCAAGCAGTCTCGAGGACTTAGATTGTAAGTTTTATGTCTTGACATCAGTTCCTGCATTGGCTCCAGTATTACACACAACTGGAAGAAAAAGTCAGAACAGAATGATTTCATCCAAGCAAAGACTCAGTTGATCAGTATTTACATAGCTGGAAAGTATAGTCTTGGCTTTTTTTTACCCTTGCTAACAGACTATGCCTTGTACAGCTCAGTTTCATCTGCATTGGGATTGCAGGATCAAAACTCTGAATTGAGAAAACTTGCTTGCTATTTGCTAGCTTAAGTATTTTTTAAAAAATCAGATAAACTTCAATTCTGGTCTTCCAGACTACAGAGATTTCAGAAGAGTAGAAAATTTTCATGCTTGATTGCAAAGCAGTAAAGATGAATTAATAAATAATAAAATAGAAAGCTATCATTCCCATATAGCAAAATGTACACACAGTGATCTTCTGACCTGCTGCACTCCACAGTGTAGACTTCTTATAAATGAGGGTTGTAAACATGATATTTTATCTTGCTATAGCATACAAAATAATTCAAATAATTTTGTTCCTTTCTTGTTATGAGGACTATACGTTCTCTTCCCATCACATGAATGACATGTCCAAGAAAAAAAAGAAGTATTTTATTTTCCTTGTCAGCTTGAATGCTCTATGATGTCAAAGATGGAGATTTCTGAAAACATGGAATTTCAAGCAAACCTCTTCTCTAAATAGTCTTCTATATTTTCTATCTGTTCACTTAGTAATTAAACCCACTGTTCACCGCTTTTTGATCCTCTTAGCGCAGCAGATCTACCACAAAGAACACAGTGAGCTGGTTTCTATTCCCTCCTGTTTATCACTACAGAATCATTTCCAGTCAGTTAAACCTTACGCAAAGCCACAGAAGACTACAGAATTGCACATAGGTAATGAAGGGCTTACTCTCGCTGGCAGGATCCTTGGTTTTTTGGTCATCCTGCATGAACAGAAAAAACCTAGGTT